>OIYO01000341.1_pt1 | contig 42020 bp, 39 predicted proteins | sample 1588191 | NCBI WGS metagenome assembly OIYO01 (sample SAMN03283275) | human gut metagenome | biome: human-associated habitat; material: feces | host: Homo sapiens | place: Peru | collected 2012 | reverse complement strand
TCTGTCTGTCTGTCTGTCTGTCTGTCTGTCTGTCTGTCTAAGGATAGACTTTATTCCTTTCTGTGTCAACATCTTACCACCAACTTTAGTATTTTTATCTATATTAATTATACTATTTTTATAATTCTATTTCAATGATAAAGATGTACATGTTATAATAAACATATATAATTGAAAGGATACAAATATGAACAATAATAATGAATTAGAAAATAATGAAGAATTACAAGAACTAAACTTTATCAAAGATGCAGACAAATATACTGTCTACTATGAAGAAGATAAACAAATTAGTACCAAAACAAAAATAGCCCTAGCTGGAATAATTCTTGCCTTTGTACTAGTTATGTTCTGGCCTGGTCTAAAAACTATTAAGATTGCATTTGGGATTGGTACCATTCTAGCAATCACCTCAACAATTATAAGTATAACATCAGCTAATAAAATAGACACTCATCGTTATAATGAAAAGAAATTAAATGGACTAATAATAGTTCTTAGTATTATTGAACTTATCTTTATGATTGCTTCCTTCTTTGTATTTATATCTTTAGAAAATATAAAGTTCACTGATAAATATATTTGTCCATCTTATTCTGTTACAAATTGTACTGATAACAAAGATGGAACAAGTACTTGTAACTTTCTAAATAAAATAGATATACCCTGTAGTACTAAAATAGTAAAAAATAAATAAAGAATGCTTAAAAATACTCAAGCATTCTTTTTCTATACCTTAACATTTGGATTAATATATTGCCCATGTTTTTTAGTCTTCTTCTTATACTCAATAGCAGCCTTAGGACAATTATGTAAACATCTTAAACATAAAATACATTTCTCACTCTTCCAAACTGGTTTTCCATTTTTTACTTTTATTGCTCCACACGGACACTTAACTTCACACATTCCACATCCAGTACAATCATTATTAACTGTAAAATACTTAGTACTACAAGCCTTATCATATGAAGAGTATACTCTTTTTACAATAAATCCTGGTAACTTCTTACTCTGAAAAGTACCAGCCTTTTTTCCCATAATTTTTTTTATTATAAAGTCAATTCTAACTTCACTCTTCTTCTGAACCTCTTCATTACTTTTCAAATCACTAACATCATAACTAGGAGTCCAAGTATCAACCATAACAATATCAAACTTTGCTTTTAATTCAATATTAATATTTTTTAATAACTCTTCAAGCATATCTAGAGTACCACCAGAAAAACCTCCACAAGTAGTAACACCATAAACATAATTATTACCATTACAATTAATTTTTGCTCTTTTAAAAAAATCTTTTACTATAACTGGAACTCCAAAAAAGTAAGTAGGACAAATTATACCTAAATTTTCATTTTCATCTAAATCAAACTTATAATTATTAACTCTAATACAATCTTCTATAGAAAATATTTTCTCAGAAGTAGCCTCACCAATCCTAGAAGCCACATACTTACTATTTCCTGTTCCCGAAAAGTATAATATCATCTACTCACCCTCTTTACTTAAAAACTTCATAATCGAATAAGCTGTATCTCTACCATTACGACAAGCCCAAGCAACTGTTGACTTAGCCCCTGTTAAATCCCCTGCCGCAAATATCTTTGGATTAGATGTCTGATTATTACTATTAACCATTAAATAACCATTCTCTTTAACATCCAATTTCAAACTCTCTAAAAGTTCACTATCTGCTCTAGAACCAACTGCCATAATAACTACATCAGTATCTATTACAAAGTTACTACCTTCAACATTAATAGCCTTTTTCTCCTTATCTAAAGTAGTCTTTACACATTCAATACCAGTAACTTTATCTTCACCTATAACTTTAATAACATTAGTCTGAAATAAAAACTTAATACCTTCTTTTTTAGCCGCCCTAATATCATTCATCTCCGCAGACATTTCACTTCTACTTCTTCTATAAATAATACCAACTTCACTAGCACCTTCTTTTATAGCCGTTCTAGCCATATCGATAGAAACTCCTCCACCTCCAATAACTACAACTCTTTTAGAAGTATAATCTACTTGAACTAAATTCTCCAACAATTCATTGGCTCCATATACACCATTAAGTTCTTCTCCACTAAGTCCCATCATCTTAGATACATTAGCCCCAAGTCCTAAAAACACAGCATCATACTCTTTCTCTAACTCCTTAAGAGAAATATCTTTTCCTAAAGAAACATTAGTCTTAACCTCTATTCCTAAATCAAGTATCTGTTTAATAACTTTAGAAACTAACTCCTTATTAAGCCTAAACTTAGGAATACCATGATATAAAAGTCCTCCTAAATATTCATGTTTTTCATATATCGTAACTTGATAACCATTTTCTGCTAAAAATCCTGCACAAGTAAGACCTGATGGTCCAGATCCAATAACTGCAATCCTCTCTTTTTTCTTATCCTTTCTTGGTAATTTCCACCCATTCTCTACTGCCAAGTCTCCAACATAACTTTCTATTTTACCAATCTCGACTGGATCATATGACACTTTCTTTGCACAAGATCCTTGACATTGCTTATCAACAGGACATATTTTTCCACAAACAGAAGGTAAAACTGTACTCTTACAAAGTACTTTAAAAGCCTCTTCATAATTATTATTCTTTACATTTTCAATAAACTCTGGAATATCTATATTTAATGGACATCCTATTTGACAAGGTTTAGTAACACAAGTCTCACATTTAGAGGCAGCAATCTTTACTTCTAATTTTTCCTTTTCCATTACTTTTTCCCCTTTACTAAATAAGATTTATCATCATAAGTAGTATGTAAATACTTATGAACTTTATCTTTATCATTATAAAACTCCCTATATATCTTTATAATATCAGGATTCTTATAACTAAGACGTCTCTTCATTTTCTCATCTTCACTATAAAGTCCATTCATTCTCTCTAACTTTTTATCTCTCATCTCTAATAAACTTAGTTTAGGCTGTCCCCCTCCAGCAATACAACCACCAACACAGTTCATCACTTCTACAAATTGATACTCTGCTTTACCTTCTTTAATTTTATCAATCAAAGTCTTCGCATTTTTCATACCATTTGCTATCGCAACTTTTAGTTTTATCTCTCCTGTATCAAGTAAAACTTCCTTTATTCCATCCATTCCTCTAACATCAGAAAAAACTAATTTTTCATCTTCTAAATCTTTACCAGTAATATAATGATATGCCGTTCTTAAAGTTGCTTCACTTACTCCTCCAGAACTACCAAAAATAACACCTGCACTACTACCAAGTCCTAAAGGAGAATCAAACTTACCATCCTCTAACTTCAATAAATCAATATTATTATCCTTTATCATTTTTGCAAGTTCTCTTGTTGTTAAAACATAATCTGTATCCCTCTTAGTAACATTTATTTCATCTCTTTTAATCTCATACTTTTTAGATGTACAAGGAGCAATCACTACATTAACTAGTCTTCCTAAATCAATACCTTCCTTTTTCGCAAAAAATGTCTTAATAGTTGTACTTTGCATCGCAATAGGACTCTTACAAGTAGATAAATTAGGAATTAACTCTGGATAAAAAATCTCTGCATACTTTACCCAAGAAGGACAACAAGAAGTAAACATTGGAAGATTCTTATTATTTTTAATTCTCTCTACTAACTCTAAAGCCTCTTCCATTACTGTTAAATCAGCACCAAAAGTAATATCAAAAACATATTTAAAACCTAGTTTTCTTAAAGCCGTAATAATTTTCTTATAAATATTTTTACCTGCTTCTAATCCAAATTCTTCTCCCAGTGCCACTCTAACAGCTGGAGCCAAAGAAACAACAACGACTTTTTCTGGATTAGAAAGTAATCTCTCCACCTTCAAATAGTCGAATCGTTCTCTAATAGACTCTGTAGGGCAATAATTGGCACACTGTCCGCAGTTAATACATATAGGCTCATGAGTAATACCAAGATCATACATCTTTGCCACTGTCACATCATTACGACAAATTCTAACACAGTAGCCACATTGTATACATTTACTAGCATCTTTCATTATCGCCGGATTTTCATTACTAATTGGTAACGCTATATCTTCTCCATTCATTTTCTTCACCAAGCCTTCTATTCTTATCTTACTTATATCATTATACCTAATTTTCACTTATTTTTAAATAAAAAATGTTATAATAAATCAGAGGTGAAAAATATGTTAACTTTAGTTATACCTGAATTAAAAGATTACTGGTATGAAAAAAAATTAAATGAAGATCCTGCTTCTATGAGTTATAATGCTGGATATGACGTTTCCTATTCTGGTTATCATTATGATACAGGAACAATTGACTTTCCTGAAGAAAACTTTGAAAAAACCTACAAAAAGAGAAAAGATGAAAATAAATTTTTTGCTTTCCTAAAAGACACTGAAACAAATGAATTTGTAGGCTACGTAAATTATCATTTTGATAGTTCTGAAAATCACTATGACTGTGGTATTTTAATAGAAGCATCAAAAAGAGGAAAAGGTTATTCTAAAGAAGGTTTAAAATTATTGTGTGAAGCAGCCAAGAAAAACGGTATTAAAGAATTATATGATAACTTTGAAAAAGATCGATATCATACTAAAGTATTTGAAGATGTTGGCTTTAAAGTAATAAAAGAAACTACTGGGAAAAAATTTGGTAAAGATGTTGAAGGAGTAATTGTAAAAATAGAATTATGAAAAAAGAAATATTAGAATATAAAGAACTTTTAAGAAAATATTTTTCAAAAGAAACTGCTCATCCAAGCTGTCAAAATAATTACGAAAAAAATGATTGTTCTTATGGACAATGTGCTATTACCTCTATGCTTGTATTTGAAAAATTTGGTGGCACTATAAATAAAATTAACTTAAATGAAGATTTATCTCATTACTTTAATATTATTGACAATGAAATAATTGACTTAACAAAAGAACAATTTAAAGACCAATTAGATTATTCAAATTATATTGAGAAAGATTTTAGTAGTCTTCTTCAAAATGAAGATACTAAAAAAAGATATTTTTTACTAAAAGAAAAAGTAAATCTAGCTCTTATAGATAAAGAAATTGCTTCTTGCACTCTTTGCAAAGACTTAGTAGAACACTTTCCTAATAGTAAAACAATCTCCTTCGGAAAAACAAAAAAAATCTTAATCTTAGGAGAAGCACCAGCTAACAATGGTTGGCGTAAATCTGGTATTGCTTGGTATGATCAAAATAAAAAATTACTACCATCAGGAGTAGTAATGCAAAAACTATTAGACATTATAAATATTAAATTAGAAGACACTTACTTTTTAGAAGCCATAAAATGTTTCCCTAAAGAAAGAAAAAGTCTAAATATTTGTAGTAAAAACTGTAAGACTTTTCTTATGAGGCAACTAGAAGAAATAAAACCTGAAATAGTCTTAGCATTAGGAGATGCCGCAACAAAAACAATTCTAGATACAAAATACAAAAAATTCAGTGAAGTTGTTGGTAAAGAATTTACTATAGACAATATAAAAGTAATTCCAATTTACCACCCATCACCTATATCACCATTAAGTCTAAAAGGAAACATTCCTATCTTTGAACAATTAAAAAAGACCATATAAAAACTAGAGTTTGCAAAACGTCAAATATAAAACTCTAGTTTTTAATTTACAATATTTCCATTTTTTTCTAACACTTTTATTTCTACTTCCTCACCATGTATTTTATAAGTTATTTTATTATGAATATTTTTTAAGTACAATGCTTTACCCATTTGACTATTCAATGATATTTCTTGTATTGAACTTTCTAAGTCAGGTAAATATTTACCAGTCAATCTAACTTCAAAAATTTCAACATCATCCTCATCATAGATAACTTCAATTTTTAAAACATCTCCAACATTTATTACATCATTATTTTGTTTTATCTCATCAACTACTTTTAAATATCTTTTATCAACAAGCATTTTTTGTACTTTAGCACTTATTTTCTTCTCATCTCTCATAAGTTCTTCATATGCAAAGTTATCATGCCATCCATCTCCAACAGCATCTCTACATACATCAGCACCTACAGAAGCAATATTTTCTAAAGTACTTCTAAGCTCATCCAAAATATTCATAAATTGTTCATAACCATTTCTATCAACTAATATTTCCATGTCCTACTCACCTCCTTTCAATATTCATATGTCGCATATCACAAGAAAGTTCTGAAAAATATAAGAAATATTAGCGATAATTTTTTTAGTCATTAACATTCAATAAAATATTAACTTTTTCTTAACACCAAGATATTATCATAGGCATTTTATTTTTACAAGTATATTTTTTTTAACTTTTTTAAATTCCTTCAAAGTTTTTTATATTTTTTTCGAATAATATAAGTAGGGAATACTAATGGATTCAAGTGCTTACCTCTTTAGAGAGGAGGTGATGTGTAATGACTAAAAAAGATTATTTAATTCTTAGTCAAATTATTATCATCATCTTGCTTATTATCACTCTACTATTCAGATAGCGATGATAAAAAAGAAAAAAGCACTTAATCAGCAATGTGATTAGGTGCTACCACCAACAAAGGGGTAAGTACTTAATACAGCACATTAAGTATTCCCTATTTTTATTTTATTCAAGTTTCCTTGACATATTCATCGTATCATAAACATCTAAACTTTACAAGACTATTATTTTAAATAAAGTAAAGTGTTTTTAGTACTATTACCAAGAGTATCAGAATAATCAACTTCTCTTAATTTTTTAAAACCAGACTTTAAACACATATTAATAGAACTATCATTAGTACTTTGTACATTCGCAATGACCATATCAAATTTTGAAAGTAAATACTTACCAATATATTTAACTACTCTAGTTCCAATTCCTAATCCATAAAAAGAACTATCCCTAATAAAAATATCTATTGAAACTACATCATCTAATAAAATACCAAAACGCTCTCTATCTTCTTCATCCATTTTCTCATACTGAACAAGTCCAATCTCCCTAGCCTTGTAAAGAATTATAAAAGTCTTTTCTTCTTCATCACCTACTCTCCTCTTATATTTACTTACAACCTCATCATAACTTAAAATTCTCTGTTCAAAATACTTATAAACACTAGGACTTAAACACCAATTATAAAGTCTCTTATATTCCTCTTCATTATCAACAATATCTCTTAAATAAATATCTTCATCTACATAAAGTCTCATTACAATCACCAACTTAATTATATAAAAACTAAAACTAAATCGCAAACAAAAAAGAACCAACATAAATTGGTCCTTTATTCTTATTCATCTCTTAGACTTGCTCCACATTTCTTACCAAGTATCTCCATAATTACATCCATTGTCGAATTAATCTCTTCAGATGTTAAAGTAACATCACCATTACCTAGTAATACTCTTAACATAACAGACTTCTTACCCTCTGGTACTTGATTACCCCTATACTCTTCAATGAATTTAACTTCTTTAACTTTATTTTTAATAGCAGTTGAAATACTTCTCCAAGTAACATCTTCATTAACTAAAATTGATAAGTCTTTTTCAACTAATGGAACTTGTGATAAATGTGTAAATTTATTATCACGTGAAGCATTAGGTACTAATAATCCTGTATCTAATTCAAATACTGCTACATTAGTACGTTTAATCTTAGCCTCACTCATTGCTCTAATTGAAACTAATCCAAGTTTACCAACAACTTCTTGTCCAAGTAAAATATCCATATAAACATTTACATCAGCCCAACTTGGTTTTTCTTTACTAACTTCTAGTCTAATCTTCTCCATTTGTGTATATCCAGCCATCTTCTCTAAAACACCTTTTAATTCATAAAATATACGACTAGGATCTTTACCAACAATACATCCAGTCAATAACATCTTATGTATTGGTAAAGTCTCATCTTCAGAAGATTCATGATATACACCCTTTTCAAATACTTGAGCCATTTCAAATAATCTGAAATAATCATAGTATCTTAAATTCTTAGAAATCGCCTCTAACATACCAGGAACAAGTGAACTTCTTAAATATGCCTCTTCTGGTGATGGTGGAGTTGCTAGTTTAACTGAATTTTCTTTATTAATACCAGCAGCATTAATATACTTCTCATCTATCCAAGGATATGTAAATATTTCATTAAACCCACACCTATAAGCTAAGTATTCTCTTAATCTACGTTCAAGAGATTCTTTTCTTTGTAATACTGCATGCTCAAATGTAATAGTTAATGGTTTAGCTTCAAAACTTTCAAAACTTAAAAGTCTTGCTATATCACCCATTACATCATCTTTTAAATAAACATCTCCTGTAGATCTCCATACAGGAACTACTACATGATAAATTCCATCTTTATATGTAACATCATATCCTAAAGCCTTAAGTACTCTCTCAATTGTCTCTCTTCCTAAGACTTTTCCTAATCTAACATTTAAAAACTCTTCAGGAACATCAATTTTTTCTCTTTCTGTCTTTATTGGATATACATCATTAAATGCTACTACTTTACTTTCTGGGAATAATTCTTTGAATAATTCTAATGCTAAAGCTAAACCTTGATCTACTCTTTCAGTATCAATATTCTTCTCATATCTAATAGATGCATCAGTCTTTTCATCAAATCTCTTACCAGTTTTTCTAATAGTACCAGCTGTAAAATTAGCAACTTCTAACACAATTCCAGTTGTCTCTGGCAAAATAGAGTCTTTCTTACCACCACGAATACCAGCTAAAGCCATAGCATCTTCTGTATCACAAATTACTAAATCATCTTCTGTTAAACTAATTGCATTATTATCAAGTAATAATAACTCTTCATCTTTCTTAGCATTTCTAACAACAATCTTTTCTCCAACTACATGAGTTCTATCAAATGCATGTAAAGGTTGTCCTACAGCCATCATTACATAATTAGTAATATCAACAATTGCACTAATTGGTCTCATACCACCATTAATTAAAGCAGCCTTCATCCACATAGGTGATTCTTTATCATAAACATTTTCAATTTCAACAGCTGCATATCTATTACATTTCTCAGGTTCTTCTATTTCAACTTTATATTTAGGAAGTTTAGAATCAATTTTTACTACTGGCAATTCTTTTAATGGTACATTATATATTGCAGATAATTCTCTTGCTATACCATAATGACCCCATAAATCAGGCCTATTTGTTAAAGACTTATTATCTATTTCTAAAACAACATCGTCCATACAAATAACATCAGCAATATTTTGTCCAACTTTGCACTCATATCCTTTTAAATCAACTATTTCATCTTCACTCTTAGGTGGAAATAATTGTTCTAGATAAACTTCAGTTGCTCCACAAATCATACCATATGATGAAACACCTCTCATATTAGATTCTTTAATCTTAACAAGTCCAGCTTCACCATGCCAATAAACTTCAGCTCCAGGTTTTGATATAACTACATATTCACCAACATATAAATTACATCCACCACATACGATTTGTACTGACTTTTCTTCACCAATATCAACCATACATACTTTTAATTTATCTGCATTAGGATGTTCATTAACTTCTAATATTTTACCAACAACAATATCATGAAATTTTTCTTTTGTATTTTCAACAGACTCAACTTCAACAGTTCTTAAAGTTAAATCATAAGCTATTTGTTTTTCTGTTACATCTTTTGGTAAATCAACATATTTCTTTACCCAATTTAATGATACTTTCATCTTCTAAAACCTCCTACTTAAATTGCTCCAAAAATCTTAAATCTCCACTATGGAATAATCTAACATCATCTACTCCATAACGCATCATAACCAATCTATCTAATCCTATATTAATATAGAATCCAGTCCATTCTTCCGGATCTAAATTAGCAGACTTTAATACATTTGGATGAATTACTCCACCTGGCATAACTTCTATCCAACCATTATGATTACATACTTTACAACCTTTACCACCACATACTAAACATTCCATATCTATTTCATAACCAGGCTCAGTAAATGGGAAGAATCCCTCTCTCATACGAACATTGATTTTTCTACCAAATACTTTCTCTAAAATAGTTTGAATCATAACCATACCAGATGAGAATGAAATATCTTTGTCAACTATTAAAGCTTCATATTGGAAGAAAGCTCTCTCATGTCTAGCATCAGTAGTTTCATTTCTATAAACTCTACCCGGATATACGAATCTAGCAGGAGCTCCATGCTCTAATAAGTATCTAACAGACCCACCTGTTAGATGTGGTCTTAAACATAAACGTTCATTTCCAGCTTTATCTTCAGTTCCATCCAACCAGAATGTATCCATAGATTGACGAGCAGGATGATCAGCAGGGAAATTCAAATTATCAAAAGCATACTTCTCACTACTAATATCATCTTCACTATAAACTTCAAATCCAAGTGATAAGAAGGCATCATTTAAGTCATAGCACATTTGTGTAATTGGATGAAGAGCTCCACCTTCAACATCAATACCTGGTAAAGTTAAATCTAAAGGTTTATCAACAACACTTTTAGCATTGATTAATTCATCTTCTTTTTCTTTTAACTTATCAGCAAATAACTTCTTAATCTCTGTAGCTTGCATACCAATAGTCTTCTTCATCTCTACTGATAATTCACTAAGAGATTTTAAAGCCTCAGTCAATTCACTTTTCTTACCAGTAATCTCTCTAGTAACTTCTTGTAAATCCTCTAATTTTTTTACTTCTTCAATTTTCTTTAATCCTTTACTTCTGATTTCTTCTAATTTTTCTTTCATATTGCATCCCTCTCTTTATAATAAAAAAATAGTGATCATCCATAAAAAGGACGAATCACTATTAAATCCGCGGTACCACCTTTGTTCTAATTACTTAGCACTCTATAGAATAACGCTCATCACGATTTGACTCCATTATTGAAATTCATTACTTAGACTCTCTAAAATGGCTCTCAGTTGCTAACCATTATTCCCTGTATAGAATTCTAAATAACTACTTAGATAATTTCTTCATCAACGAAATTACTTAAATAATAACACCAAAATTAGTACTTGTCAAATTTTTTTATCAGGAAGTTTTTAAATCCATCTTACCAAAAAAATCTAATATAATATCTTATCTTAGAACTTTTCCATTTCTAAATCACTACAACACTTAATTATCTATTCTTCCTCATCTATCAAAACCAAACTCTTTTCCCATTTCCTTAATACTTTCCACACAGCATCACTAACATCACCATTATACTTACTTCTAGCCTGTACTATTTTTCCCCTACGTACCTCTACAGTAACAAATGATTTTTCTATACTATTTTTTTCTCTCATAAAATAAACTTCACTCTTAACATCAGCAACCCTTTCATAATAGCTTCTAACACAATTATGCATCTGACTTGACTCATCAACCAAACCATTAATTGATTGTACTGGAAAAATAATATACTTATCATCTTCATATCTATTTAAACTAAGAATATTACTAACAGATTTTATTTTCTTATCAATTTCTGGATTTTCCATCAAAATATACTCTTCTGATAACTTATCATGTACTTTTTCTAAATCACTTGGAAATAAAACTTTTCTTTCTTTCATATCAAGTCCACATTTTTCTACTAAAGAAAGATAATCAAAGTACTCAACTAACCTCTCATTCTTATAACCATTCTCCTCAAAATATTTTTTTAATATATCAAAATATTTATAATCTTCATGTTCATAAAGTAAATAAAGATAATCTTCATAAAAATTAATAATATCAATATCACAACTCCTAACAATCTTTAAAACTTCTAATTGTGAAACAGTAATATCTATACTCCTCATAAACTCATAATATCCTCTAGGTACTCCAAGTATATCTTTAGACTCATCTTCTATCCAAGAACAATTACAACTAAATGCCAAATTATAAAAACCTAACTTTATCAAATATTCAAACTGTCTATAATAAAGAGCACTATAAGTAATATCCAATAAACTTATATCATTTCGTTTTTCTAAGAATTCCTTACCCAACCAAATAAATGAATACTTATAAATATCAACATACTTTAACTGTTCTAAATTACCAACATACAAATACGAATAATATCCATTATCTATAAAGTCTAAGAAAGTATCATTATCATCATATGTATAAAAGTCTTTATAAAAACATTCTTTATTCTCATTTATATCTACTATCTTATTCTTATTAATAGCATACACTTCACTAATCTTATATTCCCTATACCTATATCTTATCGGTAAAATAGCGTCTCTATACTTAACATTTTCTTTTATTTTATAAACAATAACTTCTCTATCTACAATATCAAAAACGTAATAACTATAGAAAAAATTCTCATCATCAAGTACCGATAAATTAGAAATATTAAGGACATTATCTTTATCAATCTCCTTTCTACAATTATGACATTTAGAATCACTAAGTTCCATCAAGCATTTACTACAATAATATTTATCTTCACTCTCTACATAAATAACTCTACCATCTGATTTACTATTAATAAAATCCATCACGTCAGCTGAAACATCATCTATATTTTTCCATAGTAAATGACTTTTATCTTCTATTATATTTGTAAATAAATTATCATACTTTAATTGATACATATCACTACACCTAACTATATAATATCATGTTTTAGTAAGAAAAAAGAATATCTATCAAAAAATTCTTCTCTATCTAATCGTTCTCCACTTTCAAATTACTCTTCTAATGTTTTTTCTTTATTTTCTAATTCTTCAAACATCTTACTCATTGTTGGATTATTATGTGTCAATTTTTTTATAGTTAAATCTTCTGCTTTATTATTAGCCAGTCTTAAATTATCATTAGTCTTTAATAAATGTTCTTTTGTCTTTTGTAAATGATCTATTGTCTTATCAATTTCCTCTATTGCTTTTTGAAATCTTTCTGCCGCTAGTCTATAGTTTCTACCAAAACCTTCTTTAAATGTATTAATATTCTCTTCAAAATGTGTAATATCTATATTTTGATTCTTAATAGTTTCTAGTTCTTTTCTATATTCTAATGACTTATTCGCAAGATTTCTAATTAATGTTATTAAAGGTATAAAAAACTGCGGTCTAATAACATACATCTTATCATATAAATGTGATACATCTACAATACCATCATTATAGTAATCATTATCTGCCTCTAATAATGAAACAAGTACTGCATACTCACACTTCTTCTCTTTTCTATCTTTATCAAGTTCCTTAAAGAAATCTTCATTCTTATGTTTAGTCGCCGTCATATCCGCTTCATTCTTCATCTCAAACATAATAGAAACAATCTCATTACCATCATCATCATAATCTCTAAATATAAAATCTCCCTTAGATCCAGTTCTAGCATCATTATCTTTTTCAAAATAAGCATTCTTAAATAATGGTCTTAATCTATTAAACTCTACATTACAATGTTGTTCTAAAGATTCCCCAATCATCTTTGTAGACTGTTTAGCCTTAAAATCTTTATAATATGCAATTTGATCATCTTTATCTTTTAACTTATTTTCATATGATTCTTTTATCGTAGTTTCTTTCAACTCGAATTCTTTACTCTTAAGAGCAAGTTCACTACTTAAATCCGATATTTTCTGATTCTTTTCAGATACAGCCTTTTGTATATCTAACTCACTCTTAGACTCTTGTAACTGCATCTTACTCTTTAACTCTGTTATTTGTAACTGTAATTTATTTATCTGTTCTTGATACTCTTTTTCAACTTTATTTATAGTTTTCTCTTCATTTACTTTTAATGATAATTTTAACTCACTAATTTCTAAATCTTTTTTATTAAGTTCTTGTCCTAACTCTTCTTTAATATGTGCTTCTGCCAACTTAACAGCATTTTCTCTATCTACTTTATGCTGTTCTTCTCTAGAACTTATTTCCTTATCAAATTCCCTATCTCTAATCTGTTTAACAATAGAATCATAATCTGCCTCATCTATTTGAAAAACAGTACCACACTTCGGACATTTTATTTCATTCATCTTATTTCCTCCTCAAGTAAATTATTTATCTTCATCAATTGTTATAATTTCTTTTCCTAAACTAGAACCATATTTTTTATAATCATTTAATAATTGTTCAACTATTGGTCTAGACACAACATCTAAATCAACTAATTTATTAATATCAATAAACATCGGTTTTTGTAAACCACCAACTCTATTGATATCATACTCATTAACGTCTCCACTACCAATCTTTCCAGATATTCTTTCTATTAAAAAGAAATGTTGCAAAAAGTCTTTTCCTTTAACTTCATATAATTGCTTAATAATATTAATTTTTATTCCTAACTCTTCTCTACATTCTCTAATTAAACATTCTTCATTAGTCTCACCATCTTCAACTCCACCACCCGGAAAAACATAATAAATCCTATCATTCTTCTCTCTATAAATTAATAATACTTTGTCATTTTCAATTAACACACATCTACTAGAAACCCTCATACATACCTCCACTATAATTATATCAAAAAAAGAATCTCAAAATAGATTCTCAATTTTAATTACCAATTTTATCTCTAATCTCATTAATCTGGTTTTCTACTTCCTCTTTCATTTGATTATAATCATCTATATCTGTCTCTGAAGAAGCAACACTATTATCAGTATCAATATCTGCAATAATAAATTTATTCACATAACCTTTACTATCATAATCAAGCGATACATCATAATCCTTTCTAGAACTTAAACTATCTCTAATCTTTTTAATCTCAGTTTCCTCAGCAGTTGTAACATCTTTATAAACAACTATAATTGCATGTTCTTTATTTGTCTTATTATTAGTAACAATATCATCAAGACTACCAATCAAAAAGAAACCAGATCTTCTGCCAGAATTATTCTCATATGGCATATTAAAAGACTTAATCTCAAAGCGATTATCAGTAGAATGATTATCAGTAGAATGATCAGCATAAAAATCATTATAGATATTATACCCAATAAAGCAAAAGACTAAAAAGAAAATTATCACAAATATAATACTCATAATCTTTGAAGATTTAGAAATAGGATTATTTTTCATAAAATCCTTAGCTCTTTCAAGATCCTTTTCATATTGCTCATCTTGTGCTTTCAATACACCCTTAGTATATTTATACCCTTGAGTATAAGCATCATCAATAGAAAAAGTCGTATCACAGAACTTACAAGTAACTTGAGTAGTTCCTTCTTCAACCTCTAATTTAGCTCCACAATTTTTACATTTTAACTCTACAAATTTCACACTATCACCTAAAAATATTATATCTAAAAAAGATAGCATAGTAAACTAATTTTAACATTTCTTTTTATTTCCTAAGCATTTCTAAATAAACCGCAAGTTTTTCTAGAATTACATCCATTGGTGCATAGTTTTCAATCGTTAAAATATTTTCTAAAATATTTGTTGAAAAACCATTTATCATCACTACATCCTTATCAAACTTAGTAGCAGGAACTCCGTTACATCTAGTAGAAACATTCCAAAATATAATCTTTGGTAGTACATATCCCCCTTCTATAAAAGCCTGTTTCCAGCCCTTAAAATTAGTTCCTGTTCTTGAATAAACACCTTGATCAAACTCCATATCTGAAATAATTAATAAATGACTAGGTAATTCTTTTTGTTCTAAATTGTTATCTTTTGAAGTCTTTAAAATCAACTCAAACACTTTATCAATACCAGTATTAGCTACAATACTTGGAATATTATTAACTTTATCTTTTATTGTTTTACCCTTTACTTCACATAAATATGGTCTATCTGAAAATGTAATAAAATGATTTTTAAAGATTCCTTTATTTCTCTCTGCTGTATATAAAGCAAGTCCTAAAGATGCAGCATATAGTATTCCACCAGAACACATCATAGATCCAGAAGTATCCGCAACAACTAATACATTAGTATCACAATCTTTTAATACATCTTTTTGATTATTCCACATTAAATCATATAAGTCATAATCCTTATTTGAATCAAACAATATTTTCTTAATAATTTCATATGAGAATAAACCATTTGTATTAATCTTACTTTCACCAGCTTTAACTTGATTCTTATATTCTAAATATTCATCAGGCATTCTCTTCATAAAAGCACCAGTATATTTAAGCATAGCTTTAGTTGGAACTTCACTAAAAACAATATTTTTATATTTTTTCTCAGTCAAATTCTTTTCTATTATATTTATTTTACTCCTTAATTTAGACAAAGTCTTTCTATACTCCACCTCAGACATTCCTAAACCATTCATAATTTTTTAGCCAATAAACTATTAACATTATGAGTTCTATGACTAGGTAACCATTTAACTAATAATGAAGGACATTCTGACTTTAAATCAGACTCCAATTGCTTTTTTATTAAAGATATAACCATATCATTTATAGGAGTATCTATTCCCACTAAAATATAATCATATCTACCAATTTCACTAATAAATGGTAAAACTCTTAATGCCCTTGAAGTATGATTAATACATAAATCTTTAAAAATAGTTTTAAATATTTTTCTTTCACCTTTTCCACTTCTTATATCTAATATATAAAGTAAATTAGCTAGAGCTAAGTCCTCATCTTCATCTAATGCATCATTAAATAATCTAATCATTTCATCTAAAGAATTATATCTACTAAGCATAGTAAAAGCATCCAAATTGTTATTATATGTAAAAGATTTAAAGCTAGAATTATAATATGCAAAGGTCTTATTAAAATTAAAAAAATAGCCAATACATAATTGCATTGACTACATAAATAATCATCACTTATATGTATCTACACACACTTTGACAATTATCCATCATTTTCTTTTTTTATCTTAAAAGTATAAGTTACTACAATCATTTTTATTACCAAAAAAATCATGCATCATCTAAGATTCTTTTAGACACCATGAAATAACATTTATACATCTATCCATTTTGATTTTTACTATACATTTCTTTATGGTAATATAACGTTCTAAGTTTATCCAATCCTAATGTTTCGTAATTAAAATTAAAACCATAACTATTTAATTCGTCTATTAAAGCATTTCTTTGTTCATCAAATGGTAATTCATAATAATCAGGATTATCATAATAAAGTAATAATCCAACATTTTCAATATCTTGTAATTGTATTCTAGATTTCATATCACCTATTGAATATTGATAATCAACTTTAGATGTATCAAAAACTTTAGCATATCCCTTACTTTCTATCTCTTTAGTATACTCACTAACTTCATCCAAAGTTAATTCTTTTTGATTATCTTTACTTACAATAAAATTATCTACATTTTGAAATCTATAACTTATTCTTGATACACCTGAAAAATCAACTCCTCCAAAGCCTTCTGTAATTCTTAATCTAATACAAGAATTTTTCATTTCATTTTCTGTCATATTATCAAGATTTTTATTAGTCCAATATATATCATGTGTTTTACAATTAAATCTATTAATTGCATTATGTGAAAACAAAATCTTTTCATAATATTTTATATTTTCATTTAATTTAAAACCAACTTCTACAACAACCATATAATTCTTCCTTTCATCCAAATATTATAAAATATTTTTATACATTACTAACTTTTTTTAGTATTAATTAATTTCTTATTATCCCATATTAACTACTAATAATCTTCATATTCACTAGCAAATAATGGTATTTCTTTTCCATTTTTTACTACATAAGGTATTTCCAACTCTGTCTTGAAAAATATATCATCAACATCAATAAAATTATCCAGTATTATTCCTAAACCAGTAGGATCATCAGAAATACATTTTACCTTGTTATCTTTTGTTAGAGCAAGTATATATAAATATGATGTTTTTATATTCTATACCACTTATATACTTATTTAATTCTTCTTAATGTGTAATTGATTCAACCATATTGTTATTTGTAATAGCAAGGTTGTATTATAAATAGTGTTGGTGAGTGTAAATTCACTACACTATTTTTATTTACAAAAAATGGCATAGGTTTGATACAATATAATTGCTAAAAAACTAACATTGAAAGGAATAAACCTATGTTTATAAATAATTATATATTAAATTTATTAAATATTGAAGATAAAAACATTTTTATTTTACCTAATATTCAAGAAAAAAATATTAAAAATAAGAATTATAAGATTATTGAAGGAATTTTAACTTACACTTCTGAATTTTATCCTTATTGTGTCTATGTTAATAAATTTCATAATAACATCATTAAATTGGAATATAGAAAATACAATCATTTTATTTCACGTATATTCTTAATTAAAGGCATTATAAAAGGAAGCTTTTTATCATCATCTATAAGTAATTCATTTATCTAATTTATGTCTACAAATACTATTTGACAAAGAACCATCAAAATCCTCAAGTTCTTTTGCAATAATATATCCATTATTTCTTTCCATAAGTTTTTGAATGATTTCTATATTACTTTCATTTATAAACTCCTCTTTTGTCGTAGAACTCATAATTTCACCTTTTTGTTCATTTATACGGATATTATACTGTTTATCCGTATCGTTGTCGATATATTAAAAATTGTTAATTAAGAATTTTCATTTTAACTGTCAAAACTCATTGAGGATTTTTATCACTTTTGCTACTTTTCTTCAATGAACTATTTTTAAATTTGCTTTTTTTGTACCTAAAATTACTAAATAAGCTTCAACCCATTTAAAGCAAACAAAAATGAGAACTTTCGCTCTCTTCAGGGGGCAAAAATATATCACACATAAAATAAATTATTACTAGTTAAAAGCCTTATATTATAAGCATTTATAAATTATAACTAATTACAAAATTTTAAATATAATTATCAAATTTTAAAATTTGAGTACCTAAATGGGTACCTAAAATTGATAATACTATTATTAATTCTTCATAGAAATGAAAGGATAAATATTATGAATATAACTTATACAAAATGTGGTGATTATTTATTACCAAATTTAATACTTGCTGAAAAAGAAAATAAACTTTTAAATAAATATGGATTATTAAGATTAGAATACTTAAAAAGTAATAAGAAAGCATTATATCAAGAATTACTTATGAAAAACAAATTGAATGAGCATCTTTTTTCAGTCAGTATAATAGCTGAAGATAGAATTAATAACATAGTTAATAACTTAATAGAATTAGATTCATCAATTACAGAAAAATTGAAATCTGAAAATCAATTACTATGGGTTCAAAAAATGAATAATTGTAAAAATACTGCTGAAGAAATTGTTTTAAAGAAAATTATTTATGGAGATGAAATATGATTAAAGGTAAAGAAGATATTACAGATAAAGAATTTGAAGAAATATTATTACCATTCTATAACAACTATAATGAATATCTTATTAAATTTGTAATACCTGACACAATAGCATTTTATTTAGCAAATGGATATAGTAGAAATTGTTTATCAGATTGTCCATTAATCAATCATATTAATTCAGCACTTGATATATTTAATGTTAGATGTAATGTTGATGAATTAATGCCTGAAATAGACTTAGTTTTAAAAATAAAATATAATCTTAAAATTGCAAAAAATAATCCACTAAAATTAATAGAAGTTCTATAAAGAAAAGCACTATCTAAATTTAGATAGTGCTTTTAACTTATATTTGGGATTAATATCATTGCCTAGCCAGCACTGAATTTGCACTCCCATACGAAATTCAAATGTGGGAAAATCCCAAACCCTTTATGTATTGTTTATTTGATTAATTCTGTCATAGTCAGTTGATAATAATTCAAATTGACCATTATAATCTTTTTTAATAAATTTTATTATAGCTTTACAACTTTCAATATAGTGATTGTCTTCAAAATGTTCACCATCATGTACTTCATCTATTGTAGCATGAGAACCTTTATTAACTATTTTCATTAGAGATTGTAATGCAACTTTTGAAATATCATAATCAGAAATATTATTGGATATATTATCAATTATTTTATTTAAATAATATTTAGAAGACGTAGATTCATTATCGTTAATTGGATATTCAAATCTAGAAATTGTTTCTAATACATATCTACAGTAATTATGAATATACAGTTTTTGTTTTTTATCAATTGTATTCGTCTTGTATATTTTAAATATTTCTTTCAATTTTTCTAGATATATTGAGTCAAGATTTTCGTTATCAATAATTATTTTAGTTTTACCATTAACTTCAGTTAAATTAAGATATGTTGCTGTTTTTTTATAATCAAACTTAAATAAATTCATGAACAAAGTATTATGAGAAGATATTATAAACTGAGAATTAGGATTTTCTTCTATTATATTATTTATATAATTATATATTCCATATAAATTTGGATAATCAACTGATGATATAGGATCATCAATCAAAATTATATTTTTTTCATTTTCCGAATAATATAATTCTAACTCTGCAATAAATAAAGAAAATGCAACAATACTTTTCTCGCCATTACTCAATAACTTATCTACGCAAAAACTAACTTTCTCTCCATTTAAACATAAATCGAATTCTTCATCTACTCTATAATTACTAATGTTAAAATCATCTAAAATGTCATTCATTTTTTTCAACAAAATATTTTTTTCTCTAAGTTCTTTTTCATATTCTTCTTTCAAAGGTTTTAATTCTTCAATAATTTGTTTTATTTTATTTTCAGAGTCAATTAATTGTTTTATATCATCTTTCATTGACTCATAAGTTAAATAAATAGCAACATTTTGAAAATAGTCATCATTTCTTCGAATTTTATCACTTGTTGAACTATCAACTTTTTTATTGATATCATTAATATTTTTTGTTAAATCACTATATAATTTTTGAATATCATTCAATTCTGTAACATCAACATTATCTATAGATTTACTACTATCAACGAATAAGTAATTATCTAAACTTTTTTGTTTTAGTATGTTTACTATTTTATCTAAATATAAATTCAGCTTATTTTCTAAAGAGTTAATCTGATTATATAAATTACTTTTGAAAATACTATCTAAATATTGTGCATTAGTTTTTACTAACTCAAAAGAATGTTTTGAATTGTTTTTATAATTACTAAATCTATTTATTTCGCTAGTTAGATATGTTTTCATCTTATTAATTCTACTATCAACATAATCTTTATACATATTAACTAATTCATTTCCTTTTATATCAGAACCACAAAATGGACAGCTGTCATTAGTAATATGGCTAACACCATCTAATTTCCATTTTCTGAGTTCTTCACTTAAACTGTCTAAAATTTCACGAGCTGATTTTGTCTTTGTCTCATCTTCGTTAAAAGTCAATGATTTATTAACATTAATAATATCTTGTTCTATAGAAGGGAGATCTAAGAAATCAATGTTTAAATGTATTTTGTTACTATCATTTAAATCTTTAAGACTTTGTATATATTTAATATGTTCTAACCTTTTTTTATTTAAATCATCTATAACTTCTTTTTCTTGTGGATTTATTAATTTTAATTTTTCTATTGCAAACATTGAATAATTTTTATTATTATCTTTAGTAGAAGTATCTTTTTTTAGGTTTTCAATATTATCCTTTATTTGTTTGTTTATTTTTTCTACAAGTTCTTCTTTGCGCTTTTGTTCTATTTTACCAATTTTTATTTTATCTAAATATTTAGTTTTTGACTGTAATTCTACACCATAATTTAGATTTTTTTCTTGAAATTTGTTATTTTTAAAGTCTTCTTGATATGTAATTTTTAAGTCAATATATTCTTGATTAAAAACTGGTATCTTAATTGGATTTATAATGCTATTCCCTGTAAAAATATTAGATGTATTATTATCAAAATTAATTTTTACATTTAAATCTTTTATAGCTCTTTTTGTCTTTAATTGTAATAAATCATCAATGTATTCTTTTCCCTCTATATATTTATTATTAGTATAAAAAAGTTTTGAAATAGAACTTTTTCCGCTACCATTTTTACCATAAATAAATATACAATTTGTCTTTTTATCACTTGGAATTTTTATTTCTTGAGAATCAATAAATTTTGTAAATGAACTTTCAATATTAATACTTGTTATCTTCATATTTTACCTCTTAAATCTTAAACTTTTAATTTATAGGCATATTTCAGCCATTTTTATATATACTATTAAAGACATAGTTATTGACAAATACTAAATTATTTGCTATATTAATTATGTCAAAAGCAATCAATTTGCTTGGGGTTCGTGGTATCGCGGACGGTAAGAACTGGTTTAACCAGTTCTTATTTTTTTGCTTAAGGAAATATTTTTATTCCCTTATTTTTATAATTTGGATATCCATCAATCTTATCTTCAAATGTTAAAAATGCTTTATCTTTTGAATTTCTTTTTACATATTTATGAATTGGATAAGAAAATAAATCTGTTATCTCAAGTCCAACATAAGTAGAACTATATTCTTCATTCCATTTAGGATTAAAGTATACTCCATCAATTTTAGTTTGCAATTCTTTTGAACTTATTTTTTTAGTACCTGTTTTATTAATAACTTTACTAATGTGTTCTAATAATTCTTTGTCTTCCTCTTTTCCTCTAGCCTCAAGCATTATTACTCCCTTTTTATTATTATCAGTTGCATAAATATATCTTTCCAACAAAAAATCAAATGCCACATTATAAACATTATGTGTATATCCTTTTTTTAAATATTCATACAAATTAATACTAATTGAAATTATTTTACATTTTATATTCTTCATTGAATTAGTCAAATCAACCATAAACTCGTCATAATTGATAACACTATCATTAAAGCAATTATCATGTTTTCTTATATCTCTTGAATGAAAGCATACAGCTCTATCTTGTTTCAATTTAGTATCATAAAACATTCCATTTTTCCAATAATTATTTTTTAATAAATTTATTATTTTTTTCGAGTCCATATATTCTTTCTTTGTAAAAATACACCCAGTAATGGTAAAGTACTTATCATCTTCTGACACCTCTTTATCATTAGATATTTGCTTTAATACATAAGTTAAATTACTACTGCTACCATTTTCATCAATACACATAACATAATCTATATCTTTTTTCATTAATAAAATTTTAGTAGGCTTTTCACTCCATTTTGACATATCTTACACCTCATTTCAATTACTATTAACTCTTTTCAGTTAATAATTGATACATTTTCATCAGTTCAGCTACACATTCTGATTCAGTCATAATTTTCCAATTAAATCCATACGCTTCCATTACAGCAACATCGTTTACTTGATGAGCTTTTCTTAATTCCACGGGCATGGTTAATTCATCATATAGATCAGCAAGGGAACTATTTGGATATTTTGCTCTAGCATCTAATATCATTTGTGCTGTTTGTTCAATTTTATCTCTTTGTTGAGATGTTGGATTAGGTAATGGAAAATTATTATAGACAATATCTTTTGAATATCTATAGTCGCTTTTTAGTCTACCACAAACAGTTCTTGTCCAAGACATATGTACATTTGATGTTAAAATTCCAAAATCATATAAATCAGCATTAGGAATAATCAATGTACCCATTACTGGAATAGTTTTATCGTCCAAGAATCCGATTGGTATATATCTTCTTCTTTCTGATGAAACACAAGGTATTATTAGATAACTTTTTGGATTAATTTGTTCTCTAAATAATGTTGGAGTGTTTGCTAACTTTAATGATTCCTCAGTATTTGCCTTTATTCTATCTTCTCTACATTTATTTACTCTTTCTAATACTAAAGGCATACTTCTCAACTCACTAGGTTCACATCCAACTAACCATAAACAATATCTTTCTTTATTATTAATAAATTCTTGAGCCCCGACCATCCTCTTTATCCATTTTTTTGATTGTGGACATTTTGATATAAAATCAGTATATTCATTCTTTTCAATTTTTAAATTATTGTAATCACAAGGCTTATTAGGAGCAATCATCTTTTTTCTTAAATCAAATGGCTTATTTCTGCTTTCAATAAAAACATTAGGTGCAGATACTAAATAAGGATTAATATTATTAGTTTTTAATACTTTACCGTTATCAAATATAATTTTTTTATCTACAAGATTTTTACAACTAAAACCAATTATTACACAATGAACATGTGCTTTTAGGCTTGCTTCACTATCCCATCTAAATGTACGATGAGCAAAATTTATAGTAATTCCCATTTCTATAATAGGTTTCCATATAATTCCAGTTTGCTCTCCTTGAGTTATCGAATTAGTGGAAACAAACGCACATTTAATTTCAGTTTCTAAAATATATTTAGACGCTAAATAAAACCAGCATGTAACATAATCTAGTGTTCTATATTTAATTTTAGAATTATTTTCAAAAACATAATCCATATCCAACTTTTGCTCTTTATCTGAATATTTAGAACCAACAAAAGGTGGATTACCCATTATATAACTACATTTATTATTTGAAATAACATCGTTCCAATTTATTCTTAAAGCATTTTCCTCAACTATATTATCATAAGTTTCTAATGGTAAAAAATCACTTATATTTGTAAAACTAGATATTATCTTTTTAGTTTCAGTCCACATTTGAGCTTCTGCAATCCAAAGTGCAGTTTTAGCAACTTTAACAGCAAAATCATTTACCTCTATTCCATAAAATTGTTGAATTGAAACTTTTATTGTATCAGCTATATCCAACATCATCATACCTTTAGACATAGCTGATAACATTTAATTTTCCAATCTTCTTAAAGATAAGTATGTTTCTGTTAAAAAGTTACCTGAACCACAAGCCGGGTCTAAAAAATTAAGTGATGCTATATAATTTTGAAATTCTATTAATTTCTCATTTCTTGTTTTCTCATTTTTATATGCTAATGCATCATCTAATTTTTCTCTTAATTCATTTAAAAACAATGGGTCAATTACTTTATGAATATTTTCAATTGAAGTATAATGCATACCTCCAGATCTTCTAGTTTCTGGATTTAATGTTGATTCGAATACTGCGCCAAATATAGTTGGAGATATTTCAGACCAATCAAAATCATCAGATGCTTTAGCTAACAAAGTATCTCTTATCTCTTCAGTAAATAAAGGTATTTCTATATTTTCATTAGAAAACAATCCACCATTAACATAAGGAAATTGGTTTAAATCATCATCTAGATAAGGATCTCTATCTTCTAATTTTGTATCTAAAATTTTAAATAGTTCAATTAAATTTTTCCTCATTAAACCTAAATTATCATATTTACTTAAATAATCATGAAAAACATTTTTTCTTCCAAATAAGCCTGCATCTTCAGCATATAAACAAAATACTAATCTAACGCATAATTCATTTAAATCTTTTTGTGACTGCTCATTAGTTATATCTTTATATTGCTTAGAAAAAGCATCATAAAGTTTTCCAACTAATTCACCTGCTTTAAATGATAATTCTTCCTCTTTTTTTAAATGCTCGCTTTTTTCATCTACTAAAAATGATAAACGATAATATTCTTTTGGTAAATTTTTTAATAGTATTTCTTCTGGTTCACTGTTAGGATTATTCATATCATAAACAAGAAATGATTTAAAATTACATGTAATAACCCATTTTGGATGTTTAGATACAGGAAGTTCAGCAATATATTTTTTTGCTTGTTGAAAAGGATTAAGTAAACTACCATCTGATTGTTTTATCGGCTTTCTTAAATCTTTTTCGATACTCTTTTGTTCAATTAATACTTTTGTACTTGGAATGTATCCATCTATAAAACCCGTTGTTTTATCAATATGAACTTGATCTTCAAATTCAATAAATTCACTAATTTTTTCTACGCCAAACACATCAGTTAATAATGTTGTCCAAAATATTTGTGATTGCCCCTTTTCATATCCTTTATCTTTCCAAAACTCTGCAAATTCTTTTGCTCTATTCTTTTTTTCTAAATCAGTCATCATTAAATACCTCCAATTCTTACTTAATTAGTTATAATTTAATTTTTGTTTAAATTGCAATTAACTTCTCATAAAATTTTATATTTAAATATTATTATCATTATCAATAAAATTATTGCTATAATTAATTTTCCAACATTTTCTATAAAGTTATAATAAATTATCAAAATTCTTGATAACAGTATTTTTTTGTTGTCTAAATCATTAATTCTTATTTTTAATAAATCAATGATATCCACCTTTTCACCAGTAAAATCATATTTCATTTTTTTTATGACTCTCGAAGAAATTATTAATAATTTCATGGTTTCTAGGGTACTATTTTTTTCTTCTTTTGTTTTTTTACCATTTTTATTATTTTTGTATAAATAATGTTGATATGTAGCAATTGCTTTTATTGTTGATTTTGAAGAATATAGAATTGCATCATGGCTAATTAGTTTTATAATTTCTACATCTTCTGTTTTTCCCTCTAATCCAATATTTTTTTTGTATATCTCTATACATTTATTAAAATCATATAGCAATAAACTACTCCAAAACTTTAAAACTCTCTCTTGTACATTTATTCCTTCTCTTTTAAAATAATCGGACGTAATACTTTTATTATTATTCTTTGATGTTAAAAAAGCTGTGATAAAAGCGACAAAAATTGTACATGCAAAACCAATAATAGTTAATAAATTTTCACCCGATAATGTTGTTTTTAAAGATTCAACCATCATACACCTCCAATTAAGACTAAATTGATCATGATGAATTCCCTGGTATTTTTCTAGTAAATTTGCAGTAAAATTCATATCATTTAATAATTATTATGAAAATAATTTTTTATTTTAAAATTTCAATCAAGGGTTTAGGCATTCCCACATACGAATTTCGTACAGGAGTACAAATTCATTGCTTTCTAGACAAATATTATATTTCCAATGACAGCAATGACGCCTTTATTACACCATACCCATATATCTCTATTTCTTGTCATATTGTCATTACTAACTAAAAAATCATTCTTCTTCAGTAAGTAATTTTTTTAAATCATCAAGAGATTGTTTTTGTTTTTTTATTTCTTTTTCATTATCTTTAACATAATTTTTAATTACTTTGATAACTCTATTTTTGTCCTTTTTATTTAATTCAGAAATAAAATTTAACTCTTCTAAATCACAGTTATCTAATAATTCTTTAATAACCATTTTCATATATAGTTCATCTTGCATTTGATTAACTATATCATCTAGTACTAAAATCGGAGCATTTTCTGGCTTAATAACCATACTACTATAAGAATTATTTACTGTTGAATCTATTTCTTCCTTACTATACTCACATAGTTCCATTAACATCTCTAAGGATAGATTTAATACTGAACTTAACTTTTTTAAAGATAATACATTAGGTTTCTTTCTTTCGCCTTTTTCAATTTTAGCAATTGTATTATTGTCTATACCAGTTATTCTTGATAATTCTCTTTGGGATATATTAATTTTCTCTCTAGCTTCTTTTACTACACTAGCTAAAGTTTTATCATTCATTAAATTACACCTCTTTTTGACTTTCTAATACCATTTTACCACAAAACAGATTATTCAACAATAATTTTGTGATTAAAACTCACAAGCTTTATTGACATTAATTAATATTATAGACAAACTAAATTAAAATAGGTACCTATTTGGGTACCTAACACATATACAAACAAGCTTAAAGCCCTTATAAACAAAGTATCCCGCCATTTCTGACGGGATTTCAGGGGGTTCGGTTGAATATACTCTTACATACAAACGTAAGAGATATCGGCGTGACATGCATCACGCATCTTAATCATAAATGAATTTTACTAAATTGTCAATCTATACCAGCAAAATAATTTTACTTTACACATCTATAAATCTATTTCAAATACTGTAAACAACGTATTAGACTTAAATTTTTCAATAAATTTAAACATCTCCTCCTCAAAATTCCAAGCTCTAAACTCAATCTTCTTTACATGTCTCTTTCTAGCATACTCAATAACATATCTAACAAGCTCAGTTCCAATACCTCTTCTTCGATAATCATCCTTAACATATACATTTTCAATCTCAATATAAGCAAAGTCATTATAAAGTCTATACCCACCAAGAGTCTTAAGTTTTACCTTAATAAAGCCAACAACCTTATCCTCTATTGTATAAACAAAACACGTCTCCGTAGCATTTCTACCAAAATACTTAACAAAATCAGAATGTGTAATAGGACCAACATTACTAAACAAATCCTTTCTAATACTAGCTCTACACTTTTGTATACCAGAACTCATCTTTCTAATTTCTTCATAGTCTCCCTTGCAAACTGCCCTAACTCCGTCTTTAAATAGACCCTTCTTAATTGCAATAATCGGTACAAACATTTCCTTTTCAGTAAATCCACCATGACAAGAAACAAATTTAGTCATTCTATTATTAGCCTTACACTTACTACAACTCAAATAATACTTATCAGTCGCAACAATAACAAAATCACCAATTCTATCCCTAAAACAACTACCAGAATCTTTTCCAAATAATCCCCTAGACATAACTTCATCATAACTTATAAGTAAAAACTTATCTGAAAACTTTTCATTAAACACATCCCTAAACTCATCTTGTTTTCCTTCCAAAGTCTTAACACCTAGACATCTAGGCTCTATCTCAAACATCTCATTAACTAAACAAACTAAACTCTTCTCTTTATCCAAACTAATCTTAGAACAATCTATATTTCCATACCCAGAAATAACAAAAACAATAGCATCAGTCAACTTCTCACATAAACTACTTAACTCTTTTTCTATATTTAATACCTCTTCTATTGTTTCCGAAGAATCAACTCCATTCTTCATCATAACTTTATCTAAATTATCAAAGTATGCATAAATTAACTTTTTACCAGAATTATTACTCAAATTAATTATTGTCTTATAAGCTTCTTCCCTATCTTTATATTTACCCTTACCAAAAGGAAATAATGCATATGCTTTACCATTACAAGAATTATTTATCTTATCAAAAATACTTTCATACTTCATATCAAAATGCATCATAAAGCCACCCATATTAGCCTTTTCTTCTATACAATTAAAATCAACCTTACTATCAATAAAACCATGCTCATACGGAGTTTTTTCACTTAAAAAAGACATAGTAGAAGTAATATCACTAGCTGGAAATGTAGAAATAATATTAAATGCCTTATTACTTAACAAAATACCCTTACTATCCATCTTCTTCTCTATAAAACTAGTACTTAATCCATTATAAGATAAAACAATAATATTACTATAACTCTCTTCTCTTAGTATTTTATCAATTCTATTTAAACTAGAACAACTACACTCTACTCCAAAACACTTTAAAATAGAACTCGCAAAATTATTTAAACTCTTTTCATAGTCTGGAAACAAAGCTTTCAAAAATAACACTCCCTTTAACCAAAGTATAACATAAAAAGAATAGAAATATTAATTGAACTTAAAAATATTTAATATTATTCTTAAACTTCAATTATACTTCTATCCTTCTGTTATATCACTAATTAATTTTTTCTTTAATAAATCTTCATCACTATTCTTATCAAGTAAGTACTCTTTAGAATCTTTCTTAGCCTGTAATAATATCTTATAATCTTCTCTTATATTAGCAATCTTAAAAGTCATATCTCCTGATTGTTTAGTTCCAAATAAATCTCCATGACCTCTTAATTTAAAGTCTTCCTCACTAATAACAAACCCATCATCTACAGTTTCCATTATTTTTAATCTTTCAGTATCACTATCACTAATTAATATACACTGTGACTTAGAAGTACCTCTACCAACTCTACCTCTTAATTGATGTAACGTTGAAAGTCCAAATCGATCTGCATCAAAAATAACCATTGTCGTAGCATTAGAAACATCTACCCCAACTTCTATAACTGTTGTTGATATAAGTATTTGTATTTTATTTTCTTTAAATTGTTCCATTATTGCTTCTTTTGCTAAAGCTGCCATCTTACCATGTACTATATCTATTTTATATTTATCTCCAAATGCTAACTTCATCTGATCTTTTAAATTACATACAGTAGCAAGATCACTAGAATTATCTGTATCTTCTATCAACGGAGCAATAACATATACTTGATGTCCTTCTTTTAACTCTTTATACATCATTCCAAGTACATCTTTAATCTCATTATTTTTCTTTACATAAGTATCTATTTTCTGTCTTCCTTTAGGTCTTGTCTTTATCGTAGAAACATCCATATCACCAAATATTGTTAAAGCATAAGTTCTAGGTATAGGAGTAGCACTCATATATAAAACATCTGGTTTAATTCCTTTATTTTGTAAATTAGCTCTTTGATGTACTCCAAAACGATGCTGTTCATCTGTAATTACTAAACCTAAATTATTATACTCAACCTCATCTTGTATTAAAGCATGAGTACCAACAACCATTGAAATACTTCCATCTTTTAATCCTTCATATATTCTAACTTTATCCTTCTTAGGAGTAGAGCCAGTAAGTAACTCTACATTAATATTACTATCTCCTAAAAAGTTCTTTAAGTTATTATAATGTTGTGTTGCTAAAATTTCTGTAGGTGCCATTAAAGCACTTTGATATCCTGATAAATCATTTGCAAGCATTGCAATAAAAGAAACAATCGTCTTTCCAGAACCAACATCACCCTGTAACAATCTATTCATTCGACTACTAGATTCTAAATCCCCAAGAATCTCATCAACAGCTTTCAACTGATCATCAGTTAACTTAAATGGTAAACCATCAATAAACTTATCAATCTTCTCTCGATCAATACTTCTAGAAAGACCATTATTTTTTTTCTTATTTTGTAATTTCAAATAATTAATCTTAAACATAAAAGCAAATAACTCTTCATATTTAAGCCTAATCTTTACCTCTTTTAACTTTTCTATTGTTGATGGATTATGAATAATATTTAATGATGTCTTCTTATTTAAAAAGTTATATCTTTCTAAATAAACACTAGGTATATAATCAAATATTTCTTTTCCAAACATCAACAAAGCCATATTTATATATGTTGACATATTCTTATTTGTAAGACCCGCAGTACAATGATATACTGGCTCTATTTTTACTTTATTCATTAAAGTTTCTAACTTTATATCAGAAGCTGTTATAACATTCTTAGTCTTATCAAGTTTTCCAATAACTGTAACTCCCGTTCCAACTGTAAGTTGTGACTTTAAAAAGGCTCTATTAAAAATTGAAACTCCTACCACTCCAGAAGCTGTTACTAATCTAAAATTCATTTTATTAAGTCCTGCTTTAAAATGCATTAATATAGGAACACTTTCAATTTTTCCATCTATTATAATTTTCCCCCCGTCTTCTATTTCTGCCAAATTACATCTTTCAAGTATTTCATAACGGAAAGGATAATGTGTTACCAAATCTTCTACACTATTAATATTAATTTTATTTAATAAAGAAAGAGATTTAGGTCCAATACCTTTTACATCTTTTAATTGCATCTAGTACCACTTCCTTCTTGGCATATTATAGCATAACAAGATTTTTTTTTAAAGAAATAAAAGTAAAGTTTACACTCTTTTACTTGCATATAACATAAAAATAAATATACAAAAAATTTTCCTTCAATCAACAGAAAAATCATTAACAAAATAATTTTCACATTATATAATTTATAAAGTTTTCTTGTGTTAAATTATAAATATTATTATTAAAGTTAAAAGTGCAAAACTTTTTTAATTTTTTTTGCCTTTTTTGTTGACAAATATCAAACTTTCGATTAGTATAAGAACTACCAATTCGGAATTAGGCGAATTGGTCGCTAGTATCACACTAGCCAACCCCTTTTTATTCTTTTTGGAAGCTGCCCTCAGGGGGTGCAGCTTCTTATATAGAAATTAAAAAAGATGTTTGCCGACATCTTTTTTTATTATATATCTACTACCAACAAAAAAGAGCTATATGAATCTCTCTCATATAGTTCTCATTTTTTATACAATTCAAATTACTACTCTTCTCTATTTGCTAAACTCTCATAATATTTATATCTCTTAATAGCATTCTCTTTATTTTTATCTAGTAATTCTTTAGCATTCCTATTTAACTTCTTTAAAGAACGATATCTATCTTCGCCAAGTATAAACTCTTCATACTTAGAAAAGTCTGCCTTACTATCCATCTTAAATTCTAAACTAGCTGGATTGTAATGGAATAATGGGAAATATCCAACCTCTGTTGCAATCTTTTCCTCATTAATGCTATTCTTCATTCCCTTAATTATTCCTTGAGCGATACAAGGTGCATAAGCAACAACAATTGAAGGACCATTATATGCTTCAGCTTCTTTTAATACTTTAATTGCCTGATTTGGATTAGCCCCCAAAGAAATAGTACCAACATATACATGTTCATAAGTAAGAGCCATCTTTGTTAAATCTTTCTTAGCCGTCTGTTTACCAGCAGCCGCAAACTTCGCAACTGCTCCAGTTCTAGTAGACTTAGAAGACTGACCTCCCGTATTAGAATAAACCTCAGTATCAAGAACTAAAATATTAACATTCTCCTTATTAGCTAAAACATGATCTATTCCATTATAACCAATATCATATGCCCATCCATCTCCACCAACTAACCAAATAGACTTAGGAGAAACAAAGCTCTTTAACTTAACCAATCCTTCAATCTTAGTTTCATCAATAACCTCTAATAAAGCCTTAGCTGTATCATCATTAATATCATCAGCATAGCCTTTATAAATGTCAATTTCACTCTTCTTAACATCTTTAATATTATTCTTAATCAAACTAACAATTCTATTCTTAATAGCAGAATCAGCAACCTTCATACCAAAACCAAATTCCGCATTATCTTCAAATAATGAATTAGCCCAAGGTATTGAATAAGGCATAGATGGAGTTGAAGCCCCATATATAGAAGAACATCCTGTCGCATTCGCAATAACCAACTTCTCCCCAAATAATTGTGTCAATAATTTCAAATATGGAGTCTCTCCACAACCAGCACATGCCCCAGGGAACTCTAACTTAGGCCTCTTAAACTGACTACCCTTAACTGTATTAGTAGGCATAACATCCTTTTTCTCACTAACTTCATTAAATAAATACTTATACTCTTCATCCTTCTTATCAGCAAGTAAAGCATCCTTCATCTTCATAACAATAGCCTTAGCACCCTTCTTACCAGGACAAATCTCACTACATAAAGAACAACCAGTACAATCAGGTAAACTAACTCCAACTGTAAACTTATAATCTTTATCCTTAATATTAGCCGGTATCAAATTACGACTAACAGACTCAGGTGCATCTATTTGTTCCTTTTCATTTAATAAGAATGGTCTAATAACAGCATGTGGACAAACCAAAGAACACAAGTTACAAGAAATACAATTCTCTGCATTATAACAAGGTGCCATATCTGAAGAATCCCTCTTATCATACTTAGAAGTACCAGCTTCAAAAGTACCGTCAGGTATCTTTATAAAACTACTAACAGGAAGATTATCTCCTTCCATGCTATCAATCATTTCAAAGAAATTCTTCTTTTTAGCAAACTCTTCTACATAGTCAACATTTGGTATTTTAACAGGAACAAGTCCATCTAAACTAGCATCAATTGCCTTAATATTTTTAGTAACTAAATCTCCACCTTTATTAGAAAACTTAACTGCTAAATTTTCTTTAATCTTACCCAAAGCAAAATTAAAATCAACAATCTTACCTAACTTAAATATTAATGCTTCCATAATTGCACTAATCTTACCAGCAATACCAGCATCTTCTGTCATCTTAGTCGCATTAATAATAAACATTTTAACATTTCTATCACGTAAAATCTTCTTATCATGAGCACTCATAGAAGCTAAAACTTCATCTGGACTCTTAGTCGTATTTAAAACGAATACACCTTTATTCTTAATCTTCTCAAGCATCTTCATACGTTTTAAATAAGAATCCTTAGTACAAACAATTAACGATGCCTTTTCAACATAATAAGTAGACTTAATTGGCTTTTTACCAAATCTTAAATTAGATATAGTTACTCCACCAGACTTCTTAGAATCATATTGGAAATAACCCTGTACATAAGCATTAGTATATGTACCGGTAATCTTCATAATATCCTTAGAAGCACTAACCATACCATCACTACCAAAACCATATATCAAAAACTCAATATTATTACTTGGTATTCTAAAATTCTTATCATACTTAACTGATAACTTAGTAACATCATCATTAATACCCAATGTAAAATTATTATGAACCTCTCTCGTATCTAAAAAGTCATATAAACCCTTAATCATAGCCGGTGTAGTATTCTTACTAGATAAACCATATCTGCCACCAACAACCAATACTTTAGCATCTATCTCTTTTATTGTTTTAACAACATCCAAGTATAAAGGTTCCCCAGTAGAACCAGGTTCCTTAGTTCTATCAAGTACAGCAATCTTCTTAACCGATTTTGGTAAAGCCCTCAAAAAATACTTAGTACTAAAAGGTCTATATAAATGTACCTCTAATAATCCAACATTTTCGTTCTTCTCTTCTATTAAATAATCAATAGTTTCTTTTATCGTCTCACAAACAGAGCCCATCGCAACTATAACCTTAGTAGCAGTCTTACTACCATAATAATTAAATGGCTGATAATTTCCTCCAGTGATCTTATTAACCTCTTCCATATATTTACATACTATATCTGGAATTTTATTATAGTATTCATTTCTAACTTCTGTAGCCTGAAAATAAATATCTTCGTTTTGTGCTGTACCTTTTATAAATGGTTTATCAGGATTTAAAGCCCTATCTCTAAACTCATTAAGAGCTTTCTCATCAATCAATCTTTTTAATTTATCTGTATCTATTACATCAATCTTTTGTAACTCATGACTAGTTCTAAATCCATCGAAAAAATTCAAAAAAGGTACTCTTCCCTTTATAGCTGCTAAATGAGCAACACCAGTTAAATCCATAACTTGTTGTACAGAAGACGAAGCAAGCATTGCAAAACCAGTTGCTCTAGTTGCATAAATATCTTGATGATCTCCAAATATTGATAAAGCATGAGTTGCTAAAGATCTAGCTGCTACATTTATAACACAAGGTAACATTTCTCCAGCAATTTTATACATATTAGGAATCATTAATAATAATCCTTGACTAGCTGTATAAGTAGTTGTTAAACATCCAGCCTCTAAAGAACCATGAACCATTCCAGCAGCCCCTGCTTCAGACTCCATTTCCACTACTTTTACTGGTGTCCCAAAATAATTAAGTTTACCCTCACTACTCCATTTATCAGTAATCTCAGCCATTGGAGAAGCCGGTGTAATTGGATATATTCCAGCTACCTCTGTAAAGTTATAAGAAACATAACTACAAGCCTCATTACCATCCATAATTTTCTTCATATTATCAGATCCTCCTACTAAAATATATTATATAACAAACAAAGAAAAAAAGTCTACCTCCAGGCAAACTTTAAGAGATAAAACAACATTCTTACTCAAAGCAAAACTATTTTAAAAAAGTACTTTTAAGATACATACCTAACATACGTATTTAAATCAGTCCAACTATTTATTGTTATTCTAGGTATTCTAAATTTATCAATTCCTCTAGTAACTCTTCTACCACCACCAATAAACGCCATCTCAAAACCAGCTTCTTTTAAAACCGATATTGCATAATCATTATATTCATAAAATGGAAAACAAAATGCCTTCGTACCACTAAGTTTCTCTCTACTTTTTCTTAAATCCTCTAACAAAACATTCTTATCTAAACACTTCAACGGACTTCCTTGACCACCAGGACAACGTCCAGGCCAATGTAAATCATGAGTATGACTAGCAATCTCTAAATAAGGAGATTCAAACTGTTCCAAATCATACCAACTAGAAACTAAAAATAATGTTGCATTAATCTTATACTCATTAAGTATAGGTACAAAATTCCAAGCTCTAGCACCATCATCAATAGTAATTAAAATAGACTTCTCAGGCAATCTAATTTTACCATCAATAAACTTTCCCAACTCCGTAGTATTCAAAGTAAAGTAATTATTCTCTTTCAAGTAATTAAATTGTTCCCTAATCTGACTCTCACTATGACAAATAGATTCACCACAACTAGTATCACCATCTAAATAGATAAAATGATACACAGTAACAGGAACACTACTAGTCTCATTCAAAGTAGTATTAACAACATCATGTGTACTAAGAATATCTTCATTTTTAACTAAAAATTCCTCATCATTAAACTCAACAACATACCCATTATCATCTTTTTCAATAACAGCTAAATCCAAACTATAAAATACTTCATAAATAGCTTCCCCATTTTGATATAAAATACTCTTCTCTTTAGTAACAACATTAAAGTTAAATGGTAAATAACTCTTATAACGCATATCTTTACTACTCAAACTATCTATCTTTATAACATCCTGATATCTAACGTAATAACCTAATTCCTTAATAAGAAAGTATTTCGTATTTTTATCTATATTAACATCTTCTAAAGTAAACTCCTTCTCTTTATCAAGTTTAATTACTTTTGCATATTTACCATTATCAAGATTATATAAAAAGCTTCCCTCTTTAACCTTCACATACTTACTATAACTATCAGTAATCTTCTTTACTAATAATTTCTCATTTTCCCTATTTTGTTTTTCTCTATTTTCTCTATTTTTATTATGCAAAAAAATACCTGTTCCAATTATAGAAAAAGCCATAATCAAAACAAGTACAACTATGATTATATTTATTAATTTACGTTTATTATTCATGAGACACCTCATTATTTTTCCATAATTAAACTATATTCACCATTACCCAAATCAATACTATTTGCTAAAGTATTATAAATAACTCCATTATCAAATAATTCATCCACCTGATTCCAACACTTACTAACTGTAAATGTATCATCAAATAACCGCATCACTAAATTTACACACGTTGGTATAAGAAACAGCATTATAATAGCAATAGCCCAGTTTCTAATTACATTCTTTAATTTCTTCTCATCTGGTGTAATCATCAATTTTGTAAAGTTAATAATTAACGCAATTATACCAACAATCGGTCCAATCATTTGTATTAAGTTTAGTGCTCTTTTAAATACACTAAGTAATGTTGCGACTGCATAACTGCCACATACAGCAGTCAAGTCTAAAATTAACATAAAACCACACCCATCATTATTTATTTAACAATCCAGAAAGTTGGCATATCTCTTAATCCATTTACACCACCAGCAACTGGAGTATTAACTATTTTTTGGTTTATAACAAGTTCTGAAGAAGAACCACCATCCAAATTAGCCGCATTATATGCTCCATAATTTTCCATTATTTCAGTAAGGTCTACTAAATCAGCACCTATACTTGATGGAATTCTTCCATTAATAACAAGCATTAAAACTATACCATCTTTTCTTTGACCAATAGCAGTTCTAGGAGCAATACCCCAACCACCATTTCCTTTTATAAATGAACTCTTTCCATTTACTATTAAATAAGGTCCAAACTCAACAGCATCACGACAACCTTTAGCCAAAGCTTCCTCTTTAGTCATTTTACCTAATATTAATTTATTTTCTTTAGTAAAGCAAATAAATCCTCCACCAACTCTAGCATCCTCATAATCACTAACCACTTTTCCATTAGAGATAACAGTGCCATGTGGCAAAGCCCCATTAGAATTCCAATCAGGATCATAGAATCCTCCAGCATTCATAGCTATAATAGCATTTTCTCTTTTTGCAACTGTCGTAATAGACTCTCCATATTTTCCCAAATATTTAGTAGTTGCAACAGATATTCTAGAAGGATCATATACAGCAACTAAATATCCTTGATAAGAAGTTCCAGACACCGGAATAACTTTATATAAATCATTACCAGGATCCTTAGTCAAAACTGCCTTTTCATATTCATTTTTATAAATAGTTTTAGCAGAATATTTTCTTATCTTAATAGAATTAGAATCACTAACCTCATCAATTTCAACAATTTGGTTATTAGCAAGTACTTTTTGAATAGTCTCATCACTATATAGCCAAGTAGCCAAATATTGATGATTCATAGTAGTCATAGCCGATGTTATCCAAAAGTTTCTAAATCCATCCCAAGGACCATAAAACAAAAATAAAAGTACAGAAACACCAGCCACAAAAAGACTAGAAAATATAACAATAAGTTTTTTCTTTAAAGACCACTTCTTCATAACTACTCTTCCTTACCTTCATATTTTTTATCATTATTATAATCAATATACTTCTTAGTTGTATCATAATGTTTTAAACTAATATTAGTATTTAAACCCTTTTGATAATCATTATACTCATCTATATTTTTATTATAAGATTTAACATCTGATACAAAAGCATTAACTATTTGTTCATAAACACTAGCATAACTCTCACACTTAGTACGAGCTCTTGAATCTGTAAAATATATATTACCACATAATTTACTTAATTTATCAGTAACTTTATTAACTTCATCAACTATATCTTCATATTTTTTAAATGATACTTGTATTGCAGAATCCATCTCCCCAATATTAGTTATATAAACATTATCCAATGTATTAGAATATAACTCATTTCTAATATCATTAAATTTATCTACCGAATCACTGAATTCACTATATACATTAATAACATCTTGAACTCTTTCAACTGTAGCTTTCTGATCTTTCTTTATACTTAAAATAAATAAAGCAATACCTGCAATAAATAATAATAAAACACCTACAACAATTGCTACAATTTTTAATGTTTTCTTTTTCACAAAAATCACCTACTTATAAAATATAACAAATTTTTTATAAATTGTATATATTTAATTCAAATGATATTTCTACTTTACAGTACATCTTTTTCAGTTTCTTTTACTATATATATAGGCCTTTTCTTAACTTCTAAATATGTCTTGGATAAATACATTCCTATAACACCCAAGAAAAATAACTGTACGCCTGATACAAAAATAACTATACACGCAAGTGAAGGCCATCCAGATACTGGATCTCCAAATGCTAAAGTTTTAATTATAATTACTAATATTGCAACAAAAGCTATAAAACAAAAGATAACTCCAATTATTGCAGACAACACTAAAGGAGCTGTTGAAAATGATACAATTCCTTCTAATGCATATTTAAATAATTTCCAAAAATTAAACTTACTAGTTCCAGCAACTCTATCTCCAGTTTTAAATTCTAGCCACTTAGTATTAAAACCAACAAAACTAAATATACCCTTTGTATATCTGTTATACTCTTTCATTTCAAGTATTGCATCAACCATCTGTCTACGCATCAATCTAAAATCTCTAACTCCAGGAACCTGTCTATTATCAGATATTTTAGAAATTAGCTTATACCAAATATTTGTACAAATTCTTCTAAAGAATGAATAATCTTTATGATCTACTGTATATAAACCAACACAATCATACTCTTTATCTTTACTTAAAATATCATACATTTCTTTTACTTTACTAGGAGGATCTTGCATATCAGCATCCATTATTGCAACAAAATCCCCTGTTGCATTTTCAAGCCCTGCCCACATACCAGCTTCTTTACCAAAGTTTCTTGAAAAAGAAATATATCTAACTCTCTTATCTTTCTTAGCCATTTCTCTTAAAATATTAAGAGTTTTATCACGACTACCATCATTAATAAATAAAAACTCGAAGTCAACAACTTTCATCTCTTTAGATATTTTATCTATCTCTTTATAAAATATTGGTAACGACTCTTCCTCATTATAGCAAGGTACAATAATTGAAATTTTTTCTTTTGACATAACCAAATCTCCTACTTTTCTTTTTTAAATACAAACAATTTACTAAATACATAATTAGCAATAATTACAATAATATTAACGACTACTTTAGAAAGTATCTTCTTTACTTTAAAAACATCAAGTAATAAATACATACCACCCATGTCTATTCCTAGTGAAACAACTCTAGCAAAGAAAAATGAAAACATTTCTTTAAATAAAATCTTTGGACTAAAACTTCTAGAACCAAATACAAATACTTTATTAGTAATAAATGCAAATAATACAGATAAAACCCAAGCTATAAAGTTAGCAAAATAAACTTCTACTCCAGCTTTATCTAACAAACTAAAACTAACTATATTAATTAATGTTGTTAAAACTCCAAAGAAACCATACCATAAAATTTCTTTTGTTTTATTATACCAAGATACATGATTACTCTCTTCTATATAATCATCAATCATCTTTACCATATTAGGAGTATTACTAACAAACTTCTTAGGTTTAAATGTCTTACTTTTAACAATCAATTTACCAAGTTTACTAAAATCTCTAAGTTCTAAAATATATCCATCTTTAGCAAACTCTTTTACTATTTGTATTTGATGATCATTAGTATGTTCCTTATATTTTTTTAATCTAGCAGCTGCTATTACTTTCTTATTTTTCTTTATAGCAGTTAATATTGATCCAGCCCCACCATGAGTAATTATTAAATCTGCACGTGCCACTAACTTATCAAACTCATCGCTAGGTATTAAATCAAATATTTCCATATTAGCAGATTCATACTTAGTACATCCTGCTTGAACAATAACTTTTTCTTTTATATTACCCTTTTTAATCTCTTCATCTATTTGTTTAAGTAATCTTGGAAAACCTTTATCTTGAGTTCCTAATGTAACTAATATCATTAGAAAATCCACCCCCCAACATCACTATCTGGATAAAGCTTCTTCATACTATCCCATTGTACTATAAACTTATCTGCTATTGGATAAAGTAATTTCCCAGTAATTGTCTTTGTACTAATATTAGCAAAACTTTCTATATAAATTATCTTACTACCTAAAATTTTACCTATACAACACATTGGTCCTGCCGTATGAGCACCTGTTGTAATTATATAATCTGGATGCACTTTTAAATAAATATACAAACTCTTAAAACAATTAGCAAGTAACTTAAATGGATACGTAAGCATATGATCCTTAGTACCAAAAATCAAAAAACTAACTTTATTTTTATATTTATCTTTTAAATGTAAATTAGACTTAGTCTTCTCAGTAACTATATAATAATCATACTTCTTAAATAATTCTTTTAACTGCATCATCTCATTCAGATGACCCCCAGTAGAAGATATAAACATAACATTCTTTTTCATATACTATCACTTCTTTTCAATTAAATTATACCATTGTTCACCAACAATTTCACTAGTATATATTCTTATACTATAATCACTTTTAATAAAAGTTCCAGAACAACTATATTCATAAATTGAACCATTTAATAAAACCGATGAATTAGAATTATAATAAACTTCATTAAATTGTTTAACATTACAACGAATAACGTTAGAGTCACCGACATAAATTTGCATATCAGTAAAAACATTAGATGATACACGTACAAGTCCATGAAGAGTTATATATTTATTTACTAATTCTTTAGGAATACTATAACCAGTAAATGTGGCAAATGATGTGGAGGTATTAAGACCACAAAAATAAGTAGCATTAAAATAATTAACAGATGTTTGTGAATTATTAAGTTTAATTTGATTACATGGTGTAAACGTCATCAAATAACCATTTTCATAAGTACCATAAGTACTAGTAGCATGTACAAAGATTGGCAAAAATAATAAAATGAAAGTGAATAAGTATCTTTTTTTCATAATATCACCTCTTACCAAATATCAAAGAACCAGTATAATCAAATATAACATATATACCGATTAGAGGTACAATAAGGTTAGTTAATTGTTCTAAAAAAACAAGCATTACGTCAAACATTTTCTTTCATTCCTTTCTAAAATTTTTAAAAGAAAAAAGCATCTACTAGCAAGACGCTTTACCTTTACTAGCCCCTTTTACGGCTTTACGAAGAACTTTATAACCAAAAGCAAATCCAATCATAACGATTACAAATGGAAATACTTGAGATACAGTACCGAATAAGCCCTCAGCAGTAACACCAGTCGTTAATTGTGTAACAATTTTTTCCATACCAGATGCGGCAGCAGTTTCACCCATGTGCCTAGCTCCTTTCTTTTA
>OIYO01000340.1_pt1 | contig 42083 bp, 50 predicted proteins | sample 1588191 | NCBI WGS metagenome assembly OIYO01 (sample SAMN03283275) | human gut metagenome | biome: human-associated habitat; material: feces | host: Homo sapiens | place: Peru | collected 2012 | reverse complement strand
GGTTCATATCTAAAGAAACATCACTACATTTTTCGTTTATTTCCTTTATTGAGGGCTCTATTACAAATCTTTTTAAATCTCTCCATTCCAAAAACTTATTTTCAACACTTAAAAATTTTCTCATGTTAGGCATATTCTCACTATCATTATTCAAATACCACGTAAAATTAGTAACCGATTGGGTTTGCAATATCATTTTGCAAAACTCATAAAACCGAGGACTATATTTACCTTTTAATTTTACAACTTGTTCTAAATAAATCCATGTATGATTATATTTTAGTTCATCTAAAAGAGGTAGAAATTTTTCATGAAATTCCATTGTTACCTTATTATTCATTGGATTAATATATGATGTCAGCAACGCACCAGAAACTATGATAATATCATCATCTTTGGCATCTAATGATTTCCTTAAATCTGTATCAAGTCTATCTGCTCTCATTGGTACTGACAATACTGATTTTGAGATAATACTTTCAATCACTTTCTTATATTTCTTTGCTTGCTTACCACCTTTTGAATTTTCTAAATACTCTATTACTTGACTAAATGGCACTTCTATTTTTACTTCATTTTTTTGTCGTATAGATAAAGCATAGAAAAGAAATTTAAGTTCACTGTTATTCATCAAATGAACCGCTTTTATTAGTTCGTTTGCTTGACTAAATTTCAATTCGTTCTCTTTTGTACTCATGTTCTACACCTCTCTTTTAATATAACATGGATAAATTGTAGCATCAATATATTTCGTGAATTTTATTTTTATTTCTCACATCATCTGTGTACATTTCTCACGACATATGTACATTTCTCACACCATCTATGTACATTTCTCACATCATCTGTGTACATTTCTCCACACATATATAAGTTATATATTTAAAAGTTAATATTATAAATTATTATTATTAAAATAAATCATAAATATATAAAGAAAAACGTTGACTTTAATTTTTCTTGATTTATAATTTTTTTGCAGTAAAAAAATACTGCTTATATAAATATGAGTTACATTGTATCTATGCAAATATGATAGAACTTCAAAAAATATATGCTTGTAATTAATTTCTATCATTTATCTTTAATCATAAATATAACTTATTATTACAATGTAGCCTTCATATTCCCTTCCCAAATTTATATATAAATAAAAAAGGAATTTGCATAATGTCATGCTTATTCCTTTTTTTCATCATCACTTTGTGCTTTCCAAAGAAGTTTGACTTCCTTGTGAATACTACGAACTTTGTATTTATATGTTGATTGTATTTGTTGAAGATTATCATTAGTTATAAATGTTGTTTCAAATGTATCTCCTCTTACATATTGAATACCGTTCTCTAATTCTTGGAACATTTTTATAGGTATGATTTCTACTTTATCATTTATATATAATTCCAATAATAGCGTTTCCGTATCTTTATAAAGTAAAGTATTAGATTTAATTACTTCTTTTTTCATTTCTTTTTTAGTAAAGTCCAACCAATCCTTATGATATTTCTTAAATTTCTCAAAATCATTTTCTAGTTTTTCATAATCTTCTTTAATTTTTTCAATATAGTTTTCAGCTCCATTTTTTTCTATGTAGCTAATTGCCCAATTTGTTGATTGTTTTATCATTTTCATTTCTCCTTAAAGTTTTTGTTTTTTACAACAGGTGCTTTTAGAACTGTTTATTTTAGATTACTAGAGCTTTTTCTACTTATTTAGTATATTTTGCGTGTTTTATTATTTGCTCTTTACAGGGCAGATTTAGCCTATTAAAGCACTCACTTATAAAATGACAAAATAACATTCATTGCAATTAATGAAAACATTGCAAGTCCTGAATAGAAAAATCCATCATTGCTTTTATCATCAAAATTAACTCTTGCAAATAGTTCTATCGCAATATATAGAACCATTTCCGTACTAAATAAACCATTTAATATTACTACTACTGAACCACCTATAAATTTATTTCCTATTACTCCTAAAATGATTGCATCAAAGTGTGCTAAAATCATTCCTAATATTTTAATTTATCTCCTCATTCCATAAATATCAAAAAGTTCTTTATCATAATGATAAATGCAAACTTCTTCAACAATTTTATCTATTCCACTTGATTGAATTTCAATTGAAATCATATTGTCACTTTGAGGAGTTGGTGTATTAATATAAGATAATTTTTTAAATCGAACGCTTTGCATTTTTCCGTTTGCATCCATATAGTCAAACAAATTCAACCTAAAATCGACATGATACAATTTATTCAGTTCTGGAATTAAATATATTAGTTTTTGGGTAATAACAATTTTCTCAATGTCTTTGTTCTTTTTAAAATATTTTCTAATAATTTCATATACTTTTCTCATTTTCTTCATTCTCCCATAAAAGTTTTTGACCACAATTAGGACAATAATTCATTCCAAATTTTCATCTTTAATATCAAGTGGTTTCATTGCTGTTAATGTATCTTCAATTTCTACAATTTTCAGTTTATCAAACCCATTGCAACTCAATTCTAATCTCATTTTTACATTCTCTGCAACTTTTAATGATTTGTATTTTTTATATTCCTCTCTAGGTCTTGCAAAAATAGCATATTTTTCGCCTTGGAAATAATAATCATCTCCTGTATAGAACTCTCTATGTTCATTTTTTATTGCATACATTGTTTTTTCTCCTTTATTTCTAAAAATATATCCTCTTGAATTTTTTGGTCTACTTTTACTTTCCAGTAATCACTTATACAATCAACACAACTCTTATGGCTTAAACCACCTTTTTTATCAGTAATACATTTTTCTTTTGTGCAATAAGAACAACATAATGATTGAGGCATATCATACATTGATTTAGCAAATTCTCTTATAAGTTCATCATTTGTCTTTTCCATTGCTTTTATATCTTTCTATCATATCAACTATTTTTTCATCATCTTTTGCATCTTGGAAATAGCCTCTTTCTCTCATTTCAAGTAAGATAGATACATCACTAAAACAATTATCCATCACATGAGTTAATTCGTCTAATGCTAGTAGTAAATCCAATTCAAAATCCCTTTTAAATCCTCTAATTCGTTTCATCTTTATAAACAATCCTTTCATATACACATAAATTATAAACCATGAACAATCCCATACCAATAATAGCTTGTAATAGAATAGACAATGTAAATAAAGATATTGCTGTATTGTTGATTATTAGTGATACTACAAATTCTTTCATTGCACCACCTGTTATTAATAATGTTACAGGAATAAACAATACCAAAAATGCCCTATCCTCAATGCCAAGTAAAATTTTTAAAAATTCTAAAACTAAAATCATTAATAGAATATGAATAAACCAATTTAATACAAACATATCAGTGGAATTGTTTTTCGATATATTAATTGTAGTAATAAATTCATTAATCACTTTAGATAGCAAAGCAAACAAAGTAAAAGTTACTGCAAAACCAACATTATTTTTTATATTTTGCATTTTGTTATACTTGCTTTCAAAGTTTTTATTTTTATCAATCATATTAATTAAAACTAATACCCATACAAGGATTGTAAGAATAATCCTAGAGTGTTTTCCAAATAAATCAATCATATTGTACATTTTTTTTACCTTCCTTTATAGCTTTATATAAATAGTATTTTGTGTAATTATTTCAATTCTTCCACTATCATTAATCGAAAAATTAACTACAGGACTTGTCATTATTGTATCTCCATTATCTAATAATAAAATCATGTTCTTTCCAACTTCTAATATTGGTTTTTGAACAGTAGGAAATACTTCTTTAAATTTTGAATTATCTCCTACCTGTTCTAGCATCTTTTTAAAATATCTTTGACCTTTTACCATATTATTTTTTCTCCTTTGTTCTATTTTATTATAAGGTGGAAGTACTTCCACCTTATTTATTTCAATAGGTTATTTAGTTTGTGTAATTCACATAGCATATTCCAATTTTTTTGATATTGTTTCATATAAGATGATATATTTTCAATTCCTTGTGGTAATTCAAATTTATCAACAATACCCTCTTTTTCTATTTCAAAAATAGTCTTACTGACATACTGTTTTACAATTTTTCCTTCAAATTGATTATCGTTAAGCCATTTGATAACATATTTTTCATTTTTAGAAAAATCATTTTTCGCTAACCTTAAATCTATCATATAGAATACTCCCTTCTTATTGTTCTACTAAAGCTACAAATCCATTATATGAATAAACAATATAACTCCCTTCTAATTCAAGAGCCACTTCATTTCCACAATCATAATCATAGATGTTGAATTTTCCATCAATAGTTACTTGCCAGTCCATCATGTGGTCTATAGCACAAATATAAGGATTTCCTTTTTTAAAAACAACAAATTTAGTAACCCCATCACCATAGCCATTGCTTACACATATAGAAAAATTATCGTTTCCTATTTTTAACCCCGCTCTATCAGAACCAGCAATTTTTTTTATCTCCGCTTGATTCATAACATAATTGTATATTTCACTATATCCTTCATAAATCAAACTTTGTTTTTTCAATAATTCCCCATATGCTTTTGAACTCATAATATCTATATCTTTTGTACTAAAATATAAGTTTTCAAAATCTTCTGTATTTTTTGCTTTATTTAAACATTCTAAATACCATTGATTATTTGATTTAGCACTACCCCCTATAGTATTTTGCATACATCTTTTTACAAAACTATCAATTTTTAGATTTTTTTCTTCCATTTTTGTTTTCCTTATTGAGTTCCCTTGAACTCCCTTTCCTATTACACTATTATTATACTATTTATGTGCATTGCTGTCAACACATTTTAATGGTTTTTAAAAAAATTACTCATTTTCAGTAACTTTTCTAAAGTGGAAGTACTTCCACATTTGCAATGTATCAATGCTTATTATTTACATATCTATTGTATTACTTTCAATATGTTTTATCAATACCTTATTTTTCAATATCAAAATCATCATAAATAGATTTTAACCTTGTCCGTTGATTACTAATATTTGTATATTCTTTGCATTTTTCTTCAAGTAGTTTATAGTCACAACATCTATTTGCAACATTAGTTTTTAATTTTGAATTTATTCGTGCCTCATATAAATTTTGTGCTTTTTCCTTTAAATGTTGTCCGTATCTATTTAACCATCTTAATTGGCTCTTTAATAATTCTTTATAGTTTTGTTCAGTTTTTGTAAGACTTGTTGTATTAGTGTCTATGTATTCATATTCGCTTTTAGGTATTGGTATCATATTATTAAAATTAATTGCACCTAATTTACCACCATCTATTTTGTAAAAATCTATTGTATTTTTCATTTTTAGATGTTTTTCTTTTGGAGATGATAAAGGGGCAAAATATTCCATTTCCTCTATTTTAAATAATACACCTACAAATGGTCTTAATTCTTTTTCATTAGCATTATAACTAACTCTATAATCATATTTTCTTAAATAATCACAGTATTTACTATTTACAGTTACTAATCTATATTGAAATGACATACAAATTCTCCTTTAATAAAATAAAGGGGAGCAATCAATAGCTCCCTATCTTTTTTAACTCCCTCTTAATGGTTGGGAACACCGCTTTTTTAACTCCCTCTTAATGGTTGGGAACACCGCTTTTTTGAATGTATCCATTCATAATTAGTATATATATTATACTATATTTTATTCTAATTATCAATATTTTTACACAAAATTGTTGATAATATAAATAACATTAAAAATCTTTTTCTTTCTCCCATTCTTCAATGTCAGTTATATTTCCGCTCTCTATCCATTACTTTCAATCTATAACCGCAAACTTTAGCAATCTTGATTATATTATCGAATGTTGGATTAGAATTTTCTCTTTCATAACTTGATATTGTTGTATCTGCAAGTCCTACCTTTTTGCCTAGTTGCATTTGTGTTAGGTTTGCTGATAATCTCATATTTTTAAGTATCATACCAATCACTTATACCACCCAACTTATTATTGCACATTTTGAATATTTTATTGGGTTTTCGCAAGGTTCTTGCGATTTTTTTAAAAATATGATAGAATTAAAGGAATAAATGAATATTTTTAAGGAAGGAAGGAGAAAAATGTCAAAAAAAGATTTTTTTGTATTCATACTATTTATTGTAGATATGTTTGTTGCTTTTGCTATATGTTCTTATTTTAATATCAGCAATATAGTATTAATAAAATCATATACAGCTATGAACATGGATATTACTTATGAAGTTTTAATTTGGTTTGGTCTTACAATAATTCAAGCTATATTCATTGATAGAAAAGAAATTTTTGCTGATAGCATATATAAGAATTAGAAAAGGTGGAAGTACTTCCACCTTTTAAAATTGGCTTAACACTTCTTTACAAAATTCTCTATAATCATTTGCTACATTCTCTTTTGATTTTTCAATTAAGATTTCTTTTTTTGTACTACAATCTACCACAGGTTTTGATTGATAACGAATAGTTGTATCATATACCCTTTCTTTAAATAATTCTTTCAATGTATTAGTCCATTCCTTATCAACATTGTTTCTATTTGCCATAGTTACTAGGATTTTAAAATCATAGTCTAACTGTTCAGTTTCTAACCAATCAAACAAAGTATTTAATGTTGCATCTAATCCCTCTAAACCACTTTCATCAATTTTAATAGGAATTATAATTGTATCTCCTTCTTTATAGCACGAACACATAGCATTATAAGTGAGTGCATTTTCAAAAGGCGAATTGTCAATAATAGCAACATCATAATCATTTTGAATTTGATTAAATGCTTGTCTTAATCGACCGCTAGGATTTCTACCACTCATTTTTATTTGAGTATCAACAACTGATAGTCTATTTGATGATGGTACAATATCTAAATTATCATATTGAGTATGTTGAATTGTTTGTTTAATGATTTTGGGGTCTAAATAAATATCGCTAATATCTTTTTCAAAAGGTGTTTGCATCACATAATTATGTAACACATTACAACTTTCTAACAATTCTTTTCCTGTTTTATTATATTTTTCAACAAGTTTCAAAGCATTGTCCTTTCCGCCCTTTTCCTTTGGTTTTAATACAATCTTTGTTGTATTTGCTTGGGGGTCATTATCTACTAATAATACTTTCTTTCCATGTTGTGATAAATAATATGCTAAATTTAATGCGGTTTGAGTTTTTGCAACTCCACCTTTTTTATTTTGTATTGAATAAACTTTCATTTTTCTTACTCTCCTTTTCTATTATTTTCAATATAACTTGCAAAAAAATTAAATCTTTCACTTTCTTTATTTAAAAGTGTTGAAACTGAACACTTTTTTCCATTTCCTTCAAATATGATTTCTAATTCATTAGTAGTTATTTTGTCATTTAATTTATCAATCTTTCTTGCGATTGATAATAATTCCTTTATAACTTGTGTTCTTGTATATTGTGGCTTTTCTTGTTCATTTTTGTTATTTTCATTATCTTTATTATTAGTATTATTTTCTTCTTTCATTTGTTTTAGATATGTTCTAACTTGTCTACCACTAATACCTACTTCTTTTCCAACCCATTCACTTAAATTCTTACAATCACTATTAAATTTGATTTCTTCATCAGTTCCTTTTCTTCTTTCAAATTCCTGTAATGCTAGGTCGATTGCCGATTTTCTTATTTCCTGTATTTCCTCTGGTTTTAGTTTTCTTTGCAAATTTGCATGGTTTATTTTCTTCTTTTCTTCATAGATAGTTGATGGCTTTTGTTCCAATCTCACATCAACCATACCATCATGCAATCCTTTATCATATAGATGTTTAATTGCAGTACATCTTCTATGTCCGCTTAATAATGTATATTTTTTGTTATCTCCACAATCTTCTTCATAGGCAATTCCATTTTCAAGTTGCCCATATTCTAAAATAGATTTTTCAAGTTCTTCTATTTCACTTAAAGGGTAGTTATTAAGTTTATTCAATCTAATATCATCTATATGTATCTTTTTTGTTTTTACTCCGTTACTCATTAAATCATTTAGTGCCATTTTCATTATCTCCTTCAATTCTTATTTTTTATCTATTCTATAGGTGGAAGTACTTCCACCTATATTTTATATAAAGATGTCTTTTAATTCCGTAAATATGACATTTAACTTTGGTTTTGGAATGATATATTTGTTTAGAAGATTATTAACAATATCAATTTGCTCTTTATTAAGACCAATCCATTTATTATTTTTATCTACACCCACGAACAAAACATTTCCTAATAAAACATTCAAAATTTTAAGATGAGGTTCGCTTGTGCAGATAATTATATTTGGTTTAGCATCTTCTTTGAATTTGCTTTCTTCATCAACCAAAACATCAATATTGTGATATTCCAATTCTTTTATAAAAGAATATCTTTCAACTGTATCACATTTGATTAACTGATATATATTTTTCAAATCAACCTTTCCTATATCTACTTTCTTTTGTTTTTGCTCTGGTTCTTTTAATATTACTTTCATATTCCATACCTCTCTCTTTCTACATTATTATTATACTATTTATGTGTATTACTGTCAACACATTTTCAAAGCTAAAAAAATAATTTTGTTAGATTATCAATCAATGTTGCTAATGTATGTGCAGTAATTTGTGCCAATAGACATACACCTATAACTACAGTTGCTAAACCTCTTGAAGTAAAATTAAGTTCTTGATTTTTCATTTCAATTCCCTACCTTTCTAACATTCATCATCAACATTAATGACTAATTTATCATTAAAGATTTCAAAAGATGATACTGTCATATCCTTAAATTCAAAATCCATATCATCATCATACCCACTAAATACAGTTCTTCCTTGCATAAAAGAGTAAATCTCAATCTTTTGGCTACCTCTATCAATTAGCATATCTAAAAAATCATCTACTGTTACTGTCATTTTTGTTGTCCTTATTGAGTTCCTTTGAACTCCCTTTCCTATTACATTATTATTATATCATTTATGTGTATTGCTGTCAACACATTTTATGATTTTTTTCTTAAAACATAACAATAAATGTATATTCATCATCAATTTTATAAACTTTAATAACTCTAGCATTAATTAAATCTTTATCAATATAAAGTTTTATATCGAGTGAACTTAAATTTTTAGCTATTGTTTTTTCTTTTTTGCCTAATGACAATTTAATTTTAAATGTTGCATTTGAATTATGTTGTTTAATAATACTACTCATATAATCAATAGAACTAAAACATACATTTTCCGTAATGTAATCACAATATAATATATGTTTATTATCCAATCTTTCTAACCATTGTTTTTCCATAATCAATAACTCTCTTTCTACACTCTTATTACATCATTTTATACTGCTACTATCAAACCACAATCATATTCAGATTGAGCCATTACTTTTGCTAATTGTTTATCAATTCCTTCAGCCACCAACTCATTTGTTCTTCTTTTCAATAACTCTCTTTTACATTTCTTTTCATGTTTTTTATAAATTTCTTCTTCTGCAATTAAATTTAATAATTCCCGTGACATTGATATATTTTTCATTTTTGATTACCTCTCTCTTTCTACACTATTATTATACTATTTATGTGTATCACTGTCAACACATTTTGAGATATTTTTTCTTTTTGGTAAAAAAAAGAACTACCAATAGTTCTTTTATTTGTTATTGTCTTTATATAATACTTTCTTTCTATATTCGATTTTGATTATATCTTTCATGGAAAAATCTCTATTGTCATATAGTTCCTCTACTAACTTTCTTTCGCTTGTATTTTTTATATACATATTCCATATTGATTGACTATATAGTTCACGTTTTGGAAACCTAAAAGAAATTGTTTGATTATTTTTTGTTACAGTAAGTACTAATTCTTTAGCATATATATTTTCTATACTTTCTATAATGTCATGTATTTTTTTAATTTCGTTTTTTGGATTATGTTCAAATTCATTAATAATCACATTTTCTTTAAATTCATTTTCTAACAATGTATAACCAATTTGATTTTTTACTGGTACTTTTATATCATAAAGGTTAATATCATCTAGTATATAATTTTCAAATAATTTTTCTACTGTTGATTTTTTGTCCTGTAGATAATCATAAATTACTTCTTTATGAACTTTAAAATAATTATTGGTATAATAGCTTTTAAATTCCATAGCATTCCGCATTTTATATATATACATTTCTCTTGCATAATTTTTCAAATCTTTAACATATAGTTTATTTTCTGTAACATCTTTATCAAACCTATTAGATGCAATTTTTTTCAATTCTTCTTTATGTGCATCTATGTATTTATTTAATAATACATTTACTTCCTTTTCGATATTTTTATAAATATCTTCAATAGTGCCATTATAGATAACTTTTTTTAATTTTTTGGAAAATTCATATTCAAAACAGTATCTATCTTGTCCGTATAGACTTTTTGTTGGTCTATGCAATAATCCAATAAAATCTAAATCTACATCATAATCAAGTTGATTAAACATTTTGGTTTGATAAAGAAAATCAATATATTCATTATATTTAATTTTTACAATACTACCATATTGTTCATTTATAAAAAATCGGTGTTCGTTGTTTAATAAAAATTCATCAATGTTCATTTGATTGCCCTTCCTTGTTGTTTATTTTATAAAGGTGGAAGTACTTCCACCTTTTAGCTTATTAATGATATGTGATAGATTTTCTACCACATATCATTACAACTGTATTCATTTAAGATTATTTTATCTTCATATTCATATACATCTAACAAACCATTATTATTATCTAAAATTTCTAACGCCTTATCTTTTGAAATGGGATTTTCTTCTGCACCTCTATAACTTAATCCGTATCTATAGGATAATTTTTTATTAGTGTTATTGACTACCTCCTTTGCTTTTTGAATATCCAATGTTCCGTTAAAAAATGACATCTTTAATAATTTTTCCATTTATAGTACCTCTCTTTCTACACTCTTATTATATCATTTATGTGTATTACTGTCAACACATATTGGAAGTTTATGAAAAAAGATGCTTTTTTTTCGCATCTTTATTCTTCTTTTTTCTTGCTTTCTAAAATTTTCTCTCTTTCTTGATTGCTAATTTCTTCCAACTTGTCCGCTGATACTGATTGAACATAATTATTATCTTTATCATATATCTTATATTCATCATCATTTATCAAATACATTGTAGCTGATACATCATATCTATCCCATACAACTGATTTTCTATTCAAATATACATATTGGTTTGTATAAGGCAACTTTACACAGTATGTATTGTTATCACTTCTTTGTCTATTAATCATCTTATTAGAGAAATGTATTGACTTGATATAATGTTCATCTTTTTCAATTACAATTTTTCTCATGTGTTCAAAGTCACTCATTTTATTTTTTAAATATGATAAATACGCATCATTTTTGTTTATTTCCATTTTTAAAACATTTGCTTGATTTAATAATTCTTTAACTTCATTCAATCCAATATTGTTTAGTTCTTCTCTAGCATTTTCAAAAAGTTTTACATCTTGATTTTTTTGTACATTTTCAATTCCAAACATTTCTACATTTTCTTGATAAATTTGATAGTCATTATATTTTTCAATATATATTGATGCAATAGGAATATTCCTTTGTAAAGAGTTATATTTTTCAATCGTTAAATTATTTTCATGCTCTTTTGTTGTTATTTCTTCTTCTAATTTACTTGTAGCATCTATAAGGTCATTATAACTTTGAATACCTTCATTATTAAGTATTTCTATTTCTCTACATACATCATTATACTTTTTCATTTCATAATACTTTGCTAATTGATATTTAGGGTACAGTTTACCATCAACAATACTATATCCACTCTTTATAATAGCCTCTTTACTTCTTAATGCTGTTTCTTCAAATTTTTCAGCATAAGGATTTTGTATTTGTAAAAATTCTTTAAAATCATAGCTTGTACTTTTTCTTGTTTTTTCAAAAAAGAATTGCTTTAAAGTTTGTTCCTCATATTCTTTACCTATTGTTTTTAATCTTGTAAATTTTTTTGCTCCATAAGGTCTAACCGAAATATATTTTCCTCTATTCCTTATCTCAAATCCATCAAGTGCTAATTTTCTTAACATATCATCAAAAGACATTTCAGTTAATTTCAATTCATTAATTCTTGCTTGTATTTTGCTTTTCCAACTCTCATTAGAATAAGCATATAAGATATTTGATGATTTATGCCTTGTTATCTTTGGTGCATCTTCTATTATTCTACACCCATATTCTTTTGCTATTTCATCACTCTTATATCTTAAACCATATAGCCCCTCATTTTTATTTGCTAATCTATCTTCTAGCTTTCTTCCCATAATTGATGTTGCATTTACTATTATATGATTGTGTAGACAATTTCTATCAGTATGTGTAACAACTAAACATTGGAAGTCAGGATATAATTCTTTAACTAATCTAACCCCCATTTCATGACATTGTTGAGGTGTGATTTTATCTTCATAATGAAATGATTGTACTATATGATAAGCACTTCTTTCATCATTTTCATTATGATATTTTCTATTGTTTCTCATAAAATCTTCAACCGTAAATTCAGTTGAACAGTTTACACCTGTTTTTAATCCCACATCTTTACTATACTTGTGTCCTTCATGTTCTTTATCGAGAACATAATTTACACAGTAACTTAACCCTTGTTTTCCTTTGATTGGCTTTCTTTTTGTAATAGGCATCAATAATCACTCCCCTTTCTTTGAAAAAGCAGTAGCTTTTCTTTTTTGATTAACATATAGCTTATCTATCATTGTGTTTTTCAATTCATCAATCATCATAGACATTTCTTTTTGTTGGTCTATTAATTGTTGCCGAATTTCTTCATTATCTAATATCATATTTTTATTTAGATATTCTCTAATCAAATAGTTATGTTCTTCTATCTTGTTTATAAATGTATTTACAATCTTTGTCACTTCATCTTTTCCTTCAATTTCTTCAACATAAAGATTTTCATATATAGCACTAGCAACAATGTAATCGGCTAGTGTATTAAATCCATAAAGTTTAGCTTTTGTTTTCATCAATGCTTTTTCTTCACTTGTAATTCTAATATCAAATCTATCATATTTTCTTCCATTATGTTCGTACATTTTTATTCCTCATTTCCTAATTGTTTCTTTATATCAAGGTGTAAATTTTCTAATCGTTTTAAGTACTCTCTCTTATAGTAATTTTCTTCTATAAACTTTACTCCTTCACTTTTAATATATGTTTTTCCGTCATTATAATATTTGTAACTAGAATGTTCTAACATCAACTTTTGGATTGTTTTTTTTATACTAGAATTAGAGCGATTAAAATAACTTTCTAATTCTAAAATATTCATATCTTTATAGTCTAAAAGATGATGTTCTTGATTTAAAATATCTTGGTAGTAATAAATCCTTTTCTTAAAAAATTCTAGTTCGGCATCAATCTTCCTATGACTGTCATAATTATAACTTACCTCAATTAACCATAAGATACCTTCATCTTTTATATTCCCTTTTGAATACCATTTTTGTTCTTTGTGTTTTTTTCTCATATCATTCAAATGCCATATAAAATTATTATATTCATTTGCTATTTCTTCATCAAAAAGACCTTTATTTTTTATGATTTCAAATACTTCATTTTCATTCATCAATATATCTCTCCTTCCTTTTTACAATACCATAATCTATGTTTATTTCAAAACCTTTTAACCCTTTAGGGGTGGAAATATTTCTTTTTCCACCCCTAAACCCTTGATTTTACTACATTTTTTCTTTCAAAACTCAATGGGGTGGAAAAATTAATTTATCCACCCCTAAACCCTTGATTTTAAAGGATTTTATTCTATTTTTAATCGTTTATATAGCAAGCATGGTGTACTTCCGTACACCTACTTGTTAGTGGGCGACCCCCTAACACCCCTCAAATTGCCGTAGGCATATTTATAATAAAAAAGGGATTGACATTCTTTATTAATGCCAACCCTTTTATTTATTAATTTATAATATCTTTTTCTTCTATTTCCTTTTGATTTTTTTCTTTAATATCATGCTCTATCCAATTATTTAAAGTGTTAAGTTTTTGAAATGTTTCATTATCTTTTCTACCATCTCTATATACAAAATATAGCTCTTGTTTCTGTTCCAAAGTTGCTTGATTATATTTTACATCTTTACCCAACATATCCTTGCACCAATCTAACATATTTTCTTTTTCTTGTTCAACTTCATATTCATATTCTTCTTTTAATCCCATGACTTCACATTGTTGTTTTGTTAAATAAAATTCATCTCCAAACAAGTCATTTTTTAATAAAGAATAATCATAAAAATCATATCTTACACTCTCTTGAAATTCTTCTAAAATACTATCACAATTATTATGAATAACAATTTCTTCATATCTTAATTTTTCAATTTCTTCATTAGATAAATGTGGCTTATTCAATGTATCTAAATACATTTCAAACACTTCTTGTTTTTGCTCTGCATACGATAATTTATTTTCAAATTTATAACCAAAATTATCTAAATCTACTTCCATTATTTTACCATTTTCCATTTCAAAAAAGACATGATTTTCAAAAGCATCTTCCAATTTTTTTACTATTTCTTTTTTTATATATGTATCTTTTTCTTTATCAAATAGTTGAAAAAATTCATTAACTTTATTTGTATTTCCTAATTGTTTTTTGTAATCTCCTACTCTATTTACAAAGTCAATTATTTCAATATCATATTCATATTCTTTAGACATTATATGATTTTTTATATCACTTCTTGCCTGTTTGACAATGTCACTATAATTAGATTTTGTTTCAAATTCTTTGTTATTATTTTGAATTTCTTTTTCAACACTTTCAATAAATGTATCTTCAATATACATATCTAATCTATCAATAATATTTTCTAAATTATTGATATTTTTATATTTATCTGCTCCACCTAAATATCCATTTTGTTTATCAATCAAACTATATCTTTCGTTTAATTGATTGTACTTTATATCAAAGTCCGTTATATCTAAAATAGTTTCTATATAAGAATAAATATCTTCATAGCTTTTAATTTCTTCTTGATTTTCTCTTTCAAATTCTTCAATAGGATATGTTTGTTGTATTGGTTTTAAATAGTTTTTATCTATTATATTTTTCTTATATTTTTGTAAATAATTGTTTAGTTTTTCATCTCTCTCACTCATTAATTGTATTCCTGTTAATTCTTCATAAAAACTATTTTCATATCTATTTTCATAGTTATATTTATCTGGTCTATAATTCATGATTAATCTATCATCATCAAATATATTTATTTCACATTTTGTACATTCAAAATTGTTATACTTTTCTTCAAACATATCTTTTAAAATTTGATGTAATTGATTAAATCTTTCTTGTGTAACTTCATCACATTCAATAGTAATATTTTCATTTTCTTTCACACCTTCAATTATTCGTGCAATCATTCTATATGCCATTTTTAATCATTTCCTTTACTTTATTTATTTTATAAATTTTATTTTCTTCTAAATAATCAAATAAAAATATTGTTGTTTCTTGATTAGAAGTTGGACTATTCATAATACCGCTTCTTGCATATTTTTTATAAAATAATACTTCTGTAGCTTTAAATACACTCTTATTATTTATTACTTTTATTCTATCTGCATCATGAAATTTTTCATAATATTCTAGCATTAATAATTCATATTGCCTTTTACATTTCATTGTATAATCACTCCTAAAAAGCACATAAGAGGTTGATTAAACAACCTCTTATATTTATCTTTCTATATCAAAATCTTCATCTTTATCAATCGTTTTTTCAGCCTTATCTACAGTTATTTCTTTGTCTATTTCAGCCTTATCTTTCATATAGTCTGCTATCTCATTTGCATCTCTGATTGCCCTAAATAATTCGTCAGGTTCTTTCTTTAAAACACTAATCCAATCTTGAATATAGGCTGTATGATTTCTTATATGTTCTTCATCAAAATTTATCTTTAATTCTTGCATAAAAAATGATGAACTTATCTCTGCTCTTAATTCTTCTTTTGCGTAGCTAGGAGAACCAAATCCCCCTTCTAAATTTCTATTTAATCTACTTTCATGTCCTGTAGCATGAGCCAATTCATGAAAAGCTGTAGCATGAAATGAATAGTCATCTTTAAAGTATTCAATCGGTGGAACTGTCACTTTATCATGTGTAGGAGAATAAAAGGCTTTACTTCCTTTTTCTTCAAAGTCAACCTTCATATTCTTTATCATTTTTTCTAAAACTTCATCTCTATTTATGTCAGTTCTTTCTTGCGGTTCAAACGGTTTTATTCCTTCAATGTTCTCTGCATTGAATACTGTATAGGTATTACATCTCAATATAAATCTATCTTCTAATCCTTTATCAATATCTGTTAAAGTTCTATATTCATCAAAAGTTAATGATTTATGCGTTTCTTTATCAATGATATACCAATATTCAATAGGAACACCTTTACTTCCTTTTTTTAAGTGCCACTTTTCTTTTGGATGGTATTTTTCATCTTTATCCGCAATTTGAGTAAACGTACACCAACGAGGGTCTTTATACCCTTTTTCTTTTGCAATAAAACCTAATAGTAACCGATTAGTTCCGTTATATTTTCTTCCATTTGTTGCGTTTCTAGGTGTATCAAAATCTTTCCATTCTTGTACCCACGGAATAGTGTTTTGTTCAAGTGATGCAACATAACTATCTACTAACATTTGTCTTGCTTTATTAAGTTTATCACTCATAATCAAGCACCTCATCTGGTTCTTCTTGTGCTATAAAATCTGCCATTTCTTCATCAAATATTATCCCTAATTCCTCTATTTGTTCTTCTATTTTTTTCATTGTATCAATCCTTCCTTTATTAGATTTTTAATCTCTTTCTATTTCAAATTCATCATCTTTATTTCTTTTTCTTGTAGTTTTTCTTTCATGTCTTTTTGTTTCTTCTTTATTAGAAATATAACGATATTCTTCTTTTCTTCTATTATCTTCATCTTGTCTTTCTTTTTCTTTGTCTGTTGCCTTATCCATACTGTTCTTCTCCTAATTCTTCTCTTTCTTCAATTTGATTGTTTCCTTTTGATTTTTCTAAACCATTGATGATTTCATCTAATTCTTCTTGTTGTTTTTGAATTTTTTCTTCTTTCTTTTTTAACTCGAATAATGGTTTTAATTCATCTTGTTTTTGCAATTTCTTTTTTTCAAGTTCTGCAATTTTTAAATCAATTTTTTCAATCTCTTTTTGTTTCTTGTTAATTAATGTATCTAGTTTTTTACTCATATAATCTTATCCTTTCTAATTTTATTTTAATATTTATCTTTAATATGTTCAATAATTTAATCATCATAAAAAAAACGCACTATTTATTTGGATTTTAAGAGATGTTTTTGAATTTTAGGTGTAATTATACCTTTTTTTATCAAATCTTCCTTAAAATCAATATTTATGCGTTTCTATAACATATATGTTATTCTATTGTGGCTCTCATGCCTATAATGATACCATCACTATCATAAATTGGGTCACATCTTCCCTTATGCCCCGCTAGAGATGATGCACAGACACTTCCTACATTGCTCATATCATATCCATCACTAAATAAAAAATCTCTTGTTCTAGGTGCTGATGTATTGTTTGAACTACTACTTTCATTTTTTTTACTTGTTGTATTAGATTGATTATTAGTATTTGATGAAGTTGTATTTTGTGATGTGGAAGTACTTCCACTTGTATTGTTTTGATTACTTGATGTGTTTGTATCTTGTGTAGTAGTAGGTTCTGGTTCTTGTGGCTCTTGAACTTGTACAACCTCATTTACTTTTACTTTCATTGTTTTCTCAACTTTCTTATGACTAGAATTTTCTAATGAGTAATTAACTTCATATTCCCCTACTACAGATGTATCAATTTTGTTATATTCTACTTTATCTTTTAAATCTCCATCTTCTTTATCTTTGGCAACCTTTATATAACTATCATAATTTATTTCTTCATTTTGAGAAATCTCTATACTATCTACAGTTAATTCTAATACAGGTGGAAGTACTTCCACATTTTCTTTTTTAACTGTATCATTTTTATTTTTTCCAAAAAAATAAAACCCTAATACAAGTGAAACAGTTATAGCAACTATAATAATAGTTGCTATAATCATATTTCTTTTTCTTGTATATTGTTGATAGCGTAACAACAGTTCTTTTTCTTCCTCTGTCATAATACCACCTACTTTCTTTATTCAGCTAATCGTCTAATTGCAATAGCTTTATTAAAATAATAATCCATTTTCTTTATACTAACACGAGCATTAGGATTATCTCCATGAGTTTTAGATGTTCCACCATTCGCACCTATAATTTCGCCATTGCCTATATACATGACAACATGACCTGATGTGATAATCAAATCTCCTACCTTTAATTGAGATTTATCTTTAGGTACAGCTTTTCCCATTTTTGCAAATGTAGTAGTTGTTTGTCTGCCAACATTTGCACCAGACTGATTATAGCACCATGAAACAAATCCAGAACAATCAAAATATGTCGGTCCTGCTGTTCCCCACCAATATAAAGCACCTAATTTTGATTTTCCATATTCAACAGCTTTTTCCGCTATTGTTCCATTCTGTATAACTGTACTATCTGGTGCTAACTGATTTTGAACAAGGCTTTTGAAACTATCACTTGCTCCATCAAAAAAGAACTCACTTGTTGCTAAAAGTTGAAGTGTTTCGGTTTCATCTGTTGTTAATGTTCCATCTCCATTTTTTGAATTTGTTTTCTTTGCCTGTTGATATGCTAAAATCTTATCCTTATGGCTATTGCACCAACTAATATAATCATCATATCCTTTATTGGTTATTGTCATTATTTTAATAACTTTGTCTGTTGTTACCTTATTACCATTTTCATCTGTTGTTTCTTTTTGAATGGTCTTTTCAGTTATTGTATGTTCTTCAAACAATTTAGCATTATAGAACTCATTCATAAGATTTCTTTCAGCATCATCAAAGGTTAAATCTCCACCTAGAACTTGTAGTATTGCTAGAGGTGTTTTCCAATCAATATTGCTATATCCTTCTACAACATAATCAACATCTTCCGCTTGAAATGAAGTAATCTGTTCACTATATTCATTTGTTTTTTCGGCTATATATGTTTCATATTTAGAAAATATATCATTTGCATTTTCACTACTTCCCCATTGAAATACACTTGTAAATCCTAATACTGCTGTAACCATCAAGCCAAAGGCTATTGCAAAAGGAAAGGCACTTATTAAAGCTAACATTATTTTTTTTATAATCCCAATGATTATTTTTGTTAGTGCCTTTATCATTTTAGTAACAGTTCTTTCTACAGCTTTCATAGGTTTTTTTGTTACTTTCTTTACAACTTTTCTTCCTACTGTTTTTGATGTATCTTTAACAATTTGCTTTTGAACATCTTTTCCTTCATTAATAGAAGTCATGATATTAGTTGCCCTTTGTTGTACTCTAGCCACTTTATGAAGTTTAGAACGGTACTTTTTATTTTTTCCTTTAGACTTTATTTTTCCTTCTTCTTTATTTGTTTGTACCTTTTCATTAATTTGCTCTTGTAGTCCATTTTTGCGTGTTTGAATTGCATTAGTACCCATTGTCATAACTTCATTGATTACACTTGTTTTTACTGCACTACCTTCATCATTTACAATATCTTTGCCTATTTCATCATCAATAACACTTGTTTTTATTCTACTTGTCTTATTACCTTCAACATCTTCATTTAGAAATTCATCACTAATAGTTGATGTTGCGATTTTTGAACCTTTATTTTGTCCTTTATTAGAACTATCATTACCACTTATTCCTTTGCTATCTGTATTTGTACTGTCACTCTCTACCTCATTATCATTATTAGTAGTTGCTATTGCGTTTCCATCTTTTTCTTCATCATTATTGCTTGTTTCAATATATGATTTTTCTTCTTGATTTAACAGACTATTTTTATAATCTTCATAAGCCTTTTTTCCTTTATTGATGGTTTCAACTGCCTTAATTACTGTATTGATTTCAATGTCTGTTGCTCTTGCTATTTTCTTATTGTCTTTTGCTAGTTTATTTGAAATATCATCTTTCATAGGCAACTACCTCGCTTGTGCTATTCCACTTGTGTCATTCAACTTATAAATAAAGCTATCCTTTTCAACTTTGTTTTCAAACAGGAATTTATCCCTGTCATATACAATAACTCCTTTACCGCCTGATGCCTCACTTAACTTCTTTTCTTCCTCATTGCTAATTTCAAAAATAGAACATATTGGGGCTAAATCCGTTTTCTTTTGTTTTAATAAGATAGCAAATTCACTATTTGCCAACATCTTTATACCATCTTCATTATTCAAAATATCTGCTATATTTTGAGTAAGAATAGTCATCATTGCGTTAAACTTTCTACCTGTTTTATATAGTTCTGCTACATATTGAGAAGAAAACTTATTCTTTAATAAAATATGGAACTCATCAATGTTTACCCATGTGTAGTAGCCTTTTATCTTATTTTCAGCAAGTTTATTTTTAATATAATCTAGTACAACTAAATATCCTGTTGTTCTTAAACTTTCTGTTAATTTGGTAATATCAAATACAATAAATCTATTGTTGATGTCTACATTTGTTTCATGAGAGAAAATATCTAAAGAGCCTTTTATATACCTCTCTAATACTAAAGCCAACGCATTAGCCTCTTTTTCTGGTTGTCGTTTTAATTCATCATAGAATTTTGGAAGTGTTGGAAGTAAAGTTTTATCTCTATATTGACTTTGTTCATAAGGGGCATATATGCTTTTGGTACATCTATCTATGATTGATTGCATACCACCAGTTAATCCACCATAGATACTTTCCATAAATGCTACTATATATTCAGTTTTTGCTTTGATAGGTTCATCTGTATCATAGTTTAAATCCATATCAAAAGGATTGATATGTGTTTGTGCGGTTGTACTTATTTTAATTGTTTGCCCACCATAGGCATCTGCAATTTTTTTATATTCTCCTTGCGGGTCAATGATAATAATTGTATCATTAGGGTATTTTAAATAATATTGTTCAATCAAAAGTTTATTTGTGAATGATTTTCCACCACCAGAAGTACCTAGAATACAACCATTTCCATTTATCAATTTTCGTCTATCACAAAAAATAGGAATTTTGCTTATTTGATTTTTACCAAAAAATACTCCTTCTTTATCAAGCATATCTTTTGAATTAAATGGAACACTTACACCTACAGCCTCACTATGCAATGTTCTTTGAAATTGAATTGAGTTATGTCCTAAAGGTAGAGCATTCTTCAATCCTTCTAGTTGTTGCCACTTGATGTATTTTATTGAAACAAAGTTTTCTTCTGCTATTTCAAGGATTTTATTAATTGTTTTTTCAAGTTCAGCTAGAGATGATGCACTTACTACAATCAATGTATTACATGAAAATATTTTTTGATTTTTCTTTTGGATTGCCCGTAACAAACTCTGTGTACTTTTTAGCCTATCTTCTAACTTTTCATCTTTTACATCTTCATAATCAAGGTTGCTTTTTCTAGCCTTCTTTTTCTTCATTATCCTTTCATCTTTCATAGCTGAAATTTTTTTATTTAACTTTTTAATAACTTTTCCTGTAGGTTCTGGTTGAATGTTCATAGTTGTTAGTACGCTCATATCTTCTAAACAAGTTGTCAACCTATTATAGAAGATTGGACTTAAACTTGTCGATAAATCACTAACATACAATGATGAAATATATTTTTTTCCTTCATCTATTGATATATATGTATCTTCTCTAAAACTCATTTTATGTGGAGATAATATATCATAAAGTGTCATATCATGGTCTTTTGCATATTCTTTGATATTACCAAAATTTCTATCATCTACAATATCGGCATTTAATATATTATAAATAAATTCAAGCCTTTCTTTATTTTTTACAATCTTAACTCTTGATTTAATTTCTTCAAATTTATCAGATGTTTTCATATATAGTTCATATAAAATTGTATGTGCCTCATGATAACTTTTAGCTTGTGTTGATAATACAATTAATCTTTTAACAACCTTTGTTTGTTCTTTATCTCCTATGGCTAAATCAATCATATCATTTAATTCACTTGCTACTTCTTTAATATTTTCATTTTCTATACTATCAGTATTATAAATAAAGTCCTTTTTAAATCTTTCGGTTTTTATAGGTACTCCATTATTAATAACTTGAATATGAATTTTTGGAGAAAATCCATTTAGATATTCTACATATTGTAAAAAGATTGTTTCTGCATCTTCATCACTTGCTTTTGCAAATGAAATATCTGTATATTCAATACACATTGAATATACAGCATCTTTGATTTTGAAAAGATTAGTTTTATCATCACAATCAATAAATAATGATTTTACTACATCTTGCACTCTTTTAGGTTTGTCAATCGGTTCTCTCTTAAAATACTGTCCTAATTGTTCAACTAACTTATTTTTCTTTTTAATTTTCTTCTTTGTTTTTTTCATTATCATCAACTCCTTCATTTAGCATAGAATAATAAATTTCAAAGTCATCTTTTGAACAGTCTGGGTACTGTTTTTTAAATTCCATATAAGCATCAAATTTCTTTTTAGCATGATTTTCTTTTGTTTCATTCTGTTTAACAGTTTCAGTAACAGTTTGTTCTTTATTTTTTTCCATTAATGTCTTATCTGTATTGATTTCTTTAGTTTTATCAGCCTGTTTGCTCTTTGGGTTTATACCATAAAATAGCTTTCTTCCTTTTCCGCTAGTAGTTTTACCAATTAGTATGTTATCTGTCGATTTTACTTTATCTTTATCTGTAGTAGGTGGAAGTACTTCCACATTTTCTTGAAATTTCTTTTTTGCTTTAGCAAGTTGTTTTTCTTGCTTTCTTTGTTTTCTTAATTCTCTCTTTGATAGTTTTTCATTAGGTGGAAGTACTTCCACTTTTTTATTTAACTTCTCTTTTTTAGCTTTTGCCTGTTTCAATTTCTTTTCTTCTTTTTTTCTTTTATTAATTACCTTTAATTCCTGTTTTCTTATTTTCTTTTCTTCTTTAGTTAATTTCCTTGATGTACCATCTTCAAAGTACATATACTTACTACTTTTTTCATTTTTTTCTCTTGCCACATCTTTATCATTCTTGTATTCTAAAGGTTGCCAAAAATCAATATAATGTCTTTTTAAATATGGTACTATTTTTTCTGCATTCATTTGTTGTATAGGAATAAAACCCATTGTCATTAAAGGTATCGCAACAATAATAACTAACCATTCAACTATATTTTCTGGTATTTCTTGCCTACCATAATAATACAATGGAATAACGATTGCTCCTGTTAAAGCGGAAAAGATTAGTTGTCTAACTGTTAGACCATATATTTTAGAATGATAGTCTGTTATTTCTGTAAATATAGTAATATCCAAGTTTTCATTGTTCATCTTATCTACCCCCTGTTAGTTTTTCGGCAAGTGGCGAACAGAACGAAATCATTGCTAAAAGTAACGCATTAGCAAAGAATACTTTTATTCCTCCTGCCAAGTCAGATGTTACTGTACCCATACCGACACTGTATATTTTTGTACATATCATCATGAGTATATATTCTAGTCCTAGTGAACACATCCACATAATAAATGTCTTTGTTGTATTCGCTCCTCCATTGTCATTCATTCCCATTGCTAGTGGCACAGGTGCTGTTGCAAAACCTAGAATAATTTTTGCAAACACCATAACAACTTGTGTAATACAACCTATCATTGTTCCCATAATACCAATCCAAAGTATAAGAACTACAATAAGCAAACAACATTGCTTAACCATTCCACCACTACAAAATTCAGCCATTGCATTTCCTACAGTAGTTCCTGTAGCTACATTAGATACTGCTATTGCATTTGTTACACTTGTATATAGATTGCTTGTAATATTCATGATAGTTGTTAGAAATCTAAATGAGTTATCTATAAGAGCCTTATAAATAAAAAACTCAATTCCAATCATAACCACTCTTTCCCATGTTAGTTTGTTTACTTCCAAAACTTCTTTAATAAACTTAATCATGACAAATAAAGTCAGCAATGATAGACCGACAGGCAAAACAACATCATAGCATGTTTTAGCAATAGTAAATATAGCTTTCTTTTTCATAGAAGAAAAGTTAGCAAATTGTGTAATCGTACTTGCTATATCTCCAACATTTATATTTATTCCTAAAAAGTCAAATGAGAGAGAAAACAAATCTCTTATCATATCATCAAACATCTTGTACACTCCTTTCTAATATCAAATAAAAGAAGAATGAAAATCATTCTTCTTTTATAGTCCAAATATATCTGGTGACTTTCCAATAGCTATTAGCATACCACCAGCCATAAGTGTAAGTAATCCTTGTACTTTTCCATCACTATCTTCACGTTTCCACCCAAGTGCAAATTGAGAACCGCCAATTATCATTACAACCATTCCAATTTTTATATGCCATTCACATACAAATGATATAAATTTATCAATAGAACTTGTGTCCGCCGCAAAAACTGTATTCATTCCAAAAATCATAATAACAACAAATGTATTAAGTCTTACATAAGCCTTTGCCAATCTTTCTTTTAGCCGATTTTTTCTATCTTTTTTTATTTCATTTTTTTCATTTAGTTTTGTTTTTATTTGAATTAAATTTTTTTCCATCTTAAATACCTCTTTCTTTTATATTAATCTAAATTTGATTTAAAACCACTTGCTGTCCTGTAGTATTTTAAATCTTCATCAGTTACTAAAACTGTACTATTTTTTGTGCTAAAAGGCAAATAGAAATTTTCCTTGTCATATCCATTGTTTTTGCAATATTCAGCAATCTGTTTTTCATAATAAATTTCCTCTGCTGTTTTTAACATCTCTTGTTGATGATTATATCTTTTAGCATCATTTACAGGATTTCCTTTATCCCAAGGTTCAAATATCAAATCATATCTTGGGTGCTTGTTTAAATCATAGAGTTTTGAATATAGCGGTAGATATTCTCCAGATAACAAAATAGCATATCCCTTTTTCATTCTACTTAATTCATCTATCGTTGCCAATTCTCTACCATAAATATCCCAATTCTTTGAATTAGAATTTTGTTTTGACCTTGTTTTTCCTGTAGTGTATTTATAAAGAGTTTGTTTCCCCATGATAGCACTCATATAGTCTAATGTCTTTTTAGATTTTGAACCTAAAAATAGGATATGGTCGCAACAATCAAAAACGGTTTCCCAATTATCTTTATATCTTCCTTCTAACTGTCCTACTGATTGTACACCAATCAATACTCCACAATTTAGACCTCTTATATAAGCTAGAATTTCTAGGAAACGAGGGATTTCTCCTAATTGATACCATTCGTCCATATAAAGGTCTGTAGGTACTGCAAGTGAACCATCATTTTCTTTTGCGTTTTTATCAATAATATTAAATATTTGTGAGTAAAACATATTTGCTAGATAATTGAATGTATTGTCATTTGGATTAGTGATTATAAAGTATGCAATCTTTCCTTCATCTCCACCCTTACCAATTCGATTTAATTCCATATCATCATCACTTGTTAAATTCTTAACTTCCTTGACATTGAAAGAATTTAATCTTGCTACAGCCTCTAATGTTACTGTTGTAAGAGTTTTTGGTGTAGTTGCTGATTTTTTAAATAAATCCCATTGATTGATACCGATATAGTCTGGTTCTTCCTCTCTAATCTTATTAACAAGGTTATCAATTTCAGTAATATTTCCATCTTCATCTAATTTTGTTTTAGAAATGTAAGATAAAATTATTTGAAAGTTACAAGCCTGACCAAACACTTTTTTATACCATAAAGCTATATAAATAAGAGCCTGTACATATAAATTAGCCAAGTGTTCCCAAAATGGGTCGCCTTGTGTTGTATCAATATCTCCTTTTGTATTTGCAAATAGAGTATTGACTAAAGACATTACATCATCTTCTTGTATTACATGGTTAATTCTTTCATTGAATGTATCTTCATCTAGCTTTTCATCATCTTTTCCTTCCATTCTTGCTTTTTCAATAGTTTTTACATCTATTGCATCTATAGGAAGTTTCTTAATATAGTTCAAAGGGTTATAATGGTTTGATTTCCATTTTTCATCTATATTTAGTACTTTAATATCATATCCCTGTTCTTTTAAAGCATTTCCACAATCCCTTAAAAGTTCTCCTTTAGGGTCTGTACAGATAATCGTATTTCCATTTGAATTTAATAAGTTAGGCTTAAATACATATCGAGATTTACCACGACCGGGTGCTCCAATCATAATAATATTTCTTGATAGTTTACTCACAGCCATATTTCTTGAAATAATAGCTTGTGATGTCAAAATATAATTATTATAAAAGTTTTTGTCCTGTATCTTTTTAAATTCTTTTCCATCACTCCATTGTGCTGAACCCATTGCCTCATTTTGCATATTCTTTTTATCTGTTAAATAATATGTTTCCAATAGCATAACAGAGAATATACCACAGCCAACAGATGCTAATATATTTTCTTTTGTAAGATTAAAAGGCAACCAAATCTTATAGAGATTATTAAGTGCCATATCTAATATTTCTAATGTAATCTTTCCTTGATTATCATTCATTAATGTACATACCCTCATAACAAAATAAGTAACGAATATAAATAATAAAATATTTATCAATACGGAGCTTTTTTTAAAGTTCTTAACTATCATTTTGACATTTCATCTCCTATATCTTCTATTTCATCTTTTAATATTCCATCTTCTGTTTTATCAAGTTCAATTTCCAATTCATCTTTATCTTCTTTTTGTACTTGTTTTTCTTCCATTATTTCTGTTACGAGGGCTTGTTGCTTTTTTGAGTATTCTTTGTTCGCATTTACAATAATATTAGCGGAATACTTTAATGTTACACTCCCATCTTGATTATGTGTTGCAATATAGTCTTTTCCATCAAGTTCACGATTTTTAAATTGTTCAAATTCTTTTTCTTGCTTGAATACTTGTGTAACAACAGGAATATTACCTTGTTTTAATGTTCTTCCATCTTCACTACCAATTTCTTTAACAGATTGAACAGCATTTACATTGTAATTTTCTTTAAATTTATCATAATAGGCTTTATTAAATCTAACAGTTACATAGTCATCTCCACTAAACATTTTTGATGCAAATTCATTATTTCCCTCTTGTAACGAACGTTCATCAAATTTTACATATTCTTCTTTTGTCATGTGTACTTCTATGTAATTTGATTTATAGCTTTCAATCTCAATATCAGTTATATTCTTGTCATATTCAAGTTCATTGACTTTTAAACCAACATCTTTTGTATAATCTTCTTGAATTGGTTCATGATTAATACCTTTGTTTTCCAAAGTCTTATCTCTGGCAATAATCAAACTTTCATTCAACCAATCTTTTCTTGATATATTCGCAAATACTATATAACGTTTATCGTTGTTATCCATATTGTCTTTTTCAAAGTTGACTTTTGCGTTATAAATTCGCTTATCTATCATTTTATCAAGTATTGGTATCCTACCTAAAAAACTATCTTTTCTATGTTCCCATTTTTGAACATCTACACTTGTTTCATAGATTTTATCTTGTTGATGTACTGTCTTTCTTCTCACTCTATCCTCTGGTGTAATTTCTTTAACCATAACAGCTACACCATCATTTTTAGCTTTCAGTAATATTTCTTTGGTTTGTTCTCTTGTAAGTCCACCTTCTACTTTTGTTTGAGTTAGACCTTTGGTTTTTCCATCTTTTTGAACCGATTTTAATGGCGATACAAAGAATGGCTTAATAAAATTTCTAAAAAGCATTCTCATGAATTTCGTTAACTTTTTTGCTACTCTATTAAGCACTCTGGATATTCTATAAGTATTTCTTGCTGTATGTTCAATATTTCGCTCAAACTCTCTTTTTGCCTCACTACCTTCTTGTGCCATACATTACCTTCCTTTCCCATCTGCAACCATTTCTAACTCTCTATTTTTTTGCATTTGATATTTTAAATATTCTTTAAATCCTTTTTGGAGTTCATTTAGTGAAATAGTTTTTGTTGTATTTTCATTATGGAATTTATAATTAAAATCATTTCTACATTTTAAAGTTCCATTTCTATCTACAAATCTTTGATTTACATAGACATATCCTTTTTCGTTTCCTACCTGTAATGGTATTTGAATAAATTCTCCGTTTGTTCTTAATGCTCTCATATCTAGGTGGAAGTACTTCCACATTGACTTTATACCTTTATCTGTTATAACATCTTTCAATGTTTTTTTACTAACAGAACCATACATAATTTTCATTTTGCCTTCTTTATTCTTTTGATAAATGTTCATTCTTTCTTTAGCATCAGCATTAATGTAAATCTTGTTTTCTTCGTTTTTCAATATAGCATCTTTACTAACATATAAGTATTGATTGTCTGTCTTTGTTGCAATATATACACCTTTTTTCGTTTCTACTTCGATTGCATATTTAGGAATAATAATATTATTAACTTTCAATCTATTATCATTAGCATTGTTAGATGGAAGTACTTCCACATTTCTATTCATAGCCTCTTTACTTCCATTAGAAATATTTTGATAATCTTCATTTTTAGAAATTACTTCCTGTTGATTGTGTTCTTTTGGTTTATTTTCTTTACTCATCTGTTTTGTCTTATCAGCCCAATATCTCATAATCTCGTCAGCACTCAATTTCTCTGTAAAATTGCCTACTTTGTCATAGATTGGAATTTCTTCATTACTATTCATAATATATTTTCCTGTTTCTTCATCAATCTGCGTATATCGTTCTTTATCTAAATACATATATTTTTTTCCCATTGTATTCGGTATTCGTGTAAAAATGCTTTCTTCGTTTTCATGTTGTAGCAACACCTTATTTACAGTAAATATTTTATTGACTTCTACTGTCTTTTCATTAGATGGAAGTACTTCCACCTTTTCTTCATTCTCATTTGTAGGTTGATTGTTTGAACGAACATAATTCTTGCTATCCATATTTAAACTTTTGTCAAAATTATTAACTAATAAAATTGATTTATAATTTTTACCATCACTTGTCAAAAACTCTTTATTCATGTATGGAATTTGATTTTCTGGAAATACCATAGAATATGAAAAAAACTCCATCTTCTTTAGTTCTCTCATTTGCTTAATCATCTGTTCTTTTATTTCAATAGATAAAAGATTGTCATTAGGCAATATACGTTTTAAATCATTGACATTATTTATCACATATATATCTTCAACATTTTTCAAATCTATTTTTGCTTGTTCATCAATAGTACTATCATATTGTTTTACAATCATTTCTTTTTGAACTTCATTCAATTTAATTCTTTCTCTTTGTTGAGTTTCTGCATTAAGAATATAGCAACTGTCAAATGCCTTTTCATGACCGAACCGATTTATAGTTTCGTATCTATGATAGTCAACATTGTTTTCTGTAACTTCTCTAATTGCTAAAGCTACATTCAAAGCTGTACCTGTTTCATCAATATATTTATCTGGATTATTTGTAATATTTCCTAACATTTGATTATACAGTTCATTTTTATTTGAATTGTAATAACCTGTTAAAACACTATCATTGTATTTCTCTAAAAAATCATCAATTTGCATATACAGATTATTCATAAACAATAAATTCTTAAATGTTTCCATCTTTGAATTTGTACTAGGTGGAAGTACTTCCACATTTTCTTTTTGAACATCTATTTTTCTAGGATTGATAATGTCTTGTATTTCTTCTTTTGTAAAAGATGTTCTTGATTGAATATACTGTTGATATTTAATAACATCTTTTGTATCTCTAATCATAATTCTTCTTTCACTATCGAAAGCTTTTTTAATAGTATCTACATCATATTTTTCATTGAAATACTTATTATCAAAATAGTATTCAAAAGCTGACATTCTACTATTTTCTATTTCATCTTTTGAAACATTATTTTCGCTCAAATCTCCAAAATCTTTATACTTACCATTTTGAATTTTTGAAATATCTAGTACACTTACATTTATATTGTTTTGTACTAATTTAGGAATAGTTTTTATTATTGCCTTTTTTCCGCTTACATCATTATCTAAAGCTAACACAACACTTGAATTTATTCTTTTGATTTTATTTATATGTTGTTCGCTCATTTCGACACCCATTAAAGCAACACTATTTTTATATCCTAGTACATTAGCACTTATAACATCCATGTACCCCTCTACAACAAATATTTCTCCGTTTGTCGCATAGTTTCTAGCATAGTTATAGTTGAAAAGGATATTTGATTTATGAAATATTTCCGTTTCTTTAGAGTTAAGATATTTGGGTGCTTTTCCATTGCTATTTATAACTCTCCCACCAAAGGCAACAATACGTCCGCTATCATCTCTAATAGGAATAACAATCCTGTTTCTAAAAACTTCTCTAACATTACCATCTTCATCTCTACTAATAATGTTGACAGCTTCAAGTTTATCTATAGTTGTATCTGCTGTCTTATCAATCATCTGTCTTGTTAATCCATCACTTGCATATCCTATGCCAAATTGCTTTTGAATTTCTTCATTGATATTTCTCTTTATCAAATAATCTTTTGCAATCTTTCCACTTTCTGTACCTAACTGATATTGATAAAGTCTTTCGGCATAATCTATTGAATTATACAAATCTATTCTTCTTTGTTGTTGAGGCGATATAGAAGTTTCACTATTATTTTTATCTAATATAGTCAAATCTACATTAATGTTTGATTTTTCAGCCATCAACTTAAAGATTTCTTTTGGAGATAAACTTCTATGGTTTATCTGTTGTTCATATTTTTCTATGAACGTATAGACATTTCCACTTTCGCCACAAGCAAAGCATTTACAATATTTATCACTTTTAGCAATAGACATTGATGGTTTAGTATCGTCATGAAACGGACAAATAAAAGTATTGTTTCTTTGTATTTGAATACCATAGCTTTCAACGATTGCTCTCATACTTGCTTGTTCAAAGATTTCTTGCTGTAATTCTTTTCTTGTTAATTCTGGCAACTTGCATTTCTCCTTTCTAAAATGTGATTACTTGCACATTTTTTATCTTTCAATATCAAAGTCATCATATTTTGATATTGATTTTGTTTTCTTGGTTTCATCTTTATTTTTGCAATATTCTTTTACAGTATAATCTGGATTAGAATTCATAATTGCTTTTTGTTCATTAGATAGTTTTTGTTTTTCCATAATCAATAACTCTCTTGTTTCTGGAACAACCATTATCATAGATGTTCTTTGATGAAATACACTCCAAAAGTCTTTATCATATCTGTCTTTATCTAAAACAACACTTTCAGCAATTTCTCTATGTTCTATGGTTCTTGTATTTCCACCAAAAAAGCCACCATCTACCAAATTCCCATTTTTTAAAATAAAAACACTTTCTTCTAGGTTGTCAGTAAATGAATAACCTTCTTCTTCTAAAATTTCACTTATTTGTTTATCTGTCATAATACCACCTGTATTTTCTCATTCAATGTGGAAGTACTTCCACATTCTAATCTAATGTAAATATTTCTTCTATAGGCTTATCCTCTGCATGACTAGGAATACCATATAGATACATAATCTTTTCGTCATTATGAGAATAAACAACAGAAATACTTTCATTTATTAAGATATAAAATAAATCTAGTATTTCTTCTCCTGTTCTTTCTTTCCTATCAAATTCTATATACATCAGTTTATCTGTTCTATTTGATTTTTCTTGAATAATCTCTAAAGCCTCTCTTTGAAAAATGCCTCTTGTCCTTGAATTATTACAAGCAAAAAAGCCTATATCAAATTGTATAAGACAATAGTTGCCCTGTTCAAAAACTTTATCAAAAGCCATATCAAGGTCTTGTTGATTTTCAATTCTTACACTTTTAGACTTCATTTTTTATCTCCTTCTTAAATTTGCAAAAAGGGACAATTCATTGAATTATCCCTTTAATCTAATGTGGAAGTACTTCCACATTAAGCATTTTGTTTTTTTGACTTTTTTCTTCTATATGCTACTGCACTAGAAATTAACACAATTCCACTTAAACCACCTAATGCAAGTAATCCTTTTACATTAGTATCATCTCCTGTTTTGATGATAGGTTTTAAAGTATTTACATATTCAAATGAATATGTCTTTCCAATATTTTCAAGGTTATCATCAAGCACTACTTTTTTAACTTCATTACTTAATAAGTAACCTGTAGGTGCTTGTGTTTCTTTGATATAGACAGTTCCATAACGTACATCTTTGAATGTTGCTGTTCCATCTTCTTTGTTTGCATGAACAGTTTCGATTTCTTTTGTACATTCTTTATCTTCATACATTGTAAATGCAAAGTCTTTTGATTTAATAGCTTTTTTTGTTTCTTTATCAATCTTATTAACTTGAATGTTTGTTAAGATTGGAGCATCTTTCATTTCGACTTTTTGAATTTCTTTATCGCTTGAAACTGTAAATTCAATGCTTTCTGCTACATAGTAACCTTTTGGTGCTGTTTTTTCAGTAAGGATATATGTTTTTCCTTCTTCAAGTCCAGATACATAATGTTCATCTTTTCCTGTAGTCCATTCATCAACAGTTTTACCTGTTTCTTTATCTGTTACTGTTAATTCTGCACCTTCTACATCTTTACCATCTACTAAATCAGTTTTCTTAACTGTTACTTGTTTATCAACAAGTTTTAATTCAACATCTTTATCTTCTGTAGTAAATGTTTTTGATTTAGCAATTACATATTTTTTAGGAGCTTTAACTTCTACAAGTTTATATTCTTCTCCTTCAAGTAATCCTCTAACCATGTGAGATGTTTCATTACCATCTTTATCAATGTTATAGTAATTTACTTCTCCTTCTTTGACTAACATTAATGTATAATCATCATTATCTTTATTAGCTGTTAATTTATATGTTACAGTTGCATCATCTTCATCAATATACATATTTTCAATTTTGCCATCTTTTTCTAAAGATGCCTTCATTTCTTTTGTAATATCAAAGATATGTTGACCTGTAACCCATTTATCAATAATATTTTTAGTTTTTGTTGATACAACTTGTAATGTTGCTCCTTTTAATAAGTTTCCTTCATTGTCAACTTTTTTAACATTTACAACATTATCTACCATTGTTTCTTTTTGTGTTTCCTTATCTGTTGTTACAGTAAATTCAAAGTCATTAGCAATGTTATATCCTAATGGTGCTAAATCTTCATGGAGTGTGTATGTTTCATTTTCAGTTAAACCAGATGCGTAATGAGTTTCATCTGTAGAAATCCATTCATCAACAACATTACCTTCTTTATCAATGATTTGCATTGATGCACCTTGAATTTCTTCTCCACCGAAATTAGTTTTTGAAACAATAAGTTGTTTATCAATCATAGTAGTTTTTTGGTCTACTTTTTCTTTTGTAACTGTAAATTCTACATCTGTAGCTTTTACATATTCGCTAGGTGCTGTCACTTCACTTAATACATAAGTTTTTCCTTCTTCTAATCCATTGATATAATGTTTATCTTTTCCAGAAGTCCATTTATCTACTACTTGGTTAGTTTCTTTATCTGTAACAGTAATTTCAGCACCTTCTACTTCTTTTTCTCCTGTTACATCTGTCTTTGTAAACTTAACTTGCTTGTCTACCATTTTTACTTGGTGTACTTTTCCGCTATCATCAACAGAGAAATTAACATTTGATGAAATAACATATTCATTAGGTGCTAGAGTTTCTACTAATGTATAATCTCCTTTTGCTAAACCTTCAATATAATATGTTTTGTCTGTTGAAACCCATTCAGCAACTACTTTATTGTCTTTGTCTACAATTTGTAATGTTGCTCCTTCAAGTTCTTTTTCTCCTGTAATAGTTTGTTTTGAGATTTTAGTTTTTGTTGGTTGGTTTTCAATAGCTTTTGTTTCAGTATAAACTTTTGTTTTAGTATCTTTTTGTGTAAATGTAACATCATATACTTTATCATTCAATACTAAATTATTTAATGTTTTAGTTTCTTGTAATTCATATTTGCCGATTGGTAGATTTTCAACTTTTAAAGTTCCATCTTTATTTAAGTTGTATTTACCAACAACTGCACCTTTTTTATAAATGATAGAACCGTCAGCCATATCAATTACATCATCTTTAGCAGTTAAAGTAAATTCGATACCGCTTAAATCGCTTGTATCTACTAATGATAAATCAGCTTTATCATCTAATGCTACAGTTTTGTTGATTTTTAATGTTCCTGTTGGTTGTTCATTTCTAACAACTACAGTAACAAGGTTATCTCCATCATCATCTTTTGTAAGGTCAACTTCGTTTAGAACATTGAACTCTACAGGATTTTCAGCATCAAGGAAACCTTTTGGTGTTCCAACTTCTTCTACTTGATATTTTCCAGAGATTAATTTTAAAGGTGTAACAACTTCTCCTTTTAAGTCATTGTCACTACTATAATAGTTTTTGTCTAATACTACTCTATTTTTTGAATTTGTAGTAAATACATCATAAGTTGTACTTCCTACTTTTTGAGTAACATATTTTCCTGTTTCTCTATTTTTGATTTTAAAAGATGTTCCATTTAAAGAAACTGTTTTTCCTGTTTTTGCATCTTTCTTAATCATTTTGATATAAGCAGATACCATATCATTATTGATAGCAATTTTTTTAGCTTTATCACTATTTTTTGTGATAGAGAAAATTAAATCTGGTGCTTTAATATATCCTTCTGGTGTTTTTGTTTCTCTTAAAACATATACTCCATAAGGAAGTGGCTTAGTAGTTGCATAACCACTTGCTCCATCATCATCATTTTTAGTTGTTACAACATCATAAGTACTTGCGTTATCCCAACCTACCTTATTAACTTCACTTTGTAATTTAATAGTAAATTCAGCACCGTTTAGACCTGTTACTTTACCACTTGCGTGATTGTCTTGACCGATACCTTCTTTAAATACTTCTACAGGTTGTTGTTTAACTGTATTAGCTTGTGTTTCATTGACTACAGCCTCATTGCTTGTACCCGCAACATTTGATACAGGTGTTGCCGAAACTGTTCCTTTATTTAATAATGTTCCTGTTGAGGCTTCAATTTCTGTAATAGTATAGTTACCTAGCCATAGATTAGTCCATGTAATATTACCATTACTGTCGGCTTTCTTTACAGAAATATCTTTACCAGATAATCTATCTACAGCATTATCTCCTTTGTGTAATACAACATCTCCATTAGCATTTTTAATATCACTTGCTACAGTTAATTTATATGTTGCATCAACAGTTGCATCTCCAAATAGTCCTGTAGATGTTTTTGCTAATGTCTTTTTAAAATTAACAGTCCCAATTTTTTCTTCATTTACTACTGTCTTTGTAGTTGTTTGATTACTTTTAATTTCAATATCAAATTTTTCGCCTGTTAATTCTTTATAAGCACCATCTGTATTGTTTACATTAGGTCTTTTTGTTTCTACTAATGTATATTCTCCATGAGGAATTTGTTCAACTAAAATCTTCCCATTTTGAACAGTTACATCTTTTTCATATCCGTTTGTTTTACCTTTTAATTTGAAAACAGAACCATCAACTAATTGGTCTTTGTCATTTGTTTTTGTCAATTCAAGTTTACCATATAAGTTGATTTTCATATTTAAACTTACAGTTGGGTCATCTGGATAGTAGTTTGAATAGATGTTTTGTTGGTGTGAACCAAAATGATAATGTCTAAAATCAGTTCCACCTTCATGTTTATATAATCCAATTTGTTTTGCTTTAGCATCTGTAAAAATAAAGTTTTCAGTATTACAATTTTCTGATACTGTAATCTTTAATTCATTGCTACCATTTGTATGTTCAAATCTAATACCATCAAGTGTACCATCACATGAATTATAACCAGATAGAATACCATTCATATCTGTTAATGTAACGCTTTCTCCTGCGTTCATTTCAACACTACCTTTATTGAAACTAGGCAATTTTGACCTTTGAGCAATTTGATTGTTGATGTCAGCCTTAAAACTTTCATATCTAGCTTGAACTGAACTATCAGTAAATGTTGAACCTGTTCCTTGACTTTCCCAAATCATCATTTGTGTAAAAGCATAGTCATATTTTAGAGTACCAATATTTCCACTCTCTAATAATACATCTCCATGTTTAGAGTACCACCCTAAATATGCAATTCGTGTTGCCTGTTGCAATTCAACCGACATATTTGACGAATAACTTGCATCTACATATGTTCCTGTTGCAAGTTCTTTTCCATGTTCAATACAGAACACAGTTTTTGCATCAGCCCAATTACCAATGTGTACTTTTCTGGATAAAATACCATACTTGCTTGAACCACCAACATAATGTAGTCCTGTGTCATTCTGTGCTACATACAATGTTCCTGAATAATCATTAGCATTAACTGTTGCCATGTTTGTAAACAGCATCATTAATGATAACAGACATACAGAAAACTTTTTAAAAGACTTTAATACTTTTTCTTTTACTTTTTTTCTCATAATTAATTTATTCTCCCTTCTTACACTAAATAATTATACAAATTTTCACATAGATTTCAATTTCTATTTTTTATATCAACTCCTTTAGAAAATGAAAAAAGACACAACTTTTAGACCTTATGTCTTTGTCATGTCTTTTTTATATTTCTTCATTTTATAGTTTAGCACTGTCAAGAGTGCCACGCAAGTGTTTTTTTAATAAATCCAATCCCATGTAATCTTACCACAGGTACAGCTACGAACATTAGTATAACCACTTGGACAATTTTTAGAATATGTTTGATAATCAATTTCTCCACTTTCTACTTTATTTCCCCAATATTCAATAGTACTATTAAAAGTATTTACTACTTCACTATAAGAGTTTACCCATTTTCCACTATTACCAACTGCGATATGAGTATGTGATGTGGAAGTACTTCCACCTGTTGATGATGAACCACTATTTGATGAACTACTTCCAGAGTTATTTGAATTACTTGAACCACTTGATGGTTTAGAAGAACTACTTCCATTATTACTGCTAGAACTATTAGATGAACTACTACTTGAATTATTTTTATTACTTGAAGAAGTATTTCCAGATGTGGAAGTACTTCCACCTGTTGTAGTGCTTGAACTTGATGTATTTTTATTTGTGTTGCTACTGTTTGAAACTACTTTCTTATCTGTAGCTTCTGCTTGTTTCTTCACAGAGTTCTTAACAGTTTTTGTTCCATCTTCATTTGTTACAACTTCTTGAACAACAACTTCATCATCATTAATAGTTGGTTTTTCAATAACTGTAGCTTTTACTTTAGCATCTGTTTTATTTTCATATTTATCTTGAATTGAAACATTTACTTCATATTCCCCTACAGTATTTGCATCAACTTTTGAATAATCAATTTCATAATCTTTTAACTCTGACAAATCAGTAGCATTTAATAAAGATTTAAAATCAAATGTCGATAAATCTGTTCCTTGTAAAATCTCAATGTTTTCTGGAACTGTTAATTCTGGTTTAGTTGTATCTTTTACTTCTACTTTTTGTGTTATTTCTTGTTTTTTATATGTCACTTTGACTTCATATTTTCCTACACTTGGATATTCTTTGCCATCTTCATTTTTAATAGTACTTTCTAATTTTAAATCCTTGCCATTAAAATCATCATAATTCTTTACAACATCTTTCAAGTTAGGATTATATGTTTTTCCATATTCAATTTCTACTGTTTCTTTATTTAACTGTAATGTCTTATCTTTATTTATATAAAGGACACCTACAAAAATTAGTAGAATTATAACTAAAATACCTATCAAAATGCCTTTTTTAGTTTTAATTAGTCCAATCCATTTTTCTTTTAAATCTTTCATTGCTACCGCTCCTTTGTTTTATTACTAGGTGGAAGTACTTCCACATTTTAATTTTGATATTTCTTTTTATTATATCATAATATGTCAATATTCAATGTATTTTTTACAATCTCTTAATGGAATTTCTACACTATTTATTGATTTAATATAATAAATTTTATAATCATCTATTTCATCTATATAAAATTCAGCATCAAATTCTTTTCCTGTTTCTATATTTTCAAACAACTCTATAGGAACAGAACATAAAAAGCATTCTTCCTTGAATTTAAAATAAATATATCCTTTTTCAATAACAAAATCACTAACATATATATTAATATCATCTAAATCTACAATTTTATTACTACACACTAATGTTGCTTTTAATATCGTTTTTTTTTTAAACGTTTTTGTTCTTGTTTTGATTTATATTGAGTATTAAAATAAGTATAAAAAAATATAAACCATAATATTAGAAATAATATAGAAATAGTCTTTGTTACATTATCCATTTTCATTACCTCATTTCAACATTTTCTATTCTAGTACCTTTTCTGGTATCAAATAAAAATCTATTTTTTGTTTCACTATTTTTTACATCATAGCATTGTACAGGCAGTGCATCTATCACTAATCCTGTTTTATCATATATCTGTTCCACAGGTTTATAAATACATCTACTTTTGAAATTGTTTATATTTGCATACTTATTATTACAGCCTAATACATATCTCAACATTTCAATTGAAATTAAAATATGTTGTTCTTTTTTTGAATATAAGAGTGAATATAATATAAGAGCATATATATTGTCTAGTTTTAGCAAATTTTCATCATCTGTACAAAAAGCTAAATCTTTTATTTCATTACATTCATTTTCATTAAGATAATCAACTATCTTAAATTGTTTATTTCTAATGTCTTTGTTATTTGAATACTTTCCCTTGCTGTTGCTTTCTACAAATTTTATAATATCTTCTTTTCTCTCAATTTCCATCTTTCTTTACTTCCTTATTCTTTACAATATGATGATTTGTTCGATTTTCTTCATATATAACAATATAAATACCTTTCTTGTATGCTGATACAACACGAATAACATCATAAATAAATAATATCATTGAAGAAACTGTTTCAACTAATATTGTTATCATAACTATTCTGTTCAATAAGTCTAGGCTCATTAATTTACCTTTTAAAAATATATTCAAATATATTAGTAATACACTTAATGTAAAAATATAAAACATTTCTCTCACTGTTCTTGTTTCAGTAAAGATATTCTTTACTAGATGAAACATTTCTATAAATAAAAGATACATAATAACAACAGGTATTATATCAACAGCATGGGGCTTAAAGACTTCATTAAATGTCTTATCATTATTTGCACTTAAATAAGCCAAGCCATACCATGCTAAAGAACAAACATAAATACCTATGGCTATTTCAAAATTTTTACATAGGTCTTTTAAAAGATTTATTAAATTAGGTGCAATAAATCTATACATTGATACTTCTTTATCAAAGGTACTAAAGTTTGAATTTGCATCTTCTTTTACAGGCTGTTCTATCGACCACATTTTCATTTGTGGTATTCCGTATTTATTTGATATAGTCCATTTTTTAAATTTCATATTTTAATAACCCTGTATTTCTTTACTTGTTGGCATTTGCATTGCTTTACTCTTGTCTAAATATTCACACAAAGTATTGTTTATTAACTCTAGTACATTTTCAGCCTCTTGTTGATTAAGATATGTACCCATTGTATATATTCCATGTTGTGTGTGTTCTCTAATATCCCATGTTCTTCCGTTGTCATGAATTACTAGACATTTGCAGTCTATAAGCTGTTGCTTATTTAAACTTCTTATCCATACCATTTCTTTTACTCTCCTTTTCTTCCTTTAGATACATCTTTCCTATTTCTTCTACAGCTTTTTTTCTTAATCTGTAGCAAGTACTTTTTGATATGTTCATACATTGAATAATATCTATCATTTGATAATCTTCAATATACCGTAATTTTAATACTCTCCCCTCACGAGGATATATTTTACATATCTTTTTTACAGTATGTTCAAATTTTTCTATAACAATATCATCATAAAATGTCTTTATGTAATTTTTTTCTGTACTGTTGTTAGAAGTACTACTATAGCTGTTGAAATACGATATAGCCGATATATAAGTATCTTCATATAATCTTTTTTCGGCAATTTTCTTTTTATAAATCATACAGATTTTCAATCCATATTGATATGCCTTTCTGTTACTGTTTTTCATTATCGTTATTTAACTTCCTTTATCTTTGCATGAATGAAATATCTTGCATCTTTAGTTTCATACGAACAAGTATATAAAGTAAATATTTTTTCGTTTGTATCAGGTGGAAGTACTTCCACCTGTATTTTACTTTTACTGATGATTTCATCTAAATAATCTTTATAATCATTGTCATCATCAAATATATATTGATATGAATTTGTATCATTCGTGCTATAAGCACTAAATACTTCTAAAATAAATTGTTTATCTTCAAATATCAAATTTATATTTTTATGTTTATCATACCAATCTTGTTTTACATAATTTTTCAATTCATTAAACATTGTGCCATCTTTCATATTATGACCGAAGATAAAGATGTTCTTTAGGTTATTCATATTCTCTTTGCAATAAGTATGTAAAAATATACTTCCATGTTTACTTGTATCTTTATCAAATGAATGTGTCAAATAATATTCATTATCATCATGAATAGTAATAGGATAATCTATGTCCGTATTAGGAATATTAATCCACCCTACTATTTCATCATTCACTTTTTTTAATTTATCAAAATCTATATCTTCTTTTTCTTCTATAGTTTCTTTATCAATTTTAATAATTTGCTTTTTCAATCTGTTATCTTCATCTTTCTTCTCTAATGTTTTCAAAAAGTATAAAGATAATTTAAAATTACAAAAGCTAAATATTATGAGAGATGACATTGTTACAACTACATATAGTATTTTCTTTATTGTTTTTTCCTCCCTTCTAATTAAATAATATCATCTAGTCATATTATGTCAATACAAATTTCTTGTTTTGTATTATTTTATATACTAAATGCTATTTTTGTATTATTTTTGCTCCCGACCTGTTTTACTCCATTTTTTATTTTAAATATAAAAAAAGACAAGTTTCTTTAACTTATCTTTCATTATTTATTCAGTTTTCTTTCGATATTCCAATTTGATTATTATTATTATTTTTGGTTACAAACCCTCATTTTTTGTAACTTGAATTTGTAACATAAATTAGTAATTAACATTATATTCATAGTAATTCAAAAAAAATAAGCATTTTTTGATATGTTTCAAAAATGCTTATTTTCCAACCTTTACTAATATTTTGATAAAAATATTAATAAAGATTTATTCATTGATTTTTAATCATAATGGCTCCTCTTGTTGGACTCGAACCAACGACCTATCGGTTAACAGCCGAGCGCTCTACCAACTGAGCTAAAGAGGAATATATATAAAATCTGGCGACAACCTATCTTCCCAGTAGGGTAACCCACAAGTATTTTCGGCACATTCAGGCTTGACTTCTGTGTTCGGAATGGGAACAGGTATTACCCTAAATGTCATCATCACTAGAAAATTAATGTGTATATAAGTACACTGAAAAATACATAGATGAAATTTTTGTTTTAGGATTCTTGTTCCGATTACTTTTTTTAACTTAACGTTTTGTGGTTAAGCCCTCGATTTATTAGTATTGGTCAGCTTAATGCATTACTGCACTTACACCTCCAACCTATCAACCACATAGTCTACGTGGAATCTTACTACCTTACGGTATGGGATATCTTATCTTAGGGTGGGCTTCACACTTAGATGCTTTCAGCGTTTATCCCTTCCATACTTAGCTACTCAGCCGTGCCACTGGTGTGACAACTGATACACCATCGGTATGTCCATCCTGGTCCTCTCGTACTAAGGACAGCTCCCTTCAAATATCCTGCGCCTGCGACAGATAAGGACCGAACTGTCTCACGACGTTCTGAACCCAGCTCG
>OIYO01000339.1_pt1 | contig 42151 bp, 47 predicted proteins | sample 1588191 | NCBI WGS metagenome assembly OIYO01 (sample SAMN03283275) | human gut metagenome | biome: human-associated habitat; material: feces | host: Homo sapiens | place: Peru | collected 2012 | reverse complement strand
AAACGGGAACGGATGAGCTGTTGAAGAAAGAATTGGCAAAGGGAAAACTGATGATTGGTGAATCGGCAGGTGCGATTATATGCGCTCCAAGCATCCAATATATCGAGCAAATGGATGAAAAGCCGGAGGACTACTCACAAGAAGATGATGCAGGGCTTGATTTGATTGATTTCTATGTTCTTCCGCATTATCTTACAGCACCATTTAAGAAAGTTACCGAGAAAATAATGACTGAGTTTTCGGATTTGAATCTATGCCCAATTAACAACCGTCAGGGAATTGTAATTGATGGTGAAGGTTCAAAGGTTATTTGTAAAGACTAATTTGAAAATTCAAGTTTGCAGAACTAATAGAGAAGTAACATATAAAACAATAAATATGGTCAAAAAATCATCGACATCCGACCTACAGCACGTTATAATATAGTTAATCTAATAAGAAAACCAAGTGATCATTGTTACGAAGCTGAATCGTAATGGTGGCCAACTGAGTGAACTCGATGGAACGGAATGGTTATATCCTCCGGGTGCTCCGAGCACCGGACGAGCACCGAAAGGTGCTTTATAGAGATGAAAACAGGTTTTCTTATTTTGACAGGGAGTAACAGAATAGTTAGGAAAACCAAGGATTTCCTTGACTTAGGTTGACTAATCATTGTATGTATTTACAGTGGTATCTCGAGCTCCTAAGACTCTATTGTAGGTTCGATTCCTATAGGAGACGTTCATTTTTAGCGGTAATGAAGACAAAATCATTGCCGCTTTTTTCATGCTTTTTTTTGATTTTGATGGCAAATTTGTCAGCGAAAAGTGATTGAAAAATGGATTTTGTCAGCGAAAATGAAATCTTGTCATCAGGATTTATTTTTCAGATTGTCACCCGGAGAGATAAGGCACAATGTAGGATAAGTTTTAGGGTGTAAATCAGAGTAAAAATAACACAATTTTCTTGCCTGGTATAAGGCCTGTCGGAAGAGTCCGTTCAGATTAGATAATAACAATCTATTCTGGACGGGCTTTTTTACGTTCAGGGAAAGGAAGTTGCCTATGGCAGAAAAAACAGAATTATTGGAAGAAGATGAAAAAGTAGTTGAGATTGAGCTGGAAAGATTGAGAGGATTTGAAAATCATCCATTCAAGGTCAGGGCAGACAGCCAGATGATTGAATTACAGGAGAGTATCAAAAAGTATGGTATCTTAAATCCTTTAATAGTAAGACCGAAGAAAGATGGATGTTATGAGATTATATCCGGGCACCGAAGAAAATTTGCTGCTGAGAAAATAGGATATAGAAGGGTTCCTGTGATAATACGAGTCCTTAAAGATGATGAAGCTGTTGTATCAATGGTTGATTCAAACCTACAAAGAGAAATGATCAGCCCAAGTGAAAAAGCATTTGCTTATAAGATGAAGTACGAAGCAATCAAACGAAAAGCCGGAAGAAGAAAATGTGGTCAGGTGGACCATAATTTAGGAAGGAAGAGTATTGAGCTGATCGGAGAGGAATGTGGGGACAGTCCCAAACAGGTCCAGAGATATATTAAGATAACGGATCTGATACCTGAAATGCTTGAAAAAATAGATGATGGAAGCATGGGATTTACACCGGCAGTGCAGCTATCTTATTTAAAAGCAAATGAGCAGAAGCAAATGCTTGATGCAATGGAGTTTGCTCAATGTACACCATCTGATGTAACGATCTCTCAAAGAACAGTTAATTTAAAAGTCGACTGTTTTTGAGAGGTCGTTTTGTTATATCGAATGATTTGTACAGAATTTCCGTTTAGTTGAAAAAAATAAATTTTGTTGAGGTTGAATTGAGATTGACATTGTATTATATAAGCATGGAAAAAAGGAATCAGGTGATATACAATGAAAAAGCATAAAATATGTAAAATTCTTCTTGTTATACTGGCAGTTCTTCTGTTTATGGCTTGTTATGAATTACTTGGAATCTGCATTGCATATAAAAAACAGCCAGAAATGTCCGAAAAAACCATAAAAGAAATACATAATGAGTCGTGGAACGAATGCAGTAAGAATCCAGAACGGGCAGTGATCATAGAAAAGAATTCGGAAGCTCTTTTACAAAGAGTGCGATTGATTAAGAATGCAAAAGAGAAAATTATTCTTTCTACGTTTGCATTCAAATCCGATGAAAGTGGGAAATTGATCTTAGGAGCTCTTCGTGATGCGGCAGACAGAGGTGTACATGTGCGCTTGCTGGTAGATGGAATGGAGAGTTGGATTGATATGGAAGGTAATCCGTATTTTTATGGATTATCTTCCCATGAGAATGTTGAAATCAAATTATACAATAAGGCCAATCCGTTGAAACCATGGAAAATGATGGGAAGAATGCATGATAAATATTTGATTGCAGATGGTAAGAACTATATTCTTGGAGGAAGAAATACATATAATTATTTCCTGGGCGATTTTCATAATGATAAGAAACTTGCAAATAGAAAATCTGTAAAGAAGGCAGTATTAGAACTGCAGGAAGGATATCAGCAATATTTTAATGAAAACAAGGGAATGATTTTCGATACGGATTATACAGACGAAACGTTTGAGACAGAAAAGATTGCATTGGTATCAAATCCTATTCACACAGCCTCCAAGGAACCAGTAGTCTGGTATCAGCTGGGAGAATTGATGAAAAGTGCGAAGAATCGTGTAAAGATTCATACACCATATATTATCTGTAATGATATGATGTACAATACATGGGAGGAGATTGCAGAGAATGTTCCAAATTTTTCAATCATGACAAATTCGGTTGCAAATAATGGCAATCCATTCGGGTCTGCTGATTATGCAAAAAATAGAAATAAGATTTTAAATACAGGAATTGACATCTGGGAATATGAAGGCGGTTATTCTTACCATGGAAAAAGCATCCTGATCGATGATGATTTATCTGTGATTGGTTCCTTTAACATGGATATGAGAAGTACGTATCTGGATACGGAACTGATACTTGTAATACGTAGCAAAGAAATCAATAAACAGTTGGAAGAAGGAATGATGGAATATGAAAAAGTATCCCGACAGGCATTAGAAGATGGCACGTATCATGATCCGTATCATGTAAAACCGATTGAATTAACAAAAAAACGTCAGAGAAATGTGTTTTTGGTACAGCATTTGCTTGGATGGGCAAGATATCTGTTTTAATAGATAACAGGGAGGAAGGAAAACGTGTTTCAGATATTAATTGTAGAAGATGATAAAGAATTAAGCCAGCTATTTCAGAAAGTGCTCGAGAAGAATGGTTATCAGGTTAAAAGTGCACCGGATGGAGCTCAGGCATTAGAAGTATTGGATAAGGAATATATTGATCTGATTATTTCCGATATCATGATGCCGGTTATGGATGGTTATGAGCTGGTGTCGGAACTTCGTTCAGCAGGATACCAGATACCGGTACTTATGATCACTGCAAAAGGAAACTTTGATGACATGCGCCAGGGATTTCTTTCTGGAAGTGATGATTATATGGTAAAACCGGTAAATGTGAATGAAATGGTTTTAAGAGTAGGCGCATTGCTCCGTCGTGCACAGATCCTGAATGAACATAAAATTGTGATTGGTTCAACAGAGTTTGATTATGATGCAATGACCGTTACAACGGATAAGGAAAGCCTTGTTTTACCGAAAAAAGAATTTCTGCTTTTATATAAGCTGGCAGCTTCGCCGGGAAGAACATTTACAAAACAGCAGTTAATGGATGAAGTTTGGGGATATGAGACAGAGGCAGACCCACATACGATAGAGGTGCATATAGGAAGAATTAGGGAGCGTTTTAAAGATAATCCAAATTTCGAAATTGTAACCATGCGTGGAATTGGATATAAGGTGGTGAAAAAATAATGAATCAGAAGAAAGAAAAAAGATTGAAGATTCGGTCCTGTCTGACTGGTGCAATCTGGCTGTCTCTCGTATTTTCAACAGTGATATCTGCTTTATTATTTGCATTTTTAAATCATTTCTTTAAGCTACCGGGGAGTATACCTGTGCTTGGCTGGCTTTTGATTTTTAATACACTGATCGCAGGGCTCATTACTTCTTTTATTAATGCAAAGTTACTGGAGCCAATTACCAGACTCAGTAAAGCAATGAAGGAAGTTTCTCAAGGAGATTTTGAACAGCATTTGGAAACGAACAGTCGTATAGCAGAGGTTGGTGAATCCTACCAAAGTTTCAACGTGATGACAAAAGAGCTTCGTGCAACAGAAGTGCTGCAGATGGATTTCGTATCTAATGTTTCTCATGAGTTTAAGACCCCTATCAATGCCATTGAAGGTTATACAATGCTTCTTCAGGGAGAAGAATTATCGCAGGAGCAAGAGGGATATGTAGAAAAAATCTTATTTAACACGAAGAGGCTTTCTGGGTTGGTTGGAAATATTTTGTTGTTGTCTAAATTGGAGAATCAGAATATACCAATGAAAAAAACGAAATATCGACTGGATGAACAGATTCGTCAGGCATTTCTTTCTTTGGAATCAAAATGGACAGAAAAAGAAATTGGCTTCCAGGTAGAATTGGAGGAAGTCAAATATACTGGAAATGAAGGACTTCTTATGCATATCTGGATGAATCTTTTAGATAATGCAATCAAGTTTAGTCCGGCAAAGGGAACAATTACGATGTTTCTGAAACAGGAAAAGAATTCTGTGAAGTTCATTGTGGAGGATGAAGGACCAGGAATCGAGGAAGATGTAAAGACTAGAATATTCGACAAGTTTTATCAGGTAGATGGTTCTCATAAGGCAGAAGGAAACGGTCTTGGTCTTGCACTTGTAAAGCGGATTGTAGATAGTGCGGGAGGAACGATCAAAGCAGAAAACCGGGAATATGGCGGATGTAGATTTGTTGTAGAACTTCCGATACAGACAAATGAGAATATAATATAAAAGTAGAAGATGGGAGGATTTATATGACATTTTATCAGGAATTACAGTTAAATCAGGCAGGATCGAAAAACCTGTTGAAAAAGAGTGAAACCACGAAAGAAAAAATGTATCATATACTGGTATATCTGATTAAGATAGCTGTTACAATGGTTTTTTGTTTTTTATTTGTTACTGTTTTCAGCATCCTGTTTGGAAATGAAAACAGTATTGTTGGTGTGGTAGTTTTATTATGTCTTATGGTATTTCGAAATGCGGATTTGGGAATCCACACTGGACAATCTACGATGCTTTTGGCTATGTTCTTTGTAATAATGGTCGTATGTCCGCATCTTGCAAATCAGCTTTCACCGGTACTGGGAATGCTGTTAAATATTGCTGCACTGGCAGTGTTGATATTTTTTGGATGTCATAATCCATTCATGTTTAACCAATCTACATTGGTTCTTGGCTATCTGCTATTATATGGATATGATGTTACAGGAACAAGCTATCAGATGCGATTGGCCGGAATGATTTTAGGCGCAGTTCTTACCTGTTTTGTATTTTATCGAAATCATAAAAATAGAACTTTTAAAAGAAATTTGAAAGATCTAATCCAGGAATTTGATATCACTTCATCGAGAACAAAATGGCAGTTATGCCAGATTATATGTGTACCAATTGTCCTTTGCATTGCAGAACTTTGCAATATGCCACGTGCAATGTGGGCAGGTATTGCAGCTATGTCAGCAATTTTGCCGTTTGTAGAAGACATGCAATACAGAGTCCGTAAAAGGATTGTCGGAAATATTGTAGGTGTTATATGCTTCACCGTATTATATTTTCTGCTTCCATCATCCATCTATGCTTATATAGGGATTCTTGGTGGAATTGGTGTAGGATTTTCAGCGCAATACGGCTGGCAGGCTGTATTTAATACCTTTGGCGCTCTCGCAATTGCTGCGGAAAGTTATGGATTAAAAGAAGCAGTTAGTCTTAGAGTGATTCAGAATGTTTTTGGTGTTGTATTTGCATTGGCATTTTGTGCTGTATTTTATTGGTTTATGTCGAAACAAAAGGAAAGTGATGTGACCGTACATGCAGAGTGAAGGAAGTCAGAAAGAAAATTTGAATAGAATTATTACAGTACCCAATTTGCTTTTTTTTTTTCGGTTTTGTCTGATTCCAGTAATTATATGGAATTATTGTGTAAAGGAAAATCCTTTGTTAGCAGGAGAAATCTTATTGCTATCCGGTCTTACGGATCTCGCTGATGGATATATTGCAAGAAGATTTCATATGATTAGCAATCTAGGAAAGATTCTCAATCCGGTTGCCGATAAGCTGACACAGGCAGCAATGTTGATTTGCTCGTTTACTCGCTTTCCACATATGCTCCCGTTGATCGTTATAATGGCAGTTAAGGAACTTTATATGGCGGTTAGTGGATGCCTTGTGATACGAAAAACAGGAAAAGTGCATGGTGCAGACTGGCATGGAAAAATAGTAACCTTTTTATTATATGGAACTGTGGCTGTGCATATTATATGGTTCCACATTACACCAATGGTGTCAGATATTAAAACGGATACGTTGGAGTTATGAAAGTTATTTCGAAGTCAGAAAATGTGACAAAGTGTATCGCTGTGGAGAAAGATGAAAACTTATGATAGCCTGATTGTTAAAGGTTACTACAATCGGATAATGGTCACGCATACTGGCAGGAGATGTTAAAGCACATTCTGATCCAGGTGTAGTCTTTAAATTCTTTTCAGCTTCCCAGCAGTCAATGCGAAGCATATAACCTGCACTGGTATAAACATCAATGCTGTTTCGCTTGGGATTATATTCTGCAAATATCGTTCTCATCGTATCAAATCTCCTCATCGTTCAATCAATCATTTTGTGTTATACTGTTTTAGATGATTTTCTTTCCCTTGTTTTATCCCTTATCAGAGTTCGTAAACGTCAAATCTGCTGGTAGAAAAAGTTAAAAATATCATGGATATAATGTTAGAAATGATAAGAAAAATGAGTTAAAATACAAGAAAAAGGAATATGTAAAGGGGAAATTCTATGGAATATTCAGCCATTTTTCATGATATGGATAAAAGATTCTGCTATGCAATTGCAAAGGATTTATTCGTGATACGTGTACAGGTAAAAAAAGATGATATAAAGGACATCATTCTTCATTATGAGGATAAGTATATACCAATAGAAAGGAAGGATACGCGAAAGACGATTCCGATGAAAAAGGTTGCCACCTCACAGTTTCATGATTATTATGAAGCGGAGATTCAGATGCATTTGATATGTCTCCGCTATTTTTTTGAGTTTACGGACATGCAGGGGGAAAAGATATATTACGGCAATTATGAGTTTGATAAGCAATGCATTACAAACAGAGATAGGATGTTTGACTGCCCGCAGAACCTTAGAGAGGAAGAAATGTTTGAGGTGCCTGAGTGGGCAGCAAACAGGGTCGTGTATCAGATTTTTCCGTCTCGTTTTGCAGCATCACAGCCAGTAGACAAAAAACTGTGGTATAAAGCACCAATTACGCCTATGGATGACCTGCATGGTGATCTCAGAGGAATTATAGAGCATCTGGATTATATTCGAAATCTGGGGATTGATGTTTTGTATATGACACCTATCTTTAAATCGAATTCATGTCATAAGTACGATACCATTGATTATTACCAGATTGATCCTTCATTTGGAACAATAGAGGATCTTAAGGAACTGGTACAAAAAGCACATGCGCGTGGAATGAAGGTAGTTATGGATGCAGTGTTCAACCACACGGGAAAAGAGTTTTTTGCATTTGAGGATATTCTGGAAAAAGGAGAAAAATCGAAATACCTGAACTGGTATTTTATCGATAAATTTCCACTTAAAAGTGAATCTGACGAGCTTCCGAATTTCAAATGTTTTGGATATTATGGTGGAATGCCAAAGCTAAATCTGAAAAATCCTGAAGTTGAAAAGTATATTACAGATGTTGCATGTTACTGGATCAGGGAATGTAATATTGATGGATGGAGGCTTGATGTAGGAGATGAAATCAGCCATTTCTTCTGGAAGAATTTCAGAAAGGCAATCAAGACAGTAAAAAAGGATATGCTGATAATAGGAGAAATCTGGCACTACGCAGGAGACTTTCTTGAGGGCGATGAATGGGACACAGTCATGAATTATCCTTTTTATCTGAATCTGATCGATCTGCTTGCAGACGAAAAAATTAATGTCAGCCAGTTTGTACAGAATCTGGGATATTTGAAGGGACGCTTAAATAAAAAGTGTTATCCTCTTATGTGGAATCTGATTGACAGCCATGATACAGCAAGATTTTTACATCTGTGTAATGATAATAAGAAAAAGCAGCACCTTGCAGCAGCTTTTCAATTGTTATTGCCTGGCATGCCTATGATTTATTATGGAGATGAGTTTGCGATGCCGGGAGCAAATGATCCGGATTGCAGACGAGGAATGTACTGGGACAAAGAATATCAGGATAAAGAGATGTTTAAATGGTATAAACAACTGCTACAGGTTCGAAAAACACATACATGTATTGTAGAGGGTGAATTGATTGAAACAATCGCAAGGGATGAGGAAGATACGATTGTTATGATTAGAAAAAATGGGAAAGAGATAATAGCATTGATCTTTAATTGCAGTAGTAGTGTGAGAGAATTTAATGAGTACGCGCAAAAATATAATTTACTGAAAGAGAATGTCTTTGATGGAAAAGTAGAGGGGCTTGATGCTGCGGTAATAGTACTTTAAGAAAAAGAGACTCATTAAGGTAAAAAAGTATAAAGTGATGAACAAGGCAGGCACCTTAAGAGTCATATTCTGGGATGCCCGCCTTGTTTTTTTGTCTTTGCCGGGATGATCTGAATGGGTAAAAAATCACAATGAAATAAATTTTTTGTGATAAAATAGAGAAGATGAGATGGAAAGGAAGGAAAAAAACAGAATGATCACAACACTTTTATGGGATATGGATGAAACATTGCTTAATTTTGCTGCGGCAGAGCGGGCGGCTATAAATGCTCTGTTTCAGGAATTTGGATTTGGGGAATGTTCCGATGCGATGTTAGAACGTTACTCGAAAATAAACAGAAGCTATTGGGAACGGCTGGAGAGAAAAGAACTTACCAAACCGGAAATCCTGGTCGGAAGGTTCCGGGATTTCTTCGAAGCAGAAGGTCTTGACAGTACAGTTGCTGCGGAATTTAATGAAAAATATCAGTTAAGTCTTGGCGATACGATTGTTTTTCGGGATGACAGTTATAACATCGTAAAGTCTCTTCGTGGAAAAGTGAAACAGTATGTAGTTTCCAATGGAACAATTGCAGCTCAGACGAAAAAGCTGCGGCTTTCCGGTTTTGGGGAGTTGATGGATGGAGTTTTTTTATCCGAAGATCTTGGAGTTGAGAAGCCGGATATTCTTTTTTTTAAGAAAGTATTTGAAAAAATTCATCCGGAAGATAAATCGCAGGTTATGATCGTGGGCGATTCCCTGACCAGTGATATACAGGGCGGAAATAACGCGGGGATCATGACCTGCTGGTATAATCCGGAGCAGAAGCCGTATCAGGGCGACTTAAGGATCGATCATGAGATAAGGGATCTGCATGAGGTATATGATCTTATTTAACATCTAGCACCAGTTCATCTACAGAAATCCTGTTGGCAAGATGCGCGTTTGGCTCATCCGGCGTATTCTGGGCGTAGCCGATTGCCAGAATACTGACAGGTTCCAGATTTTCCGGCAATCCAAATTCTTTTTTGATCACATCTGGTTTGAAAATTCCAATCCACACAGAACCCAGATCAAGATCGGTTGCCTCTAACATCATATGGTCAGTCATAATGGAAGCATCAATATCCGTTGTCTGTTTGCCATCGTATGGGCGCGTCCAGGCTTTGGTGGTGTCGGAGCAGGCAACGATAGCCAAAGGTGCGTGATAGATATTGGCTGCTTTTTCCAGTTTTTTCAGCAAGTTCTAAAAAATCCATAAGGTTAATCTCCTTCTTGTATTGTTTTTGTTGTAGGGTATACTTATCTTGTAAATATGGTCGACCTGTACAATGATTATAACGGTAACAGATATTTTCACAAGAACGCACTATTTTGATATATACTACCCAAAAAGAAAGTAGGGAAAAATATGAAACCATATTATGAAATAAAATGTCCCATTGAGGCAGCTCTTCAACTGATCGGAGGAAAATATAAAACGATCATTCTGTGGCATCTGCAGAATGGGAAAATGCGTTACAGTGAGCTGCACAGGCTGATTCCGAGGGCAACAGACAAGATGCTGGCGCAGCAGCTTCGTGAACTGGAAAAAGACGGGCTGATCGATCGGAAAGTCTATCCTGTCATTCCGCCAAAGACGGAGTATTCCCTCACGGAATTTGGAAAAACATTAAAACCGGTGCTGGATTCCTTATGCGACTGGGGACAGTACTATGTTTCCTGTCAGGAAGAGAAAGGAAGCGTACAATAATGGAAGCAATTCGATACGATTATTTATCAGATGATGCAAAATTTATACGACAGGAAGGATTTATGAAAGAACAGGGATTTCAAAATGAATTTGATGAAACCGATGATGGTGCCATGCACAGTGCAGAGTAAGAAAATTTTATGAACAGTCCGGATATGTCGAATTTGGTGAAATCCAGTGTGATGAGGGATGCCCACATATCTGGATGAAAAAATGTTGGTAAAATGAATGGGGGATAACGTGAGTGTAACTGTATAAGTGCCATTCCGTTTATCATTTTTGATCACAAACCACTCGCATGGTGGCAGCTGGCATCGCTTTTAATGGCGGGACTTTCTGCCACACTGGGACAGTTCTCCATCACGGCGGCGTACACCTATGCACCGGCAACGAAAATTAACATAAACGGTCCATTTCTGTTAAGAAAGATTGGTCGTAATTCGAATTTTCCCATGCTACAATATGTTAAAAAATATTGCAAAGGTGGGAATGATATGAATGGAACAGAAAAGGAAAGCAGACGGAGAGTATATTTAGACAATATACGCTGGATCACGGTGGTGCTTGTTGTGATCTACCATGTGATCTATATGTTTAACGGCGTCCAGCCATTTGGTGTGATCGGTCCGTTTCATGAGAGACAGTTACAGGATGGATTTTTGTATCTGGTATATCCGTGGTTTATGGCACTGTTGTTTGTGGTATCTGGAATGAGTGCAAGGTATTACCTGCAGGGACATGATATGAAGCAGTTTCTGAGAGATAAGACCCGCAAATTATTGGTTCCATCCACCATAGGCCTTTTGGTATTCCAGTGGATCCTTGGGATCTGCAATATGAAGATCGGAGGCGCAATGGAAAACCTGGCAGGGGTTCCGAAGCCTGTGCTCTATCTGATCGCAGCAGTATCCGGCGTGGGTGTATTGTGGTATATTCAGGTGCTTTGGACCTTTTCGGTTCTTTTGCTGGCGATAAGAAAAATAGAAAAAGACAGGCTTTGGAATCTGGGAGAAAAGACTTCGGTCTGGTTTGTCCTGTTGTTGGTCATCGGTGTTTACGGATCGGCACAGATCTTAAATACGCCGGTCGTGACGGTCTATCGGTACGGGATCTATGGATTTTGTTTTTTTACCGGTTATTACATATTTTCACATGATGAGGTCATGGAACGGTTAGGTAAATGGTGGATCGCGTTTGATCTTGTGGCAGTTGTACTTGGAATTTCCTATACCGTCATTTATTTTGGAGAAAATTATGCAACAGAGCCGGTGATCAATAATGTACTTGCCTGCGTATACTGCTGGTTTGCAATTCTTGCAATTTTAACGACCATGCAGAAATATGGTGAGAGATCAAATGCCTTTACAAGGTGGATGTCCCGGAAAGCGTGGGGATTATATGTGTTTCATTATCTGCCGATCGCGGTTGTTTCTTATGATTTAAAGCAATATGTTCCAGATCTGCCAGCCTGTCTGGTGTATCTGATCGTAGGCATCAGCGCATTTGCCGGAGCATTTCTTTTAAATGAAGTGATCAGCAGGATCCCGGTGATCCGCTGGTGTGTTCTTGGGATAAAAAAGGAGAAAAAGAATGTTTAAAGATAATCTGATCGCTCTGCGGAAAATAAATGGGTATTCGCAGGACGAATTAGCAGACAAAATAGGTGTGACCAGACAGACCTTGTCAAAGTATGAGACGGGAGAATCTCTGCCGGATATTGAGAGATGTAAGCAGCTTGCGGAGATCTTTGGCGTTTCCATGGATGATCTGGTAAATTATGATAAAACAGATGGAAATAATATGGGGTTAGAGGTGCCACCAAAGGGCAAGCATATTTTCGGAATGGTAAAGGTTGGAGACAAAGGGCAGATCGTGATCCCGGTGAAAGCAAGAAAAATATTTGACATTAACCCGGGGGATAATCTGATCCTGCTTGGAGATGAAGGGCAGGGAATCGCGATCATTAAAGAAAAAGGGCTATTGGAACTTTTGCGGCATAATCAAAATAGATAAGCAGTAAATAGTTTGTTATAAAAGAGTTGCAAAGATCATTGCACTGGTCGAGGAGGCGCAGGATGCAAAATCGCCGGTGGAACGGTTTATCGACAGATTTGCATACTATACGCCGGCAGTGATCATAATTGCCGTTGCAGTATTTCTTTTTACCAGAAAGGTTGATACAGCGATCACGGTTCTGGTGCTTGCCTGTCCTGGTGCGCTGGTGATCGGCGCACCGATCGCAAATGTAGCTGGGATCGGACGAGGCGCACAGAATGATATCCTGTTAAAGGGCGGTGACAGTATCCACACATTTTCAAAGACAGATACGGTTGTTTTCGACAAGACCGGAACACTGACGGAAGGAATCCCGGAGGTTTGTGTTCAAAAGAATTTCACGGATGATCCGGGAACTGCAAAATACCGGGAAAGTGGTTACGTTCGTTGGAGATGGAATCAATGACAGTCCTGCTCTTGCAGCATCCGATACCGGCATTGCAATGGGTTCCGGAACGGATGTTGCGATTGACAATTCGGATGTTGTTTTGATAAAGTCTGACTTAAGAAGTCTGGTACAGGCGTTGCGTCTGTCCCAAAAGACAGTTCGTGTCCTGTACGAAAATATAGCGATCGCGGTAGGAACTGTATTGTTGTTACTGATCGGGTTATTTGCAGGTTATATTCACATGTCGATCGGTATGCTGATCCACGAAGCAAGTATTTTGGTGGTAATCTTTAATGCAATGCGTCTGTTGATCCCACCCAGAGAAAGAAAAGGAGCATAAAATGAAAAAAACAATACAAATGGAAGAACTGGTCTGCCCTATGTGCGCACAGAAAATAGAGACTGCGCTGCAGAAAGTTCCGGGTGTGACCAGTGCAATGGTATTATATAATGCCAGCAAAGCAAAAGTTGAATTTGATAAATATCATGAACAAAGAAATCATTGAAAATTTAGACAAGATCCTGCCAGTTGTGGAACGCGTGCACAGTGAGCATCACCCGGAATTACACCAGGTTGCAGAGCTTTATAAGGAAATTAAGGAAGTACCTTCCGCAGATTCCTTTGCAAAACTGAGAGAGGTAACAGCAAACTACGCGGTTCCGGATGATGCCTGCCCAACCTATGCGAAGGCATATGAGTTGCTTGAGACATTAGATAAGGAGTTCGCATGATAGAATGTTCCTGTTGTGGTTCGAATCAGCCATGTACCGCACAGATTTCCATTTTTCAGCAGCTTGATCAGACCAGTCAGGAGGAAATCAGTAATATTGCCATACACAGGGAGATAAAAAAAGGAGAAATGTTGTTTACTCCGAATGATAATCATGGCTTATATCTGATTTCAAAGAGGCGAGTAAAAGTATATGAGATCACCTCATCTGGGAAAGAGTATCTGTTACAGGTACTTCAGAAAGGAGATTTTGTAGGAGAAGAGGCGTTGTTTAGCACAGAGCAGACTTATACCTATGGAGAGGCACTGTCAGATGGGCGAGTCTGTTTTATCGACCGGGAAGCTTTTCTTGATCTGCTGACAAAGCATCCCTCGATCAGCCTGAAACTTTTGGAGGAATTCAGTAAAAGGATGCGCCACAATGCGCATCAGATGGCAACGAATGCAGAGCCGGTCCAGGCACGTCTGGCAGAATATCTGCTCAATCTTTCGGCGGCACAGGATAGCGACAGGTTCGAGATCCCGTTGCAGTTAAAGGAATTGTCCTCTTATCTGAGTACAACGCCGGAGACACTTTCCAGAAAACTGCGGGAGTTAGAGCAGGAGCAGATCATCAAACGTGAGCGCAGAATGATCACACTTCTGCAGAAACAAAAGCTGGAACGTTATATTATACTTTGATTTAGAACATGAAAGGATGTTCGGAGGTCACTATGGATCAGTTGAAAAAAGGAACAGCATACTATCATCTTCCCGGATTATTTGAATTTTACGAACTGTACCTTGCGTTTTTACCCTTGTACCGTGAGCACAGGGAATATTTTTATGACTGGTGCGAGATAGGCTCCATCTATGGCGCACCGGCAGATTGTATCTGGGGCGGCGGACGCGCAGGTTTTGGAGATGCAGATCCGAAAGAGGTGCTGGCGTTACTGCAGGAATATGGGATCTCTGCCCGGCTGACATTCAGCAACTCTCTTCTAGGTGCAGAGCATCTTTCGGACAAAAAATGCAATGCACTCTGTGCATTATTTGGAGAAAAGGAAGGCATTTCAAATGGTGTCATTGTCCATTCGGATCTACTGTTAGATTATTTGAAAACAAATTATCCAGAGCTCTATCTTGTTTCTTCTACCACCAAAGTTCTGACGGAGTTTGAACAGTTCGTAAGTGAAGTAAAGCGGGAGGAGTTCCGCTATGTTGTACCGGATTTTCGATTAAATAAGGCTTATGGACAATTAGACAGGCTGACGGATGAAGAAAAAGATAAAGTGGAATTTTTATGCAATGAGTGCTGCTGGTTCGGGTGCAAGGACAGGAAACGATGTTACGAAACCGTCAGTTATAAAAACCTTGGGGAAAATGTGCCGGAACACCATTGTGCGGCTCCGGATGCAGGGGAGGGGTATCGTTTTTCCAAGGCAATGGAAAATCCGGGATTCATTGGTATCGAGGAGATCCAAAAGGTTTATTTACCAATGGGATTCTCCAATTTTAAGATTGAAGGACGGGGGCTCGGCAGTGCACTGATCCTGGAATTTCTTCTTTTTTATATGACAAAGCCGGAGTATCAGCTTCATGTCAGAGAAAAAATATATCTGGATAATATGTTGGACCTGTTTTGAGTGTATGCAAAAGGCATGCACTCAAAACATTTTATAAGAAAAAAAGTGTTTCCAATTCAAACAAGTATGTTATAATCGGCTTAATTAGGAATGAACGGAGGATATGAAATGGCAAAAGAGAAAAAACAAGTAAACAAGAAAGGGATAAAGTATCAGATCGAAAGCAAGGACTTTCCATTATTGCAGTTATGGCATTGATCTCCGTACTGGTAGTTGTAGATGTTTATAATCTGCTGATCAATGCAAACAACACAGAGCTGCAGCTGGATTAAGAAGCGGTGTCACTTCAGGTGGAAAAGTACTTTGAACCATTTGAACGTATGGTAGAACAGTTTGCACTCGATAAAGATGTAAAGGAACTGTTGACTACGACAAAAGCTGGCGAACGTATGCCAGACAATGCAATATATTCAACGGTGCTTGAGAAGATGGTTGAAGTGGCAGATGTAATGGAGCAGAGCAAGACACAGATGGCGCAGATGCGTGAAGCTATGGATAAGATCCAGGAGACAGCACAGATGGCAGATGTTCAGATGAAGAATATCGATCAGATCCGTGATGTTATTGATGATATGTCACAGGTGGTTCAGGATAACTCCGCTATGGCAGAGGAAACTTCCGCAACCAGTGAGAAATTAGCAGCACAGTCCGTTACATTAAATGAACTTGTGCAGAAATTTGAGTTAAACTAATTTTGTTAAGAAAGAAATAAAGCCATACAGAAGTTCACAGGCGGAGAGTGGAATAAGAACGATTCGTTTGTGAACTTTGTTTATTTCAGTAAGCTTAAAGGGAGCAGTGAAAAAAAGATATCTCATCACAATTTTTATCATCATAGCAGCAGTCATTGTCGGCATCGTGGCGGCAAAATTCCACCATCTAAATCAACGTCATGATGCGGTGGATCAGTTTTATTATTACATGAACACATTTCAAAACGAAGAACAGGTCGAGGTTCTTAGGGATACGGTCTGTTATGAAGATGACATCATTGGCTGGTTCTTTTACGAAAAAGACAATCAGGTCTATATGAGTTTCGAATATATGCAAAGGGATTCAAGCAATAAGAAGGTGTTTACCACAAGCGATTTCCCGGTTCCGTTTACAAAAGAAACGCTTGCCGATCATGACATCTGGAGCCGGACCGAGAGAAATGGAAAAAATCAGATCCATGCGGAGTATATCAGATCGGATGTAACCGTATTAAATATTGATGTAACCTATTTCTGCGAGGGTTCCTGCGGGGAGTATTTTGCCGATATTACGGTTTCGGATGCCAAAACGGGAGAAGAATATTATCCAAATGCTGAGAATTAAGAAATGGATGCAGGAGGAAAGTGGAGCAAAGGAGTAATGCAAGATGGAAGACAGACCAAACGAACCAAAGTATATTAAGGTAAAAGGGGCAAGAGTACATAATCTGAAAAATGTAGATGTGGATGTTCCCCTGCATCAGATCGTAGGGATTGCAGGCGTGTCCGGTTCCGGTAAATCGTCACTTGCACTTGGTGTTTTGTACGCAGAGGGATCGAGACGGTATTTAGAGTCCCTTTCTACCTATACCAGAAGACGGATGACAGGAGCGGCAAAGGCCCAGGTCGATGAAGTGCTGTATGTTCCGGCGGCTCTGGCACTGCATCAACGTCCGGGAGTACCGGGGATCCGCAGTACATTTGGAACCGGGACGGAATTATTGAACAGTCTGCGGCTGATGTATTCCAGATTGGCATCGCACCGTTGTCCGAACGGACATTATGTCCCGCCTACGCTAAAAGTGGCGGCAGAGCAGGAGATCTTGTGCCCGGTGTGTGGCGAAAAGGTGCATGCGCCAAGCGCGGAAGAGCTTGCATTTAATTCACAGGGGGCATGTCCAAAGTGCAGTGGTACCGGAAGTGTCCGCACTGTAGATCTGGATTCGCTCGTACCGGATGATACCTTAAGTATCGATGAGGGAGCGGTCGCGCCATGGAACAGTCTGATGTGGTCATTAATGACGGATGTCTGCCGGGAAATGGGCGTGCGTACCGATGTCCCGTTCCGGGAGTTGACAGATCAGGAGAAAGACATCGTTTATCATGGACCGGCGGAAAAGAAACACATATTTTATAAAGCAAAGAAATCCAATCAGGCAGGAGAACTGGATTTTACCTATTACAATGCGATCTATACAGTGGAAAATGCTCTGGCGAAAGTTAAAGATGAAAAGGGCATGAAACGGGTCGAAAAATTCTTAAAAGAGGATATCTGCCCGGAATGTGGAGGAAGCAGGCTTTCAGAGGCAGCGAGAGCTCCAAAACTCCGTGGCATCGGATTAGTGGAAGCCTGCCAAATGACACTAAAAGATCTGGTGGACTGGGTGGCAGGAGTACCGGATTCTCTGCCGGAAGAGATGCGCCCCATGACGGAAGCCATCTGTGAATCTTTTCAGACGGTTGCCAAAAGGCTAATGGATCTTGGATTGTCTTACCTTTCACTTGACCGGGCAGCCGCAACGTTATCCACTGGAGAAAGACAACGCATGCAGCTTGCGAGAGCAGTGAGGAACCGCACGACAGGCGTTCTGTATGTGCTTGATGAGCCATCAATCGGGCTGCACCCTTCAAATATAAAGGGACTCAACGATGTGATGCACGATCTGATCTCAGATGGCAACTCCATTCTTCTGGTGGATCACGATACACAGATTTTATCAGAGTCGGACTGGATCATTGAGATGGGACCGGAAGCCGGTGCAAAGGGCGGCTATGTAATAGCAAAAGGCAGTATTCCGCAGATCATTGCAGACAAAGCTTCCATGATAGGTCCGTTTCTGGCAGGAACCGCAAATACACGTATCCGAAGACCGGTAGAGGAAAATGAAATCTTTGCACAGGGAAAACTGCATCTTTCTACAGATCAGATCCATACGGTAAAATCTTTAGAGGTGGATATCCCCAAGGGCAGGCTTACGGTAGTGACCGGTGTGTCCGGCTCCGGCAAGACCACCATGGTTTTAGAAAGCCTGATCCCCGGTCTGGAAGCCGCGTTAAATGGAGAGCAGCTGCCAAAACATGTAAAGAGCATATCAGCGGAGGGCATTTCCCATGTAAAACTGATCGACGCATCGCCGATCGGGATCAACGTCCGGTCAACCGTTGCAACGTATGCCAACATACATGATGAACTTCGTAAAATCTATGCCAAAACAACGGATGCCAAAAATCAAAAGTACAAAGCAGGAGATTTTTCTTATAATACCGGGAAATTAAGATGTCCGGTTTGTGATGGAACCGGACAGATCAGCTTAGATGTGCAGTTTTTGCCGGATGTGGATGTGCCTTGTCCGGAGTGTGACGGTTCCCGGTACGGGAGAGAGGCATGGCAGATCTTTTATGAAAATAAAAAGGGGGAAAGGTACTCCCTGCCTCAGTTGATGGAAATGGATGTCAATACGGCATTGCAGGCAACAGAGGATTTAAAATTAGTGCACCAACGCCTGGAAGTCCTTAAAAATCTGGGACTTGGTTATCTGACCTTAGGGGAGGAGACACCAAGTCTTTCCGGTGGAGAGGCACAGAGACTGAAGCTTGCCAGTGAAATGGGCAAGGGACAGTTGGATTCGGTATTTATTTTTGATGAGCCGACCATAGGGCTGCATCCGCTTGATGTGCAGACTCTACTTAGTGTATTTCAGGCACTGGTGGACAATGGAGCGACGGTGCTTGTCATTGAACATGATCTTGATGTCATCCGCAATGCGGATTATATGATCGATATGGGACCGGGTGGCGGAGAGGAAGGTGGCAGAGTGGTTGCTGTCGGAACGCCGGAGCAGGTGGCACAGAACAAAGACAGTGTTACGGGAAAATATCTGTGATAAAGCGAATGGAGCATCCAGAAGCGGAGGAAAACAAAGAGATGAAAGAAAAAGTAAAAGTAACGGGCGTACCAGAAACCATGATACAGACGTTGTATGCAAGGGCAAAGGAAACAGGGAAAAAGAATCCAAAGATCCGCGATGAAATGGCAGTGGAAGTTGTGTCACAGTTAGATTATGACTTTTCCAAAGCCGATCAGGACAAGGCGATGGGGTATGGTGTCATTGCCAGAACGATCGTGTTGGACGGGATGGTAGAGCAGTATTTAAGCACACATAAGAATACTGTTGTCGTGAACATTGCCTGCGGAATGGACACCAGATGTTACCGGATGAAGGGAAAATATCTTCGCTGGTACAATGTTGATCTGCCGGAGACGATGGAGATCCGAAGCCGTTTTTTCACAGAAAACGGGTCGGTTTATCAGATCGCAAGATCCGCAATGGATGAGACTTATGTGGATGAGATCACATATAACGGGGAAGATGTACTGGTCATCATTGAGGGACTTTCCATGTATTTAAACGAAGCAGACGTCAGACAGTTGTTTTCGATCATTCAAAAATCGTTTCAGAAAGCAACCGTGCTGATCGAGGCAATGTCACCTTTTGTCGTACAGCATGTAAAGGAAAAATCGATTGAGGGAAGTAACGCGAAATTCACATGGGGCGTCAAAAATGGAAAAGAACTGCAAAAACTTCTGACCTCCTTTACCTACAAAAAAGAGGTCAGTCTGGTAGAAGGCATGAAAAAAATGATGCCGGTTTATCATGTGCTCGGGCTCATTCCCGCCGTTCGAAATATTTCAAATAAGATTATTGTTATGGAGAAAAATTAATTGATCCCGCACGCCTGACAAATTTCCAGTGTCCAGCGGTCAGCATCCAGTAACAATTCCTCGTGCTGCAGATCAAATTCGCGGATATCCGGGGCTGCAAAATATTTCAAGTAACGTTTTAAGTATTTTTCGCCCATCTTTTTCGCGTAAAAAACATGGATCGTTGTTCCATCTGCATGGATCTGTTCTCCAACTTTTGTGTACAGATCTGTGCAGAACTGATTTTTCATGGACTCTTTGGAGATAAAAGAGAAATCCATATCGCTGTTCATTCCCATCAAATCCATAAATTTCTTAATATAGTCGGAACTGTCATTTCCTTCGTTCATTTTCTTTTCAAATATTTTCTTTAGAAAACTGCTTCCAGTTCCGGTAATAAGGGGATAAAACATCGGCATCATAATGGCGGTCTCCAGTTTTGCCAGCCATTTTGGAGCCTGATCCATATCGCTGGAACCAATGATCGCATGGTCGATATGCACATTGTGACGACTTACGAGCAGGGAGACAAAAGAGCCTCCAAGTGAGCAGCCATAGGCTGCAAAAATTTTTCCATCAAAATGTTCCCTAATATATGCTTCAACCTTTTTTACTTCATCTAATTCTGAAATAAAAGTTGAAGTTTCCGTTTCATCAAATCCACTGTAGCTGACCACCAGGGTGTAAAAATGCTTTTGTAGATTTTCTAATACATGTCCGAAATTTGTTTTCCAGTAACAACAGGTTCCGGGAAACAACATAATACAGGGCTTTTCTTTCTCTCCAAATTCATATACTTTCATAATCGATACGCTCCTTCATGCGAAAATCAATCTCATTTGACAGACGAGTCGATTTTATCGACTTAGTCTAGACTAACCAGATGGTAGCATTATAAAAAATAATTGTCAAGTGACCGTCTTTGCATGGTGGAAGAGAACAAAAAACAGAAAGATTCCGCAAAAAAACATCGACATCCGACCCTATACACGTTATGATAGAAGTTATAAAAAGGAACGGCAGGTCTTAGTTTTAAGGCAAAAACGGACAGGGAAAAGGTAAAAAGCATGGGATATGATATTGAAAAAGAAAAAAGAGAAGCGGTCGACGCCGGTAACCGGGCATTACGAAGTCTGCGTGAGGCAGCAAACAACCTGGAAAGCGCGAAGAATTGGGGTCTGTGGGATATGATAGGTGGAGGGTTTATTTCTACAATGGCAAAGCAGTCAAAAATGAACCGTGCAAGAGAGAACATGGAGCAGGCAAAATTTGATCTGCGCAATTTCAGCAGAGAATTAAATGATGTCAGTATGGCATGCAATCTGAATCTTGAAACCGATGATTTCTTATCGTTCGCTGACTGGTTTTTTGATGGCTTTGTTGTAGACTGGATGATCCAGGATCGGATCAACAATGCAAGAAGCCAGGTAGAAGAGGCAATCCGGCGTGTCGAACAGGTCTTAAGACAGCTTCAAAATTAGAGAAAACCTGTTTCCCATTTAGCAATAATATGGTAAAATGCTACTAGATGGGAAAGATTTACTATTATTACACAGGAGGAACTGAAATGGGCAAGGAATATTCAGATTTAGACTCATTAGAATTACAGGAAAACAGCAAAATGCTGATCATCTCTATTTTGGGAATTGCAATTTTATTTGTTGCAGATTTATATGTGATGATCAACAATCCCGGAAATTTTGTTGTATTTTCGATCATTACAATTTTAATGTTGGTTTGGATTTTCATATTTACCCGTCAGATGGTAAAATTCCAGCAGCAGAAGAGGAAAAAAGAAACCGAACAGCTTGAAGAGCTGTTTCGTGGACAGAAGGCAAATTATTTACAGCAGAAAAAAGTGTCTGAGCAGATTGCAGAGGTAAAAACGTTATTGCAGCATGCTTCTGTGGAAGATATCGTAACAGCACAGAAGGCACTTGCGAAAGTGACCATCAGCAGGAGCCGTGAAAATGCAGAGGCGTTGATGAACTCCAATGACGAAGTCCGCCAGAAGATGAACCAGTTATTAGAAGATGTTTCAGCTGTCAGCGAAAAGATGAGCGAGCAGCAGAAAGCAATGATAGATGAGCATATCAAGGGCATGCTCGAAAGAGAAGAACAGATCTTAGGCAAGCTGCAGGAAATTGATGATTCTGTGAAAAATGAGATCAGCGAAGCCGTTGAAAAATTACAGACCGTAGCCGTAACACCGGCAGTAGCAGAGCCGATGCCTCAGGCAGCGGAACCGGTATTTGAGCCGGAAGCAGTAGAAGAGCCGTTACCAGAGCTTGAGCCGGAAGCAGTACTTGAGCCAGAAGTGGAGGCGGAACCAGTACTTGAACCGGAAGTAGCAGAGGAACCAGAAGCAGAAGAAGAACCAGAACCGGTACTTGAACCGGAAGCAGTAGAAGAGCCATTACCGGAGCTTGAGCCGGAAGTAACAGAAGAGCCGTTACCAGAGCTTGAGCCGGAAGTGGCAGAGGAACCGTTACCAGAGCTTGAACCAGAAGTAACAGAGGAGCCGAAAGCGACAGAAGAGCCATTACCGGACTTAGATTTCGGACTGGATCTCGGAAGTGATTTAATAGGAGAACCAGAAGGAACCGAGGCGACAGCCGAGGAGCCGGTGCTCGAATCGGAAATGACAGAAGAGCCATTACCGGACTTAGATTTCGGACTGGACCTTGGAAGTGATTTATTAGGGGAGCCGGAAGGAACCGAGGCAGCCGAGGAATCAGCAAGTGAGGAAGCGGAAGTAACAGAAGAGCCGTTACCGGACTTAGATTTTGGACTGGATCTCGGAAGTGATTTATTAGGAGAGCCGGAGGTAACCGAGGCGGTTTCAGAAGAACCGGAACTTGAGCCGGAAGCAGCAGAAGAGCCGTTACCGGACTTAGATTTCGGACTGGATCTCGGAAGTGATTTATTAGGGGAGCCGGAAGCAACCGAGGCGACATCAGAAGAAACAGCGAGCGAGGAACCGGCGTTAGACTTTGGCTTAGATCTTGGAAGTGATCTGTTAGGAGAGTCAGAAACCGCAGAAGAGCCAGTAGCAGAGGTTTCAGAAGAACCCGCTTTAGAGGAAACTCCGGTTTTGGAGGATAAGGTTGACGTAGAAACATTACCACCACTTGACAGTAATCAGATTATGGAAGAAGAGGCGAGACTTGACAGCATTTTAGCTGACATTCAGGGAATGGAAATGCCAGATTTTGAGGAACCGGTGGTAGAAGAAGATGCGGTAGAGGAACCGGTAAACGAGGAAGCAGAACCAGCAGTGGAAGAGATCATTCCAGAGGATCCAATTGTGGAAGAATCAGTTTCGGTTGAGCCGGCAGTGGAAGAAGTAGTTCCAGAAGAGCCAGTTCCAGTTGTAGAAGAAGCAATTCCAGAGGAGCCAGTCGTGGAAGAAGCAGCTCCAGTTGAACCGGCACCAGAACCAGTTGCAGAGGAGCCGACACCGGCACCAGAAAATCCAAATAAGATCATGACACCAGATGAGATAGCAGCGTTGATAGCGAATTTATAAAATAGAGAGGGCGAATTTCTTTTATTGAAATTCGTCCTTTTTTTATAAAAAACAGAGCAATTCTTGATATAAATTCTTAATAATTTATATATATAGTTCATCAGGGGTGTTTTCTTTCTGCGTATATGCTATAGTAACTATAGTAGTATTACAAGAGGAGAAGAAATATGCTTACAATAGCAATTTGTGATGATAATGCGAATGATCGAAACGAAATGATAAGGTACTGTAAGCAGTACGGCGCAGAAAAGAATTATGATTTTATCTTGCAGGAATACGAACGGGGCGAAGATTTACTGGAAGATTTAAATGCGGATATTTTGCTTTTGGATATAAAAATGGACGGGTTAGATGGAATAGAAATAAAAAATATACTTCAACATCAAAAAAGCAGGACGGGGATATTATTTTTATCCAATTATCTGGAAGCAATCCCGGAAGCATTTGGGAGACAGGTATATGGATTTTTAAAAAAGCCTGTGGAGTATGAACAGTTTCAGAAAAAAATGGACTTTATGGTAGACGACATTTTGGAACAAAATCATTATGTGTATTGTGAGACGATAAATGGCAGTACAAAAATTGCTGTCAGCGAAATCAATTATATAAAGGCGGAGGGAAAATATACAAAAATTTTTCTGGCAGACAAAAATGATTATATTTTTAGTAAAAAGAGTATTGGGGAGTGGAAAGCAGAACTGGCTGCGTATGGGTTTTCGAATTGCCACAGAAGTTACCTTGTAAATTATAATTATGTGGAAAGTATCATGGAAAATGTAAAACTATGTGGAAATGTGTGTATTCCCATGAGCAGAAGAATGGAAAAAGCATTTCAAGAGGGTTATAAGAATTATCTATGGAAAAGGGCTAAATAACATGGGGACAGGCATTGTAGAGGAGTTTGTGATACAGATACTTGATATCATAGAGATCATTGTATTTTTTAATAAAATATTGCAGGGAAGATTAACGACAAGAAAACGATATTTTATGTATTGTTTTATAGTCATCTTTTTGTCAGAACTGATATATGTATTATGCCCAGATAAAAATATCGGTTTTTTTACAAGCAGGATTGTAGGGCACATGATAGCGGTCTGCATAATTTTTACCGGAAAACTAAAAAGCAGGCTGGTCAAATATTGGTTTTGTATGTTCTATATAGATATGGTCAATTTTCCAATAGAGGTAATCGTAAATCATATTTTTCAACTATTTCATTTAGAAAAATATATTCCAGTAGGAAAAACAGAGATCATAAACATATTGGTAATCACAGTAATATATGTAATTGGAAAACAGATCCAGAAAAGAAAAAACTGGGTTTTATGGATACAATCTGTTCCACTATATTATTTTGGATGGGGAATTTTATGCAGTTTTTGTGTTGCGTTTACAGGCTCTTTTATTAATTATATTCAGATCGGTGAAAATAAGGTGGTTTACTATGTGCTAGAAGCTGCCAGATTGATCATAAGTACATTTATATATGTATTGGGAATTGGATTTGTGTTTGTAAATATATGGAGGATTGAGTATAAAAATCAATGTGAACTGAAAGATAATTATTTAATGATATTAAAGAAGTATTATGCAAAAATGGCAAGCCATATACAGGAAGTAAGGAGCATGAAGCACGATATGCGTGCGCATTTAAGTCTGTTAGAATCCTATATAAAACAGAATAAATGGGAACAGGCAGAACGCTATTTAGAAGAGTTGAAGATTCAGCAGGATACGGAAAAGACATGTATCATTGATGTTGGAAATGAATTAGTAAGTGCAATTTTAACAGATTACATGCAATCAGCAGATCAGGACATTGCATTTATATGTGAAGGCGTGGTGCCAAAAGATTTAGCAATTACAGATTTTGACCTGTGCACTATTTTTTCAAATATCATTTCCAATAGCATAGAGAGCTGCGATCATATTGAGGAAAGAAGAAAATGGATCCATATGCAGGTCAAAACATTTCAGGGGAATTTAATGATCGCCATAAAAAATCCAACCTCAGAGGATGTAAAAATTGAAGAATTGGGAAAGTACACCAGAAAAAAAGATAAATCGCAACATGGATATGGAATACAGAATATAAAAAAAGCAGTTGAAAAATACGATGGACAAATTGACTTTGAAGTCGAAAAGGGAGAATTTCAGATAAAAATAATTTTTTTTCATGTGATAGAAACCGCTTGTTCCTAAAAGAAACCGCTTATTCCTTTTGAGCATATAACAACTGTGAAATATGTTATATTGTAGGAAAGAAGGGGGTAGAACGATGAAACCATTGGATTTTCGAGTAAAAAGAATAACAAGACCCTATTATTGGTATGCCTGGTTTCTATGGAACTGTATATCAATGTTATTTTTCTGGGCTGCATTAGGAGAAGATCCAAAGTGGATGGTAGTTTTACTGATCGTGCATATTCTATACCTGACCTTATTAACCGTAAAGAGATTTCATGATGCCGGCTATGGAACAGGGTATGCACTTTTTTGTATCGTACTTACACTAATGGGAATCGGATATCCGTTGATTGTCAGAGTTGCAATAAAGCCAAGTGATCTGGATAATCAGTGGGGACCGAATGAAGAACGGTTGAAATTTGAAGAAAACAGAGAATTTTATGCAAGATAAAAACGAGGCGTAACCCAATCTGGTCCGCCTCGTTTTTGCATCGTTACATCTTAAGATTACATTTCTGCTGTGATCTTTACGATATTTTTTACGATCTCGATGGCAGTGCACATGCCTTCCACGCTGACATGTTCGTAAGGTCCGTGGAAACCATAGCCACCGGTACCAAGGTTTGGACAAGGAAGTCCCATGAAACTCAATCTGGCACCATCCGTACCGCCGCGGACCGGACGGGAAAGCGGAGTTAAGCCGACTTCTTGAATTGCTTTTCTGGCGATATCCACAACATACTGGTTTTTCTCGATGATCTCCAACATATTAGAGTAGGAATTGTGGATCGATAAGGTAACGGTTCCCTCACCATATTTCTGATTGATCTTTTCTTCGATCGTTTTTAAGGTAGCAAGACGGGACTCGAACTTTGCCTTGTCGTGGTCACGGATGATATAAGATAACGTAGCGGATGCGACATCACCGGACATATCGGTCAGATGATAGAAGCCTTCGCGGTCTTCGGTATGGGAAGGTGTTTCCATTGGCGGGAGCATGGACTGGATCTCGCAGGCAACGAGAGCTGCATTTACCATGATGTCTTTTGCTTCGCCCGGATGAACGTTCACACCTTTTACCGAAAATACAGCACTTGCCGCATTAAAGTTCTCGTAGGCAACTTCGCCTTCGTAATCGCCATCCAGTGTGTAGGCAAAATCAGCTTTGAAATAGTCCAGATCAAATAAGTCTGCACCGGCACCGACTTCCTCGTCCGGTGTGAAGCCAACCCAGATATCGCCATGTGGCATACCGGATTCAATGATCTGTTCGATCGCGGTCACGATCTCAGAAACACCTGCCTTGTCATCTGCACCAAGAAGTGTAGTGCCATCGGTTGTGATCAGGGTTCTGCCCTTTAAGGAAGTTAAATTAGGGAAATCCTTTACCGTCAGATAGGTATTGCTTCCTTTTAATAAGATGTCTTTGCCGTCATAATCGGAAATGATCTGCGGCTTGATGTCCTTGCCGGAAAAATCAGGCGCGGTGTCCATATGGGAGATAAAACCGACCGCCTTTTTCCCTTCCATGCCGGATGTGGCAGGGAGAAGACCATATACATAGCAATGGTCTGTCAAAATAACCTTATCCAGTCCTAAGTCTTTTAACTCCTGCTCTAAAACTTTGGCAAGCTCAAACTGGCGGCTGGTGGACGGGATAACACCCGCATCATCCCCTGAGGTTGTCCAATAAGAAACATATTTTAAAAATCGATCTTCAACACGCATGTGAAACCTCCTCGTATTCATTCTTTTCCTATTTAAAATAACATAAAACATAAAAAAGTTGAAGAAATTATTAAAAAAAACTTGCTTTTCTAAAATATATATAATATAATATCATTTGTTCACAGGAAACGCGCCACTAGCTCAGCTGGCAGAGCACCTGACTCTTAATCAGGGTGTCCAGGGTTCGAACCCCTGGTGGCGCACTAGAAAGTACCGATTTTGCAGCATTGTGACTGCGGGGTTGGTGCTTTTTTTGTGCACGAAACAGAAAAGCCATTGCAAGGGCAGAGCAAAATCTACTCTTACAATGGCTTTTTAAAATCCTACCGGGAAGCGATCAGTTTACAGATCGGATTGCCCTTCGAAGAAAACTTCTCTTCGTATTCGGTCATGATGTTGCCCTCATTTAAAACGGCATCATGGTGCAAGTCTCTGGTGCAGGCATCTAAATGCCAGCCCGCAGCCGGGATCTCCTCTAAGGAAAAAGTAAAGAGATCCTGATTGTCTGTCTTAAATTCCAGATGTCCGTCCGAAGCTAAGATCTGGTCGTAACGCTCTAAAAATTGTGCCGAAGTCAGACGGCGTTTGGCATGGCGGTCCTTTGGCCACGGATCGGAGAAATTCAGATAGATCCGGGCAACCTCGTCTTTTTCAAAAACTTCGGTTACTTCCGTTGCATCCATGCAGACAAAACGGAGGTTTGGAAGCGGATTCAGTTCCATTTTCTGAAGTGCGCGTAAAAGAACGCTGGAATAACGCTCGATACCGAGGTAATTGATGTCGGGATGGGATGCCGCCATATCCATAAGGAAACGTCCCTTTCCCATACCGATCTCGATATGCAGTGGCTGTGCGGATGGGAAAACCGACTGCCAGGTTCCTTTTTGTTCTTTCGGGTTCTGGATGCAGTATTCGCTGTTTGCGATCGCGTCATCTGCACCGGGAATATTTCGTAATCTCATAAAAGATCGTACCTTTCTTAACATGATATTTATTGACAAATAAAGCTGTCATTTGCATCGTAACTATTTTACAATAAAAACGCAAAAAAAAGTAGAACTTTTTAAGAAAGTATTAATGAAATTAAGCGGAAAAGAGGTTGCGTGTATTTTTTTTACCCTTTATACTGATACTAGGATAAAGGAACGCAAACGAGGTTAGAAATGTATAAGACAGAACGAACAAAAAAATGGATGTTAAGAGCAGGAGCAATATTGTTTGCCCTGCTTATGATGATACAGATGGGAGCATATCCGGTACAGGCATCGGAGTACTGGCCGGAGGGAACTGAGATCGCATCGCCAAATGCGATCGTTATGGAGCTCTCGACCGGCACGATCTTATATGAAAAGGAGAGTTTAGAACAGCATTTCCCGGCGAGTATTACGAAAATAATGACAACACTGGTCGCACTGGAAAATTCTGATCTGGACGAGATTGTTACCTTTTCCGATGAGGCGATCGATAACACGATGGGTTCCGGTATTGCCAGAGATTATGGCGAGCAGATGACGATGGAGCAGTGTCTTTATGCGGTTATGTTAGAGTCTGCAAACGAATGTGCCTATGCGGTAGCAGAGCATGTAGGCGGTACTGTGGAAAACTTTGTTGCCATGATGAATGAAAAAGCGGGATCGCTTGGCTGTAAAAATACGCATTTCGCGAACCCACATGGTTTGCAGGATGAAAACCATTATACCTGCTGTTATGATATGGCACTCATTGCCCAGGCGGCATATGCGAATGAGACGTTTCGGATCATCACGGGAACGGCGCGTTATACCATTCCGCCGACAAACAAGCATGATGAGCCGACCTTATTACAAAATCACAATGAGATCCTCTACCCGCGCCGTGAGACTGCGTATGTGAGAGATTATTGTACCGGAGGAAAGACCGGATATACGGATGCGGCACAGAGTACGCTTGTAACGTTTGCAGAAAAAGATGGCATGACACTGGTCTGTGTCATTATGAATACGCAGTCACCAAATCAGTGGAAAGATACGATCAGTCTGTTTGAATACAGTTTTGATAATTTTCAGGTGTTTAATATCGCAGAGAATGAGACTTCCTATACCTCATCCAGAGAGAAAAGCACAGGTTCGCTGAACCAGAACGAACCATTTGTAGACATTGATCAAAACGCCTGCATTGTACTTCCGAAGACAGCGAAATTTAAGGATGCAAAATCTGAGATCACCTATGAAGATGAGAGCAGTCAGGTTGTGGGAAGTATCGCGTATACCTATGCCGGACGGGAAGTCGGAAAAGCAGACATTGTGACAACTGGTGTCAAGATAGACGGCTATGTATTTGATAATGAAAAGACACAGGAGGAATCGGAGCAGAGTACGGAAGAGACCAAAACGAAGATCTCTACCATCCAGATCAATCCGGTTGTAGCGGGCAGTATTGCCGGAGGTGTGGCAGTCTTAGCGGTGCTTGGATTTTTCATTAAGAAGCTGGCGGATAATTATTATATTATCCGGCATAACATGCAGGTAAAAAAAGATTACAGAAATCAATTCAAAGCGATCAAGAGAAGAAAAAAGAGAAGAAGACGCAGATAAAAAATACCACGGGCCATTTTGGTCCGTGGTATTTTAACGTCCTTTGATCAGGCTGTCTAAAAGGATTTCAAGTTGCGAGCGGTTCTTCGTATAGAAGAGAAGCCCGTGTGAAGTCTGCTGGATCGTCAAAAATTTGCCATCAAAAACAGGAGAAGTACTGATCACATGAATGAGGTAAGAACAGATTGATGTGTCAGCTTTTAAAAATACGGTTTCGTATTCCTCAAGAGAGATAACAGACGCATCCGCTTTTTGAAGCAGCGAGGTCAGTTCTCTTTCGTGGGAAAATTGCTCGTTCGTTTTATTGGGAATGAAATACCCCTGTTCATTTTTTGGCATATCGAGGGATTTCACTGCGCGTTGCACCTGCTTTGTCAACGCATCGGAAGCAGGGTAAAGTGATTCGAAGTACGACATAAAATCGGCAGCGGTTCGGAAATGTTTGTTTTTTCCGTTTTCTAAAATTTCAGTCATTAAGATCCGGCGGATAATTCCCTCACAGGTTTCTCTGGATGGGTTTTTCCGGGAAGCAGTGTTCGCATAATCCATAAGAAACTCCTTTCCGATGCAAATATTCTCGCTCTTAAATAGATGATTCTATTTTAAAATAAAAGGGCGGGGAAATCAACAATGTCGTTGACAACCTGTGACGAATGGACTATATTTTAGTTATAAATAAATACCACAAAATGTAGTAAGAGCGGAAGAATTATACAATAAAAGGAGAAAGGAAATGGGTGGGGAGTATGTCAGATTCTTATGTCATCAATGAAAAGCGGGAACTGATCTTAGACCGCGTCAAGGAATTTATTTATAACAATGGGGGCATTGTGAAAAAGAGCCAGTTAAATGAGCTGGGGATTGATTATCGCAGGATCCTTGATTTTGTGGAACGTGGCGATCTGCTTAGAATCAAGAACGGATATTATACGGTTCGCATCAGTGATTTTTCGGAGGATGAGTTGATCGCAAAATTGTTTCCGGATGCGGTTTTAAGCCTGGAAAGTGCGCTCTATGTGTACGGTTATATTACGAGAAAACCCTATGGATACAAGATCGCTGTGGATAAAAACACCTCCAAATCCAGATTCAAGTTGGATTTTCCAAAGGTTGTGCCGTTTTATGCAGAACCGGAGACATTGACCTTTGGCGTGGAGCAGGTCGCGTTTGGCGGCGCACAGATGAATATATTTGACAAGGAACGTCTGATCTGTGAGTGTTTAAAATATGAAGAAAAGATGGAGAGGGAACTGTTTAAAGAAGGACTGCTTTCCTATATTAAGGATGAGGAAAAGGACGTTGCCCGTTTGATGAAGTACGCAAAAGAGCGAAAAGTGGTAAAAAAAGTACAGTCAGTGATAGGAGTATGGCTTTAATATGGAAGAAGTAGAAATGACAAAGGCAAAATTAAAGGAAAAAAGTGAAGCAGAGCAGGTCGCATTTCCCAATCTGCTGGCAGAATACCTTTTGGAAGAGTTACTGTGGCTGATTTCCGATTCCGAATATGCCGGTCATTTGTGGCTGAAAAATCCACAGATTTTAGAACGGAAACAGAAACAGGATGAAGATGAGGCGCTGTTTCTGGATTTTGTCTACCTTACAGAAGAGCAGACCATAAAAAGCGGCAAGATGAAACCGGGACAGAAAATCTCACTTAAACTGGCATACATGATGTTGTTGGCGTTCTTAAATAAGGAAAAAACACCAAACATCAAATGGAAGGGAAAAGCAATATTAAAAGAAAACGGCGTGGAGTATGAGATTACCGGTGAATTTGAAGAGATGATCGTACCATTACGGATCAGAATCACAGAACTTGGGGAAGCAGAGAGTGTTCCACCCGAGCAGAAAACCGTGGTGCTTTTTGTTTCGGAGCGGGAAATTACCTATTTACAATACCCGACGGAGCTGTTTCTGGCAGAGCAGATCGGAACAATCCTAAAACAGATGGAGCTGATTCCGGATATGGGAAGCTATCTGCATTGTTATGAGATCCTGATGCAGGCACCGTTAAACGGCCGTCACATGAGAGAACTTCTGGTCGAGGAATGTGAAAAGGCACATATTTTGCCGGAGGAAGAACGCTTCAAGGAACTGGAATCCTATCGGAAATATTCCTATATGGAAAAAAAGTGGAAAAAATACCTCCGCCATGGTGGAAAAACCACTCCAAACTGGCAGGAGGTTGTGGATAAACTGAGTCAGTTTTTAGCTCCGATCTGGCAGGCAATCTGCAAAGATGAGGTGTTCTTCGGGGATTGGATGCCGGAACTGGGGCGTTATCTGGATTAAAGACAAGCTAAATCAGATTCAGACGTTTTAGTGCCTGATAGTAGTCCTTTCTCGTCTGCATATGGAAAAACTGTGCATCAAGCGGAGTGTCGTTGCAGGAGAGCAGGTCTTCTTTGGAAAGATAAGCGGTAGTGACCTGTTCTTTCAGCCCCTCAAAGGTCAGACGGTGTAAGAGCAGGCATTTCCCGACGGTTGTGATACAGTTCTTGGAATAGGCACCGGTCGAAGTGTCCGGATAAGCTTCCTCCCCCTCAATGGCACAGATGTCGGCATCGTTTAAGTGATCTAGAAATGCGATCCCGGTCTCCGGCTCTAAAAAAGGCGTGTCCATCGACATAAAAAAGGCAGCATCTTCATCCATCATCGAGAGCCCGGAAAAAATACCGGACATAGGGCCGGCGTTTGGGTAGATATCGGCAATCTCCGTGACAGGGAGTGACAGATGCGCATAATCGCCTTTTCGTTTTACCGAGAGATAGATCGTAGAAAAATATGGTTGAAACTTTGTCACCAGATATTCCAGCAGGCAGGTATCGCCAAATGGAAGCAGTGCTTTATCGGTCCCCATGTGGGAGCTGTTGCCACCACAGAGAATGACAAGTGCGTATTTCATAAAATCTCCGTTCTTGCCCATTTTTGGGGCATTTCAATAATAGTTCCGTGTAAACATGCTTTTGATTATAGCATTTCTCATGCGAAATTCCAATGCAAACTTTTTGTGGTAATTGCGAAGAATGGTTTGAAATGTTAAAATAAGAGCATGAAAGAAAAAGATTTACTCGAAACATTAGAAAATTATCAGAAGACGGATGTCTATCCGTTTCATATGCCGGGACACAAAAGGCAGTCGCTACATTTTCCCAACCCATACGCGATCGATATCACAGAGATAGATGGATTTGATAATCTGCACCATGCAGAGGGTATCTTAAAAGAGGCGCAGGAGCGTGCGGCAGAGCTGTATGGTTCCAGAGAATGTTTCTATCTGATAAATGGAAGCACCTGTGGTCTGCTTGCCGCGATCAGTGCAGCTGCAAAGCGCGGGGAGACGGTACTTGTTGCAAGAAACTGTCACAAGGCAGTCTACCACGCACTGTTTTTAAGAGAGTTGTCGGCAAACTATCTCTATCCGGTCATTACAGAAAACGGGATCATGGGACAGATCACGGCGGAGCAGGTAGAAGAGGCATTATCGCAGGATCCCACGATAAAAACAGTCATCTTGACGTCCCCGACCTACGAGGGGATCGGTTCGGATATTGGAAAGATCTCTACTGTGGCACACCGCCATGGTGCAGCCCTGATCGTAGACGAAGCGCACGGAGCGCATTTTGGATTTGGTGCGGGATTCCCGGAAAATGCCGTAAGGCAGGGCGCGGATGCCGTAATCATGAGTCTGCACAAGACACTTCCCTCTTTTACGCAGACAGCACTTCTTCATCTGTGTTCCGACCGCATCAGCAGTGCGGAGGTAAAAAAATACCTCGGCATTTATGAGACAAGTTCGCCGTCCTATCTTTTTATGGCAGGGATGGATGCCTGTGTCCGTATGGTAAAAGAACAGGGAGATGCGTTATTTTTATCTTATCGAAAAAAGCTCGATGCGTTTTATCAGAGCGTGCGGGGATTAAAACATCTCCATGTGATGCAGAGAGAGGACTTAAGCGAGACGGATGCAGCCAGCTGGGATGACTCCAAGATCGTCATTTTTGCAGGGACGTCGGGATTGACCGGGGAGGAACTGCATCAGAAACTGTTACAGGACTTTCAGCTTCAGATGGAAATGGCATCGGGAGATTATGTTCTTGCAATGACGAGTCTGATGGATACCGAGGAAGGACTGGTACGTTTAAAAAAGGCACTTTTTGCACTGGATAAAGATTATAAGCGGCAAAAAGAAACACAAAATCTGCATCATTTTATTGAGGAAACCTATCAGAAACAGACGAAGCAGATGGAGATTGGTGAGGCGTGGAACCTGCCTGCAAAAGAAGTGGCATTTGAGGAGGCAGCAGGAGCAGTATCAGCAGAATACATTTATTTATATCCACCGGGAATTCCATTGATCGTTCCGGGGGAAGTGATCACAGAGAATTTACTGGATCAGATCAGACGATGTCAGGATATGGGACTGTTTACCCTTGGAATGGCAAATTTATCTTCCGGCAGGATAAACATTGTATATTTTTAAAGACTATATTATACTGATAAAGGCAAAAGTGTGATAAAATATGGGAAAAATTTTTTGTATCATAGGAAAAAGCTCTACCGGGAAAGATACGATCTACCGCTATTTATTGGAGCAGAAAGAACTTAAACTAAAAAAGATCGTGACTTATACGACCAGGCCGATGCGGGCAGGAGAGCAGGATGGCGTGGAATATTTCTTTTGTGATGACAAAAGGGCAGAGGAATTAGAAGCAGCAGGAAAGGTCATTGAGCTGCGGGCATACCATACCATTTATGGTGTCTGGAAATACTTTACCGTGGATGACGGGCAGGTCGATTTTGGAAAAGAGAGTTCCATTGTGACCAGTACCGTGGAGCAGTATCTGAAACTGCGGGAATACTACGGAAAAGAGAATGTCGTTCCGATATATATAGAAGTAGAGGACGGAGAGAGATTAGAGCGTGCGATCGCAAGAGAGCGGCAGCAGATGACACCAAAGTACGAAGAGATGTGCAGACGTTTTCTGGCAGATGCAGCAGATTTTTCCGAAGAGAAATTAAAAGAAGCACAGATTACGAGACGATTTGTCAATGACTCGTTAGAAGAAGTAGAGAAAGAGATCGTTTCCTATATAAAAGAGCAACAGGGGTAAAGATACCGGAGAAAGAGGGTGCAGGCGATTGGATATTAAGGTAAACAATATAGCGGAAATCACACAGGTGCCGGATACCAGTCAGGTAGAACAGGGGGATGGCAGCTTTAAGTTTACACTTGCCAGCGCGATCACGGATGCGGAGTTACAGCAGAAGATAGACAGCATGCTGGTTGATATCACGGCACAGGGAGACCGGATCGCCAGACATATGGACATCCGGGATATGCGTAAATACAGAGAACTGATCCGTGAGTTTATGAATGAAGTCGTATTCCGCTCCCACAAATTTTCCAGAGAGAATTTCCTGGACCGGAAAGGACGCCACAGAGTCTACGGTATCATCAAACTGATCGACGCCAATCTGGACGAGCTGGCACAGGAGCTGGTAAAAGACGAAAAGGATCACATCACCATCTTAAATAAGATCGGGGAGATCCGGGGATTATTATTGGATATATTTACCTGAAAAATGAGTGGCGCATACATGTGGCGCAGGAATGAGGAAGAATATGGCAGGATTTAAAGACATTATCGGGCATGAACAGATCATAGAACACCTGCAGAATGCCATTACCATGGATAAAGTATCACACGCATACATTATAAACGGACCGGATAAATCGGGTAAGATGATGCTGGCAGAGGCATTTGCGGCAGCGTTGCAGTGTGAGCGCGGCGGAAATGAGCCTTGCATGGAGTGTCATTCCTGCAAGCAGGCGGCAGGAAGAAACCAGCCGGATATTCTTTATGTACGGCATGAAAAACCAAACACGATATCTGTAGATGATATTCGTACGCAGTTAAATAATGACATTGTGATCAAGCCATACAGCAGCAAATATAAGATATACATTGTAGACGAAGCAGAAAAAATGAATGTGCAGGCACAGAATGCCCTGTTAAAAACGATCGAGGAGCCACCTGCATATGCCATTATCCTGTTACTCACGACCAATGCAGACCTGTTTCTGCCAACGATATTGTCGCGCTGCGTGACCTTAAATATCAAGGCGGTACCGGATGAAAAGATTAAAAAATATCTGATGAGCCATTATCAGATACCGGATTATCAGGCAGATGTCTGCACCGCATTTGCACAGGGTAATGTCGGAAAGGCGATCATGTTGGCCTCTTCCGATAACTTCAACGAGTTAAAAGCATCCGCACTTCAGCTTTTAAAGCGTCTGCATGATATCGATCTGTATGAGATGACAGAAGCAGTCAAACAGATCAGCGAGTACAAGCTGGATATCAACGATTATTTTGACCTGATGATGATCTGGTACCGGGATGTACTGTATTATAAAGCAACCAAAGATGTAAATAAACTCATTTTCAAAGATGAGGTTTATGATATAAAAAGGCAGGCAGAACAGAGTTCTTACAGTGGCATTGAGACGATCTTAGAGGCACTTTCCAAGGCACAGATCCGACTGAATGCCAATGTGAATTTTGACCTTGTCATAGAACTGTTGCTGTTGACGATAAAGGAGAACTAGAATGGTAAAAGTAGTAGGCGTCCGGTTTCGGAATGCAGGAAAAATATATTATTTTGGACCGGGAACATTAGACCTTGAGACGGGAAATCATGTCATTGTAGAGACTGCCCGTGGGGTGGAGATGGGAACGGTTATGATCGCACCGCGTGAAGTCCCGGAGGATACCGTGATACAGCCGTTAAAACCGGTTATCCGTATTGCAACCGATGCAGATGAGCGCGTTGTGGTAAAGAACCGCGAAAAAGAAAAAGAGGCATTTCAGATCTGTTTGGAGAAGATTGCAAAACACAAGCTGGATATGAAATTGGTAGAGGCAGAGTACACCTTTGACAATAACAAGCTGCTCTTTTACTTTACGGCAGACGGAAGGATTGATTTCCGTGAGCTGGTAAAGGATCTGGCAGCCGTATTTCGCACCAGGATCGAGTTAAGACAGATCGGTGTCAGAGATGAGACCAAGATCTTAGGAGGAGTTGGTATCTGCGGAAGGGAGTTATGCTGTCACAGCTATCTGTCCGAGTTTGCTCCGGTTTCCATCAAGATGGCAAAAGAGCAGAACTTATCCTTAAACCCGACCAAGATCTCAGGTGTATGCGGCAGACTGATGTGCTGTTTGAAAAATGAAGAGGAGACATATGAGTATTTAAATAGCCGGCTTCCGAATGTGGGCGACTTCGTGACGACAGATGATGGATTTAGGGGAGAGGTATCTTCCGTCAACGTACTTCGTCAGCTGGTCAAAGTTCTGGTAGAAGTAGAGGATGAAAAAGAATTGCACGAGTATAAAGTGGAGCAGTTAAAATTTAAACCGCGCCGCAGAAAAGAACGTGTGAAACTGACCCCGGAGGAATTAAAAGAACTGTCCGCATTGGAGGACAAGGGAGGAAAGTCCAAGATTGATGAAGGAAAGTAATCTGGTACACGAGCATGAGCGTCTGGATGAATTGCACCGAAACGGATATTACATCATTCAGGATCCGAAACGGTTCTGTTTTGGAATGGATGCAGTTTTGCTTTCCGGATTTGCGAAGGCAAAAGCCGGGGAGCGGGTGTTGGATCTTGGGACAGGAACCGGCATTATTCCGATTTTGATGGAAGCCAAGACGGAAAGCGAGGATTTTACCGCACTTGAGATACAGTCGGAAAGTGCGGATATGGCACGCCGCAGTGTCAGATATAATCACTTAGAAGATAAAATAAAGATTGTTACAGGAGATATCAAAGATGCTTCCAGCCTTTTTGGAGCATCTTCTTTTGATATCATTACCACCAATCCGCCCTATATGATCGGAAATCATGGGCACAGTTCAGCCAATGAAGCGAAAGCGATCGCAAGGCATGAGGTCTGCTGTACGCTAGATGACGTGCTGCGTGAGAGTGCCAGACTGCTGACTCCGGGAGGCAGGTTTTATATGGTGCACAGACCGTTCCGGCTGGCAGAGATCTTCAGTCTGATGGTTCAGTACCGGATCGAACCGAAGCGGATGCAGCTCGTTTACCCCTATGTGGATAAAGAGCCAAATATGGTGCTGATCGAAGGGATGCGTGGAGGAAGATCAAGGCTTACCGTGGAGAAACCGTTGATCGTATACAAGGAACCGGGTATGTATACGGATGAGATTTATGAAATCTATGGCTATTAGGAAAGGAGAGAGACATGTTTAATGATATTAAGATCGGACCGGTTACATTTCATATGTATGGTCTGATGATTGCAATCGGATTTATGGCGGCACTGTTAATGTGCTTAAAGCGAGGGAAAAAACGGGCACTGGATGAGGATATTATTTATGGCATCTTCTTCTGTGCGATCATTGGAGGTATGGTCGGCTGTCGATTACTCTATTATATTGTGGAACTGCCACAGATCATTGAAGATCCATCCATCTTATGGAACTTCAAAAATGGATATGTGGTATACGGTGGTATTATAGGCGGTGTACTCAGCAGTATGGTCTACTGCAGGGTCAAAAAAGTCCGTTTCCTGCCATACTTTGATCTGGTTATGCCGTCCGTATCGTTTGCACAGGGATTTGGACGTCTGGGCTGCTTCTTTGCAGGCTGCTGTTATGGAAGGGAAACCGATGCGTGGTATGGCATTACATTCAGCCATTCGGATTTCGCACCAAACGGAGTAAAATTAATCCCGACACAGCTCATTTCTTCAGCCGGTGATTTCCTTTTCTGCATTCTCTTATTGCTTTATGCGAAAAAGGAACCGAAAGAAGGACGTGTGGCAGCAGCTTATCTGTTACTCTATGGCGTGGGACGTTTTGTAATCGAATTTTTAAGAGATGATTACCGCGGAAGCGTTGGAGTGTTATCCACTTCCCAGCTGATCTCCATAGGAATTGTGGCAGCTTCCATCTTTTTATATGTGGTATTGCCGCGGATGAAAAAGAAAGAAGAGAATTAAATACAAAAAAAGAAATCCCCGCGGGGATTTCTTTTTTTGCCTGTTGGCTTATTTCCAGCTGATCTTGTAGAAACCACTGGTTGTTTTCTTTGCCGGTTTGATCTGAATGTAGTAAGTACCAGCTTTTACTTTACCGGTTGTAGTGAATGGACATTTCTTTCCATAGTAAGAACTGCTGATGGTAGAAGTTTTTGTGTAAACACCAGGACCGGAGATTGTAATGCTGATGCTGTCATTGGTGTAAGGTGTGATGGTAACATTTAATTTCTTTTTAGAGTTGATGGTGAATTTATACCAGTCAGAAACTTTTGTATCACCAACACGGATCAGACCAGTTGTAGCTTTTTTCTGTTTTAAGTTCAAAGCTTTTGATTTTTTAGCACCGCTCTTGTCAGTTACCTTTGTGAAGGAAGCGTTGATGGTGGTACCGGCATATGCTCTTACGTTTAAGTAGTAGGTAACGCCTTTTTTCACGCCATAAACATCTGTGTAGTAATAAGAGTTTGTGTAGTTTGTATTGTAAACATTGTCAGGTGAAACAGCAGTTGCTTTTGTTTTGTTGTATAAGCACCAGTAACCTGCTGTGTAGCTGGATGTGGTAGAAGCATTTGAAGCGGAGATCTTTAAATATCCGTTTGCGGTAGCTTTGTATTTAATCCAGGTGTCCTGTCCGGTGGAATAGTAACATTCCTCATCTGTGATGGTAACACTGGATTTTCCTTTGCTTTTGAAAGATTTATCTGCTGCGGAAACTTCCGTAGGAACGGCAACAACGACAACAGAAAGTACCATGACGAGTGCAAGAGCAAGACTTGCTACTCTGTGTAAGAAATTAGTTTTTTTGATTTCCATGACTTACTTCCTTTCTTTATAGAATAATATTTTGTTACAACTACCACTTTATCATATTAAAATAGAAAAATCTAGTACTTACGATACGATTTGAACATAGAAAGTTCACACTTTACCTGTTTACATGGGGCGTGAGTCGTGATAAATTAGAAAAAAGTACATTCTTATTTCCTGCCATCTTTGTATGGGGGGATCTTATGGCAACAAAATCAAAAATCTTTCGTACAGCGGCAGCTGTCTTTTGCATGGTATCCATGCTGTTTTTCAGTATATTAGAACCAACACATTTATATGCCTCATCCGGCTACGGTTTCGTTTTACTTAGCACTTATTCTGCGCAGATGAAAGTGGGAGATAGTTTTTATCTTGCCGCGATCACCAGCAATGGCAAACGACCCAAATTTTCATCCAGCAACACAAAAGTGGCATCGGTCAACACCTATGGCAAAATCACTGCCAAGAAGGCAGGAACTGCAACGATTACGGCAAAGACCAGCAATGGAGAGGCAGGATGCAAAGTCGTAGTGGAGAAAACATCCATCCAGTTGAGCAAAACCCGCATCACGTTAGATAACGGTTATTCCATCCAGTTAAAGGCGACGACCTCGACCGGACATGCCGTGACGTGGAAATCGGATAAGACCAGTATTGCAGCAATCGATGAGCGCGGGTGGATCACGGCAAAGAAACCGGGCAGGGCAACGATTACGGCAAGTGTAGATGGCAGCCGTGCAAGCTGTGTGGTCACGGTAAGAAAACCAGAGCTTACGTTAAACAAGACAAAAGTCAGCCTGTTTCGGAAACAGCAGGTAAAACTGACCGCTTCTTGCACGTCTTCCTCGAAAGTGAAATGGAAGAGCAATAAACGCAGCGTGGCGGTGGTCGATGAGAAGGGGCTTGTCACAGCGGTAAAAAATGGAACCGCAGTCATTACGGCAACCGTGGATGGCGTAAGTAAAACCTGTGAGGTTACAGTCAAAAAGCCAGCCATATCTTTTGAACAGTCTGAAATGTCACTTGCTGTTGGAGAGACAAAAAAACTCCGGGTAACAGTGTCTTCCGGCAATAAACCGACTTATTCCAGTTCGAACAGCGATATCGTATCCGTGGATGAAAACGGAAAAATTTACGGAAAATATGCGGGACATGCTTACATTTACGCAAAGGAAGATGGAAGCAAAGCGCGTATTTACATTACCGTAAAATAGGATAAAAACAGGAACCAGAAAACAACAAACATCTCTGGCAGGAATAAGAAGTGCTTTTTTCTTCTATTTGATTATGTTATATTAGAACTGTTTCAATGAGAGTGAAGTATTTGAGAAATGAGAGGAAAAACAATGGCAGGAAAGCTCTATTTGTGTGCAACACCGATCGGAAATTTAGAGGACATTACGTTTCGGGTGCTGCGTACCTTAAAAGAAGTTGACCTTATCGCAGCGGAGGATACCAGAAATTCCATTAAGCTGTTAAACCATTTTGAGATAAAGACCCCGATGACGAGTTACCATGAGTTCAACAAGATCGAGAAAGCATATCAGCTTGTGGATCGCATGCGGGAGGGAAAAAATATCGCACTGATCACTGATGCGGGAACGCCTGGTATTTCAGATCCGGGAGAGGACATCGTGCGCATCTGTTACGAAGAGGGCATCGAGGTGACTTCTCTGCCGGGACCGGCGGCATGTATCACCGCGCTTACGATGTCAGGACTTCCGACCAGACGTTTTGCATTTGAGGCATTTCTGCCAAGAGACAAAAAAGAGCGGGCGGCTGTGTTAAAACAGTTGAAAAACGAGACCCGTACGATGATCGTTTATGAAGCACCGCACCATCTGGTAAAGACCTTGGAGGAACTCTTTGAAGTACTCGGAGACCGCAAAATTACGGTCTGTAGGGAGCTGACAAAGCGATATGAAGAAAAGACACTTGCGACAATATCTGAATGTCTTAATTACTATAAAGAGAACGAACCAAGGGGAGAATATGTCCTTGTGATCGATGGAAAGACATTTAAGGAGATGGAAGAAGAGGAGCGGAAAGCCTGGGAAACGATGTCACTGGAGGAACATATGGCAATGTATGAGGCACAGGGAACACCACATAAGGAAGCCATGAAACTGGTGGCAAAAGACAGAGGCATCAGTAAACGAGATGTGTATCAGGCATTGCTCGAGGACGGTCGCTCTTAAAAATGATTATGCGCATTATTTTAACTCGAGAGGTTTATTTTCATCACTTTCCTGAAGAAAACAAATCTCATTATTAGCCTCAAAAAATCCGGAATTTTTAAAAAGCGTTTCTGAAAAATATGATTTGCCCTGTCTTTTTAACGAAAGGACACCG
>OIYO01000337.1_pt1 | contig 42198 bp, 58 predicted proteins | sample 1588191 | NCBI WGS metagenome assembly OIYO01 (sample SAMN03283275) | human gut metagenome | biome: human-associated habitat; material: feces | host: Homo sapiens | place: Peru | collected 2012 | reverse complement strand
AAAAGGCGAAAAAGGAGACAAAGGAGATCCGGGCCCGCAGGGAGTAAAAGGAGAAAAAGGAGATCCAGGGAGTCTGAACGGTTTAATGGACGCGGTGACAGAATATACCGCGGCATCACAATATGCACTGCCTAATAGTGGAGATAAGGTTGGAGCGTGGCTCGGAAAAGCACAGAAAGCACTGTCGGATGCAAGGGACGGGGAGACGGGAGCGGTTGAATACACAACACCGGAATCGTACATCGAACCAAAGCCCGGAATCACATTAAAAACATTTATGGGAAGAGTAACGAAGGGACTGGCAGATTTGTTTGCAGGTCTGGCGCTCAAGATCAATGCAAGCAAAATCTTGTCAGAAGAAGAATGGAGCGCCGCGATATCGGAGAGAGGGTACCTAGCGGATGCCAAAGACATAAAAGACGGTATTGAAGCAGTTGATAATAAAAAATGGATAACAAAAATAACAGGGACGTCATTCCCGACAACACAAGTTAATGGAAACCAATCCGCAACATTAACAAAAGCCCCGGATGCGGTTGATGGATATACATGTGTTGGGGTGACTGGGTTCGGAGGCACTGATGGAGCGATAGTATTCCAGGCGGCAAGATACAATCCGGGCAGCGGGAAATTGACAGTAAAAGTGAGAAATACATCATCCACAGCTGCTTCATGCACTCCGACCCTTGATGTGTTATACGTACGATCCGTTAATTTGCAGTAAGGAGACATACATGAACATTTTATTAAAAAACCAGAAAATAATGACAGCAACATGCTATCAAGACGGTGCAAACAGAGTGGGAATTACATTTGATGAGGATATGCCGGATGCTACAGACTTAATTGGATTTAAACTGCTAAGGAAAAGCGGGGAACTTCTTTTTGATGGAACAGGATATGACACCATTTATCGAACAATCGAAAATGGCTACATCCTATCCAATGATAGCAGTGTGTACGTGCCACCTGCAGAACCAGAACAAGAGCCGGTCTACGAGCCTACTCTCGATGAGCTTAAGACAGCCAAAAAGCAGGAAGTGAGTGCTGCCTGTGAGCAGACTATTACGAAAGGTATTGATGTGCAGCTTCCGGGCGGCGTGGAGCATTTTTCTTTGACGGCCAATGACCAGATTAACCTGATCGGGAGCCAAGCCGCGGTTACTGCCGGTGAGCAGCAGATCGCGTATCATGAGGATGGCAAACCATGCCGGTATTACACCCCGGAAGAGATTGGTCTTATCGTGCAGCAGACCATGTTTTGGATAGGGTATCACCGGACATATTGTAACAGTATCAACATGTGGATCCAGGCTGCAGCTGACAAAGATGTCCTGCAGGAGATTTATTATGGCGCGGATGTGCCCGCAGAGCATCAGTCAGAAGTGTTAAAAGATTATCTGACCAAGATTGCGGCAAGCGCAAAATAAGGGAGAGAACGAAATGAGATGGTATGTAGAAGAGCTGATATTGTCGTGGATAGGCGGAGCAATATACATAGCATTGGAAATGATTTGGAGAGGGAGAACGCACTGGACGATGTTCTTTCTGGGAGGACTGTGCTTTGTGTTGATCGGTTTGATCAATGAGATGATACCATGGTGCATGCCACTCTGGCAGCAGGCACTCATCGGGACTGGGATTATCACATCATTGGAATTTGTGACAGGCTGCATTGTCAATCTGGCACTGGGATGGAACGTGTGGGACTACAGCGAGATGCCGGGGAACGTCCTGGGACAGATATGCCCGCAGTATACGGCGTTATGGATCCCGGTATCACTGGCGGGGATATTCACGGACGATTATTTAAAATTCGGAATTTGGGGAAGAGAAAAACCACATTATTGCATGTGGAAGCACAAGACAGCAGAAAGTTAATAAAAAGAAACTTACAAGAAAGAGACGTTTTACCAATATGGTCCAGAAAGGAGAAAACATGATTTTTACAAGAAAACCGACAACGGCAGGAACGAAAATCAAAATGGAATTTCCTGTAGAGGGAACACGATTCCTTGTGAAGAATCTGACGGAGGGCGACATTTACGCAGCCGTGAAAGATGTGGAAGACAAAGACATGTGCGTATTAATACCGGAAAACACAGCACAGGTGATAGAATCAAAACTTGCACCGAGCAAAGTTATCACAATTATCCCGGACGAGACATCCGAGAAGGGGGTTGAAGCACAGTGCTTGAAGTGGTAGGGCAAGATATCATTTCGGGAAACATGGGATTTATTGGCACAGATCCAGATAGGCTGTATCGCATGGGGGCAGCAGAGAAAACGGAAGATGTCACTGTCACTGGAAATCCTGCCGTTCTGGACAATGCCACGGGAAAACCGTTCAAGGATTTACACATCTACGGCCGGAGCGAGCAGGTGACAACCACAGGGGCGCAGCTACTGGATTTAGATGCAATAGAATTAAGACAAGGAACCGGGGCGACGATTGAACGGTTGGATGATGGTGGATTTTTGGTGAACGGAACACCGGAAAGAGCATATGAGCAATACATAAGGACATTTCAACTTGATCTTGAACCTGGAACGTATTATATCAGCGGCGGAAAATTTTCAACAGGGTGTGCTGTCGCGCAGGTAAATGTCGTAAATGCAGATGACACAAAAGCAAATTATGGAAACAAAAAGTTTGACGTCCTTGGAACAGAAAAAGACATTTTTCTTGTTATTCAATCAATAAATACCGATAAAATCGATAATTACAAGGTATACCCTATGCTGAGTAAGGGTTCTGCCGCCTTGCCATTTGAGCCATACACAGGCGGCAAGCCGTCTCCATCACCCGATTACCCGCAGGAGATTGTGAGTGCGGATACTCTGGTAATAATACAGGGAAAGAACCTGTGGCACGGTGAAGATTTTGAGGTTTTAGTTGGACATAGCCCTACTGGTTTTGCGTTTGCACCACAGGATTTAGCAGATAAAGTAAAAGCATTGCCAAACGATACATACTCGTTTTCATATAAACCAATAGGAAGCGGAAATGCAGGAACAAACATCGGGAAAGTATCACTTATCCAAGAAGATGGCTCGCAGATTGATCTTGGAGAAACGATAACTCTTACGAACGAGGTAAGAAATAAAATTGCAAAAATTGGTGTTTATGGTTATTTGGATCAAACTAATAAAATTACAAAATTACAAATTGAAAGATCACACGAACCTACAGACTATGAACCATATCGTATTCCACAGATCTTCACGATATCCGCAAATCTGCCTGGCATTCCAGTAGACAGTGGCGGAAACTACACAGATGAGCAGGGGCAGCAGTGGATCTGCGATGAGGTAGATCTCGGACGGGGAGTGTATGTGAAGAGGGTATACACTGTTGACGTTGATGGCGCAAATGTGTATTTTTCACAGTATGAAGATTTTTGCAATATGTCTTTGAGAATGCTTCCGATGTGCAAATATGCAAGCGATTTAGGCCAAGAAACTTTAGCTAAAAGTACATTTACATCGGAAAAATGGAAGTTTAACGATACTGAGCGATTTTTATATATTTTAAAGGGTGATTATGCAGAAATTCTTAACGAATCCTGCAAAAAACATCCCGGTGAAGTGATTTATGCTCTTGCAACCCCCATCGAAACCCCTCTCACTGCCGCTGAGATTGCGGCCTACAAGTCCTTGCGAACTTACAGAGGCACTACGATTGTGGAGGCGGAAGATAAGGCGGGGATATCAGTAACTTATAAGCGCAATGCAAAGACAGGCAATATTTCGGCAGAGAAAAAAATAGAGAAAAGCGAAAAGAAGGAATACGATGAAAGTTAAGGATGCAATAGAAAAGACAAATCAACTGAAAGCAAACGTATACAGCGAAGAAAACATGTCAGAGTGGCTGTCGGAACTGGAAAACTATGCCATCGAGAGCGTATTTAACCGGGCGGAAGGAAACAACTTTCCGCTGGTGAAATATTCCTACGAAGACGACGAAGAAAAAGAGTTGATGATACCGGATCCTTATTCGGAGATCTATATTTACTATCTTGCAGCAAAAATCGACTATTGGAACAAGGAACTGGATTCCTACAACAACAACATGAGCATGTACAATGCATCATACAGTAGCTTTGCGGCAAAATACCGGAGGGAACACATGCCGAAGCAGACAAAGCGCCCGCCGGTATTTTTGCATTAAGGAGGATATATGGAGACACTGCCAAGCCTTACGGCATCTTCAAGGACGGTGCAGTCAGTATCTGATTTCAGGGGATACAACCACAACCTGGTAATTGACGATAACCAATTTTACGACATGAGAAACCTGTCGCTGGATGAATACCCGGTACTGACGCAGCGCCAGCCACGCGGAACAATAAAAAAACTGAATAAACCAAATGGATTGTTCGCGAAAAACAAGATCGTATATGTAGATGGGACAAATTTTTATTACGGAGATGAACTGATAGCGCAGGTGACGGACAGCAAAAAGCAGTTTGCATCTATGGGAGCCTATATCCTGGTATGGCCGGATAAGATCATGTACAACACGTTCGATGGCACAATCACAAAACTGGAGAACAAAACGGAATTTACAGGGACGGTAAAGATCGAAAAGGCCAATATCTCAGATTCCCAGCAGACAACAACGGACTACACATCGTATGTAAGGATCACTGCAACGGGAATAGGAAAAGGGTTCAAGCAGTACGACGGTGTATCCATATCCGGAATCTCACAGGAAGATCTGAATGCAACGAAAGTGCTCTGGGAAGTGGCAGATGATTCTGTGCTGGTGGTTGGATCCGTAGAAAAGACGATAGTAGAACAGATGACGATCACCCTAGAAAGAAAAGTGCCGGACATGGAATTTTTCACGGAATCAGAAAACCGGTTATGGGGATGCTCTTCGAAGAATCATGAATTATACGCATGCAAAATCGGGGACCCGACAAACTGGAACGCTTTTGAAAACCTGTCAACGGATTCCTATGCGGTAACGATTGGCTCAGACGGGGACTTCACGGGAGCGGCAACGTACATGGGATACGTCCTGTTCTTCAAGGAGGACACAATCCACACGGTCATGGGAAACAAACCGGCCAACTATCAGGTGCAGGGATCCAAGGGAAGAGGAATAGAGAAAGGATCGGAGCTTTCACCGGTGATTGTAAACGAGACGCTATATTACAAGGCAAGAACCGGAATCGTAGCGTACCAGGGAACGTCAGCAACATCCATAGCTTCAGACATGGGAACGGTACAATACAAAGATGCTGTGGCAGGGTATCTGGGAAACAAATATTACTGCTCCATGAAACAGGGAGAAAAATATTATCTGTTCTGCTACGATGAAAGTAAGGGGATGTGGACAAAGGAAGATGAGACGCAGGCGCTCTTCATGGCAACACTGGGAAACAACCTGTACTACATAGATGCAGAAGGGTATTTAAAAACCATCACAGGAGAGGATAACGAGAACATCCAGTGGGAAGCAATCTCGGGAGAGATCATGATGGCATACAACAGAAAATACCTGTGCAAGATCAATATCCGGGCTACGCTGGAAGAAAGAGCCACACTGGAGGCCTGGGTGCAGTACGACAATGAAAAAATCTGGATCAGGGTGGCAACGATCACAGCCAAAAAGCACAGGGCCTATGATATTCCGGTCATGCCGCACCGGTGCGATCGGTTAAGGGTAAAATTATCCGGGCGCGGGAAAAGTTGGATATATGGAATAGACAAGCAATTTGAGATGGGAAGTGATGTATGTGTCAACATGGGGCGGCATTGACATACCGAATATAAAATCAGATGACCTGCTGAACGAAAAAAAGATAAGCATGATAATGCAGCAGCTACAGCTGATTGACAGAAACATAAGGTTTGCAATGTACAATCTGGATCCGGAAGAGAATTTTGACAAAGCAGCGCTTGCCTCATACAACGGGCTGAAATCAGAAGTAAAGAAGCTGGGAAAGGATGGGACGGAATACAGAACACTCATCGAGCAGACGGAAGAAAAGATAAGGCTGGAAGCGGAGCGGGCATCGGCAGCAGAAGGGAAACTAAGTGCAGCCCTGGAAGTGACCGCAGAGGGGATAGCATCCAAGGTGTCAAAGGACGGGATCATATCAGCAATAAACCAGTCGGCAGAACAGGTATTAATACAGGCGCAGAAAATAAATCTGGACGGAGAACTGACAGCGGGAGAAAACTTCCGTCTGAACATCAACACAAACACAAAACTATATGACGTCCTGGGGCTGAATTACAAAGATGGAGTGCACACGTTAATGACAGGCATTAAGCCGGGAGACGTTGCGGTACATTTCGACGACATTGCAGCAAGCATGAGCACGGACGGGTTTGCCTTTTCGAAGGACGATGGGACAATAGATGCATTGTACGGGAAAAACGCATACACGAAAGGATACGGAGATTTCAGAGGGGGAATATTTGTAGGTTCCGGGTCGGGACTGGCAACAAGGTACGGGGACAAGATGATAATTCAGGATTATGCAAATGGGAATGTAGCAGTCAATGCGGCGGGAGATACACTGCACATAGGAATGAGCAATACAAACGAGGTATCAATAGAAAAGCCAACGACAGTATTCGGAGACCTGACCGTATACGGAGTTATAAGATACAGGGATTCTGAAATAATAGAGCAGGAGGGATAACGTGGCGACATATCAGATCAAGAAAGGAGATACACTTTCAGGAATTGCGAAGCAGTACGGCGTATCGGTGGGAGATATTGCCTCTGCCAACGGAATCAGCAACCCGAACAAAATAAGCGCAGGGGCAACACTGACGATCCCTGGGGGTGGCGGGGCAGCGAGCACATCATCAAGCAGTGCATCATATTCTTCTTCATCATCAGGCGGGAGGCCGGCATACGCGCCGTCAGACCGAACAAATGAAGCTTATGAGAAATATCAGACAGCACAGAACAACAAGCCGAATGCATACCAGGAATCCCAGACACTGGGAGACTTAAGGAAGCAGTTAGAAGATTTTGAAACAAAGAAACCGGGAGATTATCAGAGTGCATACAAAACGCAGATAGATGATATTCTGGGTCAGATCTTAGGCAAAGGGGACTTTAACTGGGATCCGAACAAAGACCAACTCTACCAGTCCATGGCAGACCAATACAGGGTAAAAGGAAACAAAGCCATGAGGGATACCATGGGAAGTGCAGCAGCCATGACGGGAGGGTATGGATCTTCCTACGCGACAACAGCGGGGCAGCAGGCGTATGACGACTACATGCAGCAGTGGGCAGATCGGGCAACGGACTACTACAACATGGCCTTACAGCAGTACAACAGCGAAATGAACAATCTAAACAACAAAATGTCAGCACTTCGGACGGCGGATGACACGGACTACGGAAGATACCGCGACACGGTAAATGACTGGTACACAGACAGAAATTACCTAACAGACAAGGTAAATACCCAGTACGACAACGAATACGGGCAGTACCGGGATACGGTAAGCGATTATTACAATGACCTGGAAGCGGCAAGAGCGCTGTATCAGCAGCTGTACGGGGAGGATTGGGACAAGTACCAGTCAGATCTCAGCCAGTACAACACAGACAGAAACTATGATTTTGAAGTAGCACAGGCAGACAGAGAATATCAGCTAGCCCTGAAAAAGCTTGCGGCATCAGGAAGCGGATCATCTAAAAGCACACCCAAAAAAGGAGAGAAGATTACATACAATGAAGCAATAATGGGGGCAAGCAGAAAAGGGACAAGCAAATCGGCGCAGCTAAACTATGCAAATAAATTGCTGGATAATGGAAATGTGTCGGATTCTGATTATACAAAACTTCTAAACCAAATCATAGGAGGATATGCACCGGGATATACAAAGACAAAGAAATAAGGAGGAGAACATGGCATCACAGGCACAGATTAAAGCAAGAGAAAATATTATGAATATTAGAAGAAAACGGGAAGAAGAGGAGAACTCTTCCCGTTTTTCGTATTCAGAGAATGAAGACCCGATGACAGTGGCAAGAAGAAACATATCCACGATCAGAGGAAAGCAGCTGACGGATAACACAAGCAGATTAGACAGCCTGAGAAAGTCAGCAGAGGAAAGAAGAATAAGGCAGGAAGCGCTGAATAAATACAAGAGGATCGTAGGAACGGATAATGCGGAAGAAGTAAAGAGAATAAGCAGTGTAGGACAGGCGTTGGACGAAAGAATACAAAGGTCAATGGGCGTCAAGGGAGACAGGATCGGCTCAGAGAGACTGGAAAGAGCTGTAGCTTTGGATCGAATGAAAAAAAGCACAGCAGAAAAGAATGCACTTGAAAAAGACACGCAGTATTACAAAAGGCTTCTGACAGATGATTCCCAGATGGATGCAAGCACCAGAAGACAGGCGCTTGAAAAATTAAAAAGGACCATCATGACAGAACAGATCACCGGGGATTCAAAGACGCTTTCCGACCTTTCCAAAAGCTTCTCAAACGCAACCGGAAAGAAGGTATCACAGACAGATGCCTATCAGATGCTGGAAAATGCCCAGGGACAAATCGACCGCGACAAATACGACCAGAAGATGGGAGAAAAGCGGAAAGAGCTGGAAAAGGTTCTGGATGAAAAGGGATTTGAAACAGCGGCAAAAAAAGGAAGCCAGATTGCACAAAAAAAGACAGTATACAATGCTGATATGCTGGCAGGATACCAGAACGAGGACAAATCATACCCTGATATTTTCAAGAACCAGACAGAGTACGAACAGTACCAGGACATGGCAGATACAGAGAAGGATGTATTTGATTACTATCTGGCCACAGAAGGAGTACAGAAAGCAAAAGAATACTTAAATACCATAAAGAGGGATATCACAAAGAGACAGAACGAAGCTTACACAGAAAAAATGAAGCAGTATGCAACGGAACACCCTGTATTATCATCGGATTCCTCGGTGGCAGCAGGATTTGCAACAGGCCTCGGAGCTTTGGAGACTATACGCCAGAATGCAGAGAACGTCCTGACGGGAAACAATGTGCCGGTAGACATCAATTCAAAACTGTTCAGACCGATAAATGCCCAGAATACAATCAGAAACACTGTGATGGAAAACTTCCGGGGAAGCGAAGATGTAAAAGCACTAAAGAGATTCCTGTATCAGACCGGAATGTCTATGGCAGATTTTGGAACACAGGCGGCAGCAGGAGCATTAGTGGGAGGATTTGCAGGAGAAGCCGCATCTTTTGCCGGAGCATCTGCAGAGAGGGCGGCACAGATCACAGCAACGATATCGAAGAACGCATCACTTCCGATCATGGGAGCAGGAGCAATGTCCCAGACAGTGAAAGAAGTAATCGAGAATGGAGGAACCAACGATCAGGCTATGCAGCTGGGACTGATTGCGGGAGCGGCGGAAATGGTAACGGAGAGGCTGGGAATCGACAATCTTTCTAAGTTATCAAGCCAGGGTGTAAATTCTGTAAAGAGGGCAGTACACAAGATCATCGCAGAAGGTGCGATCCCGGAAGGTCTGGAAGAAGTTGTTTCGGACATCGTAAACAACGTTGCCAACGACGCGATCATGCAGGAAAACTCCGATTTTAATCAGGCTGTTGAGCGGTACATGACACCGAATGCAATGACGGGGGAACACATTTCAAGAAGACAGGCAGAAGATCTGGCAATGAAAGACAGAATCAAGAATATGGCACTTTCATTTGCAGGAGGGGCACTGTCCGGCGGAATCATGGCAGCAGGAGCCTACGGAAGCGGATATGTCGAGGGAGGAAAAACAGGAAGAGCGCTGAATGAGTACTACGGAATCAGCGACGAAACATTGATAAATGACGCAAAGGCACTGGAAGGAACAAATGCAAAGGAATTAGCAGAATACTACGAGGGAAAAGGAAAGCTCACAGACAGAAAAAAAGCAGAATTATACAATCAGATTTTAAAGGACACAAAAGGAGAATACACACCATCACCGGAAATCACACAGAACAAGACGGAAGATACACAGACCGGGGAGGGAATCGCACAGGAAGCAAGGCCGGTAGAATTGACAGCGGAAGATTTACAAGAACCGCAGATTGACGCACAGGCAAAAGAAAAAAAAGCGGTGCAGGAAAATGTACGCCAAAGAGAAAAAGTACCGGAAACGGGCGCACAGCGAAGCGTAGAAGGGGTAAATTACAAAGGACTACAGGGAGATATCGAAGGAATAGACCGGGTAGAGAACGGAAAGATTTATGCACGGGTAAACACAGGGGATGCAACAATCGTACAGCCGGTAAGCAACTTAAACTTCGACAATGCTGTCACGCAGGCGCTCTACCAGACAGCAGAAGGATACAAAGATGCCGGAGCAAGAAATTTCGTGATGGAGTACAACGGAGAAAGCCTGATAGCGTACAAAAAAGGATTCAATGCGTATTACGATGCAGCAACTGTAGGAATCCCGATGGGGAAAGTAAACAGCGTATACGGAAACATGCTTACAGAAAAACAAAAAGCAGCGGCGTATGCAGCTGGAGAAACAGATCTTAATTTCGAACAAAGGCATGAAAACTTAAAAGTGGCGCGTGAGACCAAAACAGCAGGATCGCAGGTGCTGGAAAACGACGCTTTCAGAAGCCTGACGAAGGAAAACCAGACAATATTAAAGGCATATGCAAAGATGTCCGGGGCAAACGTGGTGGTAGACGAGACAATTTCAGCAGGAAACGGACGGTATGCGAACGGCTACTACGACAATAACGGAACGATCCATATTGCAGCGGATGCCACAAGCCCGATAAGCGTAGTGGCAAACCACGAACTGACGCACTACCTGCAGCAATATTCACCGATTTATGATGAGTACAAGAATGAGGTCATCAACTATCTGATGCAAAAAGAAAACATGCCATTGGACGGTTTGATCGAAAGACATATGTCAAATTATGAGAATGCAGGCCGCCAGATTTCCAGAGAGGAAGCTATGGACGAAATCGTGGCAAATGCAAGCGAAATGTTCCTGACGGATGAATCAGCAGTACAGCGGATGGTAAAAGAAAACAGATCCATCGGAGAGAAAGTGCTGGACTTCTTTAAAGAATTTATTTCGAACTTGAAGAAAATGCTCGAAGGATACGAACCGAAGAGCAAAGAAGCACAGATGCTGAATGAAGACTTGGAAATGGCACGAAAAACAGAAAAGATCTGGCTGGAAGCCATGCAGGATGCGAAGCGAACGGGGGGAGGAGATGCGAGCATAGAAAATGTAAATGTAGCAGTAGCGAATGACGGAAGTGCATATAGAACATATTCCTTGAAGACATGGAACGAATCGGAGTACGCGACGGAGAAGAAAAAGGCAGCAGAGGAGCTGGCAGAAGCGATCGGAGTAACGAAAAGAACAGCAACCGAATATATCAACAACATAAATAGCATCGCGGCAATCATCGCGGAAGACAAGGAGAGGCTTGACTATAAGGCGTCGCCATACGGGAGCGCGTGGAAGTCGAACGCTGAATACGGAGGGTCGATAGACATGTCGACGCTGTGCCCGAAAAGAAGAATGTATACAGGGACGGTAGCAGAGATACAGAAGGCGATGCCGAACACGGCTCTGACAGCAGAAGACTATGTAAGCATAAGGTCAATGATGATGGAGAAAGGATACGAGGTGGCTTGCGGATTCTGCTATGTAGAATCATCAAGAAAAGACATAGGAAAATACACGGGGGAATTTCTGGAACAATATAAAAAGGATCACCCAGAAAGCAATTACACACAAGTGGACTTCAACACACCAGAAGGCCTGGAAAAAGTACAGGAGTCAGACAAGGGGGCATACGACAAGTATCTGGAATTCATGAACAGGCTCGCGCAAAGAAAACCGAAATTATTTGAAAACAGGACAGAGTACAGACATGAGATACTGGATGCATTTAAGAGAAAGGAGACAATAGAAAAGAAAAACAAAAACGGGGGAGTTAGGTTACAAAGCTTCTCGGATTTTGAAACGCCACATTTGATAGATATGATGCAGGTGATCATCGACATGTCGAGGGTAGGGCTTGGAGGACAAGCATACACAAAAATGCCGAACTTCGCATGGGCGCTCGGAGATACCGGATTAAAGATAAACCTATCATTGGTAGGAAATGTGGATGAAAAAGGAAACCTAACGTTTGATGATGTGGAGGGCATGCCGATAGATGAGGCAATGAAACTGAGGAAACGGTATTCAAAAAACGTAGGAACGATCCTTGTGGGAGTGAGTGACGAACACATACTGGCAGCAATGAAAGATGATAGGATAGACTTCATCATACCGTTTCACAGAAGCCAATGGAACAAAAGCCTATACTCTGCGCTGGGGATAGATGGGTACAAAGATTACACAAAGCTGCAGAATGAAAGCTACATCGAAGAAAGACGAAACAAAAACGGGAAAAAGATGCGTCCAAGCAATTTTATGCCAAACGAATACTGGGATTATTCAAAAACCGGGAAACAGAATGCGGAAAAATACTTAGAAATGTGTGCAGAGGATGGAAGAATTCCGAAATTCAGCAATTTTCTTAAATACAATGAAGACGGAACGTGGTCACTGAAAGAAGACGGAAGCACAGATGGATATTGGAAATTGCTGGGAGATTTCAAGATGTACGACAACGAAGGAAAGGGATCACCGCAGAAACCGGTAAAGCCGAAATTTAACATGGATGAATGCGAAAGGATACTGAACGAATACGAAGGAGGGCACCAAAGTTTCCCTGTGGCAAAAGATGTCGTAAGAGAATTTCTGGAAGAAAGAAAAGATAAGAAATTCATGATAAAAGAAGACATCAGATATCAGATGGAGGATGCCTCCGAAGTAGACTACGATACGCTGAAAGCGGAAAACAAGGACCTGAAAGAATTAAACAGCATATTGGGAGGAATGATAAAGGCAACAAAGGGAATAGAACCGGACCAGGATGCGATAAAGAAGGTCGGAAAGAAAATTCTGAAAGACTATAACTCGGATTATAATCTGGATACATTTACAAGAAATATGACCGGTATATGGAAGTATATATCAGGATCCAAAAACATAGACGCAGAGCAGGTGGCAATAGCCACGGCGGACATGGCAAAGGGAATCCTGGAACACGCAAAGGTAAATGTAAACGAGAGATACGCAGAGCAGTATAAAGATCTGGCAAAAGAGGTAAGACAGATCAAGCTGGAAGTGCCGGAAGAGATGAGGGGAGATTTCGACCGGGAAGGAGGATACGCGGAATTCCGAAAGAGAAATTTCGGAACGTTAAAGCTGGGAAAAGAAGGACAGAGCATTGATTCCTACTACCAGTCCCTGGCAGAAAGATACCCGGAGCTGTTTGACGAAACTATATACACCAACCCTGCGGATCGGCTCATGCACATAGCGGAAGTGATGGAAAGTATAAAGCCGAAGTATGAAAATGCATTTGGAATGGATCTTGATGAAGCAGCAGCGGATCTGGCGCATGAAATCTATCAGTCGTATTTTGATATTGCAGCAGGAAAAGGCTCTATTGATTCGATCAGAAAGAATGTGATAGAAAAAGAGCGGTTGAAATACAAGAAATACAGGGAGAAAATGCGGGATGATTACAAAAAGTACAGGGAAGAGTACAGAGGGAATTTTGCGCAGAGAAGAAAGGAGAACTTTGAAAAGAAAGCCTATTCGAAAAACATCGAACAGACAGCAAACAGATTAAGCAGATGGCTTTTGAATCCGACGAACACCAACAGCGTACCGGAGAGTTTAAGGGGGCCGGTGGCTGAATTCTTAAATTCCATCAATTTAAGCAGTAAGGACGTGAATGTGTACGGAAATCCCACGCAGAGAACGCTTAAATGGCAGGCTCTATCAAGGGCATATGAGAATATCATCAAAGCGCAGGACAAGTCGGAATACACGGGACAATTCATAGACCTGGATCCGGATCTGGTAAACATGCTGAATGATCTGACGGAAAAGAATAAAGAGGTAATGCTTGCAGATATGACTGTGCAGGACATGAAGGAATTGAACCGGCTGATAATGGCTGTGAAAAAATCCATCGAAAGCACGAACACATTACTTGCAACAGAGAACTACAAGAGAGTGTCAGATCTGGGAGAGAAGTTCCTGGAAGAAAACGAGAAAAAAGAAAGTGCAAAGGAAAGTGTATACGGAACCGTAAATACAGCAAGAAACTTCATGAAGCTGGATATGTTGGATTCAAGGACGTATTTCAATTCACTGGGAAAAGCAGGAATGGATATATACGGGGCATTGAGAAGCGGACTGGACAAAAAAACGAGAAATATCAAAATTGCGCACGACTACATAAAAAATCTGATAGGAGAAACAGATATATCAGAGTGGTCGGGAGACAAGGCGAAGCTGCACGAATTCGAAACCGAGGGAAGGGAAGAGTTAAAACTCACAACAGCACAAGTCATGAGCCTGTACAGATTGCTACAGAGAGACCAGGCAAAGAAACACATTCTGGAAGGAGGAATAAGGCCGGAAAAAACCATAACAAAAGCAGGGAAGCTCAAAAAAGAAGTTACAAGATACTATGAACCGATACGGGTAACCGAAAAAGACCTGCTGAACATCATAGACACACTGACGCCGGAGCAGAAAAGGATTGCTGATGGAATCACGGATTTCTTCACTTCAACAACATCTGCCTGGGGAAACGAAGTGTCCATGCAGTTGTACGGATACAGGAAATTCATGGCAAGAAACTACTTCCCGATCGTTTCGGATAACAGCTTTACGAATTCGGCAAGCGGAGACCAGCAGGGAAACGTACAGACCTTGAAAAACATGGGAAGTACAAAAGCGACCGTGCCGCATGCAGGAAACCCGATCATATTACAGGATATTTTTGATGTATATGCAAGGCAGTCCGACCAGATGGCAAGCTACAATGCATTTGTGGTGCCGCTAACAGACCTGCAGAAGTGGTACAACTACAGAGGAGATCCTACGATAACGAAGTACAAAAAATCTGTAAAACAGACCATAACAAGGACAATGGGGCAAAATGGAAGGGCATATCTGGACACCTTGGTGCGGAGAATAAACGGAGTAGCCGAGAAAGAAACGGCAAAACAGATATGGTCAAGCCTGACATCGAACATGAAGTCTGCGGCAATCGGAGCGAACTTAAGAGTTGTACTGCAGCAGCCGACGGCGATTGTAAGAGCAGCAACCGTGATCGATGCAAAGTACCTGATGAAAGGAATGGCAAAAAAAGCGGACGGAGACCAGATGAAGAAGTACGCACCGATAGCACAGTGGAAAGACTGGGGATATTTCGAAATGGACACCGGCCGGCAGATGAAGGATGTTATTCTTGGGAAGGAATCGTTGAAAGACAAAGCAATGGCACCGGCAGGAATGGCCGATGACTTCACATGGGGGAAAATCTGGAATGCGGTATTGTATGAAACGAAGGATAAAACGGACTTAAAACCGGGATCGGAAGAATTCTATCAGGCAGCAGGAAAGAGATTCTCTGAAATCATCGACAGAACACAGGTTGTCGATTCCATCCTGCACAGGTCAAGTGTAATGATCCAGAAGGACAATGCGACAAAAATGGCAACATCCTTTATGTCGGAGCCTATAAAAACCTACAACATGGTCTACGACACGCTGATGAACACGCCGGGAGGAAAGAAGGAAGTCGCAAAGAGCATGGCAAAGCTGCTGGTGATCCTGACGGTACAAAATGCAGTGAACGCACTGGCGCAGACACTGGCGGATGTATGGAGAGATGATGACGATGAAACAGCATGGGTGGATGTAGAAACATGGAAAGATAATTTCAAAGACAACATGAATCCACTTACATACATTCCGTACTTAAAGGAGATACCTTCGATATGGCAGGGATTTTCGGCAGAAAGGACGGAAATGACGGGTATCACGGATTCGGTGCAGGGATTACAGAAATGGATCAAATACTTCCAGGGAGAATCAAAGTATACGGCAGCAGGGCTTGTGAGAGAATCCATGAAACCGATCAGTGAGTTGTCGGGAATGCCAATAAACTCCACGCTCAGAGAGTTTGAAAGCCTGGCGGATTTGATTGCATGGAACTATCGCAAGGTAACAGGAAACGAAACTGCGAAAGCCGAGTATGAGATCAAAAAGACATTTTACAGAGCAGGAAGTCCGAAGAACAGAAATATGTTCATCGGACTTTACGGAAGAGCAAGGGAAGAGGGGGATTACAAAACAGCAGCAGCCATCTATAACGATCTGCAAAAAGCCGGGAACACCAAAGAAAGGCTTGACAATGCGTATAAGAAATGGAAGAAGAAAAGGGATGAGGGACTGCTGGAAGCAGATGAAGGCTTGCAGAAGGAAATAACAGAGGCATACAAAAACAACGACATGGAAACATTCAAATCCGCATCGGAAGAATTGAAGAGCAAGGGTATAGACATTAACACCGCGCTGGATCAGATTGAAGACGAGGAAAAAGAGGAAGAGGAATACGAAGTGTCGGAAGTAACGCCGGAAGACCTGCAGAAGGAAGATAACACAGCAGAACTATACACCTTGCTTTACATGGCGACCCAAAACAATGATACACAGGCGCAGAACACATACAAAAAGCAGCTGAAAGAAGCTGGGGAAAAAGAGGAGGACTTCCAGAAAAACCTTTTAAAAGAGCAAAATGCCAAGGCTAAGGCAACAGGGGGAACGGAGTATAGCTACGATGCACTGTTCAATGCTCTGGTATCCACAGAAGGGAAAAACGGCAAAAAGTATAAGGAAATAGAACAGGGGCTGAAAAAATACGGAAAAGACGATTCCACAATAAAAAAATCCATGAAGTCCAGATTAAAAACAGCATATATGAACAGCAGAGGAAACGACAGGCTCACGAAAAAATATTCCGATTTGCTGAGAAGCTTCGGAGTGGACACACAAACGATTAAAGGATGGCTGGAATAAAGAAAATGGGCGGAGAAATCCGCTCATTTTCCACACCTAAGAGGGAGAAAAGAAAAAAAACATCTGCTAGAATGATGAAAAGGGAACACAAAGGAGGACGCAGATGTGACAAACGAAGAGATTGCTGTTTTTCTGACCAAACACAAGGAAGAGATTGGATCGCTAAAGCATCGAATGAATGAGCAAGAGGAGAACAGCAAGACGATCCAGAATCTGGCGTTATCCGTGCGAGACCTGGCAGTAAACATGAAGAACATGATGACAGAGCAGCAAAGAGCCAATGACCGGCTGGAAGCGCTGGAAGCAAAAGACGGGGAAATGTGGCGAAAGGTAGTAGGATATGTCGTAACACTGCTGATCGGCGCAGTGTTTGGATATATCACAAAACAAATCGGAATGTAGGAGGTATAAGATGTTTAAAAATTGCGTATTTAAAGTATCCGTAGATACGAAAAAATGGGTAAAAGCGGCAGCAGTAAGGGCTGTGAAGACCATGGCACAGACGGCAGTGGTTACAATCGGAGCAGCGTCTGTCATGGAGGATGTCAGCTGGGGGATGGCGGTAAGCGCGGCAGTGCTGACGGGAATTGTGTCGGTGCTGACAAGCATTGCGGGAATTCCGGAGGTGCCGGATGAAAACGAGCAGTAAAGGAATCGCATTAATCAAAAGCTTTGAAGGATGCAGGTTGCGGGCATACAGAGACAGCGTAGGGGTGCTCACGATCGGATATGGCCACACCGGAGACGTAAGAGAAGGACAGGTTATATCCCAAGGATTCGCAGAAGAACTGCTGAAAGCAGACCTGACAAGATTTGAAAGGAATGTAACAAGGTATACACCTTTTGAAATGAACCAGAATCAGTTCGATGCTCTTGTTTCGTTTGCTTTTAACTGCGGAGCTGGAAACCTGAAAAAGCTGGTATCAGGAAGAAATAAAGACCAGGTGGCAAGAAAGATCCTGGAATACAACAAGGCCGGAGGAAGGGTTTTGGCAGGTCTGACAAGGAGAAGACAGGCGGAAAGAGCATTATTCCTGTCCGGGGGAAACAGAACACTGAAAAACGGAAGCAGAGGGGATGATGTCAAGGAACTCCAGAGGATACTGACGAAGGAGGGCTTCCCGTGCGGAGCGGCAGACGGAATCTTCGGGAAAGCAACGAAGAAAGCGGTGATCGAATACCAGAACAGAGAAGGACTTGTAGCGGACGGGATCGTCGGAGAAAAGACGTGGAAAGCATTAGGAAAATAAAGGAGATAAGCGGTGAAAGCATTTGTAAATGAAATTTACATGCATCCGCTACCGGAAAACTTTAAAAACCATATGAGGAATGACCTGGGATTTGGAGAGGATCACAAAAAGATCATCGACAGCATGTCAAAGCACTACGGGGACAGCACATTTCATTACCAGGACACTATGATACCCAAGAGGAGATATGAATACCTCTTGGGTATTGTTGTATCAAGACATATGGAAGAACTTCTCCGGCTGGCGGTGATAGGTTACAAATACGAACAGAACACGGACAAAAGCACAATCCAAAATAAAGTATGATAGAAATATGAAAGGAGGGTGCTTATGGGATACGAATATGCATCGAACGCAAAAGCAAACGGTGCCCTGGCAACGGGTATCGTCGGGGCAACTCTCAGCGGTCTTCTGACACTGGGAGCAGGAGGAAGACTTATGAACGGCGGCATGATGGATGGCACATGCAATCAGCCGATCACAAAGTTTGAGATGGAGCAGCAGAGCGTGATTGCAGCAAAGGATGCGGAGATCGCACTACTGAAATCCGAACAGAACACAGAAACAAAGATCGCTGACGTATACGAGCGTCTTATCACTCGCATCAATCAGGATCAGAGAGAGCAGCAGGCGTGGAACGCAAACCAGGCCGTGGCAAACGCACAGATGTCCTCTGCAATCGCCGTGAACAACAACAGCATTGCGGCCATCCAGAACATTCTCAACAACCTGACGAAGGTTGTGATCCCTGCGACAAGCGTATGCCCGGAGCCTATGTCCCGGTATAATTCCTGGACGGCGCCGACATCGCCCACCACAACCGGCTAATGAATGCGGGGCAATAGCCCCGCTGACCGGAGAAAGGAAAATATGTACTCCGAAGAACAGATTGTAGACGGATTGGTCAGATACGCAGACCAGGAAATCTTAACAAAAATGCCACTGAAAGAACAGATCATTGCATCAACCGCACTGTTTGTGGCAGTAAAAAATAAGCAATACGTATTCCGGAACCTGAGGGACAATGCATATGTAAAAATGCTTGGTGCGGTAAACGACAACAAAGAAGTGGACGCAGAGGCAGTTCTGGACGGACTGAAAGCATCACTTGAAAAGTACGGGAATCTGAAAGTAGACCTACCGTTTAAAGGATCAGGGAGCTTTACATTTACACCGGAAGATGCAGACCTGATGAAAAAATATATCAAAGGAGAACTGTGATGGAAGATTATAAGATTAAAGTATTAGAAAGCCTGGAAGACGAAATGGACGATGTGGACAAGTACATCCGGATGTCAAAAGTGGAAAGGGCAGAAGGAAGACATGAGTGCGCTGCCATGTTAAGAGAAACAGCCAGGGAAGAGCTGAAACATGCGAAGAGGCTCTGGCGGATTTACGAAAATCATGGATGGGAAGTACCGGAAGACGTAAAGAGAAGATATGCCGAAACGGAGCAGATGGTGCACGAGATGTAAGAAGGAGGCGGGAAACCGCCTCCTTTGCTGTGTATATTATAGTAATCATCGTTGTACTGGTTCGTCGGTACAACGATGATAGAATTATATACACAAATTTGCGTCAACAGAAATATCCCAGACAATCCAGCCACGGTTCGTGGCACCGGCCTTTCTGACCGGGGGCTCCCGGTAATAGGAAATCTTCTCGATACAGGATTTTAACATACGGTTCTTGGCCTCTGCGGTAATGTCTGAATCATCCAGGGCGGCGAGAGCAGCGGAGAACCGGCCGCGTTTTTCCTCAATGGCCTCCCGGGTGGGAACTTCGGAGAGAATGGAATAGATAGAAGCCTGCACAGCGGCCTTATCTTCGGCCACACGCCGGTTCAGTTCATCGAATACGTTTTTTGGCATTTGTTCCTCGGCGTACTTATCCCACAGAGAGATTTCTTTCTTATCCAGGGCGGCCAGGCGCAAGCGAAGCGAGGAGAGCGTTTCTTCCCGGGAGGCCATGGCGGCAGCAGAATCTTTGAGCTGCACGTCAAAATCGTGAATGGCCTGCTTCAAAATGCGGACAACGATTTCTTCCGCCTCCTCGAAAGTACAGGAACCGGTATGGCAGACACGCTGCATATCACAGAGGATACGGGGGCCAGTCTTGGGGTATGTGTGATAGCTCATGGCGTGGCCACACCGGCAGACGAAAAGACCGGCAAAAGGATTACGAACCTTCACCTTATCCTTGGCACGGGTGACCTTCCCGGAGATTTTCTGGGCAGCGCCAAACAGCTCCGAATCAATGATTGCCGGGTGCCTGCCGTCGTGCAGCTCATATTCGCTGCTCCATGGGCGGCTGGATTCCACGGAGCCGCTATGAACGGAGTGGACAACCTTCCGACGGTTCCAGAAAACTTTTCCGGTATAGACGGGGTTCTGCAGGATACTCTTCACGCAGTTATATGTCCACGAATCATTGTTTCGAGGATGAGTACCTTGGAGGTTCAGCTGCTTGGCAATACGGGAGGGGCCAAGATCTTCGACGGCCCGCATTCGGAAGATCTGTCGGACAACAGAAGCTTCGGCGGGATTGATGCAAAGCGTGTAATGCTTCTTCTTTCCTTCCAGGACAAAGGTCTTGTCATACCCGTAAGGGGCAACGGAACCGATGTAATCGCCCTGACGGACGGCTTGCAGGCGGCCGCGGCTCATGATCTTCTTCTGATATTCCAGATATTCATTTCCTCTTTTCAGCTCACGTTCAAAGATATCCCGATCGTATTCGTCGGACAGGTCATAAGTTTTGCTGGGTGTGATGACATTCGTGCGGGTGTAGCGAAGGATCTTGATGAGACGCCCTGCGTCTTCCAGGTCGCCGCGGGAGAGACGCTGAACCTCAACGCACAAAATGGCTTTAATGGCTGGAGATTCAATACGCCGGAGAACGGAGAGAAATTCCGGGCGGTCGTCAATCGTCTCCCCGGACACGACCTCTCGATATTTGTTTTCTGCTGGGATACAGCAGTCATGCCTTTCGGCCCAATCAGATAAAATGGATTCGTGCTTTTGCAGCACATCTTCGACGGATAGACTGGGATCATCGGCCCTGGATTTTCGCAGGTACTCGATGATCTCATCAGAACGATAAGAAAGTTCTCGATACATATTTAATTCCCCCTAAGTTTAATAATTCTCTTTTTTAACATACACGGATTCTCTTCCAGAATCAACTGCTTTTTGGACAATATCCTCATCAGGCAGAGGGTCATCGGGGCCGGTAAGCTCATCTCTGGCACGGCGCATCCGGTAGATATCCATAACAATACCGGCAGCAGACACACGGTCAAGAAGCGGAATGTGGCTGTGCGCAGTGAAAAGGTGCAGCTTCGGGATCCAGTGAGAGATATGGTCACCGAAGATGATGTAGTGCAGCATCTTTTTATGCTTCGGAATTTCTGTATCCAGATACATCCGCAGGGCGGCGTCGATATCCTCATCGGATTTAGCCTCATAAAGCAGATGATACTTTCCGGGGTTATAGATAAACATCAGGTATTTTTCGGGATCAACGCCGCATAATTCGAACCATTTTAGAATAAGTGGAAGACTGGGAGCACCAATTTCATTTTCCCAATTCTGAATAGTCCCGACACTTTTTGACATTTTTCTTGCCATGTACTGTTGCGTGTGCCCTGCCAGGTCTCGGGTTGTAAGAAGAGCCCTGGCCGTGAGCTGCGTGTATTCCACTACGTCTTTCATAGAATCGCCCCTTTGCCAAGACAAAATTTTGAGTAAATTGAAGGACAAAATAATCAAAAAATTTTGGTGATAAAAAATAAAGAGTAACTAATTACAAAATCAACAACTTTGTGCATAATTGGATGCACAAGGGAGTGATTTATAATGAAAGAGTACAACGAAAAGACGAAAAAATCAATAGCAAACTCAAATTATGTCCATATTATCGGAAAAATTAACGGAAAATTTGCAGAAAACGCACAAAATGACAGAAAGCAACCATATTCGACAAAGGTGGAGACAGAGAGAAAAAGCGGAACGAAAGATGTTTTACCGCTCTTTGTGGCGGAAAAAGTGGAAGACGGCAGCATGGTGGAGATCTGGGGAAGAGTAAGAACCAGGATGCAGCAGGGACGGAAGCTGATCTACATACAGGCAGAGCAGATTAGGCCAACCGGCGCCGCGCCGGTGAATGAAGTATACCTGGAAGGGACGCTTTGCAAGGACGCCATATTCCGAAAGACCCCGGCAGGAAGAGAGATCACAGACCTGATGATTGCCAGCAATGGCGGCGGGACAAGCGCCTATGTGCCATGCATCTGCTTTGGGATGAATGCCAGGAGAACCGGCGGCCTGCCGGTGGGGACAAAGGTGCAGCTGTGGGGCCGGATGCAGTCTCGAACATACAAGGAGGTATACACCGCATACGAGATTGCAGTGAACCGGATCGAGGTGATACTGTAGTCAGAAAAGGAGATAGGATATGGAAGAAAAGAAAGAAGAGATTATGGAAATGCTGCAGCAGGCAACGCTCCGGGAGTTAATCATCATCTGTGAGTATATAAAAGCAATGCTGAAAAAAGAATAAGAAAAGGGGATCGGAAAGCCGATCCCCTTAGCATTACCAGCAGTTATTACAACGCCCATAACCTTCATTGACGGCATCAGTTAAAGCCTTTTCATAGGCACGATCGGGGTTCATATTTCCGCAGTCTGGCCGACTGTGATACTTGCTGCCGGTAGCGGAAATCCAAACCCATGTTTCGCTTTCGCCATCATCGTCGCTTTCGATGATCTCAACGCCGTTTTCATGTATTTCTCGTTTTAACTCTTCGTATGTTTTGCGGTTGGGATCAAGTTTTCTTTTGCTTAAGTAGGAATACAAGACATAACCTTCTCGGCCGCCATAAGATGTTTTCACCCAATCGCCAGAAAAGCTTTTGCAAGGGACTTTTTCGCCAGAAGGAATGACTTTCAAAATATCATACTCTTTGCCGGGACCTTCGCGCAAGTTAAGGCGGTCTGTTGTATAAAGGTAATCGCCTGTAAAGTGATCGGAATCAGATGCCTGGGATTCGGAAGAGGAAGCAGATACCGCAGCAGGAGAATCCGAAGAGGAATTTTCATTACTGGTGTTTGAAGATTCGCCGACATCGGAAGATTCAGATGATATACGGGAATGCGCTTCATCGGGCTCTTGCTCTTGCTTTTGCTGGTATTCAGAAGAAGCTTTTCCATATCCTTCATAGTATCCCTGATTGCGGCCAAGATTATAACTCAGGCCACTGGCAATAAGCGTTAGACATAGCATGCAAACTGCAAATTTTGATTTCCACATAATACACCCACCTCATATTAATAAAAATTTTTAACACAAGACCAATGTACTACGAAAACCATTTCTATTCAAGAGAAAAGAGGATGTTTACACATCCTCTTCGAAAATTTCTCTCATCTTACGCTCCAGAAAAGCCCATTCATCCACGGTCATGGTGGAAAGGGCAGATATAAACCGCTTCTTGAAGCCCTCGTCAATCTGCACCTCTCCGAAGAATCTTGCCAGCTGGAGATCTCTGGACAGATCCACGAACATATCGCCGGTTCCGTCCCGGAGCCAATCCTCCGAAATATTGAACTCCCGGCAGATGGATTTGCACATTTGATCTGTAAGAGAACGGTTCCCACATTCGATGTTAGAAACAGCAGTTTTGCCAACACCGAGACGCTCTCCGAATTTTTCCAGCGTAAGGTCGAGAGATTTGCGCGCCTCTCTCACGCGTTCACCTCGTGTCACGTATTTCACCTCCTGAATACAGAGTACCACCAAAAAAGAAAAAAATCAATAAAAAAGTCCACAAAGGAAACAAAAGGCATTGACAAAGTATTCAAAGAATAGTAATATGTCCACATAGAGGACAACAAACAGAAACGAAATCGCAAGATGGTTTAAAAGATAAGGAGGAAATGAAGATGAAAGAATTAAAAGCAGGAGACAAATTCAATTTCAAGGGATTCGAATGGGTGGTATTAAACCCAAACCCGATTGAAGAAGGCGGCGTGCTGGCCATGATGACCAGCACATGGAACGGAAAAGAGTACCCGTTCGATGAAAACGGATGCAACAACTGGAAGGAAAGCTCCCTGAAAAAGAAGTTAGAGGAAGAACTCCTTCCGGTGCTGGGAAGGGAGAATTTGTTGGAGCATCTGGTGAGACTTGATGCGGACAACGGAAGCCTTGAATACGGAGTGGATCTGTGCCAGGTATTCATCTTAACCTGCGATGAATACCGAATATACAGAGAGTACATCCCGCTCCTGCCGGAGTGGATGTGGACATGCACACCTCGGATAACAGCCGGCAGCAACGTCCGGATTGTGAGTCCGGGCGGCAGTTTGAACGGCAACATCGCGTTCAGCACGTATGGAGTGGCCCCGGCTTGTGTAATCAAAAAAGAATCGTTAATCGCGCCGACAGGTGCAGAGAGTGAAAGGCTTCTCGAATGCGAAAAGAGAATCCAGGAATTAGAGGATTTTCTGGAAGAGGTAGAGGGACTCCTGGACTACATGGACATATCAAGGGAGGCGGAAGAACTGACAAGACTGACGGGCGTTTATGAAAAGTCGGTGCTCCGGTCTTATGCAGAACGGGCAGAGAAGATTAGAACCAAATCAAAGGAGTTGAGAGGAGAATGACCGCGGGATTAATGTTTCCAAAAACTCCGATAAAGAAAAAGAAAAAATCCCATCCTGCAAGCATCTTGCAGGATCAGGGAGACCGGGAATGCCTTTTGTGCAATCTTCTGGGCGTGGGACCTGCACGGGGCGTACACCAGCATCATATATTTGGAGGTACGGCAAACCGGGCGAAGTCAGAAGAGTACGGACTGAAAGCATGGCTTTGTTATGAACACCACGAAGGAAACAAAGGCGTTCATAACGACAGAAAGATGGATCTGATCTTAAAAGAACACGCCCAGGAGGTATTTGAAGAAAAATACAGCCACGAACTCTTCATGAGGGAGTTCGGCGTGAATTACTTATGAAAGGAGGGATATGAATGAGCGAAATGGAACTGAAAATTTTAACAAGCTTCCGGGAGATCATCCCGAAGCTTCCGGAGAAGAAACAGGAGTATGTACTCGGACTTGCCGAGGGAATGGCAGCCATGATGGGAGGGGAGAAGCATGAAACATCAGCTGACGATCACAAGATTTAACTTATCACCGAGATCCAAGATGTACTCAAAGGATTGGGAGTACATGGAAACCTATATAGACCTGGACACCAGGGAGGTTGTGACGGTGATGCACGCCAGGTTAAGCCCGGAAACCTACAACATAGAAAGGAGGGTGAAGCTGTGAAGGGAGACGAGTATTACCCGCCATACATCATCAAGGGGGATGGATGGGTTGCAAGAGTTCACAGGCCGATCTTAACGCCGGAGGAAAGGAAAAAAAGAATGCAGAAGATCCATGACATGGCAGCATTGGTACTGATGGAAAGGGAAAGAGCACATGCGAGTGATAATGGCAATTAGAATGGGTTGCGTGGCGGTGGGCTTCCTGCTTGCCGCTGCGGTAACAGAATCCTATGAGCTGGAGACGATAGGGACAATGGATTACCTGAAAGGGATGTGCATAGCACTGGTGTTCCTGGCAGCGGGAATAGAAAGGAGAAAACGTTGGAAGAAAAAGAAGAGATTCGGATAAAGCAAGAAATCGGGGAGCTGAAAGCGCTGCTCCAGGAGACCAAGGATGAGAACAAGAGAATGGCCGGGGCTTACGCGTCCCAGATAGAAGAATATAAGAGAGCGGTTGTAAAGCTCTCCGAAGAAGTTACGGGGTTGAAGGGTCAGATCAAGGCTTACCGCAAGGTGTTAAGAATATAAAAAAACACCGGGCAAGTACTTAGGGGAAACTCGACCGGTGCTGTAATTAATTACAAATAAATCATATCACAAAGCAAGGGAAAAAGCAAGGAATTCCGGGGATTTTACCGGATTTTCTCCCTTGATTAGGATATTAAACTTAGGGGTAAAGCATGTACAAAAAAACAGAGTACAGGATGCCGCAGAGCATAGAGGTGGAGGTCACCCACAAAGGCAGGTACGGCGCCCCGGGGATGGAGAGAGGAAAGAGACAGAAGCCAACGCCAGAGGAAGTAAAACGAAATAATGAGAGGCAGCGGCTAAAAAGGATCCGGCGAAAGATCAATATGAACTTTTGCCAGAACGACTATCACCTCGTACTTACATACCGTCGGGAAGAGCGCTGCACCATGGAAGAGGCCATGATCCAGATCAGGAAATGGCTGGACAGGCTGCGGTACTACTACAAAAAGGCAGGGGAACCACTGAAATATATCGCCGTGGTGGCGATCGGGGAGAGAGGGGCAGTGCACGCCCATGTGATTCTGAATGGAATCACTGACACGCCGAACTTGGCAAGAAAGCATTGGAAGAAGGGCCGGGTGCATATGACCATGCTGGATGATTCCGGGGAATATGCACAGTTAGCAGCTTATATCATGCAGCAAGACACCGGGCAGGAGCGGATGAAATACATCTGTTCCAGAAATTTAAAAGAGCCAAGGCCCATAAAGAAAGATATAAAAAGGTTTGATCCAGAAAAGATACGGCCATACAAAGGCTACTACTTGGATCAAGACAGCATCATAACAGGGATAAACCCGGTGACCGGGTATCCATATATGCAATATACCATGAAGAAAGTGAGGTTACAAATATGACGGAGGCAATCCCGGTAAAAAAGAAATTGGACTGCACAAGGATCGAGGTGGGGACGTGCAAGTTTTGCGGGCAGACCTACCAGCTGGAGGTTGATGGGCCGTGGACGGAGGACATGCTGGACAAGGCGGCGACAGAAAAATGCACATGCGACGATGCCTTGAAAGCGAAAAAGAGAGAAAGCGTACTAAGAAAGTGCGGCAAAAAAGTGGATCAGATGTTCGAAGAGCAAAAGGATGAGTTCCGGGAGACGCTGAAAAACATCTGCACGCACATCTACGACGAAGAGATGGACAAGGCTGCCTTGACGATGGATGACCGAACGAAGGTGACAATCGGCTGGGCAAAGGGGAACATCAGGATCAAGAGAGAAGAAAAGATAGCGAAAGTGAGTGAGATCGAATGAACAAAGTGATTTTAATGGGGCGGCTGACCAGAGATCCGGAGATCAGATACCCGCAGGATCCGGAGGCGGCAGCAGTTGGCCGGTTTTCGCTGGTAGTAGACAGGCGGTTTAAGAAAGACGGCAGCCCGGATGCGGACTTTTTCAACTGCGTGTGCTTCGGCAGACAGGCAGAGTTTGTGGAAAAATATCTGAAAAAAGGGATAAAGATGCTTATAACCGGAAGGGTTGAGAACAACAACTACACAGACCGGGACGGGCATAAGGTTTACGCTGTGCAAATCATGGTAGAGGAGATGGAGTTCGCGGAGAGCAAAGCGGCAGGACAATCACAACAGAAGCATAACGAGCAGACAGGAGCACCGGCCCTGGAAGTCGGGGATGGATTTATGACAATACCGGACGGAATAGAGGAGGAACTGCCGTTTGCATAAATGGATATCAGTTAAAGACGGATTGCCAGACACAGACAGGTGCGTTTTAGCACAGGTGAGCGGGCGGCCGAACGACAGGGTGGAATTGGTTGATGCTTTGCAGATCGCATCCTATCTCCCGGAGGACGGGTGGATGCTGGAAGAATATCCAATGTGGATAGATGCAAATCCGGTAGCATGGATGGAGTTGCCGGAACCATACAAGGAGGAATCATGAGAACGCAGAAAGAAAGAGATCAGATGGAAATGGAGATCCACGACAAAAAGGAAGGGCAGTACGAGGATTACATAAAGCACAAAAGCAGGACGGCAGAGGAGAACTTCCGTAGGCCGGCCTATGCTTATACAAGCCAGGAAAGGAGATAGAGATGGAGAGAATGACACAGAAAAACCCGGATGGAGTCACCTTTCGAGTACCATTGCAAAGGGCGGGAGAATTCCGGGTGATGAGCGACAAGATGGCACAGGCAGTGTTTGGGGATATCGTGAACCGTTTGGGAGAATACGAGGAGTGTCTGACGATCGCAGAAGCAAAGAGGATGAAACGAAATGCCTAAGAAGGGAAGAGATACAAAACCGGAAGATTGCACACATCCTGATTGCTTCCACTGTCCGTATCATGATTGCATATGGGATGGAAGGCTGGGGTACGACCCGATAAAACGGAGAGCGGAATCGAATCAAAAAGAGAGGGAGAGGAAATGAAAATCTACATCAGCGGCCCAATGGCGGGAATAGAAGGATATGAAAAGAATTTTAAAACTGCGGAAGTGAAAATGAAGGAATCCGGACATGAAGTCGTGAATCCGGCAGAAATTGACGGGGAAGGAATGACGAGGGAAGAGCTTCTCAAACTCGACCTGTGGATGATGGAAGAGTGCGATGCGATCTACATGTTAAAAGGATGGCAGCGGTCCTGCGGAGCAAACCGGGAATATGGGTTTGCCTTGGGGCGCGGCATGGAAATCTTTCACGAGGGTGTGTCGGAATGAAAATATTGATAGCGTGCGAAGAGAGCCAGACGGTATGCAAGGCTTTCCGGGAAAAAGGACATGAAGCATACTCCTGCGACGTTCAGAAGCCGTCCGGTGGGCGCCCGGAATGGCACATACTCGGAGATGCGCTGAAAGCCATCCAGGGGGGGGGATTGTAGAAACCATGGACGGAGCTACACACGAGATTGGACAGTGGGACATGCTGATAGCACATCCACCTTGCACATATTTAACAGCGGCAAGTGCAATTCGGCTCTTCAACCCGGATCATTCCATAAAAGATCCAGAAAGAGAGCGGAAGGGATGGCGGGCAAAGGAGTTTTTTCTGAAAATTCTGAATTCAGAAGTAGGGAAAATTGCCGTAGAAAATCCGGTACCGCTGAAACGATTTGAATTGCCTGCATACAGCCAGATTATAGAACCGTATATGTTTGGGGATCCGTGGAAAAAACGAACTTGCCTGTGGATAAAAGGGATGCAAAATCTCAAACCGACAAACATAGTGGAGCCGCTGGGGCTTTGGGTAGGGGCCGCGTCCGGGAGGAAAAACGGAACTGGACGGGTAAAAAGCGGTTACATCCTAAAGAGCAACCGCGATCAGAAGACTAGATCAAAGACATTTCCTGGGATTGCGCAGGCAATGGCAGAGCAGTGGGGAGAAACAAAAGATGACAAATAGAGAAATGCTTCGCCGGGCACAGCTGGCAAAGCTTACGAAACAGATCATAGACAGCCCTGAATACAGGGAGCGCAGAAAAGAAGATGACGAGCAAAACCTCATGAGAGCATTTGCAAGCTTTGCATTGATAAGTGCAGATTATCTTTATCGGCAATTTAACTGCAAGGCAGCAGGAATCAGAAAATTTATTGATTTTGTAAAGCCGAGCATGGGATATGTAAAGGATGATCCGGATTATTTTAGGCTGATGAATGAGGCATTTGTGGACGAGATAGGGTTGGATATTATGAAAGAGCTGGGAATGGAGTTTGAAGATGAAGACGAAATGTGAAATTTACAGAGATTCGATGCAGAACTATAAAAAGTACGGCATTAGGCCTGCGCAGCTGATCATCGCAGATGTCCCGTATAACGTTGGTAACAACTTCTATGGAAGCAATCCGATGTGGTACAACGGCGGCGACAATAAAAACGGTGAAAGCAAATTAGCCGGGAAAGCGGCATTTAACAGTGACTTCAATTTCAATCTTTATGAATATTTCCATTTCTGTTCAAAGATGTTGAAAAAGGAAGATACAAAACCCACACGCCGCGGCAAAAGCAGCGACAGCCCATGCATGATTGTATTTTGCTCCTTTGAGCAAATACATACGCTGATACAGGCGGCGAAGAAACATGGATTCGTGAATTACATTCCACTGGTGTTCATCAAGAATTACAGTCCACAGGTGTTGAAAGCCAATATGAGAGTTGTGGGAGCTACGGAATATGCGTTGCTTTTATATCGCGGAAGGCTCCCGAAGTTCCGGAACGGGGTACAGTTTGACGAAAACGGTAAAACCATCAGAGGGACGGGACACATGGTTTTCAACTGGTTCCAGTGGGAGAAAGACGGGAAAGACATCCCGAAGATTCACCCGGCGCAAAAGCCTGTTGCAGTGCTGAAAAAGCTGATTGAGACATTCACCGATCCCGGCGATGTCGTGATCGATCCGTGCTGTGGATCTGGATCAACACTTCGGGCAGCGGCGGAGCTAGGAAGGAATGCCTATGGATTTGAAATTGACCGCACGTTTTACGACCGGGCAAAAAATGAAATGATGAAATTCGAAAAGGACGAACAGATGAGTATTGAAGATTTTATGAAAAAACGAGGAGGAAAGAAATGAACAATAACGAATGCTGCAAAGTGGAAGCAGAACCAAGAAAGTCTATTGCAAGATACGAGCAGGAAATGATGGACTGCCTGATGGAAGCAAGGGATACATTGAGGTCTATCTACATGACGATCACAGGAAATAAAAATGGAGAAGATGAGGATAGAGAAGAACCGGAAAGTTTGTTACGAAATGTATTAATAAACAGGGAACTGGCGATGCAAATAAGAGGGATGTCAAAAACAATCAACGAAGAGCTATTCGGGGAGTGAAAAAATGGATATCGAAAAAGAAAAACGGGCAATACAATACCTCCGGTCATTCGAACCGGAGGAAGAGCCTTATTATTTGTGCTATTCCGGCGGGAAAGACAGCGACGCCATCAGGATTCTTGCACAGCTGGCGGGGGTGAAGCACGAATGCAAACATAATCTGACAACTGTGGATGCTCCGGAGACCGTGCGATACGTCCGGGAGACGATCGGGAAGGAAAACATCAACTACCCGAAAGAATCCATGTGGCAGCTGATCGTGAGAAAGAGGATGCCGCCGACCGGAATTGCACGATATTGCTGCGAAGTACTGAAAGAACGCGGAGGAGAAGGACGGCTCAAGATCACGGGTGTTAGGTGGGATGAAAGCAGAAAAAGAAAAGAGAATGCTGGAATCGTAAGAGTTATCGGCAAAGAAAAGACGATGCAAAAGAAGCTAAAGGATGACGAGGTAAATTTTCAGTCAACGCCTATGGGGGGGTGGTATTAAGTACAGACAACGCAAAAGAAAGGAGATTTGTAGAGTATTGCTACCGTACAACAAACACGACGATAAACCCGATCGTGGACTGGACGGACAGGGATGTGTGGGAATTTTTACACCATTACGGCTGTGAATCAAATCCACTTTATCAATGCGGATTTGATAGGATTGGGTGCATCGGCTGCCCGTTAGCTGGCGGAAAACAAATGAAAGCCGAGCTTGCAAGGTATCCAAAGTATAAAGAGGCTTACATAAGGGCATTTGACCGGATGCTGGAGAAGAGAAAAGCGGACGGATTACCGACAAAGTGGATCAACGGCGAGCAAGTCATGCGCTGGTGGGTTGGAGATGATCCGAACCAGATAACAATAGACGATTATCTAAAAATGACAGGAGGGATATGATGGCGAAAAAGATCGTAGATTACATAGGTTATCCTGCCATGCTAGAGCAGCTGGCAGAGGAATGTGCAGAACTCGGAAAAGCTGCGCTGAAACTGGCCAGGATAGTCAGAAAAGAAAATCCGACACCGGTGACAAAAGAAGAAGCACTGGAAAATCTAAGAGAAGAGTATACAGATGTCGTACAGTGCGCCAGGGAGTTGGCACTGACAACAGATTTTGTGACGATGACAGCAAAGAAAGAACGATTTTTTTGAAAGGTGGAAGCAGCATGTGGCTGACAGATAGGGCAATTCAAATAGTGGAAAGGGGTAACGAAGATGACAATTAGGCCTATTTTGTTTAATGGAGAGATGGTGCGGGCAATTCTGGACGGGAGGAAGACCTGCACCAGAAGAGCGATAAAACATAATGTTGATGCAATACTGAACAGTCCGTATCACATGGAACACCCAGAAGTGGAGGATGCATGGCTTATAAAAAAACTGTGTAGACCTCCATATGAACCGGGAGATATCATGTATGTTCGGGAGGCATGGGGAGAAGGATACGCAGAAGGAACGTATATCTATAAGGCTGACGATAAGCCTGCAGAGCTTCCGACCTTCAAAAAAACGTCAAAGATACTGTATCACCCATCAATCCACATGCCGAAAGAAGCTGCTCGAATCTGGCTGAAGGTTACGGATGTGAGAGTGGAGCGGCTGCAGGATATCACCGATGATGGAGCAAAAGCAGAGGGTGCAAACTGGAAGAATGGCAAAAACGTTGGCTGGGAAGAAAAAATGAGACGGACAGCAGTAGAACGATTTGCCGAAATCTGGGATTCCACCATCAAGAAATATGATCTTGACCGTTATGGATGGGTTGCAAATCCATGGGTGTGGGTCATCGAATTTGAGCGCTGTGAAAAACCAAAAGAATGAGGGGGGACGAAAAATTGACTAAAATTGTAATGCTTGCGGCTCTGGTAATGGTGGTAGCGACAGTAAGTTTTATCATAGGAGCGATAGCGGCAGCAGCTGCCTTGACAAATGATGACGATTACCTGGACAAATTGCCGGAAAGGGAGAATGAGGATGAACAGCAAAGAAATTGTGATCTGCCCGTTTTACAAGAAGAAGAGAAACAGAGAGAATGAAATACGATGCCAGGGACTGTACAAAGACACAGATAACGCTATAGGATTTAAAAACGAGACGGAACGGATCACACACAGCAGGAGATTTTGCGAATCATTTAATTACAAAAACTGCAAACATGCAAAGAGGCTGATGGAGGAAGAATGAAGACACTTGCAAAAAGACTGAAAAAAGAAAAAGAAAATGTAAAATATTACAAACGCAGGTTTGATATGGCGGAGATGCTGGCAAAAGAATGCATGAAGCTTGAGATCGGAGCCAGGGAGGAGGTTACCAGAGCGGCAGCAGTCAACCAGGAGACAATGAGGTACGTGACGGCGCTGGCCAAGCGGCTGATCGGGAAAGGACAGGAAATCTCATTGAGCCTGGAAGAAATCAAGGCAGCAGATGAAAGTGAGCTGGAGGTGGAACCGGTGCTGGATAAGGATGGGAAAATCCAGTGCATCAAAATCCGAAGAAAATAAAGCAAATACATTGACGAGAAACACAAAATATGATATAAAGGAATTGTCCAATACATTGGATGCTATGTATTGTGGTATCCCTAGCAATCCCGGGGATCGCGGATTGAAATAGTGACAGTAATAATTACAAAAAAAGAAAGAGCAGGAAAACCTACTCTTTCTTTTTTCACGCGTTCTTCCCAGCTCCGTAGCACTCGTGGAAACTATCCACGAGAGAAGCCAGTTGCTCGGGAGAAAGCTGCTCCCGCAATTCTTCCGGAACCCACTTGTAACTCTCCCGGAAAGTATCAGGGAACCGGCCGATCTTGCTGAGCTTTTTGACAAGCTCGAGCTTATACATCTGACCGAGCTCATCAAGGGTGATATCCACGTCATCGACTACCTGGCGGCCTTCTTCTGTCAGGATGCCCATTGCATCCTGAATCTTTACTCTTCCAACCCCTTGGATGTACATGACACCACCTCCTATGCAAATCTGCCCGTCTTAAGGGCACAATAACGATTCCCGTCGTCACCCCAGAAAAAGATGGCGCAAGGGTAAGACTGCCGCAAACATTCTTCTCCGTATTCGGTTACGGGTTGAATGTTGACCGGGCAGTCATAGCCAGCAACCGCATAGGTTCCGGCCTCTTCTGCCTGCTCCAGGGTTTCCGGTTCCGGGATTTCCTGCGCTCCATATCTGGGGCTCAAAATAGCTTTCTTCATTCTTCTTCCTCCTCGGGGTAATATTCCTGCACAAATTTTTCGACTTCATCCGCCGTCATGAGCCCGCCGAATTCTTCTACCATGATGCGAATCTCCGTGGAAGCAATGGCATCCCGGGCGCGTTCGGACAGATCAAGACGATCAAGGAAATCCATGACCTGCTCATTAAGGGTTACAAGATCGGCACCCCCCTTATTGACGATTTGCGAAATTTCGTTTACGCTCATATCCTCGTACTTTTTCATCTATTAATTCTCCTTTCTACGCACTCGACAATGAATGCGTTCAAGCTTTTTCCTTCGGCCTCTGCGGCCGCTTTGTATTCAGCCTTCTTTCCCTTCGAGACCGTGATGTTAAGGCGATCATAGTTATTGGCTATGTATTTGTTCACGGCCCTCTGGGATGCCTTAGTTGTCCCTGACATTCAAGCACCTCCTTTAAATACATAATATCACAACAATATATTTGTGTAAATATACATACTGCACAAATATATTTACGCAAATATGGTAATTTTGCCGATTGATATATTTACTCAAATATAATACAATAGAATCATCAAGAATAGGAAAACAAAAAAACAGGAGGAAAGGGAAAATATGGAGAAATACTATATAAGCTATAATGATTATTTTGGATTTTGCGTGGTTGAAGAAATTGGAGGAAATGGAAGAATTGTATTTGCAGGAAGTATTGAGGACTGCAATAGAAAATGCATCGAACTGAACGAAAAATAAAAAAAGAGTATAAAAGCAAAGCAGGGACAGGCTCCCTGTTTTTTACGCGGTAAAAGGGAGAATAAAAAACGAACATCAGATAAAATGATTGAGAAGGAGGTGACCGCCGGTGTGACAAAGGAAGAGACAAGAAAAAAGAAAAATGAAGCGCTGATTATGTACAAAAAAGGGAAAAAGCTTGTCGAGATCGCTCAGATTCTCGGAATCCCAAACGGGACGATCCGCCGGTGGAAATGTGAGGATGGCTGGGATGGCGAACGTTCGGCCAGAAAAAGCGAACGTTCGGAAAAGAAAAAGCAAAAACCCATTAAAGAAGAAAAGAGGGAAAAGGCCTGCGATCTGGATATTACAGAAAAAAGAGAGCTTTTTTGCCTGTACTACGTAAAATACCGCAACAAGGTAAAGGCATACCAAAAGGCTTTCAGCTGCTCATATGAAACGGCGTGCGGAAACGCCTCTAATTTATCGAAAAATATTGATGTAAAAGCAAGAATTGACGAACTATTAACGGATTTGCACGAAAACATAGAATTTACTATACAGGACATAGCGCAAAAGCAGATAGACATCGCCACGGCGGATATAAAAGATTTTGTCAACCTGGAAGACGGGGTGGTGATACTACGGGATGCGGATGAGATAGACGGGACACTCATCAAATCTATAAAAAATACAAAATTTGGCATACAGGTACAGCTAAAGGACAGTCAAAAAGCGCTGGAGTGGCTGACGGTAAACCAGCCAAAAGAAACAAGAGGCACAGAAAACCGGATAGAGATCACAAAAAGAAAGGAGAGACCAAATGGTCATATGGACACCACAATACAAGCAGAGCCTGTTCATGGAGCGCTGGGAGGATGAGGCGTTATACGGCGGGGCGGCAGGCGGCGGGAAGTCGGACGCCCTTGTGATCGAGGCGCTGCGCCAGGTAAACGTCCCAAATTACAAAGGGCTGATCCTGCGGCGTACATACCCGCAGCTGTCAGAGCTGATAGAAAAGTCACAGCAATACTATAAACCGGTATGGCCGGAAGCAAAGTACAATACACAGGAGCATACCTGGAAATTCCCGTCCGGCGCGAAGGTAAAGTTTGGATCCTGCCAGTACGAGCAGAACAAATACGATTATCAGGGGCAGCAGTATGATTTTATTGGATTTGATGAATTAACCCATTTTACCCAGAGCCAATACGAATATATCTTGACGCGAAACAGAGCATCCGGCCCGGGAACGGAAGTATATTCCAGGTCTACAGCAAACCCCGGAGGGGTAGGGCACGGATGGGTAAAAGAAAGATTTGTCTCCCCGGCCAAGCCTATGACAACGCTATGGGAGAAAGCAACGGTCAGGTTACCAAACGGGAGCACAAAAGAGGTAGAGAGGAGCCGCATCTATGTACCGGCCACGATATTCGACAACCAGAAGCTCCTGGACAATAACCCGGCATATCTGGCAGACCTGGCCATGAAGCCGGAAGCAGAAAGAGAGGCGCTGCTCTATGGGAATTGGGACAGCTTCGAGGGGCAGGTATTTACGGAATGGGTAAATGACCCAGACCATTATACAGATCACAAATACACCCACGTCATAGAGCCTTTCCAGGTGCCGTCATACTGGAGGTTTTACCGCGGGTTTGACTTTGGATACGCAAAACCTTTTTCCGTCGGCTGGTACGCAGCGGATCCAGATGGATGCATGTACAGGATAAGAGGGTGGTACGGATGCAAACCAAATCAGCCCAACACAGGGATCATGATAGACCCGCACGAGATCGCAAAAGGAATCCGAGAGGTGGAAGAAACCGATGAAAACCTAAAAGGCAGGAAGATCAGGGCGATTGCAGACCCGTCCATATTTGACAGATCAAGAGGGGAATCTGTAGCAGACCAGATGATGCAGGAGAGGGTTTACTGGGAACCGGGGGACAACACAAGAATTGCCGGAAAGATGCAATATCACTACAGGCTGGCCTTTGATAAAAAAGGAAAATCCATGTTTTATGTTTTTAATACATGCAAGGACTTTATCCGCACAATCCCGTCGCTGGTATACGACGAGAAAAAGGTGGAAGATATCGACACGACACAGGAGGATCACATTTACGACGAGTGCAGATATGTACTCATGGCAGATCCGATCAAACAAAGAAAAAATGAGATGAAAAAAGACAACTACGGCGAAGATCCTCTGGATCTGCGGCCGGGAAAAGGAGCGAAAGGATGGCAGATGTAACAAAAAAGACGGTAGACGCAAAGCCGGGAAGAACCGGGGCTATTACGGACGAGGATATCAAAAAGCTCTATAAGGTATTCCAGGATTATAGCGAAGGCAAACAGGTGCTAAACCAGAGGATCAAATCAGCAGAATCATGGTATAAGGCGCAGCACTGGAAAGAGTTGCGAAAAGAAGAGGACGAACCGGCAAGTGCCTATCTGTTTAACATGCTTATTAACAAGCACGCAGATGCTATGGACAACTTCCCGGCTCCAAACGTGCTGCCGCAGGAGGAATCAGACCAGGAAACAGCAAGCATGCTGTCAAAGATCATACCGGCAATCCTGGAAAAGTGCAACTACGAAAAGGCCTATTCGGACGGCTGGTGGAGCAAACTAAAGACAGGAACCTCAGCCTTTGGGGTTTTTTGGAATCCGGGGATAGATAACGGCCTGGGAGATGTGGATGTAAAAGAAATTGACATGATGAATCTGTACTGGGAACCGGGAATCCGGGATCTGGAACAATCAAAATACATATTTGTGACAGCATTAAAAGATAACGACGACTTGTTGGCACAGTATCCGTTTTTAGAGGGGCCGGGAACAGATGAAACGCCGCAGACACACTATGAATCCGAGGACTACGTAGACAGAACAAACCAGACCTCTGTATATGACTGCTATTACAAAAAGCAGATAGGCAGCAGGACGGTGATCCACTACATCAAGTTTATTGAGGGGCATCTTTTGTACGCCTCGGAAAATGACGAGAATTGCATAAATGGATTCTATGAAAATGATGAGTATCCGATCAAACTGGATGTAATGTTTCCGGAAAAGGAAAGCCCGGCAGGATTTGGATATCTGGACGTGATGAAAGATCCACAGATGTTTATCGACAAGATGGACGGCATCATCCTGCGGCATGCAAAAAGGACATCACAGCCCAGGTGGTTTGTGACGGATGGGCTGGGACTGAATGAAGAGGAGTTTTTGGGAGATGGACCGATCGTACATGTCCAGGGTATGGTGTCGGATGATAGATTACGGCAGCAGCAGTTGGCAGGGTTGGATTCAGCGGTTTACAACCGACTGGCAGGGAAAATAGACGAAATCAAAGAAACATCAGGAAACACAAGCTACGCCCAGGGGACAACCTCATCTGTTACGGCGGCATCGGCCATTGCCGCCCTGCAGGAGGCATCAGGCAAGCTGTCAAGGGATATGATTCGCATGACATACAACACATACTCCTGCCTGGTACGCCTGGTGATAGAGAGAATCAGACAGTTTTACAATGAACCGCGGACATTTCGTGTGATTGGGGACAACGGAGAAATGCAGTGGCCGCAGTTCTCAAACCAGATGATGAGATCACAGACGCAGGGAGGAATTGCGGGTGTAGAATTTGGCGAAAGAAAACCGACATACGACATTAAGGTATCTGCGCAGAAAGCATCACCATACAGCAAGGTGGCCCAGAACGAGCTTGCAAAAGAGCTGTACTCCGCCGGTGTATTTAACCCGGAGCTGTCGGATCAGGCACTCGCCATGCTGCAAATGATGGATTTTGACGGGAAAGAGCCTGTGATACAAAAAGTAGCACAGAACGGAACCATGTACCAGCAAATCCAGCAGTTGCAGCAGACGGTGATGCAGCTGGCGACCATCGTGGACGCACAGAACGGATCAACGATCGCTCAAAATGTGGCGGCATCCATGGGGCAGGGGCAGCCACAGGCCGGGCAGATGGCAGCGGGATCGACAAGCACAAACTCCCTGGGTGATCCTGTTGATACAAAGGGGATAGTGGCAAACGCCAAAGAAAAGGCAGCATCAAGGGCCAGCGTATCGTAGGAGGAAACATGACACACATAAAAACGAACTACGAAGGAACGAATATGCGAATCACAATGACCGGACATGCCGGGTACAATCCGGGGAATGACATTGTCTGCGCAGCAGAATCCATACTCATGAGAACGCTCTTAGAAAGCCTGGAGGGGGCAAGTGCCAGGTACGATGAAAAAGAAGCATATGTGGAAATTGTGGCGCCGGTGAATCCGGTGAACATACTGATCTGGGATACGATAAAGAAAGGGTATCGGCTCCTGGAAAAAAAATATCCCCAAAATGTAAAATTGCACAGGTAAAAGGGAGAAATAAATAAAAACGTGTGAAATAATGAAGTTGACATGAAACTCATGTCATACAATCCATTTTAAATTACCCCCTCACCAGGAGGGAGGCATCACCTCCCTCCGAAATGAAAAGACACTTCGGAAAGACGATGTATGGCACTTCGGAAAGACGATGTATGACCAAGCGGAAAGGCGCGAAAAGAATGAAAAGCAAATTATTAACATTTTTTGATGGAGAAGCTACAGGCAGTGATAACGGTCAGGTCGCCGCTGACCAGACGGGCAGTGATACAACTCAGGTCGCCACTGAGGAAAAAGAAGATCTCGATGCGGACTTTGAAGCGTTAATCAAGGGCAAATATAAAGCCCAGTATGATGCAAGATTCCAGCAGGGGATCAATGCAAGACACAAAGACTACATGCAAAACAAACAGCAGCTGGAATCCTTAAATCCCATGCTGGACATGCTGAAAGAAAAATACGGCGTGTCGGATGTAGGCGAGCTGCAGAAAGCAATCATGAACGATGACTCCTACTACGAGCAGGAGGCCGTGGATCGCGGAATGACGGTGGAACAGCTCAAATACATGAAGCAGATGGAACGGGAGAATAAAGCCTACAAGGCCAGAGAGCAGGAATCCATCCAGGAACAGATGCAGCGGGAAAAGATCGAGGGTTGGCTTCGACAGGAGGCGCAGTTCAAACAGAAAGCGCCGGACTTTTCTCTGCGGGAGGAGCTTGCGAACCCGGAATTTGAGCGTTTGCTGGCAGCAGGGGTCAATGTAGAGACTGCATTTAACGTCATCCACCAGGATGAGATCATGAGCGGAGCCATGAATTATACCGCAAAAAAAGCAGTAGAAAAAACAGTAAACGACATAAAAGCAAGAGGAATGAGACCGTCAGAAAATGGTCTGGGCACAACAGCTGCAGAACCAAAAAGAAAAACGGTAGGAGAAATGACCGGAGAAGAAATCCTGAAAATGGCAAAAAGAGCCAAAAAGGGAGAGAAGATCTCGCTCTGACCGCAGAAGGGAGAAACATGAAAAACAAATTATTTTTGATTGACGGAACACCGAAAAACCTCCTGACATTTTTTGCTACAGGAGAAAACACAACAACGCACATCAATGCGACGACAACAGACACGTTGGCGTCGGAGATGAAAACATACTATGACAAGCTGCTCATCGAGCTGACAGGCCCTGCGCTGGTACACGATCAGTTTGCCCAGAAGAGAAACATCCCGAAAAACGGAGGAAAGAAGATCGAATTCAGAAAATTTGACTCACTTCCGAAAGCGTTAACACCACTGACAGAGGGCGTAACGCCAGAAGGGAAAAAGATGTCCGTAACAGACATCACAGCAGAAGTATCACAGTACGGCGATTACATCACAATGTCTGACGTGATCCAGATGACGTCGATTGATCCAATCGTCGTGGAGGCGACGGAAAAGGTTGCGAAACAGGCAGGAAGAACATTAGATACCGTAACGAGAGAAGTTATTAACGCAGGGACAAATGTACAGTATGCGGGCGGAGTAGCATCCAGATCGGCACTGACGGCGGCAAATGTTTTGACTGTTAAAGAAATCATGAAAGCTGTAACAACGTTAAGAGGAATGGATGCGGAGCCGGTAGATGACAGCTTTGTAGCAATCATTCATCCGTATGTGGAGTTCGACCTGATGAGGGACGAAGAATACAAAGAAATGTTTAAGTACACAAAACCGGAACCGATGTACAAAGGAGAAATCGGGAAATTTGCAGATGTGAGATTTGTGAGATCCTCAGAGGCAAAGATCTGGAACTTGGAAGGAAATGGCGTTTCTGTATTCTCTACGTTGGTGGTAGGAAAGAACGCATACGGAACAACAGAAGTAGAGGGAGGCGGCCTGCAGCACATCGTGAAGCCGCTGGGAAGCTCCGGAGCAGCAGACCCACTGAACCAGAGATCGACAGTAGGATGGAAAGCTTTAAAAACAGCAGTGATCCTGGTGCAGCAGTACATGGTAAGGATTGAGAGTTCTGCTTCACAGTATCCAACAGCAGCAGCAAACTAAGGAGGGGAGAAGATGCCGACGAAGACAGAACCAAAGGCTGAAGAGGTAAAGGAATTGACACCGAACGATCGGGAATATTGGGAGGAGAAAATTCCTTACAAACCGTTTTACGATGGAGAATATTACAAGGACGATATTTTTGTTTGTGTAAACGGAGAATCAAGAGTAATCAAAAGAGACATTGATGAACCGGTGATGCTGGAACGAAAATTCGTTCAGGCAATCAAAAACGCAGAGGAGCAGCAGAGAGCAGCCAGAAGGTATCGGCTGGCACATATTAATAACGAGGCATAAAAGAGGGAGGCGGTGCGAAAGTACCGCCTTTTTCAGAAAGGAGAAACATGGTCAAGATCAAGAGAAGGACGATGTATATCCCAAAGGACGAGGCATACATAGGAACGGTGAATGACAGCAATTCAGAATTTCGAGTATTTGTCATCGAAAGAGAAGAAGGGACACCAGACCTGTCAGCGCTTACGTTCAAACTGATCCTGAGAGATGAAAACGATAATCCAAACGAAGCATATCTGGAAAAGGCTGTATCAGAAAATGAAGTACATCTGACATGGGGCATCCTGCCGCCGGATGTGGGAACGAGCGGGACATTGCTGGCACAGATCAAAGCGTTTGACGAACAGGGAGAAGTGCGCTGGAATTCGTTCACGGGCGCTTTTTATGTAGAACAGAATCTGCAAGAACCGGACATGTCGGGGAATTTATCGGACTATGAGGCATTACAGAAAAAAGTAGAGAATGCGCTGGACGAGGTGGAAGAGCTGAAAAGAACAGGGCTGAAAGGAGATCCAGGGCAGCAGGGAGAAAAAGGCGAAAAAGGAGACAAAGGAGATCCGGGACCACAGGGAGTAAAAGGCGAAAAAGGGGAAACAGGACTGAAAGGAGATCCAGGGCAGCAGGGAGTAAAAGGCGAAAAAGGAGACAAAGGAGATCCGGGCCCGCAGGGAGTAAAAGGAGAA
>OIYO01000335.1_pt1 | contig 42422 bp, 33 predicted proteins | sample 1588191 | NCBI WGS metagenome assembly OIYO01 (sample SAMN03283275) | human gut metagenome | biome: human-associated habitat; material: feces | host: Homo sapiens | place: Peru | collected 2012 | reverse complement strand
AATCTCATAGAGAAAGATGTGTACGTTATGCAGAAAAATATATGAAACGTGCAATCGGCGGAGAATGTATAGAAACAATAGGCGATACTGTTTATGCAGCCAAAAACAATGTTAATGGAGTAATTCACATAATGCCGTTTTCTTGTATGCCGGAGATTGTTTCACAAAACATTTTGTCAAAAGTCAGCAAAGAAGAAAACATTCCGGTTTTAACTTTAGTTCTTGACGAACAAACTGGAAAAGCCGGTTATATCACAAGAATTGAAGCGTTTATAGATTTAGTAAAAAGAAAACAAATGAAGAAAATAAAAAAAGAAGAGGAGTTAGTTAATGTTTAAAAAATCCAGAAATAACATGACTTTGGAAAGATTGAAATATTACAGACACTTGGGCGGCGGAGCATTAGAATGCATTGCAAGCAGATTGTCTAAAAATCCAAAACCATTATGCTTTTCATTAATGGTTACAAGTGCTTGTAACTGCGATTGTGATTTCTGTTTTTGGAAATCTAAAAAAGGTCAAGATGATATGCCAAAAGAAGAAATCATCAGACTTTTAACAGAAGCTGGTCAAATCGGTTATATGGATTCTATCCTTTGGGGCGGCGAACCTCTTTTGAGAAAAGATTTTACAGAAATTTGTAAAGCATCACACGATGCAGGTTTATATACTAAAATTGCAACAAACGGTTGGTTCTTAGAAGAAAATCCGGGGTTTGGTCAATATACGGATTTGATGTTTTGTTCTTTAGATGCAGTTGGTAAAGCACACGATGATATTCGTCATATGCCGGGTATTTGCGATAGAGTAATGAGCGGTATTGAGTATCACAAAATCCATTCACCAAAAATGAGAATTTACATTTGTTGTACGGTTTCAACTCAAACTAACTTTGAACAAATCAAAGAAGTTGCTCAATACTGTAAAGATGCAGATATCTTATTGTACTTTACTGTAAATAAAGCAGCGTCCGTTCCGGGCGAAGCTACAAATGTTGTTGAAACAGAACTTGAAAACGACCAATTAGCGGAAATGTTTATCAAGATTAAGGAACTTAAACGCCAAGGCTATCCAATAAGAAATTCATACTATTTTATGGATTATATTATCAACAAAAAAACTTATTACGAATGCCATTGGCCTCGTATCGCAACTGTAATTTATTCAAACGGAGATATGTTGCGTTGCTATGATAGAAAACCATTTATTTCAGTAAAAGGCAGAGCTTTAAAAGACGTAATTAAAGACCCTGTATTTATCGAAACCGTAAATAAATGCAAAGATTGCAAACTTTCTTGTGTTGGAAACTATGCACTTGATGCATCAGGCTTGTGGAAACTTGAATGGCCTGCAATTAAGTCATTAATGGAGATTGCTATTACATAGTAGCAAGGGAATATGTGTAGAGAAATATAAATAAGGAATAAAAGAGAAAAAATGAAGAAAATAGCGATATTATCATTATTAACACTATTAATAAGTTCAACTTGTTTTTCTATGAATTCAGCTTTTGCAGAGAGCAGTAGAAGCGTTTTTAGAAAAAACAATAATTCAAAAGTTGTTTCTCCGAATTATTGGGATGAGAATTCTGCTAACGAATATAAACAATACATTCAAACAAAAGAACAAGATGCTTTTGCCAATAATTATCAGAGTTTAACTCAAAATGCGAAACAAAAAGAATTCAGCCAAGTAGAAAAATTATTTAATGGAAACGATATTGAGAAAGTTACAAATCCATTATTTCAAGTTGGCTATAATATCTTTACTGCACCAAGTGCCGGCATGAATTCTACCGGAAAATTTGACGATAGTTATAAATTGAGTATCGGTGAAAAAGTAAGTGCTTATTTATATGGTGATTCTGTTGATGTTGTTGCTATTTCCGGCTCAAATCTTCTTTCTCCTGTTGTTCAAACAGAAGTTGATTCAAAGGGTAATATTTTCATTTCTGGTATCGGTATTGTACCAGCTGAAAATAAGAGCATTAAAGATGTAGAATCTGCGATTAACAGATTAGCATCTTCTAAATACAATAACTTGAAAGTTCGCTTGAATATCGCTTCAGGTCGTGATTTTTCAGTATTTGTTTACGGTCAGGTAAATAAACCCGGCAAAGTTGTAATCAACAACAACTCTTCAATTATTGATGCTTTAGGTGCAGCAGGCGGAGTTAAGAAAACTGGTACTTTGAGAAACATTTCTTACACAAGCAATAAAAAAACCAGAGTTGTCGATTTGTATAAAACTATTTTCAGCGGACAAGATGATGATATTATTTTACGTCCAAACGATAAAATCTTTGTTGGCGGAATCGGCAATGTTGTGGCGTTGAAAAATGGTGTTTCAGTAACAGGTATTTATGAAACAAAAGACGGCGATTCTTTGCAAAAACTTGTTAGTTTTGCAGGCGGATTACTTCCGGGAACTCAAACAAGCGAAGTTACAATGACAAGCTTGGATAAAGATACACTTCAAAGAACTGCTAAGAATGTTTCTTGGATAGAAGCAAGAAATACTAAGCTTTCTAGCGGTGATGTAGTTGAGTTTAGAGAATTATATAATACTGCAGAAAACACTGTAACGCTTCAAGGTAACGTAAAACATCCTGCGACATTTGCTTACAAACCTAATATGAGATTGTCTGATATTTTAAAAAGTGAAAATGAACTTTTGGAAGAAACATTTATTACTCAAGCAGTAATCAGACGTGTTTCAGGAAAAGATAATACGATTGAAACAATTCCTGTATTTTTGAAAGAATTTTTTGCAGGTGCAAACGATCCTCTATTACAACCAAAAGACGTAATCAATATTTATAAAAATACTAATACAGAATTTGTTGATGTTTTCGGATGTATTAGCATGCCTAAACATCTTACGTATACGGATGACATGCGATTAGACGATGTTTTAACAGATATTCAATTTGTCGATTCAAATATTGAACAAGATGATGATAATAACGTTAATGTGTCTTTCAAATCTGATGATACTCCTGCTTTGGTAGGCGGAACTACAAGTAAAGCTCGTGTTATTTCAGCAGAAAACGTAGCAGTTGAAATCTTAGGTGAAGATGGTTCTACTCAAGTTTATTACTTGTACGATATTATGATTAATGGAAATACTATTAAATCTATATCTCTAATGCCAGGAGATAAAATTTTCTTCAGAACTTTAAGAAGCAATGAAACAATTAAAAATGTTAAGGTTTCAGGTTTCGTTACTCACCCAGGAGTGTTCAAATTTGTAGAAGGTAAAAGACTTGTTGATATGATTACAATGGCGGACGGACTTACAAAAGATGCTGATTTGAGAGGAACAGTTTTTGTAAGAAAGAATCTTCAAGCTAAGCAAGTTTATTTGGCGCGCAAAAATAATGAACGAGATATAAGCTTGTTAGAAGGTCGTCTTGCAAGTGGATATAAACAAACAGATTCTTCTATGGAAGCTAAAGCAAATATGATTACAATGCTTAAAGAAGAAAAAAATGATTACAGAAGCAAATACACAGGTCAAATAGCCTTGAATATCAAAAGTAACAATTTAAGCAAAGTAAGAGATATTGATAATATTGAAGTTCAAGACGGCGACGAGATATATATTCCAAGATTGTCAAACCACGTTAGCGTATTGGGCGAAGTTTATAACGAACAATCCTTTGTTTATAGAAACGGAATGACTGTAAAAGGCTATATCAAAGAAGTTGGCGGTTATACTCCAAATGCTGCACGATTCAGATTATATAAAGTCGGTGTAAACGGTAGAGCAGTTAAGGCTCACGGTTGGACTAAGGTTGCTCAAGGCGATACAATTGTTGTTCCAAGAAAAATCGCCGGTAATGATTGGTTAACACCGCTTTGCGATACACTTAAAGGCTTGGCGTCAATCTTAGCAACAGCGTTTGTAGTAACAAGATGGTAGGGAAACGATGAAAACTTTATCAAAATCAGTAATAATAATGCTTTTGTATGATGCTTTAATTTTCGGGTTATCAAGCTACTTTTGGTATGATAAATTCAATTTAGCATCTAAAATGTTAATTCCGACAGTTTTGCTAATCGTTGCAATAGGCTTGTTTACTCTGTTTTTGAAAGCTAATTACAAAATTAGAGAGTTCAATAATACGCTCAAAAATTGTTATTTGCTTTTTGAAGGTGTGATTTTTTCACAAATTCCTGCAGCAATTTTGCTTGCGTTTTTCAATTTGAACTTTAGCCTTGCAAAATTCTTGATTCTTAATACAATTACGATTTTTGCACTGTTGAAAGTTTATAGAATAATTTTTCATTATTATTTGTTTAATTTTAAACGAGTAAAAAACATTTTAATAATGGGTACAAACAAGAATGCAAAACTCATTGCCGATGAGATTATGGCAAAAAAAGCATTGAGGATGAATGTTGTCGGATTCGTCAAAGATACGACTGATGATGAAGTTTGTGTTTCTGATTCGACTCAAATTTATACAATGCAAGACGGCTTAGATAAAATTATTGCAGAGAAGTCTGTTGATATCGTGATTGTTGCGATTCATAGAAGAATGGAAGAGGCTTTCTTGACAGAGATGGTTAATTCTATCCCTCGCAGGGTGAAACTTTATACAATGCCTGAATTCTATGAAATGGTAACGGGGAAATATTTTATCGACAGAATGTCCATCAATGGTTTGTTTTTTAATTTTATGAAAAACCGCTCACTTGCTTACGACATCTGCAAACGCATCTACGATATAATCGCCGCAACGATTATTTTGACCGTAACCTTGCCGATTACACTGACTGTGGCGGTTAGAGTTTGGTTAACAGATGGTAAGAATCCGCTTTATACTCAGAATCGAGTTGGTAAGGGTGGAAAAGTTTTCAAGTGCTACAAACTTAGAACGATGTATGCGAATGATTATGTGCCAAAGAATGTGAAAAAAGGCGGTTATGCAGAAAATCAAGATGAGGACGATAGAGTAATTCCGTTCTGCAAATTTGTGAGAAAAGCAAGGTTTGATGAAATCCCACAAATGATAAATATTTTGAAAGGTGAAATGTCTATTGTTGGACCACGTGCCGAGTGGGATGATTTGGTAACACTTTATTCTAAAGATATTAAAGGTTATGCCGCTAGAATGTGGACAAGAACAGGTTGGACAGGTTGGGCGCAAATTAATCAGGGACATTGCGTGAATGAAGATGATGTAACTGAAAAGTTGCAATACGACTTGTACTATTTAAAACACCGCAACTTATTCTGGGAAATAGGAATTCTTATTAAAGCCGTATTTTTAGCATTAGGAGGCAGACATGAGTAAAAAGAAAGTTTTATATTTAACAACAAGATTACCATATCCTACCATTGGTGGCGACAAATTGCGTATGTTCAATATTTTAAAACAACTAAAAAAACAAGGATACAAAATTACATTAGTTTCTCTTGTTACCACTGATGATGATTTAGAAGCTTGCTATAAAAATAACGAATTTTTCGATGAATTAATACCTGTAAAATTTGATAAAAAATTAGCATATTTAAATGCCGTAAAAGCAGTTTTTAATGACAAGCCTTTTATTGTTGAATATTTCTATAGTAAAGCTATGCAAAAAGTTGTTGATAGGTTAATTAAAGAAAATAATTTTGATATAATCACAGGTTATATGATTAGAATTGCTCCTTATTTGGAAAAACATAAAGGTAAAAATATTATTATTGATTTTGTAGATGCTGTTTCTATGATGTATGAAAGAAGAATAAAAAACGTACAATCTATATGGGATAAATTTAAAATAGGAATAGAATATTTAAAAGTAAAAAATTATGAAAAGAAATGTTCAAAAATATTTAAAATGCAAACCGTAATTTCTCAAATTGATAAAAATTATATAAAACAATTTGCCCCACAAGCAAACATTAAAATTATAGGGAATGGAGTAGATACCGAATATTATAAACCAATTAATTTCCCAAAAGGAAATAATATATGTTTTGTTGGTTCTATGCAATACATCCCAAATTCAGAAGCAGCAATATATTTTGCAACAAAAGTTTTCCCATTAATTAAAAAAGAAATACCAGATGTACAATTTAAAATAATTGGAGCTAATCCCCGAAAAGATCTATTTGATGCAGTAAAAAGAATTGATAATATTGAAATAACTGGTAAAGTTGAAGATGTAAGAGAATATATGAAAGATTGCAAAGTGTCTGTTTGCCCTGTAAAAATTGCTGGTGGTATCCAAAATAAGATTCTAGAAGCAATGTCTATGGGAATTCCTGTTGTAACAACCCCTGAAGGTGCTGAAGGAATTGATACCAGTGAAGATATTTTAAAAGTTGCAAAATCTGAAGAAGAGTATGCACAAAAAGTAATAAGTTTAATTCAAAATGAGCAAACTTGTATTAAAATAGCCAAAGATTCAAGAGAATTTGTACAAAATAATTTTTCTTGGCGTAAAGTTGTTGAAATTTTTGAAAAAGTGATTGTAGAGGAGTGTAATGAATAAATCATCTACAATATCTTTAAAAACGCTTTCTTTTTTCATTATTTGTTGTCCATTGGTATTTTTATTTTTACCAGCCTTCGTTTTATATATTAATTCTATAAATTTCATAAGATTTTTTAATTTTATATTGCCAATTGGACTATTTCTAGCATTTATACTAAAACCCAAAGCTATTTTAAATAATTTTATATTTCTTAGTAAAAAATCTCCAATGATATATCTGTTGTTATTTTTAACATGGTGCATTATTGCAAGCCTATTTGCATTACTATATGGATATTATTCGTTAACAAGTTTTTTTATATATTGTGTTATACAAATAATTTTTCGAATATTTCTTATATATTCATTTCCTATTGTAATTGTTCCTAATTTTTTTAATCTCAAATTTATTATTAAAATATTTTTTATCGCATATATTATAATTTTTATTTTGGGGGTTCTTGAATTTGTTTCTGCAGTAGCAAATTTGACATTTGTAACAAATATAATACATTTTTTGTCTAATATACAACCCGAAGATAGAATGATTATTTCTGGAGAAAGTGGATTGTTGCGGATCCGTAGTTTATTTGATGAACCTGGAAGTTTAGGACAATTTATAGCAATAAACATGCCAATAATATATTCTTTTGTAAGAGAACGAATACAAATTTTTGAAAATAAAAGAATAAACTTATTAATTCATCAATATATAATACCCTTAATGCTAATAAATTTAATATTAACACAATCTCCAATTTACATTCTAATATCTATGATTGTAACACTATTGTTCTTCATTAAAAATATAAAAAATTTTTTAATAAAGCAAAAATTTATAATATTTTTAGCAATAGTAATTATACTTATTAGTATATTCTTGCTGCAAAATTTGATAGATGTAGAAAAAACACCTTTATATAGAATTATTAAAGTTATTTCTGTTTTTAATAATTTTTCAATAGAGAATTTAATAATTGCTGATTATTCATTAGCTACTAGAATTATAAATTATATTAATCAATTCATTATATTTATTCATCACCCAATATTAGGGATTGGATTTGGAAACAATGAACATATTTTATTTCAACAATTAAAAAATTCTCCAGTTCCTTTAACACAAGAAATATATATAAAAATGGCTACAACAAATAGAGTTCTAATAAATACAAATGTAATGTATTTGCTATTACATCAAACCGGAATCGTTGGTTATTTGCTATATGTTATTTTTATTTTAAAAACTTTAAAAATATTCAAATTAGCAAAAAAATATTTTAGTGCCGTTGAAAAAATATTTATAGATGCAATGTCAAAAACAATAGTATGCATGTTAATCCTATCATCGGTATATAACATTGGGATATTTTATGTATATTTATGGTTTTATTTAGGACTTGCTTGCTCTGTATTATTAATCGTAAAGAAAGGGAATATAAATGAGAGAAAAATCAGAATTTAGAAAATATCTTGACTCACACATTTACATAAAAAAAATAATTCAGTTTTTGTTTTATAGATTTTATTATAGTATAACTACTCCATTTCGTTGTATACGTTCAATAGCAGATCAAGATTGGTATCAATCACAGTTAAATATAGTTACAGAAACTCATAAAGAATCTTTCAGTAAATATAAGAATAAATATAATAACAAAGCTATTGCTATAATAGCAACAGGTCCTTCTTTAAATAAATATAAACCTATTTCGAATACTGTATCAATTGGAGTTAATAGAGCTTGCTTTTATAATAAAATTACTTTAGATTATTTTTTCGCTGCAGATTATTTTGCCATTAAAGATTATTTAGCTTTTTTGAAAAATTATAAAAATAAATATTTAGAAATATTTATGGGAAGATACCCAAAACAGGCGTTTAATTTTCCAGAACTAAAATATATTTCTATTATTCCAGAAAGCATTATATTGGAACTTGGGGCAAAAAAATATTATACCTATTCGAAATATCCACCTTATAACGTGGACTTTAGCACTGATATAGATAAAACTTGGCTTGTAGAAGGTGGTTCTACAATTTTTGCCGCTGCTCAATTCGCACTTTACACAAATCCATCCAAAATATACCTAGTAGGTTGTGATTGCTCTACAGGTTATTTTGACACAAAGAATGATAAAATTAGACCAAATAGAAATTTAATAAAAGTCTGGAAAGAATTTAAAAAGTTTGCTTGTTTATATTATCCAGATACTGAAATAATATCAGTAAACCCTGTGGGATTAAAAGGAGTCTTTACAGATTTATACCAAGATTAGATAAAGGAGTGTTTATAATGAGAAAACAAGAAATTACAGCAGTTATTGTAGCACGAAAAGGTTCAAAAAGAGTTAAATCAAAATCTTTATTAAAATTAAATAATGAAACATTGATTTCAAGAAAAGTAAAACAATTACTGCAATGTAAAAATATTGATAGAGTAATTGTCGGTTCTGATAGCGATGAAATGTTAGAAGAAGGCAAAAAAGCTGGAGCTGAAATTATAAGACGTCCAGATTTCTATTGTGATGAAAGTCAAGCAAGCGCCAATGATATGATAAAAAACATGTGTGAACTCATATCTACAGATATTGTTGTATGGTCTCATTGTACAAACCCTCTTTTAAGTCCTCAGACATATGATAATGCTGTTAAAACTTTTTGGGCAAAGTTAGATGAAGGCTACGATTCATTATTATCTGTTATCGAATTAAAAGAACATCTTTGGAACACAGATAAAACAGTTTTTAATTATAATCCATATGCTCCAAAGCATGTTTGTGCTCGAGATTTACCTCCTATGTATATGCAAGATGGTGGAATCTTTATTCAACCGTATGAACAAATGAAAGCAAATTCTTACTTCTTTGGTAAAAAACCATACTTATTTGAAATTCCAAAAGAAGAATTTTTAGATATAAACGATTACAGAGATTATTTATTAGCCAAGGTAATACTAGAGAAAGCATATTAATGTCAAATACAAAACAACTTAAAGTTAATACAATTGCATTAATGATGATTCAATTTCTTAATTATGCATTACCATTTATTACATTGCCATACGTATCACGAATTTTTAGCGTGGATAAGTTTGGTTTGATTTTTTATGCTCAAGTAATAATGGATTATTTTTGGCGATTTGTTATGTTTGGATTCGACCTGTCTGGAGTTAGAACAATCGCTAGAAATAGTAATAATCAGAAAAGAGTAAGTAATGATTTCTCTGCAATATTAACTGCTCAATTTATATTTCTAGCTATAGGTTTTCTCTTACTAATATTGTTAATATCATTTATTCCTAAATTCAGGATTGATTGGTTAGTCTATTTATTAACTTATATTGGATTATTAGGGCAAATCCTTATTGTTACTTGGTTCTATCAAGGTATGGAAAAAATGAAATTTATTACATTTTTAAATATAATAACTCGTGTTTCTTTTTGTATATTAATTTTTATTTGCATTAAAAAGCCACAAGATTATATTTTATATCCACTTTTTAATTCTATATCATATATAGTGGCAGGTATTGTAAGTTTAATTTTTATTAGAAAAATATTTAATATAAAATACACTTTGCCAAACTTAAAAAAGCTCATACTAACAATTCAATACAGTTCACAGTTTTTCTTAACAAAAATAGGAATTGCATTATATAGGCAAACAAATGCTTTTTTATTAGGCATTGTAGCTTCTACAACATTAGTTGCCTATTATGTAGCGGCAGATAAAATATTTTGGGCTGTATTAAGTTTATATTTCACTTTTATTAATGCTTTATTTCCGTATATGACAAAAAACAAAGATATTATTTTCTTTAAGAAAATGTTGAAATATCTGATAATATTTGCCTGTTTAGCTTCTTTATTTTTGTGTTTTGCCTCTAAATATTTAATTTTGATATTCTATTCTGATAAATATTTAGAAGCTATAAGAATTTTGCAAATCTTTAGTTTATCATTTGTATTTTATGTATTTGTTGATACTTTAGGAATGCCATTGTTAGGTGCATTCGGTTATATAAAAGAAACAAACCAAGGATATATTTTAGGTGGCATATATAACATTATAGGATTGGCTATATTATATTTGCTAAACAATATAACCATTTACAGTGTAGCGATATTAGTATCTTCAACATATCTAGTTATGTTTATTCACAGAATTTATTATGTAAAAAAATATAAATTATTAAAATAAAGGAGAACGAGTGGAGCACGAAAATAAAAAAGCAATAAAAATTAAGTGGTACCTAATGTTATTATTGATAACTATTTTGGTTGCCAGTATTTTTTACTATAAAGTTTTATGGAATAACCTTGTATTGGTGATGAATATAGTTTCAAAATACTGGCATGGAATTACTGCAATAACTTTGGTTATTATCACTTTAATCCAATTCTTAAAATATTTAAAAGATAATAAGGTTAATGTTGTAATCGTTATAGGCTATATTTTTGTTCTAGGTTTAGCTTTGAAATCAGATTATGGGTGGTGTTACTTTGCCGTAATAGTACTGATTGCATACAATTTTGGCTTGATAAATAAAAATTTAGAAATTTTTATAAAAGAATGTTTTAGTGGTAAGAAAGAACAGCCAATGACAAACAAGGAAAAAGAAGATAAAAAAAGAGAAACAGAAATTTGTTTTTCAGATAAAGCGAGAAAAGGAAAAGTAACTCCAATGAAAAAAGTTGAATGGCAACCTTATTTAAGAGAAGGAATTATCGGTCCCAATATTGAAAAGCGAGCTGTAAATTATTTTTGCAGGGAATTAAACATCCCATTTGACTCAGAAATGAAAATCACTGCAAAAGGGGTACCTCCTATATATCCTGATGCTATAAAAACATATCCTAATATTGACTGTTTGCTGGAAGTTAAATTTTTTAGTTCTAATGTTTGTAATTGTATGTATGAGCATATAAAAAAATATGTTAACTTTTATAAAACAAATTATCCAAAGCAGAATCTTTGTATTTATATCGTAATTATTACGAATGATGAAATTTCCGCAGATGAAATATTGAAAATACAATCGAAAATGGATAACACTCTTGCTACTTTAAATAATAGCAATGATATTTTATACTTATTCAAAACTTATGTAATAAAAACAAAAGATTTAAACTAATAACATAATAAACAAAAAGAAATTATTATACTAAAAAACAGAACAAAATTAGCTTGCATAACAGGAAAATATTTTATAAACAATCAGAAAATATATGAAGGAGAAAGAATGGAAGAAAAACAAATTATTTATTGCAGTTCACAGGACGAATTAGACGAAGAATTAACTATTGACTTGAAAAAGATATTTTTTGCTCTTTGGAGTAGAAAATTTCTTATAACAAAAGTATTTATTGCGGTTTTATCATTATTTATTTTACTAACATTCGTCTTACCTAAAAAATACAAAGTTGATGCGGATTTATACATCAACAAATCAAATAACTCCAACATGGCTGAGATTAACCCATACGTTATCTCCGAACTCGGCGCCGGTGGCGGAATGGCAGCGCTTATGTCCGGCAGTGGAACTTTAGCCAACGATATCGAGCTTATGCAATCACCGCTCGTTATCGACAAAGTTATCCAAGACAACGACCTAAGATTCAAAAAACTTTTCGGAATAATTCCGACCAAGAAAACAGGTCAATACTTAACCACCGAAAAATTCCTAAAAAAAGGAATCTCGTTTGAAAACAAAAAAGGCACAAACGTTGTTACCATTGAATACAAAAACAAAGACCGTGAACTTGCCTACAACGTAGTAAACTCAATAATCGTACACTATTTGGAATTAAACAAAGAAATCAACACTACAAAATCCAAATCAGACAAAAAGATTATTGAATCAGAATACTTAAAAGCAAAAGCAGATTTGAACAGCAAAATGAACAGTGTTAGCGGTTTGCCGTCTACAGCCGTAAGCGGTTCAGGCGGACTTGCGGCATTGAGTTCTATCTCAAAATCAGCACAAAAAGCAATGTCAGGTATTCAAGGACAATATGTCAGCGGAGTTAAGTCTGAAATGAGATTACGCGAAGATGCAGAAAAAGTCGCAGCCCTTTCTTCAAAATTGGAATGGGCAAAACTTGTTGATCAGATGTCAGAGTCTTCAAAAGTTATCGTTTTAAAAGAGCCAAGACAATTGCAAGAATATGAACAAACTTCACCAAAACTTTTCACAAACATTTTGTTAGGAATTGTGTTCGGTGTAATCGCTTCATTAATCACAGTGATTTTTGCGGAAAACACCGACAAAAAGCTTACATACTCAATGCTTGGAGAAAATGTTATCTACAATGTTGAAAATGATTTGACAGATTTAAAAATGGTTCTTCTTGCAAACCAAGATAAAAATATTTCGCTCGTTGTATTCGAGCAAATTTCACGAAAAGTTCTAGAAAGTCTGAAAGATTTTAGCAATCTCAACATGATTCGCGGGGATATTTCAAAAGAATTTGTAACTGGGATTCAGAATTCCGATGATGTAATAATTTTTGCAACAGTTAATAAAACTGATGCGAAATTGTACAAGCAAGTTAAGAAAATGATTCAAGAAATGAATAAAAATATATTAAATGAAGTTCTCGTATAGAAAGGGTAGGAAATGAGAGTAGAAAAACAATCAACTGCTTGGCAGTCAAATTCTATGGGCTGTTTTGACGGATTAAAACTTAAATTTAATAACTTTGTGATTGACCAAACATTAAATTATTTGGGCAAGCATTACAGCAAGCAAAAACTTATCAACCTTGCAAAAATCTTTGAAAAAATTGCAGGTTCTAAAGGCGGAATTAATCACGCAAGAAGAATGCAATGGTTATTTGAATCAGAACATCCGCATCTTTTGTGGTGGAAAAAGATTTTGACAGAATTACACCCAAACTGTCGTAACAAATGGATTAAAAACTTCTTTGTAAACGGATATTATGGTGACAATCTAAGAAAACGCTCTGAATTCAACGAAAAGAACGGATTTTTCCCACCTACAGTTTTATTATCTTCAATCACTAAAAGATGTAATTTCCATTGTAAAGGTTGTTGGGCTCACGAGTACAATGTAAATGACGATATTTCAAAAGAAAAATGGAGAGAAATCTTCACCGAAGCTCGAGATGTTATGGGTATTCACATTATCCCTGTTGTTGGTGGCGAACCTTTTGCTAGAAAAGAGTTCTTGGAACTTGCGGAAGAATTTAATGATTGTGCGTTTATTACCTTCACAAACGGCTCATTAATTACAGAAAAAGTTGTAAAAAAACTCCAAAAATTAGGAAACGTTCACCCAATGTTTTCTCTATGGGGATTAAAAGAAGATAACGATGCTGTTCGTGGTGAAGGTTGCTTTGATATGGTAATGCAAAAAATGGATATGTTGCGAGAAGCAGGTGTATTCTTTGGTGCAAGTATTACGGCAACATCAAAAAGCTGTGACGAGGTAACATCAGATGAATTCATGAAAATGTTATCAGACAAAGGCTGTTTGTGGTCTTGGTTCTTCCACTATGTTCCAGTTGGTGATAGTCCGGACGTAAGTTTAGTTCCTAACGCAAAGCAAAGACAACAAATTTTGAAAGCAGTTTACAACGCAAGAAATACACTTCCTATGATGACAGTTGATTTCTGGGGTGACGGTCCTGAAATGATGGGTTGTATTGCGGGCGGAAGACAATATGTTCACGTTAACCCGAATGGAGATGTTGAACCTTGTACATTTGTTCATTTGGCAACACATAACGTTAAGAATTGTACTCTTACAGAAGCTCTTGCGGCTCCGTTTATGAAAGCCATTAGAGATGGTATTCCTTACGAAGACGGGAATATGTTAAGACCTTGTATGATAGTAGATAGACCAGACGTTTTGAGAAAATATTATCAAGAATTCAAGCCTTATGAAACTCACGAAAATGCGGCTGCGTATTTGACTGATCCTAAAATCACTTCTGAAATCGACAAGTATTCAGAAGAAGTTAAAGAAATTCTTGATGAGGATTGGAGAAATAATCTTTGGATGACAATTTTCCCTCTTGAAGGCGAATATTACGTTGATAGAGATAATTTCTGCTCAAAAGAAAAACCTAAACACAAATGTTCAGGACATTGTGCAGGTTGTGGAAAATAATATGAAAAAAACTTCATTGCTACTTGCAATATTTATAATTTTTTCAATAATCGTGAAATCTTGTCCCATAATTGATTTATGGGACAAGGCTTTCATTTTGCATTTGCAAAGTGTTTTGAAAAATCTGCCTTTGTGGATTCCGTTACTTCCTGATTGCAAACTGTATTCAGCAATGATTGCTCTACCATTGATTGTTGGGAGCATTTGGTTTTTCAAGAAAAGAGAATATAAATCAATTATCTTTTTATGTTCAATCCCACTAGTAACATTTCTTTTAAACTGTATAATTAAACCACTTGTTCATCGACCAAGACCACCATTTGAAATGCAACTTGCAATTCATCCGCATAGTTTTAGTTATGTTTCAAGTCATAGCTTGGTTACAATTTGCTTGTGGGGAATGGTAATTTATTTTATTCATAATTATTGTAAAAACAAAGTGTGGCGATATTTAGGTATCATCTTTTCTGTAATATGGATTTTGTTTGTCGGATTTTCAAGAGTTTGGCTTGGGGTTCATAATCCGACAGATGTAATTGGTGCGTATTTATTGGGGGTATTTTTGTTATCTATTTATACAAAACTTTTTTCAAAAGGAGTAGATAATGAATAACGTTCTTGTTGTATCAAATTTTAGTGCCGGAAGAAAACGAGCAATAAAATACAGGCAAAAGATACAGACATTACTTTTAAAAAAACATACTCGTTTTCAATTTATAACTATTGATGAATTGCAAGATGTTGATATGGAAACCTTTGACACAATTCTTGTTGTGGGAGGAGATGGAACGGTTAATAAGGTTTTGCCATATTTAGTTAATACAAATAAAACTCTGGGGATAATTCCAACCGGCACCGCAAATTTGTTGGCAGCCAATTTTGGGATAAATAATATAACAAATGCTCTAAAAATAATTAAGCAAGAAAATATTACCAAAATAGATGTAATAACTGTTAACAACAAGCTTTCTGCACTTAGATGCGGACTTGGATATGATGCAGATATCATAGGAAAAACTCCTCAATCATTAAAGAACAAATTTGGATATTTTGCCTACTTGATTGCCGGAATAATTTTTGCTCTAAGACTTAAAAATAAAGAATATTCGGTAATTATAGATAATGAAATGCGAACGATTAAGGCTTCTTGTATCATTATTGCAAACGCTGGAAATATGTATCGGAATTTATTTTCGATTGCAAAGGAAGCAAAGTTAGATGACGGATTGTTTGATATTTTTATACTAAAAACGCAAAATCCTATACTGTTTTTCATTGAATTTTTAAAAATTTTATTGAACATAAAAACAAATTCACAAATAGCAGAGTATATCAAAGCAAAGGATTTTAAAATTAAAAATCACTATTGCTTAGCCCATATTGATGGAGAAAAGACAAAGTTTTCTGAAGATTTAGATTTTGGAATTAAATCGGAGGTAATTAATATTTTTAAATAATTATATGTTTACAAATCGAGAAAAAGATGTCTTAGAACTACTTTGCAAAATATTAGTTTTCATACAGCAAATGTTCATGTAGCTTCAATTTCGAGGGAATTACAAGCATAAAACAGATTAATGGCGGCATTAAAATACAGAGAGAAAAAACATTCAAGAAGAAGGAATGTATAATGATATTAGTAACAGAAGGGAAATATATCAAAAGTCATTTTATAATTTATAATATTGCTAAATATACTCAATCTATTTGTTACAAATAATCAAACCTTGTGTTATATTACAATATGTATGAACATTCAACGTATTAATAAATATTATGATTTTGCAGCAGCAAAGAAACTTTGCAAAGGAACTGCATTACGTCAAAAGCAAGAGCACTATATTGTAAGTGCAAAAACTCAAAAGCAAAAAATGTCAGAAATCGATGAAGATTTTTATAGACAGCAATTAGAGAGTGCTGAAATTGATAAGAGTTTAATCGATACGATTACAAAGGTTGTGGAAAGTGTATACAAAGAGTTTCTATCTTATTTTGTGTGAATTTTATTGTTTAAAATCTTCTAAATATTTCATCAACACAATTGCATGATTGATTTTGGGGTCTTTTGCTGCATAAATTAATGTCACATTTGATTTTTTGAGCATGTTTTTTATTTCTTTAAGTTCATTAGTCTTATATTGAAGTTCTTCTTGATATTTTTTACTGAATTCTTCAATTTTTTCGGCTTTATGTCCAAACCATATACGCAAATCCGGACTTGGGGCTATATCTTTGTCCCAAATATCGATTTGGGCATCTTTTTTAGATACACCTCGTGGCCACAATCTATCAACAAGAATTCTTATACCATCCGTTTTTGAAGGAATTTCATAAACACGTTTAATTTTAAGAGTATTCATAAAATAATCCTAAACTATTATTTTTACAAAATGTATTACCTTGCTGGTCAATTGTAACAATCTTTTTGCAGTTGAGTATTTTGATGGTACAATGAAGTAAGCGAGGGAGTATAAGAGGGATTATATAGAATGAAATTAAGTAGCACATCAGCGCAAAACTCTTTTAAGTACGGATGGTTATTATCACGTATTTTTCCATATATTAAACCATATATGTTTAGAATAATTTGTGGCTTTTTAGTTGCAATTCCACTAGGCCTGTTGGATGGTGTAACAGCGTTTGCGCTAAAACCTTATCTTGATTATGTAGTTGGAAAACAAGATTGGGTATTTCATTTATTAGGACATGAATTTACGTTAACTTGGCAGCTTTTTGCGTTTATTATACCATTTGGTGTAATTCTTTTTGCTGCTTTTCAAGGTGTTTTGAGATATTTGAATGACTATATTTCTGCGTGGACAAGCCAAAGGATTACAAACGATGTAAAAATGGATTTGTTCCATATGCTAATCTATATGGACCCGCAATTCTTTGACGAAAATCCATCAGGTATCGTTATTTCAAGATATATGAATGACCCTCAAACAGCATCTTCCGGCATTGTAGATCAAATTAAAACAATTACAACAAGTTTATTTGGAGCATTGGGTCTTGTAGCTGTTATGTTGTACAGTTCTTGGAAATTAGCTGTAATTGGTGTAATTGTCCTATGTGTAGCATTTGTTCCGGTTGCATTAATTAGAAAACGAATTAAATCTGCATCTAACAAGAATATGGTGATTGGTGGTAACATTACTACTAATATCAATGAAACTTATAATGGCAATAAAGTTATGGCAGCATATGAACTTCAAGACAGACAAGAAAAATATTTTAGAGATCAAGTTTTGGAGTCTTTTAATGTTAATATGTCATTAACAAAGCGTTCTGCTTGGATGAGTCCTCTTATGTATGTTATTGCATCTTGTGGTATCGCTGGAGTTTTAGCTTACGGTACTCATTTGATTACGTCAGGACAAATGACAGCGGGTGCCTTTGCTTCGTTTGTAACTTCATTATTGCTGCTTTATAAGCCGGTAAAAACTTTAGGTAACACTCTTACTAATATCCAAAATATTTTTGTTGCAATGGGGCGTGTGTTTGAATTATTTGATTTGAGAGCAAAAATTTGTGATAAAAAAGATGCAATTACTTTGAAGAGTTTGGAAAACAAAGTTGAGTTCAATAATGTTAATTTTGAATATGTTGAAAATCATCCTGTGTTAAAGAATTTATCATTGAGTATCAATAAAAACGAAACATTGGCTATAGTTGGAAATTCCGGAGGTGGAAAATCGACTTTGGTAAACTTAATTCCACGATTTTATGATGTAAATTCCGGCTCTATTACAATCGACGGTATCGATATTAGAGATATAAGTTTACATTCTCTAAGAAGTCATATTGCGATTGTATTCCAAGATAATTTCCTATTTTCCGGTACTATTAGAGAAAATATAATGATGGGTAATCCGGATGCAACAGAAGCTGAACTTATGGAAGCTGTAGAATCAGCGCATTTGCAGGAAATGATGGAAGAATTACCTGATGGTTTGGATACAGAACTGGGAGAACGTGGAGTTACGCTTTCCGGTGGTCAAAGGCAGCGAATTGCTATTGCTAGGGCAATGATTAAGAATGCGCCAATTGTTATTCTAGATGAGGCAACATCTGCTCTTGATAATAAGTCTGAAGCTGTTGTGCAAAAAGCGTTGGATAATTTAATACAAAATAAGACGGTCTTTGTAATTGCTCACAGATTATCTACTATCAGAAATGCTGATAGGATTGCTGTTATAAATGAAGGTGAGTTGGTAGAATTAGGGAATCACGAACAATTGATGAATATTGAAAATGGTCAATATCGTGCATTATATGAAATGCAATTTAAAAAACAAGAAGCAACTATCTAAAAATGCTATTGAGAAATATGTTATTTAGAGTTATACTGAGGTGTCGTTATTTTATCGAGGTATAACTCTATGTTTAGAAAAACTTTATCATTCTTATTTATATTAAGTATTTTAGGCATAAATACCGTTCCTGTTCTTGCAAATTGCTGTAAAAAAACGCAAGCAATAGAGCATTTGGATGTTCATAAAAATGCGCCTTGCAATGTTGTAACAATTACGAACTTAAGAAAAGTTATAGAAAAAGGTAACGTTTTACAATTTGTTTTTGATGAAAAATTCTTCTCTAAGTGCGCACAAGCCGGAGAAACCGTTAACTTTGTAGTGCCGCAAGCTCTTTATACTCGTGAAGGAACTTTGCTTTTCCCATGTGGAACAAAGATTGTTGCAGAAGTTACTAACGTTGAAAAACCAAAATGGTTTAATAAGAATGCTCGTGTAAGTTTAATATTCAGAAAAATTGTTTTTCCTGATAACACTTGTATAGATATTAAAGCAAGACCATTTACTAAAGACTATAAGTTAAAAGAAGGACCATGGACTACAGCAGGAAAGTTGACGCTTTCTACATTAACGTTGGGTATAGCTGGTGCCGGAGCAGGTGTAGGCTTTGCATTTATACCAACTCCGGCTAAGATTGGAACCGGTTTAGCTATTGGTATTCCTATAGGTTGCAGCGTTGGCTTTGTTGTTGGTCTAATCACCCCAGGATGTCATTATAAAGCTAAAAAAGGTGAAAATGTTTATGCAATTTTGCTTGATGAATTAAGCATTTGTAATGAATGCAAATAATAAATTCAAAAATAATTAGTTAAAACTTCTATTTTATAAAATAAATAGAAGTTTTTTATTTGATAGATTTTATAATTATAATTTTTAATATTTCAGGAATTGGCTTGTTGGTTGTCTAAAGTAGGGTTATAAAAAACTTTACACTACATTATCTTATAGTTAACCAAATTTTAGATGTAAAGTTTTATGAGGTAATAAAATGAAACAAATAATTCCAGAAAAAAGTTCAGAAAAAGTTGCAAAGTTTTTGGAGAAAAATTCTCTTCATAAACGTGATTTTGCAGAAATGATAGGTGTAACTCTATCATATGTTTACAATTTGATTGATGAAACAGTACCGTTTTCAACCAGAGGAACTACAATAGAACGTATTGCAACAGTTATGGATATTGAGCCTGAAGCGTTCGGAGAATATCGTATTCCGCAAGAACCGATTCTTGTTGATGAGTCGGTAGAAATGATTAAAGATTATATTAAAGATAACAAGCTTTCTGTAGTATCTTTTCTAAAAGCTTTTCCTCGTAAAAAGAGAATTGATATTGTAGATTTGCTACGTGGTGCTTTGCCAATCCCTTTAGATTATAAAGAATTAAAAATGATAGGTAAAGTTCTTAATATGCCAGATGAAGATATATATAACTTATGGGAGCAAAGAGCAAAACAGGTCATGGAATCCGGTGGAATGAATATCTATTCAAATTCCGGTTTGGTTACGACAATGCTTGATTGTGCGAGAAAATATTTGTTGAATACAAAATAGACTTACTATCTGAACGATTAGATTGCTTCGCTTCCGCTCGCAATGACGAAAAATATGCCTACTAGATTGCAGATGTATTAAAAATGCTCACAAAAACGTACTATTTAATTTTTTTATTTGAAAGATAAAAACAACACCTCCAAATAGTTCAAAGACAAAATATTAAGAATTATTACAAAAACGCAATTAATCAATCCAATTTAACTTTATAAATATATAAAGGTTAGAAAAAGGTTGTAGAAGATTTTAAGTCCGGCAATGGTTCGGACTTTTCTTTTTGATTAATTAAGCGCTTTAATAATTTCTTCAGCAACTTCTTGAGCAGAATATTTGTCGGAAAGTTTTGCTCTAACTTTACCAAGCTCCGCTATAGTCTTTTCTCTATATTCTTTGTCATAAAGAAAACGTTCTGTTTCATAACAAATATTATCTGCATTAAATTTAGCTTGAATTAGTTCCGGTACAATATCTTCACCTGTTACGATATTTGGTAAAGAAACTTTTTTTATGCACCTGAATAATAAGTACAATAAATATAAAATCCATGGACCTTTGTATCCGATTAATAATGGAACTTGGTACAAAGAAGCTTCTAGCGCAACTGTTCCGGATGCTAAAATTAAAGAATCGGATACGCTTAAAAGTGCTTGGTTTTCGCCTTTTATAACCTTAAAATCAGTATCATGTATATATTTGTCAAAAATTCCATCGCTCAAATTAGGAGCGTGAGAAATGCAAAATTGAACTTCCGGATGTTTTTTTTGCAGAGTTTTTGCCGCTTTAATAAATGTTTTTGCCAAAAATTTAAGTTCTAGAGGTCTAGACCCAGGGAAAATGGAAACTAACGGTCTTGATGTATCAAGACCATGACGAGCGAAAAACTCTTCTCTGTTTGCTTTTTCCGGTAATTGCTTAATCAAAGGATGACCGCAATAATGAACATTGATTCCGTATTCTTTGTACATGTCTTCTTCAAACGGGAATATGCACAAAACTTCATCCACATACTTTTTAATCCCTTTTATTCTCCATTTGCGGCTTGCCCATACTTGTGGCGGAATATAATGGAAAACTTTTATGCCATGACCTTTTAATCGTTTAGCTACTCTAAGGTTAAAGGTTCCATAATCAATAAGCAATACTAAATCCGGTTTGTATTCATTTAAAATATAATCAGAAACTTTTTTCTCTAATAATAAATGGTCAATAGCCATTTTTAGACTAAATCCAAATCCAGACATTTTAGAATGGTCGCAAAATAATTTTGCTCCGGCATTTTGTAAATTAATGCTACCAATACCTTCTATTTCAATTTCAGGATTTTTTTGCTTAAGGATTTCTGCTACGCATCCGGCATGAACATCACCTGAATATTCTCCGGTAATAATAAAAATCTTTTTCATAACTATACTGCCATAATAACGATGTTGTGTTTGTTTGCGTATTTAATAACTTCTTCTCTGTCAACAATAATTGTTTCACCGGCTTCTACCGCAATTAAGTCTGCTTTATATTTTTTCATCGTTTTAATAGTTCTTAAGCCAATCGCAGGAATATCAAATCTTTTATCTTGAGAAGGTTTTGCAACTTTAATAACTCTTGAATGTTTTTTTGCAATTTTACATCCTCGCTTAATGCAATTATCGGTTCCTTCAATAGCTTCTACAGCCATAATCATTTTATCTTTAATAACAACAGATTGACCTATGTCTAACTTTCCAGTTTCTTTTGCTAACCAGTAACCATAATTGACATCATCAATTTGTTCTTGTGTAGGTTGAACACTTCCCAAAATTCCTGATGGAATCATCATGTTTTTGATAAAAAGAGTTTGGTCTAAAATCGTAACACCGATTTTTTCAAGTTCTTCAATAATCATTAGCATAACTTTGTCATCATTTAGACGAATTGCTTTTTTTATAAATTCAACAGCTCTTGCATCAAATTTAGGTCGTTTAAGCAAAATAGTCTTGCTAACTTTTCCTAAGAAGGTAATTTGTTTGATGCCTTCGGCTTTTAGCGTATCTTCAATCTTCTGCACTTCTCCAGGGCAAAAAGAATATACTTTTGAACAATATTTTTTTAATTGTTTGTAATTATCGTTAGAAAGTGAAATTGCAACGATTTCAAATCCGTTTTCTTTTGCGTATTGTGCCATTTTTACCGGCAATAAACCATCACCCGCAATTAATCCTTGTTTCTGTTCTAAAGCTACTGACATTCTTAAATCTTACCTCCAATAATTTATAATTTTACTATAAACAAGCGCATAGTAGAACTTTTCTTAATAAAAAGTAATAATTAAAAAAGGTTCATGTTTATAGTAAAATAAATGTATGAATTTAGATGCCGCAATAGATAGCTTGTTATCACCAATAGCAGATAAAGTATCGGGTTTAATTTTTTCTTATGTAACAATAGGTGGAGTTAAGGTCGAATTTTTGATTGCGCTTTTGATATCAGCGGCTTTATATTTTACGTTTAGAACTGGTTTTATTGGCTTGTGGGGATTTAAACATTCAATAAAACTAATAACAAATAATTATGTGCATAATAATCCAAATGGTTATCAAAGAAAAAAGAAAGGTGAGTTATCATCTTTTCAAGCCCTTAGTGCTACAATTTCAGCTTCAGCCGGAATAGGTAATGTAGCGGGTTCAGCAGCAGCGGTGTCAATTGGAGGACCTGGGGTAATTTTTTGGATGATTGTTGCCGGAATGTTTTCTATGGCATTAAAGTTTTCAGAAGTATTATTGGGAGTAAAATTTAGGCAAACAAATCCAGATGGAAGTGTTTCCGGAGGTCCAATGTACTATATTCCGATAGCTTTTAAGGGGAATAAATTTACTGAAAAAGTTGGAAGTTGTTTGTCAAAAACATATGCAATTTGTTGTATTTTTGCAATGATTGGCGGTTGGAATTTGTTCCAGATAAATGCTATGACAGCACAATATACAGAGGTTACCGGTGGAAACTCCAGTATATTTGCCGATAATGGCTGGATATTAGGTCTGATAGTGGCGATTATTACTTGGTTTACAATTATTGGCGGAATTAAAGCTATTGGGAAATTTACTTCTAAAGTAACGCCTGTGATGTGTTCTTTGTATGTGATAAGCGCTTTTTTAGTTTGCTTAGTTAATATTAATCATCTTCCGGAAACTGTAGTATTAATTATAAAAGAAGCTTTTTCTCCTAGAGCAATCACAGGTGGTGCATTTGCCTGTTTACTTTGGGGATTTAGAAGAGCGATGTTTGCAAACGAATCCGGCTTAGGAACTGCACCTATTGCATTTTCTGCCGTAAACACCAATAAGCCTGTAGCTCAAGCATTTATTTCTATGCTTCAACCTTTTGTTGATACTGTTATTGTTGGAGTCGCAACAGCGTTTGTAATCGTTGTTTCAAAAGCTTATTTGACAGTTGATGGTATAGCTGGTATCGAACTTACATCAAAAGCTTTTGCCACTATTTGTCCTGCATTTCCTATTATATTAACAATTATGGCAAGTTGTTTTGTTTTATCAACAATGCTTTGCGGTTCTTATTATGGATTAAAAGCGTGGGGATTTTTGTTTGGGGAATCCAAGTTCAAAACTAGAATTTTTCAAGCAATTTACTGTTTATGTATAATTGCGGGCTCTGCAATGAACTTTCAAAGTATCATAAATTTATCCGATGCTGTTACTCTGTTTTTGGCAGTGCCTAATTTAATCGCAGTCATTGCGCTGTCTGGTGTCGTGATTAAAGAATTAAAACGATATTGTGAAAGATACGAAATTGGCGGTAATATCATAAAGTATTTAAAATAATTTAACATAATCTTTACTTGCTCATTTCTTTTTAATATTGTACAATATCTGCATTATATAGCTATTTGAGTAGGCAAGGTTGTGCAAATTTTCCATAAAGAGTGCACATAGTGGAGGAATAATAATGCCAAAAATTTATTTCGTAGATGTAACAAACAGAGATGGAGTTCAAACTTCAAGGTTAGGTTTGGCAAAATTACAAAAGACTATCATTAATCTTATGCTTGATGATATGGGAATAACTCAATCCGAGTTTGGTTTCCCGACAACAATGCACGAAATAAATTATTTGAATGCAAATTTGGAGCTTGTTAAACGTGGTGTCATTAGAAAAACAAAGCTTTCCGGTTGGATGCGTGCAATGGCTTCTGATGTAGAAAAGTCTTTTAATAATTGTCCGCTTTTAGAAAATTGCAATCTTTCACAATCAACGTCTGAACAAATGATTTACGGTAAATATCTTGGCAAGAAAACTCCGGATGATATTATTAAAATGACTTGCGAAGCAGTGGAATGTGCTGTTTCAAAAGGTGCTAAAATTATTGGTGTAAACGCAGAAGACGCTTCAAGAAGTGACTTAGACTTTCTTATTAAATTAGCAAAAGAAGTAAAAAAACGTGGTGCATACCGTTTTAGATACTGTGATACACTCGGTTATGAAGACCCGCATACAACTTATACAAGGATTTACAGACTTGCAAAAGAAACACAAATGCCAATAGAGATGCACTTCCATAACGATTTAGGAATGGCAGTTGCTTGCTCCGTTGAGGGTGCAAGGGCAGCCGTGGATGCCGGAGTAGACGCATATATCAACACTGCGATAAATGGTATGGGAGAACGTGCCGGCAATGCGGACTTGGTATCTTGTTTACTTGCTGTTTTAAAATCAGCAGGGTTTAGAAATGCAAACGGTCAATTCCAAGTTGATGAAAATATCGATTTAAGCAAAGCTTGGAAACTTGCTAAATACACCGCATACGCATTTGGCTTACCAATCCCAATCAATCAACCGGCAGTAGGTGATAATGCTTTTGCTCACGAATCAGGTATTCACGCTGACGGTGCTCTAAAAGACAGAAGAAATTATGAATTGTACGATTTCGAAGAACTAGGACGAGGTGAACCGGAAATCATTGAAACAGGAAGAATGATTACAACCGGAGAATACGGTGGTATCAAGGGATTTAGAAACGTATATGATAAATTAGAACTTGAATTTAAAGACGAAAACGAAGCCAGAAATATTTTGGAATTGGCACGTTACGCAAACGTACACACACAAAAACCTTTAACAGAAAGTGAACTTAAATTTATTTATCACTATCCTGATATTGCGGCTAGAATAATGACAGTATCACCATTCTACGAACCATCCGGTGAATTACAAAAACGTCTTAACAAAGGCTCTGTCGCTATGCCACACCACATCATCTAGTGCTACGCACGTAGACAACTTACTAAATTGTTTTATCACCCCTCGCCCCTTGTGGGAGAGGGTAGAATTTGTTAACGAACGTTAGTGAGTTTAGAAATTCGGGTGAGGGGGATGCTAATCCATAGTATTTTACCCCTCACCCGTATCCGTAATGCTCATTAACATTCGCAAACGGCTACTCCCTCTCCCACAAGGGGCGAGGGGTAACAAAACAATCTTGTTTCCTACCAACTCCGCCTCATTGGTGTAACTACCGGTTTGGCGCTTGTTCCCTCTCCTAGCAGGAGAGGGTTAGGGTGAGGTAGAGGTTATACATGTAGGTATTGGGTCGGCAGCAAGGTAAAAATTACAAAATTACATTAAAACTACCAACTCCGCCTCATTGGTGTAACTACAAGCTTGGCGCATTCCCTCTCCTCGGGGGAGTTTTTTTGTTTGACGTACCGGTCTGTAGTTCTAGCTACAGGTTCGTAAGTGTGTAATAACGTTTTACTATAAAAACCTAATCTATATCAATCGGGCTTTTTTGTATCAAGTCAATTGCTTCTCTTGCTGTAAAGACTAAGTCTTCAGGCACATTTGCAATGGTACAGAATTGTCTAAGTACATCAATAACTCGTTTAAAACATCTTACAATGTCACCTTCACCCATGTCAACTTCATCAATAATACTATCCCATTCTGCACCATTAGCCCACATTTCTATTAATGGTGAATAAAATCCATTAATATACATAGGATCTTCTACATCATAATGTTTTTGTTTTTTATCTAAATCACGTCTAATATCTTTGATTTTATTAAGTTTTTTCCTTACATTAGGTGATAACGGAAGTTGTGAATACAAATCAGCTCTCATGTCTTCTGTGGTAATAGCACAAACAACACTTGCCAATTCAGCAGGAGTCAACCCTTCCAACACTCCAGAGAAAATTATTTGTGCTAAGAATAATTCATTTTCTGAACGAATTTGAGAAATTGTAACACCTTTTTCTGTCGGATAATCATCTTTTAAATATCCGTATTCTGCAAGCACCGCTCTGTGAGATAAGAATTTATTCCAGAAAATATCTTTCTGTTTTTCAATTTCTTTATCAAGTGCTTTTTCTTTTGTTAAATATCTTTCAAGCAAATCAATATTTTTCATATGCTTTTTGAATAACTTACAAGTATCACACTGATAAGAGTGCATTTTTTCAAGCATTAATTTTGTTTGTCTGCCAAATTCAACCGCTTCATCACTAAGTGTTCTATTTTTCTTCTTTTCTTGTTTTTGAATGGTTTTGAATACTCTTCTATTCTGAACATAAATATCACGAATTTTATTATATTCAAGCAAATCTTCGTTTGTGCGTTTGCAATAACATTCAAAAGAATTACATTCATCTATTTTTTGGTCAAATTCTTTCTTTAAATTTATCAAAGGTTCAATTCTGTAGTTAGAAGAAAAATATCCAAAACTCTTTAGAACAAGTTCTTTAGCTTCTTCTAAAGTAAATCTTTGAAGAAGGTTCAATACCATTGAATAACTTGGTGAGAACTTACTTTCTAAAGGATTAGCGTCACTCAAAACAAGTTCTGCAACTTCTTCAGGAGTTTGGAAAGGACTACCTACAATTACTACATAACCTATTTCATCCATGCCTCTACGTCCAGCTCTGCCTGACATCTGCAAAAATTCACTAGGAGTAAGAGTTCTATGTCCGCTATCTGTTCTTTTGCTAATTGAACTGATTACCGTTGAACGTGCCGGCATGTTGATTCCGGCAGCAAGTGTTTCTGTCGCAAATACAACTTTAATTAATCCTTTTTGGAAAAGCTTTTCTACAAGTACTTTCCAACCTGGGAGTAAACCTGCATGATGAGATGCAACACCTTGAAGCAAATATTCTATATGTTTGTTTTTGTACAAATAAGGATTTTCTGCAATATATTCATCAATTATTTCTCTGATTTGCTCTTGCTCTTTAGGTGTTATCAAACATAATGATGCGCATTTTTCCATCTGTTCATCACATTTTTTACGTGAAAAAGTGAAATAGATTGCAGGTAGCATATTTTGTTCGTGCAAATTTCTCACAACATCTTTTACTGTATTTTTCTTTTGAACAGCTTTGCCACGCTTAAATTCTTTCTTTTCCGGTTTGATTTTTTTATTTAAAGCTCCACTAGGAGTCAAAAGTGGGAGCAATGTATGCGGTTGAGATGAATCAAAATAATAAAATCTCAATGGAACCGGACGAAAATCAGTGTTAATCAATTCTGTTTTAGAATGAACTGTATTTATCCAATCAGTAAGTTTGTCTGCGTTAGCTACAGTTGCAGAAAGTGCTACAAGTTGAACGTTTGTCGGACAATAAATAATACTTTCTTCCCAAACTGTACCACGCTGTTCATCGTTCATATAGTGAACTTCGTCTAAAATAACGTACTTAACATCCTTCAAATTATCAGTAACAGAACCGAAATTTGTACCGTAAAGCATATTTCTAAAGACTTCTGTTGTCATTACGACAATTTGTGCACCACGATTTATTGAAGTATCACCGGTTAAAAGCCCAACTTTATCAGAACCGTATTTTTCTGAAAAATCATTATATTTCTGGTTTGATAATGCTTTAAGAGGAGTTGTGTAAAAAACTCTTTTGCCTTGCTCTAAAGCGCAATGTATTGCGTGTTGTGCTATTACAGTTTTACCGGCTCCTGTAGGGGCGCAGACAACAACGCTTTCACCTTTCGTAATACACTCACAAGCCTCTTTTTGAAAATCATCCAACTCAAACGGGAATTCGTACATTATTAAACCTCAATAAACTATTCTAATTATATTGTAACATATAATGTTGCTTATTGTTAGAATTTAATTTCTATACGCTGTTAAAATTCCCCCAGGGACTTCTACTATTGCATACTGGAATTCTTCATCAGCGTCAACTGCCGCAATAAAATCTTGAACTTTTTCTGAATGAGAGATTATATTATCAGCAACAATCATAGCTTTTTGAGTTAAATGTGGTTTTACAAGCTCAAAATACTTAACATATTCTTTTTTGCAAGCGTCTATGAATACGAAATCAAATTTTTCGCTTTCATCTAACGATTCCAATATTTCACACGCAGAACCTTGTAGTGGTCTAACAATATCCATAACTCCGCAAGTCTTAAAATTTTCTATCGCAATACTTTGGCGCTTGTCATAGAATTCAATCGTAGTAAGTCTTCCACCTGTTTCTTTAAGCGCTTTAGAAAGCCATAATCCGGAATATCCGTTAGAAGTTCCTATTTCCAATGCGCTTTTTGCATTCATCATTTTTATAAATGTATTTAATAATACACCTGTTTTTCTAGGTACATTCCAAAATTCTTTTTGTGTTTTTTCTAATTCTGCTAATATTCCGGCAGTTACGTCATCCATTAAAATATCCAAAATAATCTCCTTTGTATATTTCTATTATAGTTTAAAGGTATTTTAATTTGGGTTGTTATGTAAAGTTTTGTAAAGATTGGGCTAAATTGTGAAATTTTAGAAAATAAAAATACTTTATATGTATATAAGATGAATATAAGAAGATATTAAGAAAGGAGGCTCCTATGTCATTAAACGGTACATCAAGAGCATCTGGTTATACAGCAACAGAATCAACGTGGTCACCTTCAGGTGGAAAAACAGCAAAAGCATCAAATCATCATTCAACATCACTTTATGCACAAGATGATTTGCGTCATATTGATAAAGATAAACTAAAAGCATCTAATGTCTGGAGTTTTTCTGCTCAACAAGCCGGTGCTTATCAGTCATAGTTTTTGGTGAGAAAAAAAGAGATTATCCTAAAAGGTTAATTGTATATTGATAATATCAATATTGACAATTAACCTTTTGTTGTATATTTTTTAGTTATGAGAGAATTTGATAAAATGATTAATGGCTTGGATTATTATCCAATGCAAGATGAAGAACTAATCAATCTAAGAGAGCACTCACAGAGAAAAGCAAAAGAATTTAATGCCGAACCTGATGCACAAAAGCGTGTAGAAATCTTAAAATCTTTTTTAGGTAAAATGGGCGAAGGTTGTTATATTACTCCGAATATTTTCTTTGATTACGGATGTAATACAGAATTAGGCAATGGTGTTTATTTTAATGCTAATTGTACAGTCTTGGATTGTGCAAAAGTTAAAATTGGTGATAACACACTTGTTGGACCTAATACGCAGTTTTATACACCGATTCATCCGCTTGATTATGCAACACGAAATAAATTTGTAGAAACAGCAAAGCCGATTACAATAGGTAAAAATTGTTGGATTGGCGGAGGAGTTGTATTTCTCCCTGGGGTTACAGTTGGTAATGGCTGCGTAATTGGTGCCGGCTCTGTTGTAACAAAAGATATTCCTGAAAATTCTTTGGCAGTAGGCAATCCTGCAAGAGTAATCAGACAAATTGAACAAAAATAGATAATGATAAAAAAAAGAATACCGGCATGCCAGTATTCTTTTTATTTATTTAATATTTAATCATTAACTTTTTGTTTAAAAGCATGTTCTTTTCTATCTTCTTCAATATTAGGAGTATCAATTTCAAAAACATAAGCGTCACATGGTGCAAGGTTTACTCTAAGTTCATCTTCATCAACTTGGAATTCGCTTGTATCACCATATTCCGGAACCATATTTTTAAGTTTTTGTGTTTCTTTTAAGCCTGGAATTTCAACAATACCTGTTACATTTCTATTTGGATTTTTATTAGCCACAACAAGTATTGTTCTGCCATTTTTGCTGTTGTGTCTTGCATATGCAATAATTTGGTCGTTTCTGTCTTCACGTTTGTCTAATTCGATAAAGCTACTATTTTTGTCAGCAAGAACATCAAGGTTTTCACTTCTCATTTTCAAAGTACCACGCATAACTCTTTCGATATCAGGACAATCACCACCCGGTTTTCTTGATAAATTGAACAATGCTAAACGGTATCTGTGTTCGTTCATCAATGTATTGCCGTTGTAAGATTCAATGTTTTCTGTATTACGGTATTTGTAATCGTAATAATCGCCGGTTTGGAATCCATCAATAAAGTATGGATTGCACATTGGGATTGTTGATTGCAAAACTGTTGTTAATTTGCAGAAATTTTCTCCGCCATGTATCATTGAAGAGCTGTCATCGTGTGTTAGGAATGAACCGATAACACTTTTACCTGCAGGCAATTTGTGTGACAAATCAAGATTGAATTTTACATAATCGTCAAATTCTGAAGCATTTCTCCAATCGTGGAAAATGTGATATTGTCCGTAATACTCATCAAAGCCTGCTTTTAGCAAATCTTCCGGTCTATCATACGGCATATTTACCATCGGAGAAGCACATTCATAAGTATAGCTTTCTGCTAACCAAGCAAATTGCGGATCTTTTTCATGCGAATATCTGATTAACTCATCCCAAAATTCAGGAGGTTTCGCTCTGGCAACATCCGCTCTTATACCATCTAAACCTAAGTCAATGCAAGCATCTACATATTGTTTGTGCATTTCTAATAACTTAGGATTCAAAGTTCTTTGAGCTTCATCTGCCCAAGGTTCAAACATTCTGATATCTGCCCAGCCTTGTGGAGTTTTATCTTCACCGTTTCTGCCGTATGCCATAAGTTCAGGTTCTGCCTCAAACATATCTACAGAAGCACAACTTGGTAAATCTAGCATAACTTTTATGTTACGTTTGTGGCATTCGTCAATAAATGCTTTGAATTGTTCATCAGGAGTTCTTGGGTCGTTTTGGTCAATAATCATAGGATCAATTGCCAAATGACCATCTTCTGTTACATATTTAGCAGGGGAATACAAAGAACCTGCGGTACCCATTGCATTTTTCTTTCCGGTAGGGTGGATGGGCAAAATGTGTATTGTGTTAATGCCGTCATTCTTTAGTTCGTCAAGTCTTGATATAGCGCTCAACAAAGTACCATTTTTTTCGCCGGTTGATAATGTAACTTTGTCATCTCCGTTTAAATCTTCTGCAGTGAAAGTTCTTGGTACAATTGCCATCATAACAGATTCATTGTTTTGAATCATACTTCTGAGGTTGTTTTGATAAGGTTCTGTTTTAGTTGCGTTCAAATCAACTTTTTTTACAGAAGCAGCATTCATCAAGGCAAGATTTTGTAAATATTTAGCGGAAATTTCACTATCAATATTCTTTGTTTCTTGTCCTTTAACAGTTTCAACTTGTTGTTGTGGGGCTACTGCTCTGAAATTAATAGGCATAATCTTAGATATTTGCATCATCACTCACCTGCTTCTCTATATTATGAGGGTTTCTTATTTTTCCGAATCCAAATTGTGCAAGAATTGTTGCACCAACTACTGTTCCGCCGATTGCGGAAGCTATTCTTAACCATTTTTGGTTACCATATCTTCTTTCTGCTGCATTCTTAACCAAGTCTACAGAATTTTGTGCAACAAGGTTAAATTTAGACATCCTTGTTATTTCTGATTTAGTATATTGTTTAGGCGCATTGCCATCAATAATGTGGTATGGCTTTGTAAAATCAATGTCATTATTGCCGATTACATCTTGGAAACGTTTCAAGTATTTAGCAAATCTGCCTGAAACATCGCCTGTTGATAAATCGCTAGATACTTTCATAGCTTCTTTAGTGCTTTCCTGAATATTATTTGAATCCCAAACTGTGCGCATAATGTCTTTGTAGTATTCAGGATTGTTAACTGTATTCAATTTCATTGTGTGATCTGAAGATGTAGCACTTAAGATAGCTTCTTTACCCTTTGCTAATATTGATTTTGCATATTCTCCATCAGCTTCCGGACGTTTGTATGTATCAAGCATATGCAACACTCTGTTGAAAGAATTTTTAGCACCTTGATAGCGTTCAACTATTCTGGAAATTTCAAGATTTTTAGAAGAACCTACACCTTTTGCGTTGTCTTTTGCGTATTGAAGTTGTTCTGCGTCTTTAAGTCCCCAGTAATTTACACCTGCATATTTGTTCTTTGTTACACCATCTAACATATCAAATAATTCTTGTCTGTTTCCAATAGAGTTAGACAAAGTTGAAACATCTTCTTTTACTAGTTTGTCGATAGTGTTTTTGAACTCGCCAATATTATTTAATCGTTTAGCAGTGTTATTGTAATTGTTTTCAATACCTGTAATCAAATCTTTTAAGTGAGATTCAGCTTCACTTTTTCCGTTAAGCTTAATTTCCATATCACTCATAACTTGGGTAAGTTTTTCAACTGCTTTTTGGTATTTAGTTTCGTCTTTTACTAACTCTTGCAATTTTTTATCAAGAATTTCTTGAGCATACTTATCGGATTGACGCATTTGTTTTAAATCTTTGAATTTTATATCCAAAACGTCAAGCAATGTGCTTTCAAATTTGCCGTAAGATTTAGCTAAAACAGTTTCCGGCGCATATTCAACTTTGAAAGATTTGCACTTATCAAGAATTTTTTGATTGTCTTTGAATTCACCAATAACTTTTGCAAAATCAACAACACTCTTGATTTTTGCTTCATCAACCGCTTGAGCCGGATGTCTTTGCAATTTGCTTGAAATCTTTTCTAAAACTTCATTTTGATAAGCTTTTAAAGCTTCTTGTGATACACCTTTTTCTGCTGCCATTTTGCTTTCAAATAATTGTCTGAATTCACCTTTGATGTTCATTAATTGTTCAGATGTAATTTCTTTGCCGTACTTGTCAAGAATAGATGCGACTTCTTCTTTTGTCGGAACAAATACTTTTTCTAAAACAGCTTTATTTCTTGAAGGAATATTCTTTTTAATAGAATTTATTACCTTGTCAGAAGCATTTTCTTGTAAAGAATAAGAATTGCCTGTTCTAAAAAGTTTTGCTAAATCTTCTTTAATACCTTCAGAAGCGTTTGCATCCATTTCTGTAGTGAATAATTTTACTAAATTATTGAATTCAGCTTCTGGTAATTCTTTGCCTTTATAATTTTCAATAATTTTTTGAGCTTCTTTGCTCAATTTATTTGCAGAAATTGAAGCTACGTCTTCTGACATATTTTCAGTTTTTGCTAAAGCGTTTTTGATTTGAGAATTATATTTAACATTTCTTGCACTTTCTAATGCAGGAGAAATTACTTTTTCTAATCCGCAACACATTAGAGCTGCGATTACAGGAGTTGCAATACCTGCAGTCATCATCCATAGTGTGTTATTTTGGATTGCAATTTTTCTCATTTGTTCTTTGATTAAATCGTTACGGTTTTTAATTCCTCTTGGGATGCCCATTCTGTCACCGATAACATCTAAATCTTCTCCAGGGTAATCTCCTTGATACATATCAAACGGTACGTAATTAGGGTCTTGTAAAACAGTCTTCTTACGTCCTTGATCATCAATATATTCTTTACCGATATCAAAACCTTGTACAATTCTTGATGGAGCGTTAATTGCAACTTTCGGATACAATGACATAGAAGCCAAGAATGCACCCAAACCTGTGTATTCCATTATTCTAAGCATTGGATTTTTTGTTCTTGCCGCTAACATTGTTGCAATTCCGATACCGCCTAGCTTTAAGCCAACATCATTGAGTCTGCCTAATTGGTGGTCATTTGCGTTACCTTGGAAACCATCCTTTACAGCTTTAATATCGTAAGCAACATCCTTAATGAAATATTTTGGAACGGTTACTAAAGAATCATGAACTAAGTGACCTTGCGCCGGAAGCGGTTTAACGTCATTGTCAGTTCTAATAGTACCTGTCGCTTCACGATAAGGTTTGTGAGATTTAGTATTATCAATGTTATTTGGAATAATAGGATTTATAGCCATACTAAATCACCGTACTTTCTTTAGATTTGTCCATAATATCTTTATTTGCCAATTTGCCCATATGTTTTGCCTTGTGTATAACGTTTGCAGTACTACCGATAGTTAAAGCAGCAGTGAATAACAACCAAGCTTTGCCGGCATGTTTCATAAATCCGCTTTTTCCGGCATCACCGGTCCAAAGAGTTTTGCAAGCTTGAACAAAAGATTTGCCGAATGTTTTTGAAATGTTAACAAAATTTTCTCCGGCATTTTTCATACGACTGCCAAATTTAGTTACTAAACCTTCGTTCGGTTTTGCAACATGACGTTTTCTGTTTGCTATAGCATCAAAGAAGTTACTCCAACTGTTTTGTACGGCTAAACCAACTCCGACACCTGCCCAAGCATAAGATGAAAGGCTCTTAGCTGTTTTTGTAGTAGAAACAACACTTTGAATAATTGGAGTTGTTTCTGTTACTGAATCGTTTAAGTCTTCGCCCAAGCCGATTTTCTTGGCGATTTTGTTATAATAATCAATTCCATAATCTTTTTGGATTAAATCTTTTCTGAAAAATTCTCTACTATCATAAACTTTTCTTTGTTGAATTTGAGGAATAATGTTAGCTGCTTCGCCGGCTTCTTTAGGAAGCGGATAATAAACATGTTCAATTGGAAGTTCTATATCAATTCCGGTTCCCCAATAAACAGGTCTTGTTACCAAATCATTTGAAAGTGTTTTCATTAGACCGTATAAAACAACTCCCAATGCCATTTTGTTACCATTCAAACTAGCGATTTTTTGTGATTTTGGGTTCAAGTCTTTAAGCATGTTAAATAGACCCATGAACATGCCGCTACCAACTAAATATGGAACAATTCCCATAGATAAGAATTCGTAAAAATCTGAGTTAACATCTCCTCTTAATCCTTTAACCGGATATTGTAAAATAGCGTTGCTTGTCTTTTGAAATTTTTGCTCAACCCTTGTTTTCAAAGTATTCGGAAGAATGCGTGATTCCGCCTCACCGCTTTCTTTCTTCTCCGGTTGCGCCCCAAATCTAAGATTATTTTCTGCTAGTTTAATCGGTCTAATCATACGAACCCCATCTGGTAACTATATATTTAAAGTTCCTAAAAAATTATTTTTTGCTATTTTTAAGGCATGAACTTTACATTTATTTACAATGAATACACACCGCTCAATACACTCTTATAATTTAACAAAAAGATGTTTGATTTACAAGGGGAGGTGTTCCTTTTTAGTGTTATTGAAAGTCTTAGACATTGTAGAATTTATTGAAACATTGGCGAGGGAATGCGCCATACTTGCAAGTGCAACTACCAACCGTTTTAAAACAACTTTCAATTTTCAACTTTCAACTTCTGAAAGCTGACAGTTGTTGTCTATGTGCCAGAGTAACTATAAGCCCCCACCCTAACCCTCCCCCTAGGAGAGGGAATGCGCCATACTTGCAGGTGCAACTACCAACTGTTTTAAAACAACCTTCCACTTTCCACTTTCAACTTCTGAAAGCTGACCAAATGTCTACGTACGTAGTACCGTAGCACCTAGTAGAGGCAATATTTGATGGCTTCAATCATTGATTCGGGGTTAGCCAGATTTTTGCCTGCTATGTCAAACGCTGTACCGTGGCTAGGTGAGGTTCTAATAATATCTAGCCCAATTGTCATATTTACGGTTTTTTCAGAGGCTACAGCTTTTATTGGGATTAAACCTTGGTCATGGTAACAAGCTATATAACAATCATAGGACTGCTTTTCACCACTTAAATAATTTTGAACAGCTTTTACAAAAAGCGTGTCAGCCGGTAACGGATTTGTGATATTGATTCCACGTTTGCGCACAGCTTCTATTGCCGGCAAGATTTTTTCGTCTTCTTCTGTTCCTATAACACCGTGTTCTCCGGCATGCGGATTAAGAGCACAAAGTGCAAAATTCGGCTTCTTTATCATTAATTTATTTTGGAAAAAGCTTCTTAAGCGTTCTGTTTTTTCGATTAAAAGCTCTTTGGTGATTAATTTGCTAACGTCTTTTAATGCGCAATGTCGCGTTAAAAGAAGAACTCTAAAATCTTTTGATACAAATAACATTTCAGCTTTTTGTCCATCATGCGCAAGAAAATGTTCTAAAATCTCAGTTTGCCCTTTGTAGTGATGTCCTGCAAGATTCATTGCTTCTTTAGAAGTTGGTGCGGTGACAATAAATTTTGGTTTCAATTCACAAGCTTTTTCCAATGCTCTAAAAGCAAATTCTCCGGCTTCTGCTGACACTTCTCCCGGAATAACTTTGTTTGGATAATCAATTTCTATCATTTCATAATTATTTTGAAGTGAACCGTACGTGTTCAAAACCTTTGAATTAGAAATTATCACAATATCTCTAGCCGGAAGGTTCATTAAATTAAGGGCTTTTATTGTAACTTCAGCACCAATACCGTTCGGGTCACCGGTTGTTATAACTATTTTGTTTGCATAATTACTCATGATGTTTAAAATAATCCAATATTTCTATTAAAGTTCTTGTGTTTCCTAAATTTCCTGATTTTGTAACAATCCATCTGCCATTTTCGTCTGAACACAATGAAATCGCTGGCGCAACTTCATCCATCAAACGTAATTCATTAGTATTAATCGCTTTGCAGCATTTATAAGATGTTTCGCCGCCAAGAGTTATTAATATAACATTAATTTCCGATAAAACTCTTTTAGTAAGTTCCGCTAAATAATCTGTAATCATGCTTGCAAGCTTGTCTTTTGTAAGCTCTGCGTTAAATGAATCATCAGAAAAACCGTCAAAATTTGCTATTAGGTGTGAAGTGTGAACAGTTACTGTTACCCCACTTTTTAAATTGGTTATGATTCTGTCTACGATATCATTGTCAACTCCGTCAAGAATATCAGATGTTTCAAGCGCTATAAAATTAATATCGTTATAGTCATCCGAATTTTCAAGCTTTGTAATTTGTTCTGCCGTAATATTTGTAGCTGTACCGGATACTATAAACTTAGGCAATTTTTCTAATTTAATCGGTTCACGTTCTCTTTCTATACCTGAAAGCCAACATTTTCCTACAACTTGAGCTCCGGCAGCAGTTCCGGTAGGTAAAAGCTTTTTCTCGCATTTCTTTATTGCTAAAGCTAATTGCTCAATATCTGTAATAGACACTGCATCAGCTACGATAAGTTTTTTACCTTCTTTTAACAATTCATTAATCTTAATTAAGATTGGACCTGCGCCGTTCATAACGGTTTTTAAATCAACAATTCCTACAATATTTCTATCTTTTTCTTCTAATTGAGATTTTAGAAGGGTAGGAATATGAGATTCTAATATTGGAGAATGCGGATCCATTGCCATCTCGGTGCGTCCTAAAGGGACTCCTTTAAGTAAGTGATAACCGCCAACTGTAATTCTTCCTTCTTGTGGAAATGCCGGCATGATTATTGCAGCATCATATCCAAGAATGTTTATCATTGTAAGCGTTTCTGGGGCAATATTACCACGCATTGTTGAATCAATTTTTTTATAATAGTATTCAAACGAGAAATTCTCTTGGAAAGAACATAAAGCTTTTTTAACGTTTTCAACAGCTTGATTAGCCGGAATGTTTCTAGATTCTGTAGAAACAGCCCAAACTTCTGTTTCTTGCTTTTTGTTAGGAATATAATCCTGATTAAGCAAGATCTCTGTATTTGCTCCTCCCAAGTGGAATTGGAGCGCTGTATCGTTTGCGCCGGTTAAATCATCCGCAACTATTCCAACTATGTCAGAAAATATCATTGTTCTGCGTCTCTTTTTGAACCTAATAATCTTACTGTGTTTGCAACAATCAAGAATCTTTCTCTTTCTTCACCTGATTGATCAGTCCATTTGCTGATAGAAATTCTACCGTCTACAGCAACTTGACGACCTTTTTTTATATATTCACCGGCAAATTCAGCTTGCTTGTCCCAAACTTCAACATTAAACCAATCTGTAACTTCTTCTTTTGTTTTTGAATCCCATCTGCCAACTGCTAAAGAAAAATTAGTTTTAACTTTTCCGGATTCAAAATACTTGATTTCAGCATCTTGTCCTGCTCTACCTACGATAGTTGCTGTATTCATTAATATTTTCTCCTTATCAAAATAATAAATACATTATATCATGTAACAAATTTAAAAAAGTAACTATTACTAATTGTAAATTTTTTTTAAGCTAAATAGCAAAAAATAAAATTAGGTACCTTAACATAACGTAGATTAAGGAGAATTACAAAGTGATTTTAGGAATTAATTCAGCAGATGCAGCAGCAAAAATACCTGCATATAAAAGGTCTTTTACAAAGTTACGTGATACCGAAAATACAGCAAATACGGTTACAAACCCAAATAATACAGAATTATCAGGTGTACCAAAGAGCTATATAACTTTTAGAGCAAGTGAAGATAAAACCGATTTGAATTTTACGGATGATGCTAAGGAAATATTAAATGATGCAAAGGATATTGCTATAACATTAGGACATGGTGAAATTACTCCGGAACACGTTATAGAGGCAGAAATTCAACATACAGTAAATCTGGCAAAAGATTTACCAAAGGAACTTATTGAGAGCGGTGGTGTAGAAGATTTGTCTGCTATGACAAAATTAGCAAAACAATATTCCGGCAAAAATATGATGGAAACAGAAAATTCCAGAGATTATTTATTTGGCGCAATGCAAGATTTACAAGAAAATAATGCAGAAGCTATAAAAGCAATGCCAACAGTTGAATCTGATGGTAATATTAAGTTATCAGATAAATTTGATAAAAAATTAAGAGAACTTAACACTCCTTATCTGGATTCGTACATGTTACTCGGCACGGCATTTAACACAATATCTGCGGATGGAACAAAATATCCGGTATCTTTCTTAGAAGATATGCAAAGTTACACATTCTACAAGACTACAGAAGAAATTAACAAAGATTATATGCCAGCTTATGATAAAAGAGCAATTGACGTTTGGAATAAACTTGCTCTTGGGTCAAATTTGAATGTTACATTTGAAGATAAAAAAGAAGCTGATAGATTAGTAGCAAGTCTTATTGAAACTGTTAATGCTCAAAAATACGGAAACTTTAACCAAGAAAATACAATATTCTTTACTATGTCAGACTCAATCAACGATGTAGGTTTGTTAAAAGAAATTGAGATGATAAAAGAAGGTACACCGGAAGAAAATAAAATTATCACTGTAAATATGGATCAATTACTTGTAAATTCTCAAGCAACAAATGAGAAGGATGAATTAGCCGGCGTTGTAAGATTATCTCAAATTATTAACAGTAAGGAAAATGGTATAAAATTAGTCCTATGCTACAGTAATGATGTGTATTACAAACTGGTAAACGATCCAAGTTTGGGCGCTTTGTTTAAAAATTATTTGGCATATGCTATTCCACCAATTCAAACATATGAAGCAAAAGAAATGCTTACTGATGATGCGTTAAAAGATATCAAAACTCCTTTTTCTAAAGAAGCAAAAGATAGAGTAATTTTCCACGCTGCAAATATGCAAGGAGTATTCCCTGATAAAGCTTTAGATTTGATGAAAAGAATTTCTTCTTATTATGGAAATCAAAAACAAGAAATAGCAAGCGGAGATGTAGATGAGTTTGCTCAAATTGCCTATGAATTATTTGATAAAAGTTCTCAAAAACAAGGTGTTGTTTATGATACAGGAAAAACATTAGATAAAATGTATGGTAAAGAAACAACAAAAAAAGATATTGAGGCTATAATCCGACAAATAAAGACCGGTAATATCGGAACAAGAGGTATTGTTATTTATTCTCGTGATCCTGAAGCAGGTTCCGGCAGAAAATACACTGCTGAAACAATTGCCGGAGAGGCTAAAGTTCCTTTTGTTTCAATCAACACCGCAGACTTTGCTGATTCTGAAAGGGACGAAGACAATCACATCGTAGAAACCCCTAAAAATGCAATGAAAAGAGTTTTCTCCGAAGCTAAAAAAGCGGCAAGACAGAACCCTTATAAGACTGCCATTTTATATGTAAGTGATTTTGAACAATTTGCGTTCTCAGGACCTTATCTCCCTGGGTATAAACAAGCTATGTCACAATTGACTACTGAAATGGAAAAAGCAGTAAACGAGGATGTTAACATTGTAGTAATTGGTTCTACAGATGAATATTATGCAGATTCAATTCCAATGGTTGCAAGAGGTTTTAACCAATCTATTGTAGTTGATTCTCCTGCTTTTAACAAGAAAGCCAGACGTGAAATTCTTTCTAACAGAATTAAAGATACCAATTTATCGGTAGAATCAGATAATAATGACAAAATGTTGGATAAACTTGTCAAAATGACAGAATATATGTCATTTGTAGAAATCAAATCTTTGGTTGATAAAACAAAACAAATCATGTATGAACGTGGTAAAAACATAGCTTCTATTGGAGATTTTATTTAAGCATATTTACAGCTTTCAACAGGAAGAACTTCTCATCCGGAAATGCCTGATTATAACAAACGTGCAACAACTTCTCACGAATGCGGTCACGCTACTAATCTAGAAGTTATGGGTGATATATTAGCAAGAAAAGGTGAACCTTGGCACCAATCACATGAAGTTAACTTCATAACACTTGACCCACGTGGTAATTTCTTGGGAGCTGTGTTTGAAAACAGAAAAGAAAATTCAGACTTGCCGTTTGAAGCTTTATTTACAAGTATTGTTTGTGCTTATGGCGGATATTCTTGCGAAAAAGCGTTCTTTAACATGGATGGTTCAAGCGGAATTTCTTCTGACTTGGCTCAAGCTGCCGGAGCAGCAAAACGTGGTATTGAATACTTTGGATTAGGCTATAATACCGGTAAAATTTCTAATGCGGTAGGTATTAAATCCGGAAAGTACAACGAAAACGTATTCAAAGATATGGATGTCATTTTAACAAATGCACAAATTGTATCAGATATGATTACGGACGGTTACAAAGAATTTAATAAATGGTTCACGAAAAAATACTCTAAAAAAATCGGAACTGATGAATGCATGGTAGATGGTGATGATTTTAGAAAAGCTCTAAAGAAATGGAAAAAATCACTTTCTACAGAAATGAAAGCCAACTTAGAGATTATGGATGATATCATTATGGATGTAATCAAATCTACTAAAAATGGTAAAAAATATTTCCAAGTGAAGAAAGTTTGGTAGAGATATTATTTGATTTAATTTGAAAATTCAAAACCATTCTGGCACATCACCTCTCCTATGCACTGTTGTTCGGTAAAGGTTTTCTTGAAACAATTAAAGCACAATTACTATCATTGATACGTCAAGACCTAGTTGGTAGCCTTTAATAGAAACTTGATAACCGGCGATTGTGTCTATGTGCGTTCGGCAAGTTCTTTGTCCATAAGGTAAAGTGATGTATTATCATCGCCGAATAATTCCAGACGTTTTATTATATCTTTGATATTCTTTTCTTCTTCAATTTGTTCTGTAATAAACCAGTCAATAAAAGAAAGCGTTGTTCTGTCACACTCGTCTTCTGCAAGATGTGCAACTTTCATAACAGATTCTGTGATACATTTTTCATGGTCGTAGACTATGTTAAAAATTGAAATAATACCGTTGTATTCAAATTCAGGAGTTCGGATTTGTTTGAGTGTAACAAAACTATTGCGTTCTATAAGATAATCAAAGAGCTTTAAGCCATGCTCAACTTCTTCACGTGCTTGTAATCTAAACCAAGAAGCAAAACCAAAAAGTCCGAGTTCTTTAAGGTATGCTGACATTGATAGGTATAAGTATCCGGAGTAAAACTCTTTATTAATTTGTTCGTTAATTATTTCATTTATTTTTTCACTAATCATTTTTATTTTCTCCCCA
>OIYO01000332.1_pt1 | contig 42689 bp, 39 predicted proteins | sample 1588191 | NCBI WGS metagenome assembly OIYO01 (sample SAMN03283275) | human gut metagenome | biome: human-associated habitat; material: feces | host: Homo sapiens | place: Peru | collected 2012 | reverse complement strand
CCAGATTCTTTATTTAATATATTTTCCATTTTTTCTGGAGAAATTTTTTCTTTTTTCATAATATATGTTACAACCGATGGGTCTAAATCTCCACTTCTTGTTCCCATTGATATTCCACCTAATGGAGTTAGTCCCATGCTTATTTCCATAGATTCACCTTGGTTTATTGCACATACACTTGCTCCTTGTCCCAAATGGCAATTTATAATTTTCAATTCCGTTATTTTCTTTCCAACTATTTCTGCCACTCTATTTGAAACAAATTGATGTGACATCCCATGAAAGCCATACTTTCTTATTCCATATTTTTCGTAATATTTATTAGAAATCGGATATAAATATTTCTCTTTTGATAAAGATTGGTGAAATGCTGTGTCAAAAACTGCAACCATTTTTATATTTGGAGCTATTTTTTGACATGCCTTTATTCCAAGTATTGCTGCTGGATTATGCAATGGCGCCAATTCTACACATTTTTCTATATCTTCTATTACTTTATCTGTTATTATTACAGGTTTTGTGAATTTTTCACCACCATGTACAACTCTATGTCCTATTCCATCCAATTCTTCTAAACTTTTTATAACTCCATAATGAGGATTTGTTAACCTACTTAACACAAAAGAAATTGCTTTATCATGATTTTTAGCATAATGTTCAAACTCACGTTTTTCACCTTTTACCTTATGTGTTAAAAAAGCATTTGGTTGACCAATTCTTTCAAAATATCCTTTTACTAACATTTCTTCTGTGTCCATATCAATTACTTGATATTTTAATGATGAGCTTCCTGAATTTAAGACTAAAATCTTCATATTTCTCTTCCTTTCCTATTAAGATCTGTCCCTATTGGACATTTTGCGCTTGAACTGCAGTAATTGCAATAACTCCAGCAATGTCTTGATAACTGCATCCTCTTGATAAGTCATTTACAGGTTTAGCAATTCCTTGGCAAAGTGGGCCATAAGCTTCTGCTTTTGCTAACCTTTGTACTAATTTATATCCAATATTTCCAGCATCTAAATCTGGGAATATTAATACATTAGCTTCGCCTGCAACATTACTTCCTGGTGCTTTTGATTTTGCAACTTCTGGAATTATTGCTGCGTCTAATTGAAGTTCTCCATCTGCTTTTAACTCTGGTTCTTTTTCTTTTAATAATTTTGTTGCTTCAACAACTTTTTCTGTTAATTCAGATTTTGCACTTCCATATGTTGAATATGAAAGCATTGCAACTTTAGGTTCTTCTCCTACTAATTGTTTAAAGCTTTTACTTGATGATATTGCAATTTCTGATAATTCTTCTGGATTTGGATTTGCGTTTAAACCAGAATCTCCAAATATAAATGTACCATTTGCTCCATATTCACAGTTTGGAACTACCATAACAAAAAATGCTGATACTAGTTTTGTGTCCGGTGCTGTTTTTAAAATTTGTAATGCTGGTCGTAATGTATCTGCTGTTGAATGTACTGCACCTGAGACTAGCCCGTCTGCTTTTGTTTCTTCATCTTTTACCATTAACATTCCAAAATATACTGGGTCTAATGCTATTTGCTTTGCTTGTTCTATTGTCATTCCTTTATGTTTTCTTAATTCATAAAGTAAATTAGAATATTTTTCATAATTTTCTGATGTTTTAGGGTCTACTATTTCTGCTCCTTCAATATCTATGTTGTTAGTTTTTGCAATATTTAGTATTTGTTCTTTATTGCCTACTAAAATTATATTTGCATATTTTTCTTTTAATGCTATTTCTGTTGCTTTTAGTGTTCGTATGTCTTCTGCTTCTGGAAGTACTATTGTTTTTATGTCTTTTCTTGCTCTGTTTTTTATTGTTTCTATAAAATTCATTCTTGCCCTCCTTTTTGTATCTTTTTTAGACAATACAATTCTATAACAAAAAAGAATACTTTTCAAGTATTCTTTCTTATTTATTTTAATACAAATTTTAAAATGTAATATTATACTTGGTATATGGATTTTTTCTTATTTATTTTTTTAAATTCACTAGACTGTTTATACATTTTGTGATATCATTGTTTTATAAATCAAAAGAAAAAATTAGGAGGTAATTTATGTCAAAAATAGTAAAAACATTAGCAATAATTTCAATAATGATATTAATTAATATTGGATATGTAAGTGCTGTTGATTTGAATTTAACAGAAAATATAGTAAATAATGCAAATACATCAGAAACAACAAATCAATCAACATATAACTCTTATGTAAATACCAGCTATGCATCAAATTCAACAATTACTAAACCTTCAGCAACAGTTAGTACAAGCAGTATTTCTGATTCTAGCTTAAGTATATCAAATATTTTAAATATATTTTTGATTGTTATTGGTATTCTTTTAATTTTACTAGCAATAGCTATTTTAATAAAATTAAAAAATTAATTTAAGATTAAAACTAAAATTTTCATTATAAAAGGAAAGTTTTAGTTTTTATTTTTTGTATTTTACAGTAATTTTTTGTATGTATATTTTGTCCGAATTTAAAAATAATATTAATAGATTTAAAAAAAAATCTACTTTAAATTTTAAAGGAGGACATTTAATATGAACAAGAAATTTTTTGTTTCTTTAGCTATCATTTTATTTGCTGTTTTTTCTTTTACAGTATGTTTTGCTACTAGTGGAAATGGTTTAGAAACTGTAGCTAATAATGTTAGAAATGTAGTTGGTGGTGTAGAAAATACAGTTGAAAATGCTGCATTAGATATTTCTAACGCTTCCAAGAGTGCAACTGGAAGTACTGAAAATGGTGTAGCTGGAAATATGAATACTAATGCAAGAACATCAACAAATACTACTAATAATGGAAGATATACTACTACTAGAACTGCTACAAATGGAACTGTTATGGGTATGACATCTACTGCTTGGACTTGGCTAATACTTGGTATTGCTGCTATTGCAATAATTGCTGTTGTTTGGTATTATTCAATGCAATTTACAAACAATAATAATCATCATAATAACAATAATGACTAGATTTTAAATTAGTCTAATTTTAAAATTAGACTAATTGCAGTTTTGGATTTTTCGTGTTATACTATATAAAAAAATAAAGAGGTTATTAATATGGAAACAAAATTAATTGTGAAAAATCCTACTGCATTTCATAATTATACAATTGATGACAAATTAGAAGCAGGAATTGTCCTTTCTGGAACAGAAATAAAATCTATAAGAAATGGCAAAGCTAATTTAAAAGATAGTTATGCTGTTATAAAACATGGTGAAGTATACATAGTTGGTATGCATATAAGTCCTTATGAGCAAGGTAATATTTTTAATAAAGATCCTTTGAGAGATAGAAAGCTTTTATTAAATAAACGAGAAATTAATAAATTAATTGGACTTACTAGACAAAAAGGTTATAGCCTTGTTCCTTTAAATATGTATTTTAAAGGCAGTTTAGTAAAAATTGAATTAGGTATTGGTAAAGGAAAAAAACTTTATGATAAGCGTGAAGATATTGCTAAAAAAGATGCTGAAAGAAGAATGAGGCAGCAAATGTCCCACTAGTGACGGTTCTTTTTGGGACATTTGTATTAAAAAATATAGCTATAAATTTCATATAGCTATATTTTTTATGTCAAAAAGGGCGTCCCTTTTGACAATTTTTATTATGCTTTATTTTCTGAACCAAAAACATCAACAATTTTATGTTTTACAGTTTCTTTTATTAAATCTCTTGCTTCTCCTAAATATTTTCTAGGGTCAAAAGCATTTGGATTTTCAGCAAATACTTTTCTAATTCCAGCTGTCATTGCTAGTCTTAAATCTGTATCTACATTTATTTTTGAAACTCCTGATATACTTGCCTCGTGTAATATTTCATCTGGTACACCTTTTGCTCCTGGAATATCTCCTCCAAATTCATTACACATATTTACTAATTCTGGTATTACTGTTGAAGCCCCATGTAATACTATTGGTGTATTTGGTATTTTTGATTTTATTTCTTTTAAAATATCAAATCTTAATTTTGCTTCTCCTTTAAATTTGTAAGCACCATGGCTTGTACCAATTGCAATTGCTAATGAATCACAACCTGTTCTTTTAACAAATTCTTCTGCTTGAGCTGGGTCTGTATACATTGCATCTGATGCTGCTACATTTACATCATCTTCTATTCCTGCAAGTTTTCCAAGCTCTGCTTCTACTGTAACTCCATGTTCATGTGCATAATCTACTACTTTTTTTGTTAACGCTACATTTTCTTCAAAATCATATTTTGAACCATCTATCATAACTGATGTAAATCCATTGTCTATACACATTTTTGCTGTTTCAAAATCTGGTCCATGGTCTAAATGTAATGCTATTGGAATATTTGGATGTTCCTCTACTGCTGCTTGTACCATTTTAATTAAATAATTTATTCTTGCATATTTTATTGCACTTGCTGATACTTGTAATATTACTGGTGAATTAGTCTCTGCTGCTGCATCAACTATTCCTTGTATTATTTCCATATTATTTACATTAAATGCTCCTATTGCGTAGCCTTCCTTCATTGATTTTTCAAACATTTCTTTTGTTGTTACTAATGCCATTATCAATTCCTCCCTTTAAATTTTATTTAAATTATAGAAAATTGCATATTATAATATGTAATTTTCTTTTTGATAATGTTATTTTATTTCTAAATAAATTATCTGTCAATAGTTTTCCCATTCTTCTTTTAAAATAGAATAAATTATTTTATTTATTTTTTCTCCATTATTATTTATCATTCTATTTCTAAGAACACCTTCTCTTTTCATTCCTAACTCTTCTAGTAAACTACTTACCATCTCTGTGCTTTCTTTTGTTCTATCATAAAATTTTATAACAATTGTTTCAAATACGTTTTCTGTAAATAAAAATTTTATTACATTGCTAAGAATTTCTTTTGGTGAACCATCATATCTCCAATTTTCTAAAAAATAAAAGTTAACCTCTGCCCTTTTATCTTTTTCAGAATATTCTGAAATTTTTATATATCCTATTATTTCTTTACTTTCTTTTGATTCAGCGAACCATAATGGCATTCCTTCTTCTGATTCAGCAATCACTGCTCTTAATAATACTCTAGTTTGAATTACATTTTGATATGTATTATGGCATTTGTATTCTGCTACTTTTTCTTCGTCATTTCCCCATTTTTTATAGATTTCTTCTGCATCCTCTATTTTAGGAATTCTTAATAAATATCTTTGTGTTTCTAATTCTTTTTTCATTTTTATTCCCCCTCTACAAACTTTTTTATTGTAACATAAATTGACAATATTTTTCATTTTTTTTACAAAACGTAGATAATGTTTTATGAAAATAAAGTAACAAAAAGTCCTTTTTAAAATATAATATAAATAATGAAAGGAGTTTTTTATATGGATTATGAATTAATGATGAACGGAAATGTTAAAATAGGACAAAAAGCACCAGATTTTGAAGCTACAACAAGTTGTGGGCCTAGAACTTTAAATGATTATAAAGGTAAATGGTTAGTTTTATTTTCACATCCAGGAGATTTTACCCCTGTTTGTACTACTGAAATGATTGCTTTTGCAAGAGCTTTTACATATTTTCAGCAAATGAATACTGAACTTTTAGGGTTAAGTATTGATAGTAATCCTTCTCATTTAGCTTGGATTTATGATATTTACTGTAGAACTGGTATTAAATTACCATTTCCTATTATTGCTGATAGAAGCGGTCAAATTGCAAGAAAATATGGTATGATTTCAAATGATGTTAGTACAACAGAAACTGTTAGAAATGTATTTATAATTGATGATAAAGGAATTGTAAGAGCCATTTTTGTTTATCCTTTAAATGTTGGTAGATTTATTCCTGAAATTATAAGAACAGTTCAGGCATTGCAAATGGCCGACTGTGCAAAAGGTTCTACTGCTGCAAATTGGATGCCAGGTCAACCTGTAATTGTCCCTGTGCCTAAAACTTTTTGTGAATTAGAAGAAAGACAAAATTACATTAATGAAAATAGAAATGGTATAAGTTGGTATTTAAGTTTTAAAGAACCACCTGAAATTTGTGAAAATAACATTTCTGAAAACTTGAACAAAAGTGACATGATTTAAATTTTATGACCTTTTAGATAAATTTACATGCCCCGTCTTTGTTCGTGCACAGAAAATTGTAATTGTGAATAGTAATTTTAAATTTACACATAATATTATTATTATTAATTTTTAATGATATTATGGAGGTATTAAATGGAAGGAAATCAAAAAATATCTTGTACAGTTGGAAGTTGTAAATATAATAATGAAGCACAAGGGCTTTGTACTTTAAATGAAATTATTGTTGCTCCTACTAAAGGATGTAATACAAAAAAAGCTGATGAATCTAAATGTTCAAGTTATGAATACAACAAATAAAAGGATACTTAAGTATCCTTTTAAAATTCTATTCAACTTCATCATTACAGTCTTCAAATTGAGAATTATACAATTTAGCATAAAATCCATCTTTAGCTAGCAATTCTTCATGTGTTCCTTGCTCTACAATATCCCCATGGTCCATAACTAAAATCAAATCTGCATTTTTAATTGTAGATAATCTATGTGCAATAATAAAACTTGTTCTACCCTTCATTAAATTATCCATAGCAGCTTGAATTTGTTGTTCTGTTCTAGTATCTATTGAACTTGTTGCTTCATCTAAAATTAATATTTTAGGATCTGCTAAAATAACTCTTGCAATTGTAAGTAATTGTTTTTGTCCTGCTGAAATATTATTTGATTCTTCATTTATTACAGCATCATATCCTTTTGATAATGTTTTTATATAATGATGAACATGTGCAGCTTTTGCTGCTTCAATTACTTCTGAATCTGTTGCTTCTGGATTACTATATTTTATATTATCTCTAATTGTTCCACCATATAGCCAAGTATCTTGAAGAACCATTCCAAACATTTTTCTAAGTTCACCACGTTTGAAATCTTTAATATTATGACCATCAATTAAAATAGCACCACTATTTACATCATAAAATCTCATTAACAATTTTACCATTGTTGTTTTTCCAGCTCCTGTTGGTCCAACAATTGCTATTTTTTGTCCATCTTTTACATCACAATTGAAATCATTAATTATTGTTTTTTCTGGGTCATATCCAAAATGTACATGGTCAAATTTAATATTTCCATTTAAATTTTCTGTTGATACAGGATTTTTTACATCTTCTACTTCTTCATTTTCTTCTAAAAATTCAAAAATTCTTTCTGCTGCTGCTATCATTGCTTGTATAGTACTTGATATTTGAGCTACTTGGCCAATTGGTTGTGTAAATTGCTTATTATATTGAATAAAGCTTTGTATATTACCAACTGTAATTCTTCCTTTTACTGCAAAATATCCTCCTAATATTGCAACTGCAACATATCCAACGTTTCCAACAAAGTTCATTAATGGATACATTAAACCTGATAAGAATTGTGAACGCCATCCTGATTTATATAATTCTTCATTTTCTTTTTCAAATTCTTTTATAACTTCTTCTTCTCTACCAAATACTTTTACTATATTATGCCCACCATAAACTTCTTCTACTTGGCCATTTACATGTCCTAAATATTCTTGTTGTTTCACAAAGTATTTTTGAGACTTGCCTATAACTTTTTTAAGTATACCTGCTGATATTGGTAATATTAATAAACTAACAAGAGTCATTTCCCAGCTAATTGAGAACATCATTACCATTATTCCTATAATTGTACATATTGATGTTATTATTTGTGTGATACTTTGGCTTAATCCAGTACTTAATGTATCAACATCATTTGTTATTATTGATAAAACCTCTCCATTTGTTCTTTTGTCAAAGTATTTCATTGGTAATTTGTTTATTTTGTGTGTTAAATCATTTCTGATTTTATATGTTATTTTTTGTGAAACTCCTGCCATAATATAACTTTGTATTAAGTTAAATAAAGTACTTATTCCATATAGTCCTAAAGCAAATAAAATAATTTTTCCTATTTTTCCAAAATCTATTCCACCTGTTCCATTTATTTTATTCATTAATCCTGTATAGATTTCTGTTGTTGCATTTCCTAATATTTTAGGACCTACTATGCTAAAAATTGTACTTCCTATTGCAAATATTATTACAACTATTACTGCAATTTTATATTTTGAAAGTAATCCTGCCAATTTCTTTGTTGTTCCTTTTATATCTTTTGCTTTTTCAACTGGAGCATGACCTTTTGGGCCTCCTCCCATTGGTCCATGTCCATTCATTTTTGGAGGTCTCTGCATTGTGTCATTATTACTCATGTTTATTTCCTCCTTCCTGATTTAATTCTTCTTCAGAAAGTTGTGATAATGCAATTTGTCTATATGTTTCATTATTTTTCATTAATTCTTCATGTGTTCCTTTTCCCACAACTTTTCCATCTTCTAATACTATAATTTGGTCTGCATTTAATATTGTATTAATTCTTTGTGCTACAATTATTACTGTTTTGTCCTTTGTTATTTTAGAAAGTTCTGCTCTTAAAATACTATCTGTTTTAAAGTCTAATGCTGAAAAGCTATCATCAAATACTAATATTTCTGGGTCAATTGCTATAGCTCTTGCTATTGATAATCTTTGTTTTTGACCACCAGATACATTGCTTCCACCTTGTGCTATTGGTTCTTGATATTTTAATGGTTTTGATTCTATAAATTCTTCAGCTTGTGCAATTTGTGCAGCCTTAACCATCTGTTCATCTGACATATCAGGATTTCCAAATTTAATATTTGATTCTATTGTTCCAGAAAATAATAAACCTTTTTGTGGTACAAATCCTATAATTTTTCTTAAGTCTTTATTTGATATATCTTTTATATCAACACCGTCAATCAATAAATTTCCTGATGTAATATCATAAAATCTTGGTATTAAATTTACAATTGTTGATTTACCACTTCCTGTACTTCCTATAATTGCTGTTGTTTCGCCTGGTTTTGCAGTAAATGTAATATCACTTAATACTTCTTCATCACTATCTGGATATTTAAATCCAACATTTTTGAATTCTACTACACCTTTTTTAGCTGAATTTAATTGTTTTGGATTTTTACTTTCTTTAACGAATTCTTCTGTTTCTAATATTTCATTAATACGATTTGCTGATACTGATGCTCTTGGAAGTATAATTGATAACATTGATATCATTAAGAAGCTCATTACAATTTGCATTGTATATTGAATAAATGCCATCATGTTTCCAACTTGCATTGTTCCATTATCAACACCATGAGCTCCAACCCATACAATTAATAATGATATACTATTCATAATCAACATTAATATAGGCATCATAAAGCTCATTGCTCTATTTACAAATAAGTTTGTTTTTGTTAAGTCAATATTAGCTGTGTCAAATCTTTTTTCTTCTCTTTTTTCTGTATTAAATGCTCTTATTACTGGTAATCCTGTCAAAATTTCTCTTGCTACTAAGTTTACTTTATCAATTAAATCTTGTAACTTTTTAAATTTTGGCATTGCAATTATAAATAATGTTATAACTACAAATAATATTGCTACAATAGCAGCACCTATAATCCATGCCATAGAATTATCGCTTTGTTCTAACACTCTTAAAAATCCACCAATTCCTATTATTGGCGCATATACAACTACTCTAAATAACATTCCAATTAGGCCTTGAATTTGTTGTATATCATTTGTTGAACGTGTTATTAATGATGCAGTGCTATATTCTGAAAATTCTTTATTTGAAAAACTTAATACTTTCTTAAATACTTTTTCTCTTAAATTCTTTCCAAGTTTTGCTCCAACTATTGAAGATAATAACATAATTGATATTGCTGAAATCATTATAATTAAAGATATTCCAAGCATTTTTAAACCAGATATAATTATGTATTTATTTTGTAAGCTATCAGTATCTACTCCCATAGCTTTATATTCTTCTTTTACTTCTTGAATTGCAGCTTGTTCTAATATACTATCTTGCATTTCATTTAATTGCTCGTTTATTTTTGAAAGCATACTATTTGCTTGTTCTTCTGGCATTCGCTTAATAATATCAATTAATTTCATATTTTGCATAGCTACTTTTTGCGTTTCTTGCATATTTGCTGGTAGTTGATCTATAATTTGTTCTTTAATTTGTGAAGACATTTCTTCATTATTTAAATAGCTTACTATCATTAAAGGTTTTGCCATTACGCTATTTAAATTGTCTTTTTTTTCACCAGATAATTTTTTTATTTCATATAATGTTTCATTTTCTAAAGCTGGATATTCTTTTACTAATTTTTCATATTCTTTTTGTTCTAAATTTTCTTTTGATATTTCTTCATATGATGCTAATATTGTTTCATCATCTTCTGTAAAAATCAATAGATTATCCATTGTGCTTTTTCTAATCATTTCTGGCGCAACATCTTCTATACCACCATTTTGTATACCTACATTTACTATTTTTGATGTATAGTCTGGTAGTGTTAAATCACAGGCTGCTTGAACTATTAATAGAATTACTATTACAATAACAGATAGCCATGATTCTTTTAAATTTTTTAGTACTTTTAACATGTTTCCTCCTTTTGTCCCATGTCCAAAGGGGACGGTTCTTTTTGTGTCAAAAGGGACGCCCTTTTTTGACACATTCTTTTGAACATGTACCACATATAGTACAATGTTCATTTTTTGATCTTAAAAAATCTTAAAAAACGACACATTGTCATTATTTTAGTGACTCTGTGTCTTTTTTATATGTAATTATTGTGAATTTTTTGTGAATTATATTATATTTAATAATTCTTCTAATTTTGAAATTGTATAATATTTTACGCCTTTTGCTGTTTCTGTTTTATTATTAGGATTATACCAAATTGCTTGAAGTCCAGCATTTAATGCTCCTTGTATATCTCTTTCTAAATTATCTCCAATCATTATACATTCTTCTGGTTTATTGTTTCCAATAGCCTGAATAAACGCTTCTTTGAATGGTTTCCTTTTTGTTTTTTCTGCTGAATATACAACTGAAAAATATTTTAAAATTCCTAACTTTTCTAATCTTTTTTCTTGTTGGTCTCCATACCAATCTGTTAAAATTACCATTTCATATTTATTTTGTAAATGTTCTAACATTCTTATTATATTATCATCTATTTTATCTGGTACACAGTTGGCCCATCTTTTAGTAATTTTATATATAAATTCTTCAGGATAATTCTTTTTTGTGTATTTATTTATATATTCTATCATCAATTTTCTATCAAATTTATAATATACATTTTCATATTCACTAAATGCTTTTTTTATTTCATTATAGTCTTTCTCTGTATGTTCAATATTTAAGTCATCAAGTGCTTTCTTTATTTCTTGATAATACTCTTCTTTCCACGGAATTAAAGTATTATCAATATCAAATATAACCCTTTTTATCATAATTCTGTCCTTATTAATTTATATTACATTTTTCTAAATACGCCACATACTTTTCCTAAAATTTCACATGTTGGAACTATTATTGGATCCATTGTGCTGTTTTCAGGTTGCAATCTGATATGGTCTTTTTCTTTATAAAATGTTTTTACTGTTGCTTCATCTTCAATTAATGCTACAACAATTTCTCCATTTGTTGCATCTTGTTGTCTTCTAACTAAAATATAGTCTCCATCTAGTATACCTGCTTCTATCATGCTTTCTCCTCTAACAGTAAGCATAAAGCAGTCTGAATTTCCAACAAAGTCTATTGGAATTGGGAATGTATCTGTTACATTTTCAACAGCCAAAATAGGCATACCAGCTGTTATTCTTCCTACTACTGGAACTTCTACTAATTCTTTTTGTGTATAGAAATCTTTTGATGATGTTTTTTTAGCCTCACCATCTGTTCCTTTTAATAATCTTAATGTTCTTCCTTTTTTGTCTTGTTTTTTAATATAACCTTTATCTTCTAATCTTGCTAAATATCCATGTACTGTTGCTGTTGAACTTAATCCTACAGCTTTTCCAATTTCTCTTACTGATGGTGCATATCCTACATTCATTATTTGTTTTTCAATATATCTTAATATTGATTTTTCTCTACTATTTAGTTCTGGTCTTTTTCTTGGCATATATATCACTCCATTTCTCACTTTTTGTATATAATATCATACAAACAAAAAAATGTCAAACATATTTTTGCATTTTATTAAAAATTTTTAAGCAGAGTAAAAACCCTGCTTAAATTTTATTTAAAACGTTTTCCTTTTGAACGTTTTTTCTTTTTAGGTTCTTCTTCATAAAATTCATTATCTTCTTCATCTTCTGTTATCTGTTCGTCTAGTTGTTCATTTTCTTCTGTATCTTCAATTGTTTGTTCATCTTCTTCATCATAATCATCAACTAAATTTTCATATGGTATATATCCACCATTCGTATTTCTTGATTTTTTTACTTTAACAACTATAACAGCTATAACAATTACAAGAATTACTCCTACTGCTGCTGATAATATAATCAATTCTTTCATTTTTTCTTGTTGGCCTTGTTGTTCTTGTTCTGTGTCTAATATAACTTCTTGTTCTTCAAAAGTTTTATTTACTATTATTTGATATAAAGCTGTTTTAGTATCATTTTCATTTTTTACCATAATAGTTATTATATTTTCACCATTTTTTAAATTTTCGTTTCCTATTATCTCAATTGTTGAATTTGCTTCTGTTGCTAATGTTGTTATATTTAATTTTTCTAAATCTTCTTTTAGTTCTGCTTTATATTCATATATATCTGTTTGAAATTGAGGTTCAAATTTTAATCCTTCAATGTTCAATTCTGCTAAACCAAATATTTCTTCCATTGGTTCTTCTTCTGGATTTTCTTCTGGTTCTTCAACTTGTTCTTCTTTTGCTTTTCTAGTTACATTTATTGTATATGATTTTTTATTTTTTTCATCTTCAGATGTTACAGTAACAACTATTTCGTTGTTTCCTTCTGCTATATATACCCATGATTTACCAGTATCTGAATTTGTTTTATTTAATAAAGATACACTTGCTTTTGAATCTTCTTTTTCTACACTAACACTAATTTTGTCCACATCATTTTCTACAGCAACTTCATATCCAGAAGTTTTACTAGCTTTAAATCCAGTAAAATCTACTGGTGATGTTTTAATCATTTTTACATTTGCATTGTTTGATGTTGTAACAGTTGGTGTGGTTGGCGCTGATGGCGTAGTTGGATTAGTTGGAGTATTATTATCCGGTTTAGTATCAGGATTTTGCTCTGTTACTTTTGGATTTACTGTTACAATTGATGTATTTGTACTATCATTTATATTAAAAATAACTTTATATGTAGTTTTTGTTGAGACTTCTGGTGCAACAAATGTATAAGTTCCCAAATTCTTTGTTCCTCCACCTAATGTAGCATATGATATTTGCCCTGTTTGACTATTTACTGCTGCTGATTCACTACTATTAGAACATCCTTTATATGTTAGACCAGAATAACTTGTCAACTTTAAATCGAAATTCTGTAAATTTTCACTTGAAGAAACTGTTATTGATATAGTTTCTCCTGACGTTACTACTGGATCGTTTGATGAATAATCTGCATTTGATTTTACAGTTAACGAAATTAATATTAGTAAAAATATTCCCAAAAATATACTAATTTTTCTTTTCATATTAACCTCCTTTATTTTTCCATTAAATTTCTATATTTGTATTCCCTACATTGTATTTTAGTATTAATAATGCATCTGCTGAATTTACTTTTCCATCTTTATTTACATCCACTGCTTTAACACTTGCTTCATTTAAATTTAATGTTCCAACGCTATATTTTAAAATTTGTAATGCATCTACTGAATTTATTTTTCCATCACCATTTGCATCGCCTTTTTTTACAACAGTATATTTATCTTCAACTATATATCCAGTTGCCAATGATTCGCTCTCACCATTAAGAAAATTTTTATCTGCTCTAGTTATCTTTGTAGGCCCTCCAAAAGCATCCAATATATCTTTTGCAATTGCATCTGGTGTAACTGTTATAATTTTATTATCATTATCTATTTTAACTTTACTTGTATTTGTTGGTACTTTAGATGTTGAACTATCTGAAGTATTATTATTTGAATTATTTTGGTTATTTTCAGAATTATCCGTATTTTTATCTGAACTATTTGTATCATCGCTAGAATTACTTTCGTTTATTGGTACTAAATATAATTTATATTTTTTTTCACTTTCAAATGTCTCTCTAGCAACATAACCTACTGTGCCATTTGATTTTTGTATTTTATCCCAATAAGTCCCTGCAACCTTTGAAGTTGCTTTTTCTAATCTTGTCACAATTTCATTTTTATACAACCATCCAACAGTTGTTTCTCCATTAGGATTATTTCTTATTCTTAATGTACTATCTACATTTACTTTTACCATATCTTTGTCTGTAGTACTTGTTCCATTAGTGTCTGGTTTGCTACAAGTGTCAATTGGCATATTTTCATATACTGGTATTATAAATGTATGTGATGATGACATTGAATTCATATTTATATATGTATTTTTTAAAGTTATTCCTTCATTTTGTGCTGCTAAAATATTTTGCATGTATTGATTTGAGTATAAACCATTAGTTGCTTCAACATCAAACTTTTGTAAGTATAATGTATTTTGCCCTTTTTGAATATAATGTTTTGCTAAGAATCTTATTCCTCCATTTATTGATGCATTTAAGCTTGTCCAACCTTCCTTTTGTGCATATAGCAAAGCATTTGTTAAAATTTCAGCTGTTGAATTTCCTGATGCTGCTATATTAAATGCATTATAGTATCCTATGCCTACTCCATTATATCCACTTCCAGAAGTTAATACTGTTCCTGATTTTCCTTGTTCTTGAATTAATCTTGCTACTATATAATAAGCATTTACATTATTATTATTTGCTACATCTATTATTCCTTGTTCGTGTCCTTCTAAAAATGTTCCTTTTGTCATTGATTTTAAAGTATCTAAATCACATCCAGGATTTGTTAATTCTTCAAATTGAAATATATTTGTTTCATTTATTGAATTTCTAGGGTCCATAATATATTTTATTGCTTGTTCTGATGCGCATTTCCAATTGCCATTATCATACCCTTTTTCCCCGCATATTGAGCAGATCCATTCTCCTTGATAACTTGATGTTTTATATATTAAGTTTTTAGGAGAAGCTCCATGCCCTGTATATTCATTTGTTATTACTTCGTTCCAGTCTAGTCCTGTATATAATATTTTAAAATTCCAATTAGGATATTTACTTTGTAATTGTTTTATTTTTTCCTTTATTCCTGAATATTTTGATTCATTTATATTCTCTATGTCTGCACTAAAACTTTGTGTTACAGCATATGTTTTATTTTGAATTATTATCGATATTAATATATTTATTATTATTGTTAAGATTACAATTAATGATATAATCTTGATTTTTTTGTTCATCTTTTCTCCTCCTAGTCCTTCGTTTTTTCTATTATTTATCCTTTTTTGTTGTTTTTTCCCATTTTATCGATATAATTATATCATTGCACCTTTTTTTAGTCAATGAATTTAAAAAATGTAATATAATTGTAACAATTCGTAGCTAAACAAAACTTTAAAGTCCGCGCAGGGTAATAGTTATTAATTAAACGATGTTCTCGCGGGGGCCAATGAATAAATTATTTATAGGCTTAAAAAAAGAGAAAACTACTATAATAGTAATCTTCTCATAACATATATTATTGAAATTTTGTAATATCACTTATTAGTCCTGCAAAATATGGTGTATCTTTTCCTTCTTCTTTTAAGAATATCGCAAAAGTATCATCTACTGAAAATTCTCTAATTTTATCAATCATTATTACAGATGCATTTTGTACCATCATTCCTGCTTCACTCTTTATTTTACCACCTGTTCTATCTAGTTCAAATTCAATTGTTTGTAAAGCTTTTTCAATACGATAAGAATCTCCATTTGAAAAATAGAATGATTTATTTTCAATCTCTGTAAATTCTGTTTTTTCTTTAAGTTTTATATTTGGAACTTTTAACAGTTCTCCTTCTTGTAAATTGGTTTGACCTTTATATTGACTTTTTTGTTTTTCAATGTTTTTATATATTTCATTAAATGTATTTCCTTTTGGATTTTTATAAAGTATTACCTCATCTTCTTGTTTTGTTTTTAATTTAACTGCAAAATCATCTTTTGAATTATAAAACAATACATCTACTTGTTTTCTTAGTTCATCACTTTCACTACTCTTTTTTATACCAAAATATTTTACATTTTCATTATTTCCAAACTTTCCATTCTCAAGTTCTTCAAATGCTTTTTCAAATTGAAATTCTTTTTTTAACATTGTATATAAGAAATAGTCCTTTGGATCTCTATTTTCCCACTCAAAATCATCTAATATATCACTTGTTTCATTAAATTTGTCTTTTATTGCTTTTTCAATTTCTTCTTTTAGTTTAATTGATGGTGTTCCCACCTTTTTATAAAAATATTCTTCTGATAAATCATCTATTGTAAATGTTTCTTTATTCAAATTTTCAACCACTTTTAATTGGGGTTCGAATACAATGTCTTGTTTTGCCAAATCGTTTTTTAAATCATTCCATATTAGCTGAAATGTACCACACCAAATCGTATCACTTTCAATTTCATCTTCTAATGTTAATGTAGTAGTTACCCCTTTTGTAGATATTAGTTCTCCATCTTTTAATTTCATAGAAATTGGAAATAATAAAATTATTGCTAAAACAATTAAAATCCAAATAATAACCTTCTTTTTCATTCTATATCCCTTCTTTTCTTATATATTAATTTTTTCGTTAACCATATTTATAATTTGACCTTTAAATCCGATTACTAAATCTTTATTACCATCTAATGTATTGTATTTTAAAATAGTATAATTATTATAACAGTATTCTATACTGCCACCATCTCTGTAAAAATTAGAAAAACATATTCCATATTCTTCATCTATTTTACATTGCTCAATAATTTTATCTACTGTAATTATATTTTGTTCAAGTGCCTCTTTTAAATCAAAAACCATATCTGAATCTATTGTTATAGAAACATCCCCACCAAATGTATAAACATCAAAATCATAATTGTCATTTTCTTTATTATCAATTATTTTCTCTAATCCCATATCTTTTCTTTGATAATAAGTTAAGTCAAATTCTTTTCTGTAGTTTGAACTTTCTAAACTATAACTACAAATTACTGGAAATTCTGTAACATCAATAAATTTGTTAGCTTCCAATCTAAATTTAATTATACCATCTTTTGTTGATTTAACTAATTTCCAATAATATCCGTTAAATGTTTCTGTTGAATTATAATCATTGTTTATAGTTAATGAATAATATCCAAATCTCTTTTTTGCTTCTTCATAATTATCAGGTATAACATCTACTGTTGTATTGGTATTTTCATTGTTTTCATTTGAACCTGGCGTGAATTTTAATTCTTTTTCTTCAAATTCTTCATCTGATGTATATTCTCTTATTTTTAATATCACTTCTTCTTTGTTTGAATCGTCATTTACTTTACTAATAAAATTGTCTATCAAATCTTCATTATTAATATTTTCATTTTTTATTATAACAATATCATTATCTATAGTTTCTTCATTTGTATTGGAGTTAGCAATTGCTCCTGCAATAAATTTATTAAACATATACATTTCAACCTTTGTTATCTGCTCTCCATATTCATCTGAAACATTTTTCACTACTTCAACTCTATATCCTAAACATTGATAAGTTATTGACTTTATACTTAAGTTATTTTCTTTCTTAGATATTGAAAAAATAGGTTCTTTCATATTAGAACATCTATTATAATCTATCGCAAAAATTATTCCCCATAAAATTAATAATCCAATTAAAATTCCTATTACTATTTTTATACTTTTGTTCATAAATACCACCATTTAACCTTTCTATTATTTAGACGTTTTTTTCTTTAATTTTAGTTGGTATTTTGTAAAAATAATCATAAAAATTATAGTGAAAACTAAAAAGATAGCTGAAACACTCAATATTCCAATGCCAAAATAATTTGTATTGTTTTCTATTATGGTATCGTTAATTATAGTTTCTTGTTTTGTTGTATTTTGTACTATTTCTTCATTTATATTATTATTTTCTTCTTTCAAGCTGTCTTGCATTGTGCTTTTATCTTGTTCAGTTTCTTCTTGTTCTATATTTTCTTCATTTTGTACTATATTTTCATCTGTTATTATTTGTTGTTCTGCATTATTTACTTTTTGTTGATTTGATAATGTCTTTAATCCTATAATGAATGTTACTATAAACATTCCTAAATTGCTTAATAATATCTTTAAGGTATTTATTGCTTTATAATATCTCCATTTTATTGTTCCAGTAGGTTTGTTTAATAATTTTCCTATTTCATCAAAAGATAAATTTGCAAGTATTTTTAATGATACTATTTCCTTTTCGCAATTATCTAATTTTCTAATCAATCCATTAAATTCCATCTTATCAATTGAATTGTCAATTTCATTATCTTGATCCTCGATTTCATAAATACTATCTAAATCCAAATCATTTTTTCTTTTTCTTAAAACTGTTATTGTTTCATTTTTAGTTGTACTATATAGCCAACTAGCCTCGTTCTTTGTAGGCAAATTATCTTTATCAATATTATAAATTTTGGTAAAAATATTCTGAACTACATCTTCTGAATCTTGTTTATTTTTTAAAATACTAAATGCTATTCCATATACTAATTTATTATATTTGTTATATAATTTTTCAAATGCAATATTATTATATTTTAATTCGATAAATAATTCCTTTAGTTCTTTTTCATTTATTTTTACCATTTTACTTGCTCCTTTTTCTAATATTTATTTTATATCATATTTTTATAAAAAAATAAAGATTAGAGTTTTACTTCATTATAACTTTGATTAGAACTCTAAAAAATGAACAAAAAATAATACCAAGAAAAATTTTACAAATCCTTGATATTACTCAATTTGGTGCGGATGAAGGGACTCGAACCCCCACGCCGTTGGCACTGGTTCCTAAGACCAGCGCGTCTACCAGTTCCGCCACATCCGCATATCTTATTAACAATATCTATAATAGCATATTTGAGCTTTTATTGTCAATAGTTATTTTAATATTTTTTATTATCTCTGTAAAAAATATAATGCCACTCCACCTATTAAAACCAAAACAGCACCTAAAAATTTTAATCCTGCTGAACCCTCATTTTGGTCACCAAAACTAAAAAATTTTTTTGTTAAAATTCGTGCATCATATATTAAAATCACGCCACATAAAATAATTAAAAGCACTAATATTTTAAGTATTAAAATTCCCATTTTTATCTACATCCTTTTTTATTGTATCTATATATTATTATTTTTCTATACAAAAGTCAAGAGGAAATGAAAATTATCATTTCCTCTTAACCTTTTATTCCTCCAAAGATTCCATAACTTTAGAGGAATAAAACTTAACAACGTTTCCAACCGTTCTACCTGAGTACAAATGCTCAGGTATATTTGGACATTCTTCCAACTTTTCTTCAAGAATGTCCAAACATTTTTCAGAACTAATTTCTATGACGTGTTTCTTCTTCTGGTACACGACTGTCATTTTTTTCATGACTTTCGTTACCCTTTCTTTCATATGTTCTTCTGGATGTCTAATCCTTCTAAGAATCAGATTTGCTAAGAAGAGAGTATGGTAATCGTCTAATTGCAACTTTACCACCTCTGAAATAATACTGTCATAAATTATTTCTTTGCTTTTCATGTGTGTTTTTTTCCTTTGGCTGTCTGTGCCTCTAATTAGAGGGCTTATTGATTAATAGTTACATGTTCATTAAAGAACTATGTATATTATACCACATTTTACATAATAAATCAAATTTGGTTTTATGAATCCGTCATTTTCTTTTATAAAACTTTAATTCTAAAAAAATATAATCAACATATATTTATATTAATTCTTATAAAAACATGAAAGGAATGATTACAAAAATGAAAATTTTCAAAAATATAATTGTGATTTTAATTATTGAAATTTTATGTTTGATAACACTTTTCTCGATTTCTTATGGATATTCTGATTCATATATATGGTCAGTTGATACAGAATCAATAGTTGTAAATTCTTCTAATGTATTAGAAACAAATTCAAAAATTGAAAATGAAAATTCTTTAAATTTAGAAAGTGGAGCTGCTATTTTAATAGAACAATCTACTGGTCAAGTACTTTATTCTCATAATGTACACGAACAATTAAGGCCAGCATCTGTAACCAAAATAATGAGTATTCTGTTAATAATGGAACAAATTGATAGTGGCAAATTATCTTATTCTGATACAGTTAGCTGTTCAGAAACAGCTCGTTCTATGGGTGGCTCTCAAATATGGTTAGACCCTAGAGAAACATTAACAGTTGATGAAATGTTAAAGGCTATTTGTGTTGTATCTGCTAATGACTGTGTAGTCGCAATGGCTGAACATATTGCAGGTTCCGAAGAAGCTTTTGTTCAAATGATGAATGATAAAGCAAAAGAACTTGGAATGAATGATACTTGTTTTAAAAATTGTCATGGTATTGATGAAGATGGGCATGTTACATCAGCTTATGATATAGCTTTAATGTCACGTGAATTATTGCTAAATCACCCTGATGTTACAAAATATACAACAATTTGGATGGATACATTAAGAGATGGTAAATCACAATTAGTAAATACCAATAAACTTATAAAAACATATAAAGGAATCACAGGATTAAAAACTGGTTCTACTTCACTTGCTTTATATAATTTATCTGCAAGTGCTACACGTGATGATTTATCTCTAATTGCTGTAATTATGAAGGCACCATCTACTAAAGTAAGATTCGCAGAAGCTCAAAAATTATTAGATTATGGTTTTAATAAATTTTCTTTTAAAAGTTTTGGAAATAAAGATGATGTAATTCAGTCAGTTACTGTAAATAAAGGCGTAAAAAAATGTGTTGACGTTGTTTTAGAAGAAAATGCAGGTACTTTAATAGAAAAAGGAAAAGAAAATCAAATTTCTCAATCTATTGAAATAAATAATAATGTTGAAGCCCCTATTAGAAAAGGTGATATTCTTCGGTAAAGTTGTCTTTTCTTTGGATGGTAATGAACTTGCAAGTGTTAATTTAGTTGCTTCTGATGATATTGATAAAATAAATTTATTTACTATATCTAAAAAAATCATTTATAGTTGGATTGATTTATTAAGAAGTTAGAAAATGGGTCAAAAGGTACGCCCCTTTTTGACCCATTTAAACTATTTAAAACTAAATTTTATAGATTTCTAATTAGATAAAAATTTAATTTTGTTTATCTTTATAAACTTTTACAATATCTTTAAAACTCATTTTTGTACCATAATTTAGTATCGCATTTGAATATATTTTTATGGCAACACGAGCAATAACTATTATTGTAACAATTAATATTGCAACAGATATTGCTACATCTGTTCCAGTTGATAATCCCATCATAATTCTAAATGGCATGCAGAATGGCGATGATATTGGAAATAATGATGCAAACAAATTTAATTCACTTGTAGGGTTCATCATTGTAAAATATGATAAGTAAAATCCTATTACAGCAAGTATTGCTACTGGTTGATTTGCTGATTGTATATCTTCTGGTTTGCTTACTGTTGAGCCTGTTAAAGCATATAATAGTGCGTAAGCTAAGTAACCTAATACAAAATAAACTGCAGTTATTATTCCTAAATATGGTGTAATGTTAGACATATCTAATGCTGTTTCTAATAATTCTGGTTCTAAAAATGCTTTTGCACTTATTAAAGCTGTTGCAACAATTAAAATCATTTGTAATAATCCAACAATTCCTATTCCAATTGTTTTTCCTAATACTATTGTTCTAGGACTTGTAGATGTTACTAATGTCTCCATTATTTTAGATGTTTTTTCTGTTGTTATTGAGCTTGATACTTGATATGCACAGAAATATATTGCGTAAAATAATACCATAGACATTAACATCATTACCAATACATTTCCACTTACTTCTTTTTCTGCTGTTTGTTCTAAACTAAATTCGAAATTTGGTGTTATTGATTGTAATTGTTCTTGGGTTAATCCTAATTTAGATATTTGCAAATTAGAATATATAGATGTTAAGGCATTTATACATCCTTCTGGAACTCCGGCCATCATAGTTGTATCTTCTACGATATATGATACTTTTATTGTTTCATTTTCTGGGGTTATTATTATTGCTTCTTCTACATCTCCGTTTTCTATTTTTTGCTTTATATCATCAAATTTTAAGTTTTCATTTGTTATTTCAAAGTCATAACCTAAATCCATTTGATTTAAACTTTCTAATGTTCCTTCAAATATATTTTCATTATCCACTATTAAAAGTTTATCTCCGCCTGATTCTTCTTCACTTAATGCTTTTATTATATTTGGAACATTAAAGCCAATTACGATTAATGCTAATATAATTAATGTTGATATTATAAACGATTTTCTTTTTACCATTTCTTTTATTGTAAATTTCATTACAGTTATTATATCTTTCATTACTATTCACCAACCTTTTCTATGAAAATATCATTTAAAGTAGGCTTTTTAATTTCAAATTTATCTACTTTAATTCCTTCAGAAACCAATTTATTTAAAAGTTTATGAGCCTTTTCTTCATCTGCTATTTTTAAAATATAATTATTGTTTGTTTCGTTTTCAATTTCCAATTCAAACTCTTTAATATAAGCTGATATATCTTGATTCACATTAATTTCAGCTCTATTTGCAGGATATGCTTCTTTTATTTGTTTTAGATTCCCTTGTAAAACTGTTTTTCCTTTATTTAATATTAGTATATCGCTGCAAAATTCTTCTATTGTAGCCATTTGATGTGCTGACATTATTACATATTTTCCATTTTTCACTAAGTCTATAATTATGTTTTTTAGAATTTCTGTATTTACTGGATCTAATCCACTAAATGGCTCATCTAAAACGACTAATTCAGGGTTATGTATTATTGCTGTCATAAATTGTATTTTTTGTTGATTTCCTTTTGATAGTTTCTCAGCTGGCATTTGCAAATATTCTTCGACTTTCAATTCTTTTGCCCATTTGTTAATTGAGTTTACCGCTTCTTTTTTTTTCATTCCTTTTAATTCTGCAAAATACATTAACTGGTCAAATATTTTTGTTTTAGGATATACTCCTCTTTCTTCTGGTAAATATCCAAAATTTACATTTTTTCTATCTACTGGCTTCCCTTTCCAAGTAATTTCTCCACTGTCTTTTTTGATAATTCCAAGTAACATTCTTATTGTTGTTGTTTTTCCTGCTCCATTTGTCCCAAGTAGTCCATATACACCTGGTTTTTCTAAGCTAAATGATATGTTTTCCACTGCTTTTTTCCCTACAAATGTTTTTGATACATTTTTTAAAACTAAACTCATTTTCTTTTCCCTTTCTTTGTTTCAAAAGTTTTATTTAATTCAATTTATTTATTCTTTAAAATCAATAGTTATATTACCTATTCCTTTATCTGCATCTATTTTGTAATTTTCTTTTTCTCCATACAAATTAATATCTAAGTTTCCTATACCTGCATCAATATCACTTTTTCCTGTTATTTCTGCCTGTAATATTAAACAGCTTTCCTGATTATTTCCATTAGATAACCTAGCACCTACATATTCTCTTGGATCTGTTCCAACTCCATAAGCTTCTAATCCTAATCTATTTGCAATATATAGAGCTCTATATAAATGATATTTTTGTGTTACTATAACTACTTTCTTTGCTCCGAAAATTTCTTTTGCTCTTATTTTTGTAATCTTTCTTCTACTTTTGCAAGCATATCTTTATATTTTTCTAATTTATCTTTTTCTTCTTGAATTTTCTTTTCAGGTGCTTTGTTTACAAATCCTGGATTTGAAAGCATTTTTTCACATCTTGCAACTTCCGCTTCTAGTTTAGATTTTTCTTCTTCTAGTCTTTTTCTTTCTTCTTCCATATCAACTAATTCTTCAAGTGGCATATATAATTCAATTCCATCTTGCATAATAGCTATTGCGTTGTCTGCTATTCCTGTTTTGTCTTTTTGAATTTTTACTTCAGTTCCAAATCCTAGTTTTAAAATAAATTCTTTTGTTTCTAAAATCTCTTTTTCATATTTTTCTGTTACAAATATTAATTCTGATTTTTTAGATGGATGTATATTCATATTTGCTCTTACATTTCTTATTTCTGTTATTATTTGTTTTATTTTTTCAACTGTTTCTTCTTCTTTGTTAAATACAAATTCTTCTCTTAGTCTTGGCCATTTTGAAACCATTAAATCTTTTTCGTTGTATTTTACTAGTTTATCATAAATTTCTGATGTTACAAATGGCATAAATGGATGTAATAATTTTAGTGATGTTTCAAATACATGATTTAATATGTCACTAACAGCTATTTTTGTTTCTTCATCTTCGCTATATATTCTTGTTTTTACCATTTCGATATACCAGTCGCAAAATTCATTCCAGATAAAACTATATATTTTGTCTAAAGCAATTCCTAAATCATAGTTTTCAATATTTCTTGTAACATCTACAACTAATTTATCTAATTTATTCAATATCCATTTATCTTCTAATGTTAGATATTCTGGATTGTATGAATGTGTTTCATGGTTATATACTTTGTGGCAAAATTCTTTTACTTTTTCTTCATCTGGTGTGTTCATTATGATGAATTTAGCAGCATTCCAAATTTTGTTTGCAAAGTTTGATGCTTGGTCTAATTTTTCTGGCATATATCTTATGTCATTTCCCATTGTTGTTCCAGATAGTACAGAAAATCTTAATGCGTCTGCTCCATATTGATCAATTATTTCAATTGGATCAATTCCATTTCCTAATGATTTTGACATTTTTCTACCTTGTGAATCTCTTACTATTCCATGTACTACTACATCTTTAAATGGATTTTGATTTGTAAGTTCAAGGCCTTGTGTCATCATTCTTGATATCCAGAAAGTTATAATATCATATCCTGTAACTAATACGTTTGTAGGATAAAATGTTTTATAGTCTTCTGTTTCTTCATTTGGCCAACCAAGTGTTGAGAATGGCCATAATGCTGAACTGAACCATGTATCTAGTGAATCTTCATCTTGATGTAATTTTGTTGAACCACATTTTTCACATTTTCCTGGCATTTGTTTTGCTGCATGCATGTATCCGCATTCATCACAATAATAAATTGGAATTCTGTGTCCCCACCATAATTGTCTTGATATACACCAGTCTTGAATATTATCTAACCAATTGAAGTACATTTTTTCATATCTTTTTGGTACAAATCTTACTTCATCATTTCTAACTGCATCTGCTGCTCTTTTTGCTAAATCTTTCATTGAAACAAACCATTGCTCTGATATTCTTGGTTCTATTGTATTATGACATCTATAGCATTTTCCTACATTATGTGTATAATCTTCTATTTTTACTAAATTCCCTAGTTCTTGTAATTCTTCTACAATTAGCTTTCTTGCATCTATTGATTTCATTCCTTTATACTCTGGAACTAAATCACCCATTATTGAACTATCATCAAATACTTCTATAATTTCTAAATTATGTCTTAATCCAGCTTGATAATCATTTGGATCATGTGCTGGTGTGATTTTTACACATCCTGTTCCAAATTCTTTTTCAACAAATTCATCTGCAATTATTGGAATTTCTTTGTTCATAATTGGTAATATACATTTTTTGCCTACTAAATCTTTGTATCTTTCATCATCTGGATGAACTGCAACTGCTGTATCTCCAAGCATTGTTTCAGGTCTTGTTGTTGCTACAATTATATATCTATCTGGTTCACCTGCTATTTGATATCTAATATGCCATAAATGTGAAGCTTCATCTTCATACTCAACCTCTGCATCTGATATAGTTGTATGACATGATGGGCACCAATTTATCATTTTTTTACCTTTATAAATTAGTCCTTTATTATATAATTGGATAAACTGCTCTAAAACTGCTTCAGATAAACCTTCATCCATTGTGAATCTGTTTCTTTCCCAGTCACAAGAACATCCTAATCTTCTTTGTTGCTTTTGAATAGTTCCTCCATATTCTTTAGTCCAAGCCCATGCTCTATCTAAAAATTGTTCTCTTGTTATATCTGCTTTTGTTAAGCCTTCTTCTTTTTTCATTTTTTCAACAACTTTTACTTCTGTTGCAATAGCTGCATGGTCTGAACCTGGAAGCCATAAAGTGTTATATCCTTGCATTCTTTTAAATCTTATTAAAATATCTTGTATTGTATCATCTAATGCATGCCCCATATGCAATTTTCCTGTTACATTTGGTGGTGGCATCATTATACAATAACTTTCTTTTGTTTTATCCATACTTGGTTTAAAGTATCTTTTTTCTTCCCACTCTTGATATAATTTTTCTTCAAAATCTTGTGGATTGTACTTGTCGTTTAATTTTTTACTTTCCATAATTTTCCTCCTTGTCCCATTAGGGACGGTTCTTTTTGGGACATTTTTGTCCATTTTGTACCAGATGTCCATTTGAGAAACGTCCCAGAATGGACAAAAGTGTCCATTCTGTACCACATCTTATATTAAGCAAAAAAGCCCACCCTTATTTTACAATAAGGGCGAGCTTATATTTCTCACGGTACCACCTTAATTATTATCTATTTATAATATTTTAGATAACATCTCGTTTAGCTTTAACGCAGCTTATACGAATAATCTTAAGTTTATTTTCGGATTATTAACTCCAAAGTTACTTTCCATTTATCTTAATTTCAGAAGCTTACAGCCTGTGACTTCTGTTCTCTTTAAATTGGTGTTTAAATGTACTTTTCTTTTTCTTAGTTTTTATATATTATGGTATTATTATATAACTTTTTATTCTTTTTGTCTAGTATTTTTTATAATCCCATTTCTTTTTTTAATTTTTCTAATTCTTCATCAACACTTGCAGATGGATTATTGTATTTATCTTCTAAGCTTTCTATTCCTGCATTAATGTCTTCATTTAGTTCAGCTGTTGAATTTGCTCTATCTAGCATATTATCTGCTTTTTCTTCCATTCTTTCAAATGCATTCATTGCATCACTTGCAGTACCCATTGAACTTGATACTTTGTTTAATTTTTCTTGTGTTCTTGCAACAGCTACTTTTGATTTTACATTTTTTCTACGTTGTTCAAGTTCTTGAACATCTTTTGTTAGCTTATCATGCATTTCTTTCATTTTTGTTGCATTTGCTTTTGCTACTTCATAAGATTTTTGTAAATCTACTCCATTATTTACATATTCTTGTTTTTTAGCTAAAAATGTTTTTGCATCTTCTTCATTTCCTGCTGTTAATGCTTTTCTTGCTAATTGGTCATATTTTTCTATTTGTTCTGCATTTTCGTCTACATCTCTTTTTGTTCTTTTTTCTTCTGCCATAACTCCAGCTGTTTCTTTTTTTACATCTGCAAGTTGTTCTACAACTTGTCTCATATATTCATCTATCATCTTTTCTGGATTCTCACATTTATCCAAAATTGCATTTATGTTTGCTGACATTATATCTTTAAATCTATTTAATATTCCCATTATTTTTTCCTCCTAAAATTTATTTATTTTCTTCATATTTCTTTTCTAACTCACTTGTATCTGTTCCAAAAGTTTCAAGTGGTTTTTCTAATATTTTTTCTGTATATTCCTCTTTTTCTTTTTCTCTTTGACGTTTACCTTTAATCATTTTATATATAAATACAATGATTAATATAATTATAATTGCAATTATTAAAATTATTGCAAAGTCCCATCCATTTGTTGGTTTACTCATAATTGATTCTGCTGTTTCACTAAATGTATTTGATATCATTTTTTCTATACTTAAAGATGTATTATAATAATTTTTTTCAAAATATCCCCATAAAATGCTTATTGCTTCATTATCCATAATAGTATCTGCACTGTATCCACTTAAATATCTGAATTCTCCATCCATTTCAGACTTTGAATCGTTTTTACATTGGAAATATGCAAAAATAAAATGTGCTTCATCTTTAAATTTTTCTGAATATACTTTTTCTAAATATGCATCAGCTTTTGTTGCTTGAATATCACTTCCATTCCAAAATTCTGCTGAATATGGAACAAACAATACATATGGCTGTATTCCTGTTTTTTTATAAAAATCTTCTAATCCTGAAATTAAAACATTTTTTGATGTTATCCATCCTATATCATCTTCATACCAATCTGTTTTAGATACAACACCATTTAAAGCTACTCTTTGTGTAGTATTTTTAGGTACTTTAACTGAATTTGATGAGATGTTTTGAGTATTAGATGTAGATATTATTATAAACATTATTATAATAATAAAAAATACTAGCGTTGATACCCATAAACTACTATTGTAACTGCGTCCATATCCATAACCATATCCATACCCTGGACCATGCACATGATAATGTGGTGAGCTATGGTAAAAGCCTGAATTTCTTGATGAGCTTGAGCTTCCTCTTGATGAGCGTCCTCCTCCTGAAAAGCCACCAGATGAATGACTTCCTCCAAATCCTCCGGCTGCTGTGACTGCTTCCACCACTGCTACCTCCGCCGCTTCTTCCCATATATATTCTCCTTTCGTTATATTATTAATCTCTTTTTTTAAATAAAGTTTTTAAAAGTAATCCTGAACCTGCTGCTGCTAATCCCATAATAATAATATAATCAAACATTGATGTTGGAATAAAGCTTATTCTAATGCTCATTATAATTGTTGCAATTATAAAAATCACCCCTAAAGTTATAATAATTTTTGGTATAACAGATTTTGAATTATAAAATTGCCATATAATTCCTATAATAAGTGGAACTGTAACTAATCCAGATGATATATCAAAACTTCCAATTCTCAAAATATACCAACTACTATGTACCATTACTCTTTTACTTAGCATAAATAATCCTGCTCCTAGCATTATTATTCCTAAGAAAAATTGTAGCATTTCATTATTGTTATTGTTTTCTTTTTTTGTTTCTTTCATATCATCTCTTAGTTCTTTTAGTTCTTCTTTTATTTTCCTGTCATCTTTTTCCATAAAACACTCCTTTCTCATTGTTATTTGGTAATATTATTTTAACATACTTATTTTTCTTTTACAATAAATATTTCTTTAAAAATTTTCCTGTATAACTTTGTTCGTTTTTGCAAATTTGTTCAGGTGTTCCGACTGCAACAACTTGTCCTCCACCATCTCCGCCTTCTGGTCCTAGGTCGATTATATGGTCACATGTTTTTATTAAATCTAAATTATGTTCTATTACAATTATTGTATTTCCCGTGTCAACTAATCTTTGTAAAATATCGACTAATCTATGAACATCTGCTATATGTAGTCCTGTTGTTGGTTCATCTAAAATATAAAGTGTTTTCCCTGTTGCTTTTTTAGACAATTCTGTTGCAAGTTTTACTCTTTGTGCTTCTCCTCCTGATAATGTTGTTGATGGCTGTCCTAGTTTGATATATCCAAGTCCTACATCATATAATGTTTGAATTTTTTGTTTTATTTTTGGAATTTTATCAAAAAATTCTAGTGCTTCTTCTACTGTCATATCAAGAACATCTGCAATTGTTTTTCCTTTATATTTTACTTCTAGTGTTTCTCTATTATATCTCTTTCCTTTACATACTTCGCATGGTACATAGACATCTGGTAAAAAGTGCATTTCTATTTTGTGTACGCCATCACCATTACAGCTTTCACATCTTCCACCTGCAACATTAAAGCTGAATCTTCCTTTATCAAATCCACGTAATTTTGCTTCATTTGTTCCTGCAAATATATCTCTTATTAGGTCAAAAACTCCTGTATATGTTGCTGGGTTTGAACGTGGTGTTCTTCCTATTGGTGATTGGTCTATATTGATTATTTTATCAATGTTTTCTAGTCCTTTTACTTCTTTACATTTTCCTGGTTTTTCTGATGCTCCATTTAATTCTTTTGCTATTGTTTTATATAATACTTCATTTACAAGTGTTGATTTTCCTGAGCCCGATACTCCTGTAACACATGTAAATACTCCTAATGGAAATTTAACACTTATATTTTTTAAGTTGTTTTCTGTTGCATTTTTAACTTCAATTACTTTTGTTTTTGTATTTTTTCTTCTTGTTTTTGGAACTTCTATTTTCTTTCTTCCACTTAAATATTGTCCTGTAATTGAGTTCTCTACTTGTTTTACTTCTTCAGCTGTTCCTTGTGCCATAACATTTCCACCATGTACACCTGCACCTGGTCCAATGTCTATTATTTGGTCTGCTGCATACATTGTGTCTTCATCATGCTCTACAACTAAAAGTGTATTTCCTAAATCTCTTAATTTTTTTAGTGTTGCTATTAATTTGTCATTATCTCTTTGGTGAAGCCCTATACTTGGCTCATCTAATATATACATAACCCCTGTAAGTCCTGAGCCTATTTGTGTTGCTAAACGAATTCTTTGTGCTTCTCCTCCTGATAATGTTCCTGCACTTCTTGATAATGTTAAATATTCAAGTCCAACATCTATTAAAAATTGAAGTCTTGTATTTATTTCTTTTAATATCATGTCTGCAATCATTGCTTCTTTTGGTGTTAATTCTAAGTTTTGTAAAAATTCTTGTAATGCTTTTATTGACATATCTGTTATTTCATTTATGTTTTTTCCACCAACTTTGATACATAATATTTCTTTCTTTAAACGTGCTCCATTACATGTATGACATTCTGAATTTGTCATATACATTTCGTAAAAGCTTCTCATTCCTTGTGATTTTGTTTCACTGTGACGTCTATCTAGCGTTGGCAATACCCCTTCAAATGGTGCTGTAAATTTTCTAACACCTGCTGCTGAGCTATATTCAAAATCTATTTTTTCATCGCCTGTACCATATAAAATTTTTTCTAAAAACCATCTTGGTAATTTTTTGATTGGTACGTCTTTTATCTCTACTCCATAATGTCTTCCAATGCTTTCAAAATACATTTTTGCCATTGTGTCGCCTTTTTTCATAGTACTTGACCCAAATGCTTTTACACCATCATATAATGTTTTATTTTTGTCTGGTATTATTAAATCTTCATCCATTTTCATTAAATATCCAATACCCATACAAGTTGGACATGCACCATATGGATTATTAAACGAAAACATTCTTGGTGTTAACTCTGGAAAGCTGAACCCACAGTCTGGGCATGCATAGTTTGAACTATACAATACCATTTTTTCGCCATCTTTTGCAAAAATATTTACTAATACTAAATTTTCTGCATGTTTTAAAGCCACTTCAACTGACTCTGTAAGTCTACTTCTTATTTCTTCTTTTACAACTAATCTATCTACAACTAACTCTATTTCATGTTTTTTATTTTTATCTAATTCAATTTCATCAGATAAATCATAAACTTCTCCATCAATTCTAGCTCTTACAAAACCATCTTTTTGATATCCTTCTAATTGTTTTACAAATTCACCTTTTCTGCTTCTAACAACAGGTGCTAAAATTTGTATTTTTGTACCTTCCTCTAAAGCCATAATATTGTCAACAATTTGGTCAATTGACTGTTTTTCAATTTTTTTGCCACAGTTTGGACAATATGGTACACCTATATTTGCATATAATAAACGTATATAATCATATATTTCTGTTACTGTTCCTACTGTTGAACGTGGATTTTTAGAAGTTGTTTTTTGGTCTATTGATATTGCAGGTGATAACCCTTCTATTGACTCTACATCAGGTTTTTCCATTATTCCTAAGAATTGTCTAGCATATGAAGATAAGCTCTCTACATATCTTCTTTGACCTTCTGCATATAGTGTATCAAATGCAAGTGATGATTTACCTGAGCCTGATAGCCCTGTTATAACTACCATTTTGTCTCTTGGTATTTCTAAATTTATATTTTTTAAATTGTGCTCTTTGGCACCCTTTATAATTATTTTATCGTTCATTTTTTCACTCCTTGTCCCAAGAGGGACGGTTCTGTTTGGGTCATTTTTCCATTTTTTAACATAATGTTCCAAACAGAACCGTCCCTCTTGGGACATTATACTATATTTTGAATGTAAAAACAAGAGTTTGGCAAATTATTTCTAATAACCATCTTTTTTGTGCATAAACAAAAAAAGAGTAGCTTTATAGCTACTATCTTCTTATGCAAGTCCATATTTCTTTTTAAATTTATCTGCTCTACCACCAGCTGTTTCTTGTCTTAAGTTGCCTGTCCAGTATGGATGGCATTTTGAACAAACATCAACTTTTATATCTTTTTTTGTTGAACCAACTTCTAAAACATTTCCACATGCACATGTGATTGTTGTTTGGTTATATTCTGGATGTATTCCTTCTCTCATTTTATTTTCACCTCTTTTTCGTATTTTATAACATGACTGTCTTTTATAATAACATATTATCTAAAATTTTTCAAGTATTATTTTTCTTCGTTTTCATTTTTTTGCTCATCAAAAATATACTGTGCTGATTGCACCATTTCCTTATTTAAAGATAATTTATGTACTAATTTGTTCATTATATTAAATACACATGCAATTACTAATATTAACATTCCAATATTTTTCCAGTATTTTTTTAGCATAATATTTTCTCCTTTTCAAAATAATACATATATATTATACTGTTATTTTAATGAAATGTCAACGAAAAATTATAAAAATACTACTTTTTCTATTTCTCTATTTTCAATTAATTCATAAATTTGCCTATTATTTTTTATATCTTCAACATTTTTACCATGCATTGTAAAAATGCCCTTCACACCAGAATATAGAGCATAATGTATCGCATCAGCATCTTCTTTACTTCCTATCTCATCACACGCAATTATTTCAGGAGCCATCGTTCTTACTAACATATGAATTCCTTGATTTTTACTTACATTTTCTATAATATCAGTTCTTATGCCAACATCATTTTGAGGCACACCCTTATACATTGCAGCAATTTCTCCTCTTTCGTCTACAACTCCACAAGTCTTTCCCTTGAAATTAATTTCTTCAATTCCATTGCTTAACCTTCTAATAACATCTCTTAAAACTGTAGTTTTTCCTTTTCCTGGAGGTGCTACAATAATGGTATTATATACAGTTTTATTCTCGATATCGATAATTTCTCTAAGTACTCTTGTACTACAATTTAATACCTCTCTTGCTATTCTAAAATTTAAACTTGATATGTATTTTACATTTGTAATTTTTCCATTTTCGATAACACATGAACCAGTTAAACCTATACGATGTCCTCCTTTTATTGTTATAAATCCTTCACAAATTTGATTTTTATAAGCATATATAGAGTTTTCACATAGCCTTTCTAATATTTGTAATATTTCTGTTTGTGATATGTTATATTGTAATATCAAATCTTTTTCTCTTAATTTTAATATTATTGGTCTATTTGTTCTCATTCTTATTTCTTGTATTTCATTTACTATTTTGTCATTTTCTTTAAATAAATTTAAAAAGATTTCATATACTTTATTTGGAAAATATCTTAAAATTTCATCTATATCTTTCAATTTTTTCTCCTTGTCCATTTGTACAAATGTCCCAAAAAGAACCGTCCCAATGGGACTCGTCCCTTTTGGACATATTATATTCATCTTTGATGTATTTTATGACATTTTCTGGTTACACTATTTATGGTGATTATTTTGAAAAATAAATTATGGATAATTTTAATTGTATTTATTGTAATTGGTGTTGGATTTGGAATTTATTTTTTGTCAAAAAATAATAATTCTAATAAATCAGATTATTCTGCTCAAAAAACCGCTGTAAATCAACAAAATAATACTGAAAATACAACTAATAATGTCAATACAAGCAATTCAATTCAAAGCAATACAAATACAGAGAATACAGAGAATACAGCAATATCCTCTCAAATTTCTAATGAAAGCAAACCAAAAAAAGAAGAATTGCTTTCTTCTTTTTCTACTAAGATTTATACTAAAGATTCTGCTAGGCAAAACAATATTTCAATAACTTGTTCTACCTTGAATGAAACTATTGTGGCTAATCGTTCTACTTTTTCTTTTTGTAATACTGTTGGACCGGCAACATCTGCTAAAGGTTATCAAGAGGCTGATATTTTTGATAATGAAGGAAATAAGAAAAAAGGCTTAGGTGGTGGAAATTGTCAAGTTAGTACTACTTTGTATAATGCTGTGCTTAAAATTCCTAGCTTAGTTGTTACTGAAAGACATGAACATAGTAATAAAGTGCCTTATATAGAGGCTGGTAAGGATGCTGCTGTTGCATATGGTAATTATGATTTAAAATTTAGGAATGATACTGGTTTTGATATAAAAATTAAAGTTTCTAATAGCGATGATTCTGTAAATGTTACTTTATATAAAATATACTAAAAGAGGGATTTTGAAGCTTTCCCAAAATCCCTCTTTATTTTTCAACTATAAATGCATTTGGCAAATATCTTTCTCCCATTGGTGTTGAAGTTTTATTTACCACTTTTCCATTATAATACATAGTAGCAGAAGACCCTCCATCTAAGTTTGCTGCATTATATGCATCATATCTATTAAATATATTTTGTAGTTCTAATAAATTTGTTCCTATACTATATCCCGGCTGTCTTCCATCAATTGTAACAAATATGAATGTTCCATCCTTTCTTTGTCCTATTGCCATCCTTGGGTGAATTCCTCCAGAATTAGAATTTGTAATTTGATTATTTCCATTTACTATTAAATATGGCCCAAATTCAACTGCAGATTCAATTCCTGCATTTATAGCTTGATTATATGTATATCTCCCTAAAACTAATTTTTTATCTGTACTTAATCCTATTAAGCTATATGTAGATGTTTTAGATCCATATAATAATTTCTGATTTATTATCGTTGCTTTACATAGAAGATTTCCTTTTCCTACTCCTCCGTCATCTGTGAATCCTCCTGCATTTATTCCTGCTATAGCATTATTACTTTCTACAATTTCACTTAATTTTGAGCCTCTATTTGTTTTTCTTCCATCAACAAGTTTCACTTTTGATGCGTCTGGAACTATCATTACGTATCCTACATAATTTTTCCCTGTTATTTTTTCAACTATTATTTCCTTTTTTTCTTCCTCTATTGGGACTTGTATTATTATTTCTTCTGAGTTTGAATCTTCATTATTTTGAACTTCTAATTTGCTCATTATTTCTTGTATCTCTTCATCTGATAAAAACCATGTTGCTAAATATTGATGACTCATTGTTGACATTGCAGTTTCTACCCATATTTCTTTATATTTTTGAAATAATGATGTTCTGAAAAATAAATATAAAAATATTACTGCTAATATAATTAAAACTATTAATATTTTTATAGCTAAAAATATTTTTTGTTTTGCAGTTTTTTTCTTTTTATGTTTATTATGTTTTTTATTCTTTTTCTTATTAGGCTCTGTACTTACTTGTTTTTTATTTTCGTGTAAATCATATTCATTATTTAATATTACATTTGTTACTGTATCTATATCTGTTTTTGACATTTTTTATTCCTTCTCTTGCGTTGTTTTATTTTTTTCCATTCATTATAACATTTATACGCTTATGTGTCAAAACATATTTTGAATTTAATTACTTTTCATTTCCTTGTTTAATTCCGCTCCTAAAAATAAAGAATAGAAACATAAATATGTCCACATCATTACAAGCATCAAAGTTGTCAAACTTCCATAAGTGATGGAAAATCCTTTAAAAATATCTAAATATTTAGAAAACACAAAAGATATCACATTAAGCGCAATTGCACCAAATACTGCACCTGGAATTTGACTCTTTAAAGTAACTTTATGTTTTGGCATAAATTTGTATAAAAGCAAAAATATAATAAATGTTGCAAAAATAAGTCCTATCTCTGTTAATACTTGTAGAAATATATTAAAGTTTTCAAGGGCACCAAAATGATTTTGAATAATAGATTTTAAGCTATTTCCAAACACTAATAACACTAAGCCTATCATTATTAAAACAATGAATATTATTGTTTCAATGATTGACATTAATCTTAAATATATAACAGATTTTTGTTTTTCCCCATTAATGTTGTATACTGAATGTAAGCCCTTTGTTAATGCAAAAAGTCCCTTCCCAGCAGACCACAATGTAAATATAATTGATATCGAAATTGTTCCTATTGATTTAGAATACACTTCTTTAACTATTCCAAGCACAAATTCATTCATGCTTGATGGTATTATTTTTGAAATAACATTAAATAATGTCTGCTGGTCAATATGTGTATATTGTATAAGGGTTATTAATAAAATTACAAATGGTATAAATGATAATATTGTATAATATGAACATTGTGCTGAAAATTCACTGACATGGTCCTCCCTCATATTTTTAAATATTTTTTGTATCTTTTTATACTTTTCTTTAAAATTAATTTTTGTCATCAACCTTTTTTTCTTCTTTCTTTTTATTTTGAGTTTTCTTATTTTCTTTTTGACTATCTGTTATGGTTTTAATTTTCTTTTTTATTTCTTCTTTTTGTTTATTTACACTTTCTTTTAGTTCATCTGTTTGTTCTTGCACTTGTCTTTTCAATTCTTCTTGTTTTTCTTTTATTTTTACTTTAATTGCTTGTATTTTAGGATATGCACTTAATAATCTTCTATATAGTGCAGATTTTCCTATTAATGTTTCTTTTACCTTTCTTGTTATTTCTTCAGTATTGTCTAAATTTTTACCAAATTCTTTTGTTGTTTTTCCTACATAGCTAATTACATTTGTTGATATTATATTATCTGCTATATATATTATTAATAGCACCCAAAATAATATATTTAAAGCTAATTCTGGTAACTGTTCTAATTTTTCAATTAAAAACGGATTTGAAACATACATTATGAACATTCCTAATAATCCAAATGGTATTATTGTGTCCAAACAAACTCTTCCATTTATATTAAATTTTCTTTGACTATAATCCCACCATCTTGCATGAAATATTTTTTCCATAAAGTAGCTTGTTAAATATTCTAGTACTCCACAAACAACAATTGCCATGATAAATAATGCTACAGGGTCATCTGTATATTTTTTAAATAAAAATGTAATTAATAAAGCTCCAACTCCATATATTGGGCAATATGGTCCTACTAAAAAGCCCCTATTTATAAATTTTTTCTGTTCTATTAGTTTTCCTACAACTTCTAATACCCATCCCAAAAATGCATATATTATAAATAATAAAAAGTATACTCTTATATCTATTCCAAATATTACCATAATTTTTCTCCTTAACCTGTGTCAGAAGGGACGCCCTTTTTTGACACAAATATTTTTTTAATTGGCCAATTTAACTTTTTGACACAAAATTTTAAATTTCGATTCTGTCTGTAAATTTATCTTTTACTAATTCTTTCAAAAGTTTATTTTCTTCTTTTTCTAATTTTTTATCTTTATCTACTATTGAAATTGCAGCTTCTTGTACTAATTTTAAGATATCCATATCTGTAAATAGGTTTGCTATTTTAAAGTCTGGTATTCCATGCTGTGCTGTGCCAAAAAAGTCTCCTGAACCTCTTAATTCTAAATCTTTTTGAGAAATAACAAATCCGTCATTTGTTTCACACATTACCTTCATTCTTTCTTTTGTATTCTGTCCATTTCCATTGTATTTTAATATACAATAAGATTTATATTCTCCTCTTCCTACTCTTCCTCTTAATTGATGTAATTGTGCTAGTCCAAATCTTTGTGCATCTTCTATAACCATTATACTTGCATTTGGTACATCTACTCCAACTTCAATTACTGTTGTTGATATTAGTATGTCTATTTCTCCATTTTTAAATCTATTCATAATGTCATCTTTTTCTTTTGGTCTCATTTTTCCATGTATATATTCAACTCTATAATTTGGAAATATTTCTTTTTGGCATTTTTCATATAGTGTTGTCACAGCTTTTAAATCATTATCTGCTTCTTCGCTTTCTTCTACTAATGGGCATACTATATATGCTTGTCTGCCCTCATCCACTTGTTTTTTTATAAAGTTATTTACTCTGTCTTCCATTCTTTTTGTAACTGAAAAAGTTTCTATTGTCTTTCTGTTTGGTGGAAGTTCATCTATTATTGATATATCCAAATCTCCATATAGTATTAATGCTAATGTTCTTGGTATTGGTGTCGCTGACATTACTAAAACATCTGGATTTTGACCTTTCTCTGATATTTTGGTTCTTTGCTTTACTCCAAATCTATGTTGTTCATCTGTTACAACTAATCCTAAATTTTTGAATTCAACATTTTCTTCAAGCATCGCATGTGTTCCTATTAATATATCTATTTCACCATTTTTTAATCTTTCTAAAATATCTTCTTTTTTCTTTTTACTTATTCCTGATATTAATAGTTCACAATTTATATCAAATTTATCTAATATATTTTTAAAGTTATTTAAATGTTGTGTTGCAAGTATTGCTGTTGGTGCTAAAATAGCTGCTTGATATCCAGATTTTACCGCTTTATATGCTGCTACCATTGCAACTATTGTTTTTCCTGAACCAACATCTCCTTGTAATAATCTGTTCATAGATTTGTCAGATTCCATATTTTCATCTATTTCTTGTAATACTCTAAGTTGAGCTTTTGTTAAATTAAATGGTAATGCGTTTATTACATCTGACATATGCACTTCCGGATTAAATTGTATCCCCTTTTTATCTGTTAAATTGCTGTTTTTTAGTTGTAAAAGTGCTAATTGTGTTGACAACAATTCTTCGAATACTAATCTTTTTCTTGCTTTTTTGAAGTCTTCAAATTCATTTGGAAAATGTATATGTTTTGTAGCTTCATTTACATTTTCTAACTTATATTCATTTAAAATATATTCTGGTAATGTTTCTTGTAATCCGCCTTGCTCCTGGATTTTTTGTAATCCATTTTCAATTATTTTTCTTAATGTATTTTGTGTTAAACTAAATGTTAATGGATAAATTGGTATTATTTTTCCTGTATTATTTGTGTTTTCAATTTCATCAAAAACTGGTGAATTCATACTTATTTTTCCATATTGAAATTCTACTTTTCCATAAAATCTATATTTTTTTCCGTACCTGAAATTTTGACTTTAGATATGGTTGATTAAACCATGTAATTGTAGCTTGTCCAGTTTCATCTCTAACCATTAATTTTTGCATGGTTCTGCCTTTGCTTATTCTTGTGTCTATAAATCTTGAAACCGCAATTGTTTCAATTAATGCTACTTCACCATTTACACATTCGCATATATTTTTTGGTTTACTTCTATCTTCATATCCTCTTGGATAATATGTTATTAAATCTTTTAATGTAAATATTCCTATTTTATTTAGAAGTTTTACTCTGTTAGGTCCTACTCCTTTTATATATTTTACATCTTCGTTTAAATCCATAATTTTCTCCTATGAAATAGGGATTATGGATAGGTCTTAAATCCCTATTTATAATATTAATTTTATAATTTATAGTTATATATATTAAAATTCCGTTTCTTGCTGGTCGGAATTATCATATGAATAAATTACTTACGATTTCTAAATTAAAAAAGTTAATCTAGCTAATCTGTATGAATAAGTTTCCTCCCAAACTGCGCGTCACTACATTTTAATATATATAACTATAAATTAATAAATAAAAATAATAGGGATTTGAGATCTATCCATAATCCCTAAATTCTGAGCAATTTAAAATCAAGTCCATCACTACTGACTAATTTTAGTTCTATTCCTTGTACATTTCCTTCAACAGCATCCTGAATTGAGTTTGCATGTAAATGTCCATAAAAACATCTTTTTATATTATATTTTTTCATTAATTCTATATATTCTGTGTTCATATAATTTTTAGTTACAGGAGGATAATGCATAAAAACAATAATTTCCTTATTGTCGCCAAATTGTTCAATTCCACTCTTAATAGAAAGTTCTAATCTTGCAACCTCTCTTTTTGTTAACCTTATATCTTCTTGTTCTTCTGATAAAATCCAACCTCTTGTTCCTGCAATTATTTTATCTTCAAATTCGTAGCTATTATTGTATAAAAAATCTATATTTTCAAAATTCTTTTCTTTTAAGTATTTTCTCATACTTGTTACTGTTGTCCACCAATAATCATGGTTTCCTTTTAACAATATTTTTTTACCTGGTAAACCATTTATAAATTCAAAATCTTTTTCTGTTTCATTTAAATACATTGCCCATGAGAAATCTCCTGGCAATATTACTATATCTTCTTGTTTTACTTTTGATAGCCAGTCTTTTTTTATTTTTTCTTCATAGTTCTGCCAATTTTGTCCAAATACACGCATTGGTTTGTTTGCATTAAATGATAAGTGCAAATCTGCTATTGTATATATTGCCATTTGTCTCCTCCTTCTCTTTTTATAATTTTAAATTCGGAATTGCATTTAAGTCTAACTCACTTCTTTCTCCATTGATAAAATTATAATATCCAGCTGATGCAATCATTGCAGCATTGTCTGTACATAATTTTAAATCTGGCATATAAACTTTTATTCCTTTTTTTTCTAATTTTAAAAATTCAGTTCTAATAAAACTATTTGCAGAAACTCCACCTGCTAAAGCTACTGTTTTTAATCCTGTTTGTTCTAGTGCTTTTTTTGCGTTTTCTAGCAATACTTCTGTCACTGTTTTTTCAAAACTTGCACATAGGTCAGCTTTATTTATGTCAGGTGTTTTGTGATGTAAATTTATAACTGCTGTTTTTATTCCACTAAAGCTGAAATCCAAATTATCAAAGTGTGTTTTAGGTAGTTCTATGGCATTTGGTTTTCCTTCTTTTGCTAATTTATCAACCTTAGGTCCCCCTGGATATCCAAGTCCTACAACTCTTGCAACTTTATCAAAAGCTTCTCCAATTGCATCATCTCTTGTTTTCCCTAAAACTTCAAATTCTGTATAATTTTTTACATGTATTAGCTGTGTATTTCCACCAGATGTCATTACACATAAAAATGGTGGGTGTAGTTCCGGATATGTAATGTAATTTGCTGCTATGTGTCCTTGAATATGATTTACGCCTACAAGTGGTTTATTAGTTGCAAAGCTTAATGCTTTTGCATATGAAAGCCCAACTAATAAAGCACCTACCAAACCTGGTCCATATGTTGGTGTTATTGCATCTATATCATCAAATGTAACATGTGCTTCTTCTAATGCTTTTTTTGTTACTCTTGAAATTGCTTCAATATGATTTCTTGATGCTATTTCTGGTACAACTCCTCCATATTTTTCATGTATTGGTATTTGTGTGTCTATTACGTTTGATAATATTTCTCTTCCATTTTTTATTACTGCTACTGATGTTTCATCACAACTTGATTCTATTCCTAATATATATATATCCTTCATTTTCTTTCCTTCTCACATTTTTTATATTAATTTTTATAACTTCAGTTTGTGAATTGTATAATGTTTTTATATATCTACATTCCAAATAAATGTCCTATTAAACTTACTATTCCAGTATATACTGCACTTATAACTGGTGAGATAATTATTCCTGCTAAATCTGTAACCCACAATACTACAAATATAATATAAAATACTTGTGAATATCTTTCAAACAAATCCTTTACTTTATATGGTAAAAAGTGTTTTAATACTTTTGAACCATCTAATGGTGGAAGTGGTATTAAATTGAATACTCCTAATCCAATATTAATTATAATTGTAGTTTGTATTAGAGTTAGTATTATTAATCCTACTTGAGTTAAACAAAAGGCTGTAGCAAATTTAACAATTATGAAATATAAGAATGTAAATATAATTGCTAGTAATAAGTTCATTAATGGTCCTGCTATTGCAACAATTGCTTCGCCTTTTGACATGCTTATTGTTCTTTTGAAATTGCTTGGATTTATCTCTACTGGTTTTCCCCAACCAAATCCTGCGAATACGAGCATTAAAGACCCTACTGGATCTAAATGTGCTAATGGATTTAATGTTAGTCTTCCTTGTCTTCTTGGCGTGTCATCTCCTAATTTATCTGCTGCAAATGCATGTGCAAACTCATGAAATGTTATTGCTATTAGAACTGCTGGTAATGTCAACACTAAGCTAAGTAACGCATTTGTGTCTGTCAAATATCTTCTTAATGAAAATATTACAATTATTGCAATTATAATATATAATGTTCTTTTATCCATTCCAAATCGAAACATATATTTAAAAACCTCTTTCTTTTTTACACCTATCATTTTATATTTTATAAATTAATTACCCCAAAATAACTTGGTCCTTTTGGGGTAATTCTTTTAATTTAATGGTTTCATTGTTGGGAATAGTAATACATCTCTTATTGAAGCAGAGTCTGTAAGTAACATTACTAATCTATCAATTCCTATTCCTAGTCCACCTGTTGGAGGCATTCCATACTCTAAAGCTGTAACAAAGTCTTCATCCATCATGTTAGCTTCTTCATCTCCTGCATCTCTTGCTTCCATTTGTTTTTTGAATCTTTCATATTGGTCTATTGGATCATTTAATTCTGAATAAGCATTTCCATATTCTCTTGCTCCAATA
>OIYO01000329.1_pt1 | contig 42819 bp, 69 predicted proteins | sample 1588191 | NCBI WGS metagenome assembly OIYO01 (sample SAMN03283275) | human gut metagenome | biome: human-associated habitat; material: feces | host: Homo sapiens | place: Peru | collected 2012 | reverse complement strand
GGTACTACCGCCGGCGCAGCGGCGGAGGCGGCGGGACGGATTCAAAACTTACTGCGGAGGAACTGCTGGCGCAGTTGCATGGTGATGGCGGCACGGCCACAGGGGGAATCACTTTTGCTGACGTGGACAGGAGCGCAACAGCGCTTGCCAAGAACGGCGGAGATGCGGCTGGGTACATCGCAAAGGCCAAATCGGCCGGGTACATCACCGCAAACCAGTACAGACAGCTGAAGGCAAGGAACGGCCTTTAAGGAGGAGCTATGGCAGGAAAGCGGGAAAAGATTCAGGACGAGTTCCTGAAAATGCACGAAGCCGCCGGAGGCACTTACTCCGGCGCCGACGCAGAAGTCCACCAGCAGGCGGTAAATACGCTGCGGGATACTGCCCAGAAAAGATACCAGTCGGAGCTTTCGTCCAGGATTGCCCAGAAGCAGCAGAAAGCCCGGGAACAGGGCGCGTCCACCGGGCGCACGTTTGCCCGGTTCAATTCCATCACCGGCGGGCAGGGAATCGATCTTGCCAAACAGGCGGCGGACAATGTTGTGCCGTATCTGCGGGAGGTGACCCTCGCCCAGAAGGAGTATGACGATTATGTGAAGTCTCCGGAATACCGGAAGAAGCAGGAAAATATAATCGCGGAAAACTTCTCCGCCTCGGAATCCCCCACAAGTTTGCCCCAGTTGGAGGATGACAGGGCGAAGGAGCTGAAAGCCAAGCGGGACTATTACAAGAATCTTTCCGTGAAGGAGGACGACCGCAGGACGCTGGAACGGAATCTGGCGCAGATCGACCCGAAGGACGAGGAAGCCTTTATTCTGTACACGAAGCTCCAGGACGGAGACGCGGCGGTGAGCGCGGACAGGGATGTGGCCACGTTCTATGACTTCGGGCAGATGAAGGAAGTGGCGGCGCCGCTGGAGGCGAAGTACGGAAAGGACAACTTCAAGAAGCTGGCCGAAGCCTACGGTCGGTATTACCGCAGCAAAAAAGCGGAGGAACTGACCGCCCAGGCGAAGAAGGACGTGGAGACGGTTCCCGGGGCGATTCTGGGAAGCGCGACCTCCGTGGCGACAAACGCCTTCGGCGGGTTGGGGGCGACGGCAAGCAGAATCCGGGAGATGTTCACCAGAACCGGGCAGTTCCACACCCTCGACCCGTACACCGCCGGGGATATGGCACAGGTGTACGGCGGGGGGCTGCGGGGGGCAGTGGCGGAGAACATTGCCGGAGAGGGAGACAGCAAGGTAAGAGCCGGACTGTCCAAGGTCTACGAGGCTGGAATGTCCGCTGCGGATTCGGTGGCAAGGGCGGCGGCGTTCGGGTCTGGGTCGCTGGCACTGGTGGCGGCGAGTTCCTTCTCAAGCACCCTGAGCGAAGCCTCCCAGAAGGGGGCGACACCGGAACAGGCGTATCTCATGGCCACGGCCAACGCCGGTCTGGAAGTGCTGACGGAAAAGGTATCTCTGGATTCTCTGCTGAATGTAGCGAAGGCAAAGGGCGGAAGCAATCTGAGGAAGGTTCTGCTGAACACCTTCGGTCAGGCCGGGGTGGAGATCAGCGAGGAAGAGGCCAGCTACATCGGCGGCCTTATCGCGGAGGCGGCAATCCTGCAAGGGAAAAGCGAATACAATCAGACCATCGGCGAGCTGGTGGCAAACGGCATGAGCTACGAGGAGGCCAAGGCACAGGCGAACAAGGGCATCTGGAACGAGGCAGTGAACACGGCGGTCGTTTCCGGCCTGTCCGGCGGCATTTCCGGCGGCGTGGCTACCGGCTACAACGCGGCTATGAACCGGCTGAGCAATCCCGGGGGAACGGCTGCGGATACGCAGGAAGCCACAGGAGGCCCGCAGGCGTGGATTTTGCCGGAAACGTCCATGGACACCACGAAAGCGCAAAGTCCTGATGCGGAGGCGGCAGGGACGCCGCAGACGGGAAATGCGCTTACAAACGCTCTGGACAAGCTGGCGGAAACGGGGAACGTGAGCAACAAGACCGTGGAGAAGATTCTTGCCGACCCGGCGGCCATGGAGCAGATTTCCCGGCAGACGGGGCTTGACCTGACCCAAATGGCCACGGCCTCGGAGAAGCGGAACGCGGTAAAGGCAGCCGTCCGGCAGCTGGCCGGGGACACCGACCCCACCACCCTGAACCGGGAGGGGGCGCAGAGCCTGATTGAGGACATGGGGCAGGAGCTGGCGGAAAGAGCGCCTGCAAGGCAGGAAACGCCGAAGGTTTCGTCGAAGCGTCAGGCGGTACAAAATGCCATTGACCAGGTTCTGGGCGTTGACACCGGCACTGGCGGGAATTATAATGCTATTAACGGGAATCCGATACAGGGAGGTACGGAAAATGGAACGGGACTACAAGAAAATGACGGAACAGGAAGCTTTGGAAATTCTGAACAGGGACTGGCCGGAGTACAGCAAGGCAACGGAGCAGACAATCAAGGACGGGGACAGCCTGGTTCAGTGGCTGTCGGTTCTGGAGAGCTTCGCGTAAGCGACAAATTACAGGAAGCCCAAAAGCAGCGGGGAACGCCGACTTATGCCGTAAGGGACACCACCGCCCGGGATTCCCTGATGGGGAAGAGCAGTCCACAGGTGGCGGACAGTTCCGGGCAGTCCACGGGGGGCGGACAGGCTGATACCTCAGCGAAAAGCTCCGTGGGTGCGGCTGACCGGGACTTCACCGGCTTTGAAGCCTATGACAATCTCCTGTCCGACGACAATGTACAGCCCCGGAGAGCCAGCGACGCAAAGAACGTGGAGGTTCCCAAGACTGACACATACGGCAGGAATGTTTCCGAATTTGCCCACAACGCCATGAATTCCGATATCATTTCCCAGCGGGATATCGACACGGCAAAGCGGCTGGTGCAGGAAGGGGCTTTCGGCCACGAAACCCAGAAAATGGCAGACGTCCGGGACAGGGTTTACGATGAGATTCAGGAAAAGGGCGTGTCCGCCTCTGTACGGGAGGTCAGCAGAGCCGCCGCCGGCGGAAAGATTTCCGAATACGATATTGCCAAAGCCCAAGCCCTGTTTGCCATGCTGACGGATAAGAAGGGCGTGCGGGCGGAGAATATGGCCGGGGAATTGCTGGTAGACCTTGGGGAAATGGCCACACAATCCGGGCGGCAGCTAAATATGTTCAAGCTGCTGCGCAAGCTGACCCCGGAGGGGCAGCTTTCCGCCGTGAAGTCCAATATCAACCGGTATGTGGACACCCTGAATGAGCACAGGTCTGCAAAGAAGCAGGTAAATGTGGAAATTCCTACGGAGCTGGAGCAGGACTACATTAAGGCCGTCAGAACCGGAAATGAGACCGCCCAGAAGCAAGCCCTTGACCAAATGTACGAATACGCGGCGGCACAGATTCCGGCCACCTTGGAGGAGAAATTCAACTCCCTGCGGCATATGTCCATGCTGGGCGCTCCCTTGACCCATATCCGAAACTTCGGCGCAACCGGCGCATTCCGTCCGCTGTCCGATATCAAGCGCACCATATCCGCCGGGATTCAGGCCTTGACGCTGGATCAGAAAAACCGGACGGCAGCCGTAATCGGATTTGGAAAGGAAAGCCGGGAGCTGCTTTCCTGGGCGAAAGCCGACGCAAAATCCGATATGGCCGTTTCCATGATGAAGGGAACCTATCAGAACGGCGACAATGCCAGAAGTGAAATTGAGAATAAACGAACAATATTCAAGACCAAAGCTCTGGAGGGCTCCCGGAAATTCACTTCCAACGCTCTGGAAGCGGAGGATATGGTCTGGAAGAAACGGGAGTACGCCCTCACCCTTGCCTCCTTCCTGAAAGCCAGAGGCTACACAGTGGATCAGGTGACTGGCGGAGTTGTTCCAAGTAAGGTTATGGCCGAGGGGCGAGAGCTGGCCGTGAAGGAAGCCCTGAAATCAACCTTTAACGATCGGAATAAATTCTCTGATGCCATCTCCAAGTTCCGAAAAAAGGGGAGTGACCCGTGGAGTAAGTCGTTGAACATTATGGCTCAGGGAATCCTGCCCTACACCAGAACCCCGGCGAACCTTGGCGTTCGTGCAGTTGAATATAGCCCGGCCGGTCTGGCTAAGGCTGCATACGATCTTACCGAGGGCGTCAAAAACGGAAAAATCACCGCCGCCCAGGGAATTGACAACCTTGCATCCGGCCTTACAGGAACCGGCATGATGTTCTTGGGGGGAGCCCTTGCCGCAGGCATTATCCCGGGCGTTCGGCTGGTAGGTGCAAAACCCGACGATGACGAGGACGAGGAAAATACCCAGGAATACGCCCTGGAAATCGGCGACCTGAGCATCGGCATATCCTGGCTTGCCCCAGTGAATATTCCCCTGTTCATCGGCGCCAACCTGTACAACAAAATAAAAGCGGCCGGCGAGGACGGAGACGTTGACCCGTGGGACGTAATGACCGCTATCGTCGATTCCACCACGTCAATCCTTGACCCTGTGCTGGAGCTGAGCTGCATGAGCGGCCTGAACGACGCTATCGACAACATGAAGTACGAGGACACCGCAGGCGATAAGTTCGTTGCCATGGCTTACAGCGCCGCCACCGGGTATTTCCTCCAGGTCATTCCAACATTGTTCGGGAGGATTGAAAAAGGCGTTGAGCCGAACAAAAAACGCACGTTCTCCAATGGGGAGACCACGGTGCAGCGTTCCGTGGAGCGTACCTTGGGCGGCGCTTTCCAAAAGCTCCCCGGAGACCCCTTCCAGATTGACAAGGTGGACGCTTACGGAAATGTGGCAAAGGATTCCGGCAATCCGGTTACACGTCTTGCCAACGCCCTGCTGAACCCGTTCAACGTTCAGAAAATCGACCGTTCCGAACTCACGCAGGAGATCAAGCGGCTGAGCGGGGTACAGCCTGATAAGGTAAATATGCCATCTACCCCCAAGACCGTCAGCTACACGGACGCAGACGGAAACCATCATGACAATGAGCGCTTGACGGCGGAGCAGTACAGCACCCTGGAAAAGACCCAAAAGCAGACCGCTGCGAAACTTCTTGGTCAGGTAATCGGAACCGACATCTACAAGGCTATGACCGACGACCAGAAGGCCGATGTGTTCAGCTACGTCTACAACTACGCCAGAGAAAAAGGCCGTGCGGAAGCCATCGACGGGTACCCTGGCCTTTCCGATTCCTGGATGCAGGACGTGGATAAAAACGGCTACGGGGCAATCGTTGAAAAGGTTATGGCAAAGAGCTTTTCCAATGCGTTTACGTCCATGGAGGAGGAGAAACTGGATCAGGCCTATGGGCTGTATCAGTCCCTGCCATTCTCCCAGCGGGAGAACTTCAAGCGCAGCAGCAGCGGCGCGGCCAAATATTATATCACGGCCAAGGAGAAGGGCGTAAGCGACAAGACGTTTACAAGCCTGTACGGCACTTACAAGGAGCTGGACGGCAACAAGAGCATGACCGATAACCAGAAGGCGCAGGAATGGTCGCGAACCCTTGCAAAGGCCTATGAAGGCGGGAAAATTACCAAGGCCGCCCACGACGCCATGAAGGAGGAAATGGCCATCTGGCAGCACTTCCCCGTTGACACGGTGAAGTTCGACGCCATGACGGAATCCGGGCTTTCTTCGGACGTGGCAGACCGGATCATCAAGGGGCTTGCGGACTTACAGGGCACCGGCAGCGTCAATAAGGACACGGGGGAGGCCACCGTTACCAACCGGGACAAATGGGGCTATATCGCGGCGCTGGACGGCCTGAGCGACAAGGAAAAGGACAGGGTCATGTTGCTGTATATGCCGGACTATAACCCGGATTCCGGGAAGCCGGACAAGACGGAACTCAAGTATGCCTATCTCCGCAGCAAGGGATATTCGGCGGAGCAGTTTACACAGACCTACAGCGTGACCCAGGAGTTCACCAAGAAGGCGGACATGATCGCCGCATGGGTGGCGCTGGGATACTCCAGCGAGGAAGCACAGATGTTCTATAAGCTGTACAAAGCCGGAAAAATCGTGTGAGAAATGGGAAGGCCGCCCCGGGTTTGGGGCGGCTGTTTCTTATGCTGTCAGGCCGGTTTCGATTGCCCGGAGGGCTTGCAGGTGCTGTTCCGTGTTCCGGGCGTACCAGCATTTTTTCTTGCTGTGCCAGCGGTAACCGGCGGCGTTTGCTATTGGGTTATACCACGTGCATGGCTCTGAACACTTCCCGGCCTTTTGGTGTCACTAGGGTCTGTGTTCCGCTCCACTGGGTCTTTTCGTTGAAAGTTTCCTTGACTTCAAACAGTCCGTTGTTTTTGTTCTCGAACGGGAGCAGCTTGCCCCGCTTATCCCGGTAAAGGTATTTCCGGTCGATCAGGAACTGGACGAGTCTCTTCGGTGGTACGCCCAACTCTTTGGCGGTCTCCCGGAAGTTTGTCAGGGTGTTCCTATCCACCAGCTCGTCAAAGTAGTCCGCCTTCGGCTGCATGATCTGGTTCTGCACGGTCAGCCGGGAGTTTGTGACTTCCAGCGCCTTGCGCTTGTCCGTTTCGTCCTTGAGTGCGGTAACGACCTTGAGAAGATAGTCCGGGCTGAGAATCGCGGCCTCCAGCGTCTCCGGGGTCATGTATGCGCCGTGCTTACGGATGGAGGGGAGGACTTCGGAGGTGACCCATTTGCGGAATGGTTTGGCTTCCGGTTTGTCTGAGCGCAGGATTACGTTATACAGGCCGGATTCGTTGATGATGGTGGTGGGCTGTGTTCTGCCAAGAGAATCGGTGAGGTGAGCCAGACTCACCTCATCCCCGTCGAGCCGTTCAGCGACCCGGGCGGGTGTTGTCAGCTCCAGTACATCGCACACGTCCTTCAGAACGAACCACGGTTCGCCGTCCTTCTGCACGGTGCGGACTTCGCCGCCGTTGTAATTGAAAATCTGTAATTCGTTCATGCCCGCACCGCCTTTCCGGCGCGGCGGGCGCGTTCCATGCGCTTTCCAAGTGCGACGCCAAGATGGAAACCGGTCATAACGCTCCACACAGTTCCGTGACCGCGCTGCGCTATGTCAAGAGCTGCAGAGAACGCTTCTCTGTTTGGGTTGCACTGGTCCCGTGTGCAGAGGCCGATTGCGGAGTTATCGATTATACGTTTTGCTTCCTGCGCGGTAAAATATTGCATGTTATAGGCTTCCTTTCAAAATTCATTTGACAAGGCGCCCCGCCCAAGGTATAATAAATTTTGGACGGGTTTACCTGTCTTTTGGGGGATGCAAGTCGAAGCTTTGCTAGAGGGTCGGCTTGCATCTTTTACTTATCCGAACGTTTTGCTAATTCGTACATTTTCTTTAGACCGGCCATGAGTATTTCAGACTTTTTCATGCCTAGCTTGTTACAGCAAAAATCCAGCATTTCCAATTCTTCATCACTGAGCCGCAGCCTGTACTGATTAGACTTCGGATTATCCTTGATGGGTCTTGGCGACACGATGTTCTCTCCTTTCTTTTAGTTTTTGGATATCCGACAACCCTATTATAATTGGATATCCAAAAATGTCAAGCATTTTTTTCAAAAAAATTTTTGCCGATTACAGGGGAATAAAGTTTTGTGAGCGGTTGAAAAACGGTGCAGGTGGTGAAGTATTTCATGATGTGTTCCTCCTAAATACTTAATAAGTATGATTTCTTTTTGAGGGGAATTAAATCCCCTCTTTTTTTAATTGTTCGGCTCCGATTCGGAAAATTTCACTCGGCTGTATGCGATCCTTTACGGATTCCACGAACTCGATTATTTCGGAATCTTCGTCTTTCCTAAGGCTTATTTGATATCGCTTGTAGGTTTTTGCATTCCAACGGTTTTTGACTTCGGAACTTGTCTTTCCTATTGACATCGCCCCCCATTCATGATATTATGATGGGCAAGGACGGCTTCCCCGGGGCTAGCGGAGAAGTTCGGCCAACAGTGTCTAGGTGAATAGCCGCTTCTCGCTAGGGGTGGGGGGCGGTTATTTCTTTATCTGGATTCCCAGAGAGATAGCCGCAATCACAAGCATAAGTAACGCTAAGGTTTCCTCTACGCTCATGGGCGTTCCCTCCTTTCGGAGTTGGCCGCCGCCCTTGCTTGCTTTTGTTATAGCATACTTGCTAAGTATTGTCAACCCCCAATTTTACTTTTTTCAAAATATTTTTTCGCCACCCCAAAGCCTACCCTTTTTCCCGCTTTAATTTAATTATTATATCTGGATTATTCCAGCTTTTTTCTTTTCCAGCGGGTAAGCACTCCACGGCCACAAGCACTACGCATTTTACACCGCTGTTCACCCATGCGTCGCATTATTACAATGCGGCGCTTTCTTTTCACTTATCATGTATTTATTATCGTTATTCGATATTGACAAATGCTCGTTTATTGAATATTATAGAGATTAGATAAATGTTGATTTCCGAACTTTTGGAGGTGGTTTTGATGCCCGGGAACGAAAATTCCGGCGCTGGTATCCCGTTTCGGATGCCGGAGAAAGAACTGAATGCCGCTATCAAGAAGTACAAGCAGGATTTGGCGGAAGAGCGATTCCCTAGGGCTTCATGGCCACACTTCTGTGCTACCCTTGGATACACCGAAGCGGAAGTAAAGGAATGCATGGAAAGAGGGCAGGATAGGAAGTCTGCATACTATGATAGGGCGGTGGCGCTTAAAAGGATGGCTACATGGGTTCGCGGCCAGATTCTCAGCGGGTCGGGCTGGTCAGGGCAGGTGCAATCCAAGGGCATATTTGCCCTTAAGCAGGATGTGGGCGATGGCATCAGTTACACCGATAGGGAAGTAGGCACGGCAGGCCCGACGAAGATCAATATCCAGTTTGGTGGGGATGATCCAAGGGGCAAGAAGGCCGGGAAATAGTGAACGCCACAAAAAGTAGATTTTGTTGCGTTCGTTTTCTCTGAAATGTTGGGAGTTTATATGTGCAATCGGGAAAGCCAGAACATTTCAAGGATAATTGCAATTGGTGTATTCCAGCCGTGGACAATTGGGGTATAAATGCAATGGCTGTTGTGTCGCTGGTGGTGCTGCCCTGCCTGGGCAATAACTCCCCTGGCTGGTTGAAATATAGGCCAGCACCGACGGGCTATCTTTCGAGCCACCCACCCCCGTGGGGGATAGCGGGGAAGGGGGTGGGGTCATTCGATAAGGTATAGATATATGCGACACACCCTCTCTTTCCATTTCCTAGTTCCCGACCGCTTTCTTCCTCCCGGCAAAATTCAAACATCAATGCGGCAATAGTAAGATTAATAATATACTTAAAGCCTATATCTAAGATAAAGACTGGTATATACTTTATAGCTTATATAGCTTATATATAACCTATAGCTTTAATATTACTATTATAGCTTATATATAATATATAATATATATACTATACACGGCAACGAATTTTGAGACTGCCCCGGGAGGGGGTAGAGGGGAAAAGGGCGGGGTGGTTTTGAAAAGGCGGTCAAAAAATAAAAAATTGCTGGTGTAGCTCAACAGGCGGAGCGGCGTCGTGATAAGGCGCAGGGAGCTGGTTCGACCCCAGCCACCAGCACCAAATACGGGACAGTAAGCATAACAGGTACTGCGGCGGATTGCTAATCCGTTCACCGGTGGATTCCGGTGTGCAGGTTCGAGTCCTGCCTGTTCCGCCAAGAGAAAGGACGGCAATCGTGCGAGTCGATGAACGAGGGTTTTTATATTGCCCGGTGTGTGGGTGCAGGACAAAGACCAGAGTGCTTTCCTCCACGGAGCTGCATCGGTTCCCGCTGTTCTGCGGGAGATGCAAGAACGAAAGCGTAATTGAATACAGCGGAAAAAGCCAGAGCCATGAGCCAGAGCGAACGCCCGGAAAGAGCGTTGGTTCTGGCTTTTTGTTTTCCGGAAAGGACAGATAATGGCGGCAAAAAAGGCGGCTGAGAGCGCTGTAAAAGTGAATATGGGGTCGCCCAATTCGGAGCCGCAATGGAAGTTCTTCCTGAGCACGGCCAAGTACACCTGCTACGGCGGGGCAAGAGGCGGCGGCAAGTCCTGGTCAGTGGTGCGCAAGGCGGCGCTGGGCGCTTACACCTACCCGGGAATTCGGATACTGATCCTCCGGCGGGAATACGGGGACATGGAGGGAACGCTCATTGACCCCATGCTGAAAATCCTGGCGCCGGGTACGTTCAACTACAACAAGTCCGACCATGTCATTACCTTTGCCAACGGGTCAAAGATCAAGTTCGGCAACATGCCCGGCTACGGCGCGGCGGTGCAGGGTAAATACCAGGGTCAGGAATACGAGTGGCTGTTCATCGACGAGGCGACCCAGTTCCTGGAAAGTGAATTCCGAGGGCTGGCGGGTATCGTCCGTGGTGCGAACAGGATACCCAAGCGGATTTACCTGACCTGCAACCCCGGCGGACCCGGCCACTTCTGGGTGAAGCGGCTGTTCATAGACCGGCAGTTCAAGACCGGGGAGAACCCGAAGGACTATGTTTTCATCCCCGCCACTGTGGACGACAACAAAGACCTGATGGAGGCAAACCCGGACTACGTCAAGCAGCTGGAGCTGTTGCCCGAGGACGTCCGGCGGGCGCATCGATACGGCGACTGGAACGCCCTGGCGGGTGTGTACTTCGACGAGTTTACCGACGGCATCCATACCTGCAAGCCCTTCCCCCTGAAGCCGAACTGGCAGCGCTACCGCGCCATGGACTACGGCCTGGACATGTTCTTCTGCATCTGGGTTGCGGTGGACGAAACCGGAAGGTGCTACGTCTACCGGCAGTTTGCCCAGAGCAACATGGTGGTTTCCGACGCGGCGAGGAAGCAGCTGGAATTGACCCGGCCGGATGAGAATATCGACTTTACCATTTCCCCACCGGATATGTGGGCGCGGAGCCGGGAGACGGGCAAAACCCAGGCGGCTACCTTCGCCGAGAACGGGGTGGGACTGGTCAAGGCGGATAATAACCGGAAGCAGGGCTGGTACGCCCTGAAGGAGCTTTTCAAGCTCCGGGAGGACGGAAGGCCGGGGCTCATCATATTCGACACCTGCGGCAGCCTGATCGAGTGCATCAAGTGTTTGCAGCACGACAAGACAGACCCCAACGACGTCAGCAAGAACCCCCATGAGCTGACCCACGGCCCCGACGCTTTGAGATACTTCGCCCAGACCTACGTCCTCCCCGGAGAACGGGAGCGGGAGGAAACCGAGGACGACGAGGAAGAGGGAGGCATGGACTATCAGACGGCCATGTGCGGCAGCGGCCTGAGCCGGAGCTACATCATGGGGTAAATCAGAAATTTGCGCCCTACCACAGGCGTGAATATACGGCCTACCAGAGCCGAAAACGAAAGGAGAACACGCAATGGAAGAAACGATGGACAGCGGCTACCAGGACTTTGTGGCGGCTTTTGACGGGGACGGCAACCAGACCGTGACCGACCAGGAAACCGGCGCACAGACCGAGGAGCGGGCTGACACGGAACAGGAAACCACCGTGACCGATGAGGGAGCGGAAAAACCTGACGAGGGAACCGGAGAAGATACCGGCGGGGAAGTCGACGCCCCGGAGGAATCGGACAAGCCGGATGCCGAGCAGACCTTCACCATCAAGGTCAACAAGGAGGAGCGAACCGTCGGCCTTGCCGAAATGACCGCACTTGCACAGAAGGGCGCGGATTACGACCGGGTCAAGGAGCGTTCCCAGCAGACCATTCAGGAGCTGAAAACCCAGCTGGACGGCCAGAAGGACGTGATGGAGATCATGACCACCCTGGCGGAAAAAACCGGCACCCCCCTGAACGAGCTGGCGGAAATGCTGTATGTCAGCTACCGGAAGGGCGAGGGACGCACGGAGACGGAGGCGAAGCTGGAGCTTCAGAACGCCCGTCTGCAAAAGGGTCTGGACGCGGTCAACGCGGAGAAGGACAAGCAGAAGGAGGCGGAGGAAAGCAGCCAGAGCCGGGCACAGCGGGAGGTGGATGAGTTCCGCCGGAGCTATCCGGATGTGGAGTTCACGGACGAGCTTGTGAACAAGCTGACCCCCGATGTACAGGCCGGTATGACCCTCCTGAGCGCCTACCAGAAGTACGAGGCCGCGCAGAAGGAAGCCAGAATCGCCGAGCTGGAACGTCAGCTGGCAGCCGAGAAGAAGAACCGGGAAAACCGCTCAAGCTCCCCCGGAAGCCAGAAGGATTCCGGCGGACAGAGAGGAAAGAGCGATTTTGACGACTTTATGTCGGCATTCGCATAAACAGAATAAACAAACAGGAGCCAAGAGCCGAAGCTGATCCCAGCGGGACAGCCGCGGCTCATTTTTTGATTTAAGGAGGAAATTTATGAGCGCAACCATTCATTTTGACGAAAAGTACAAGGCCGCCCTGATGGAGGGCTTCGACAAGGCCTCCGAGACCGACGGTCTCTTTGACCACAGTCTGGACATGGAGTTTTCCGGCGTGAAGACCGTCCATGTCAAGAGCCTGAGAACCGAACCCCTTCAGGATTACGACCGCACCAAGGGCGTGGGTACCGGCAGCCGGTACGGCGACACCAAGGAAGTTGGCAACGAGGAGCAGACCTTCACCATGACTCAGGACAAGTCTCTGAGCCTGTCCGTGGATAAGGGCAACAACATGGAGGTCATGGACAAGCACAAGGTCGGCGCCATCATGAAGGCGGAGCGGGAGGAGCATATCATCCCAGAGGTAGACACCTACCGCCTGAAGAAGTGGGCGGAAAACGCCGGTATGCACGAGGAGCTGACCGCGACCCCCACCACCGACACCATTATCGGCTACATCATCAAGGCGCGGAACAAGCAGCGGGACAAGGGCGTCAAGGGCGACGTAAGTCTGCTGATTCCCTACGAGTATCTGGACACCCTCCAGCTGGCGAAGCAGTGGGTCAACCTGGATTCTCTGGGCGGTAAGACCCTGCCCAAGGGCACCGTGGGTCAGATCTCCGGCATGAACGTCCTGCCCATGTCCAACGACCGGATGCCCGCCAACGTGGTGTTCATGATCCTGCACAAGAAGTCCGTCATCTCCCCCATGAAGATCAAGGACTTCAAGGGTCACGTCGATCCTCCCGGCCTGTCCGGCGATCTGATCGAGTTCCGTATGATGTACGACGCCTTTGTCCTGGGCAAGAAGGCCGACGGCGTTCTTGTGGCCTGCGCCCCCAGCACCGTGGTGAAAACCCCCACCATCACCATGAGCGGCAAGGCTGCCACCATTGAGACCACCACCAGCGGCGCCACCGTCTACTACACCACCGACGGCTCTGACCCCCGGTATTCCGTGGAGGCCAAGGCTTACACCGCCGCCGTCACCCTGGCCAGCGGCGACCGCCTGCGGGCTTATGCGGCAAAGGCCGGCATGTTCAACTCCGCCGTCGCGGCAAAGGATCAGGCCTGATTTATGAGGGGCGGGCAACCGCCCCTTCCCCAGTAAGGAGGACACAATGACAATTCTCATGATTCTGAATATTCTCGTGGCCTGCCTCGTTCTGGGCGCGGTCGTTGTCTCCGACCGGCGCAGACGGGCGCACTACCGGGAGGAAGCCGAAAGCCTCCGGAAGCTGAGCCACCGGGTCGGCGTTCTGGAGCAGGGGCTTGTCCCGGACTATGAGGCGACAAAGGAGGCGGTCAAGTCCGTGAATGATTTTAACATGGGCATTTCCGGGATTCTGGGCTTTGACCCACTGGAGGCGGCGAAGAAAAGCCGTCAGGCCGAGCGGATGGGCGGTGAAGCCGAATAATGAGCGGAAAACAGAAGATTCCCACCAATGAGGAAATCCAGAAGCGCTACGAAAAGGCCTACGGCTTCAACCAGCAGATCGGCCTGTATGACACGGTGAAGGTCAACGAGGACTTCTTCATAGGAAATCAATGGGAGGGCGTGGAGAGCAACGGCCTGCCTACCCCCACCTACAACATGTTCAAGCGGATCATCAACTTTCAGGTGTCCACCATTACCTCAGACAACATGACCATTCAGGTGACGCCCATGCCCTCCACCTCCCGGTACACCCAGAGAGAGCTGGAAGGCTTCGCCGAGATCATCAACCACCAGTTTGCCGCCATTATCGAGCGCAACCGGATCGTGGCCAAGAACCGGGAGTTTTTGCGCAACGCCGCCGTTACCGGCGACGGCTGTATGCACTTCTACTTTGACCCCACCATCGAAAACGGTCAGGACGTCAAGGGAGAGATCGTGGCGGAGATTGTGGACAACCTCCGGGTGCTGTTCGGCAATCCCAATTGCCGGGATGTCCAGCGTCAGCCCTGGATCATCCTTGTGCGCCGGGAGCTGGTGGAGGACGTCCGATGGCGGGCGGAGGAGCTGAAAAAGGCCGGACAGTGCGGCATCGACGACCCGGACAGCATTACGGCGGATTCCGATAAGTTCCAGAACAAATATGACAGCTACACCGACGACAAGGTGACGGTGCTGACCTACTATTTCCGGAACCGGGACACCCGCACCATCTGGTGCATGGAAAGCACGGAGAAAGGGATTCTTCGGAATGCATATGACACCGGCTACAGCCTGTATCCGCTGATCTGGATTAACTGGGACTATATTCGGGACTGCTACCACGGTCAGGCGCTGGTCACCGGAATGCTGCCCAACCAGAAGTTTATCAACAAAATGTTCGCCCTTGTGGGCATCTCCCTTCTGACCACGGCGTTCCCCAAGGTGGTCTATGACCGGAACAAGATCAAGCGCTGGGACGGCAGCGTGGGAACGGCCATCGGCATTTCCGGAGACGTGAACAATGTGGCGAAGATCATCGACGGCGCGTCCGTCAGCCCCCAGATTGCCCAGTTTATCGAGCTGAGCTTTGACAAGACCCACTCTCTGCTGGGCGCGTCTGACGTGGCCATGGGCGACGCCCGGATTGAGACCACAAGTGCGATTATCGCCTTGCAGCGGGCGGCCAACACCCCCATGGAGCTGACCAAGCAGAACGACTACCAGTGCATGGAGGAAGCGGGAAGGATCTGGCTTGACATGATGGCGGCGAAGTACGGCACCCGCATGGTGGAGACTTCCCTGGACATGGAGAAGCCCGGAGAGCAGCCTTTGGGAATGCAGCTGCCCAAGCAGACCTTTATGCGTCCCTTTGATTTCGGCATCCTGAAAGAGCTGCAAATGTCCATTAAGCAGGACGTGGGCGCATGTTCCTACTGGTCGGAAATGGCCTCCATGCAGACGCTGGACAATCTTCTCATGAACCATCTGATTACGCCGAAGCAGTACATTGAACGGCTCCCCAACGGTTATATCACCAAGAAGCAGGAGCTTCTGGACGATTTTGAAGCGGCGGCCATGGGCGGTGTTCCCTCCGGGAATCCGGGGACGGGAATGAGCGTCCAGACCACGTCGGAGGATATGCCCGTCAATGGCGGCGGCGGAAACGGAGCGCTGCAAAGGGCGCTGAACAGGGAGGGAGCATAAATGGCAAAGATACCGGAGCTGACCGCCGACGTGGAGGTCATTCAGAAGCTGGGCAGACGCCCAAATACGGATGACGGCCTTACCGAGGCGGGATTCAAGGCCAAGTTCGACGAGGCGGGAATCGCCATCAAGAAGTTCATAAACGAAAAGGTCGTTCCCGCCATCAACGACTATGTCGTCAGCACAGACGGCCTTCTGGACAGAGCGGGCGGCACCATGACCGGAGATATTGCCATGAGCGGGAACAAGGTCACGGGGCTGGGCACTCCTTCGGATAATGCCGACGCGGCGAACAAGGGCTATGTGGACACGGCTCTGAACGGCGTCAAGACGGTTTCCGTCTCCGCAACACTGACCGTTGCCGGGTGGACTGGCAGTGCGCCGTATATCCAGTCTGTGACCATCACAGACCTGACGGACGCAAAGAAAGCTATGGCCTATCCGGTGTATGGGAGTGACACGCCTGCCAATGTCGCGCTGAAAGAGGCGTGCGGAATGGTGAGCTTCGCTTCCCGGTCTGGCAGCACGCTGACGTTTACCTGCCTTGAGGACAAGCCCACGGTGGACATCCCGATTATGGTGGAGGTGTACGTATGAGCATTGCAGTGCCTTTATATGGATTTGGAGCCTGCGGCGGAAGCCCAAACAAATCGACAATAATTGTGACTGCTCCCACAGGCTCCACTGTAACCTGCAAGATGGGGTCTACCACGAAGACGGCCGCTGAGAAAAATGGTGTTTGGACATTTGGAGGACTTGACCTGGGTACATGGACGATTACATCCACGAAGGGCGGAGATAGCGCAACTCAGGACGTTGTCATTACCCGGCTGACCGTGGAGTATGTCACGATCGTATACCGAATTACCCCGGAGTTTGCCTACACTGGAGATTATGAGGTTGTCGATGACAGCGATAATCCCATTTCGGATTTCGCAAGTTGGAAGAACAACTGGAAGGTTAGGTTTTTAACCTCTGGTACATTCACCGTTACCAAGTTAAATGGTTGGAATGGCCAATTAGACGTCTTCCTTGTTGGTGGAGGAGGAGCTGGCGGTAATGGTATCTGGGATAGCGGATATGTCCAGCCCGATCGGCGAGGTGGAGGGGCAGGAGCCGGATACACCACAACAAAAACAGGTGTTTCGGTGACTATAAACACACCACATTCTATCAATATCGGTGCCGGTGCGGCAGCCCCATGGACAGACCCAAAAGAAAACGGAAGCGCCGGCGGAGACACATCTGCCTTTTCATTTACGGCAAAAGGAGGCGGAGCGCCCCAAAGTGGTTCCGGCGGAAATGGCGGTTCTGGTGGTGGAAATGAGGGTCATGAGGGCGCCACCAATGGCGGCGGCGGAACAAATGCCGGAGCTGGCCAAGGCACCACAACAAGAGAATTTGGAGAGAGCACAGGTAAGCTGTATGCTACTGGCGGCAGCGGTGTCTCTAAGAAGAATGGGCAAGCAAACACTGGCGACGGTGGCAGCGGAGGAAAATATAGTGAAACCTCTTATGGGACTGCTCCGAGCGGTGGCTCAGGCGGCTCCGGCATCGTCATCATCCGCAACGCAAGGGAGGCAGCATAATGGCAAAATCAATGGCGCTGATTGAAAACGGCACCATAACCAACATGCTGTGGTGCTCCAATTCCGAGTCTGAAACTGCTACCCTTATTGACCCAGCAGACCGTCCCGTAGCTATCGGCGATACCTACAGCGACGGCAAATTCTACCGGGACGGTGTCGAAATTCTCACTCCGCTGGAAGAAGCGTTGAAAAAGAACGCCGAGTACGAAGCCGCATTATCCGAAATCGAAACCGCTCTGGGGGTGAACGCATGACCATCGAAGAACGAAAGCAGAGAATCCTTGCGAAAATCGCGGAAATGAAAGCAAATGGTGAAGAATATGACGCTCTTGTGGCGTCCTTATCGGAGGTGTACGAAAATGCTGACGCCTGATGAAATCATCGCCTATGCAAAGGCAGACAGGGAAACTTGCCGCGTTGTTTCGGCGGCTGGAATCACCATCGACCCGGAGCCAAGTGCCCCGCCCAGTAGGCCTGGCTACACCTGGATACCCAAGCAGATTTCCGCCGGCGGCGCAATTATGTGGGTGGAAAGCGAGTACGATTCCACGATGCCGGGGACAAAGGAAACGCCGATTCCGTATACTTCCGGTCTGACGGTTTACCCCAACTATTACTATGTGCTGGATGGTGTGCGCAAGGTCTGGACTGGCGAAGTCACGGTCTCCCCCGCATGGGATGACGAGCATTTTGCTGAACTGTAAGGCGGTGATTTGATGACCATCAAGCAAATTCAGTGCCTCCTGACGTACCTGGGCTATTCTCCCGGCACGATTGACGGCATTGAGGGCAGGAATACCCAAGGGGCAATTCGGGCGTTTCAGGCCGACTACGGGCTTACCGTGGACGGGATTCCGGGGGCTGCTACCCAGAAAATGCTGATTGGAGCTATCGCCGGGACGGCTACTACAGTGGAGAAGCCGGATAGCAGCGACGAACCGAAAACCGGGGCGTTCTGGGACGATATCCGGTATTTCACCCGGGAGGAATTCCGGTGCCCCTGCGGCCGCTGCGGCGGATTCCCGGTAGAGCCGCAGGAGTCCATGGTACGCACTGTGGACGAAATCAGACGGCGGCTGGATATCCCCATCTCTATCGTGGACGGCGGCGGCTCCGGCGTGCGGTGCGTGGCGCACAACGCGGAGGTCGGCGGCGTAGCCAACTCCCAGCATCTGTACGGGCTGGCGGCTGATCTGCACAGCGCCGCAAGTCCGGCGGAGATGAAAGCCGTAGCGGAGGAAGTCATGGGGCACACTGGAGGAATTGGGCTGTACGGCTGGGGCATTCATGTGGATACCCGTCCCGGCTATGCTCGTTGGAACGGCTGAGAAAGGAGTATGCCAATGGAAGAAGCTGAGATCACTAAGTGGATTTCCGCTGTAGAGCAGCGGGGGAAATCCAACTCCCACCGGCTGGAAGCGCTGGAAAAGCAGACGGAGGCAGTAAACCGTCTGGCAACATCCGTCGCTGTCATGGCGGAGAAGGTGGAGACCACCGGGGCGAAGGTTGACGGACTCTGCACGGACGTGCAGGAGCTGAAAGCCGAACCCGGCAAGCGGTGGAAGGGCGTTGTGGAAAAGGTCATCTACATCGTTGTGGCCGCTGTTGTAGGGTTTATTCTTGCCCGGCTTGGGCTGGGCTAAATTTAAGGAGGAACACCATGAACGAAAAAGATTTTGTAAGCTTGTGCAAGAAGGTCGTTGCAGAATACTCCAACGAGCATTTGGACAAAAGCGATGGCAAGCAGATCACCGAAGACGATGTTTTTATCGTCTGGATGTGCAAGGCCTTGCAGAATAGCAAGGCGCTTGCGAGTACCACCCTATTTGACGGCATGTACTACGAGCTTACCTTCAACGGGGGCAAGAAGGAACTCTATCTTGATGCCTACAAAAAATGGGAAAATAAGGCCATTTCCATTGGCTGAGTAATTTAAGGAGGAAAACAAAATGATTAACTGGATTGTCCGCATCAAGAACAAGAACTTCTGGCTGGCAGCGATTCCCGCGCTGCTGCTGCTGGTGCAGACGGTGGCCGCCCTGTTCGGATTTACGCTGGACTTGGGCGAAATCGGCGACAAGCTGCTGGCCGTGGTGAACGCCGTGTTTGCCTTGTTGGTGATTCTGGGCGTGGTGAACGACCCCACCACCGCCGGTATCTCCGACAGCAAACAGGCAAGAACTTACATTTCCCCAAAGGAGGACTGATGCCATAAATGGATAAATCCCGGATAAACCGGGTGGTTGTGAAAGAATTTGACAGGCTGGCGTATCTAACGTCACTGGAAATGGATGTCCTAACCACCCGTGCCGCCGGGAAAAGCCAGATATGGCAATCACAAAATCTCCATGTGTCCCAAGCCACGATAACCAGGGTTGTCCGAAGATTGCAGCAGAAATATGATGCAGTCAAGGGGTACAGTGCCACACTCCCGGATGACCTAGTTATTTGACCACAAATTGACGATTTTCTGACGAAAACCAGGCGAAACGATGATGATTCGTTCGCCTGGTTTTTTGTTATTATAATGGTAGAAGGTGGCCACCTCCTAATATTTTGAAGGAGGACTTCTATATGTCTCTGAATTTCACTGCTGCTGACCGCGTGGGCGGTATCGGCGGCTACATCGGCGGTATTACGGCCCTGCTGGGGCTGGCAAACGGCGGTGTGCTCAACTCCAACAACGGAAACTGCGAGGGCGACCACGTGGTGAACCGGTACGAAGCCGGACAGTCTGCGGAAATTGCCGCGCTGAAAGCGGACATCAAGCTTCGGGACGCCAACACCTACACCGACCAGAAGATGCTGGACATGTACCAGTATCTGGATGGCCGTCTGCGTGGCGTTGAGGGGCAGATTTCCGCTCAGGCGGTTGTCAATGCCCAGATCACCGCAAACCTCAGCTGTATGCAGAACACCCTGAACACCCTGTCCGGGCTGACCAAGACCGTGATTCCCATTGGGAATGTGTGCCCTGAACCCATGCCCGCAAAGAACAGCTGGACTGCGCCCACTTCCGCCGCTGCTGGCTAACCCAAACGGGGCGGCAATCGCCGCCCCAACAATAATCGGAGGTAACTATGGTTTCAAAAGAACGTTTTGTAAATGGGGCGCTTCGGTATGTGGAGCAGGAGGTTCTTCCCCACTTCCCGGAAATGAAAGCCGTCGTTGTTGCCGGGGTGGTAGCCCTGTACGCCAAGAGAACGCCGCAGATTTTTGAGAAGCTGGAAAGCATTCCCGCCGTCAAAATGATGCGCGTGTTGGAGGACGGAAACATTGACGAGGACGCGCTTTACAACGCATTCGCCCCGCAGATTCGGAAACCACTGGAATTTGACATCCCGTTTGTCGGCAAGCTGTCCTTTGACCGGGCAGAGGTTGACAAACTTCTGAGATACATAAAGGAGGCATAAGCCATGAAAGAAATCAAACTGCTGATGGAGCATATTGAGGACGAGTTGGAGGACGCGCACACCTACGCAGAGCTGGCCGTGGAATACAAGCACGACGACCCGGAGCTGGCAGACCTGTTTTACAGGCTGAGCGGGGAGGAAATGAACCACATGAACGCCCTACACAAGGCCGTTGTTTCCCACATTGAGGAATACCGCAAGCAGAAGGGAGAACCGCCTGCGGCCATGATGGCTGTTTACAATTACCTCCACCAGAGGGAGATTGATAAAGCAGAGCGGGTCGGCGTACTGCAAGGTATGTACAAAAAATAAATTTTGCAGGGGGAAACGCCCCCTGCAATTTTTCATTTATTTGTCATGGTTACAATTTGGGCAAATCTCCGGACAATCTGTATTATCGCTCCTAGGGAGTTTGCTATTACCGCAAAGCCTACACTTATCGTAGTAAGGGTAGACTTCAACTGGAATGCAAAAGTCATCATCCGACAAACTTTCAAGCCATTCCTTTGTACTCGGTTCAATATTTTTGTTTACAACGGCCATATTCACCAATTCCTTTCCGTGCGCAATATTGATTCCTGCGAAATAATAATATCATCGTACGTTGCAATAGTCAAGAAAATACGCCCTGCCAATCAAGGCAGGGCGTGTCTTTTGGCTTGGATGAAAACCATTCCCACAACGGTAATTGTGTTCGGATTTGCGTCCAATGGCAGGCTATTAGAAGTGATGGGCGAACACATGGAGCGCATTCGGCTGATATACCCAAAAGAATACGCGGCGATTATGCGGCGGCTCAGAGAATGAGCGGCAAAATTCCGTTGCCAATCCGTTGCCAATTTGTGCCCTAAAAACGTACCGCACGCGGAAAAATATTAAAATCTGTTGTAATATTTTCTCGTAGAATAGTTCGGAGAACGTGGGAATATAGCTGATAAAGCAATAAAAAAGCCCTAGAATTGATTTCTAGGGCTTTTTCTGCTTGGTGCGAGAGAGGGGACTCGAACCCCGCATGTAAATTCTAAAAACCGTTGCAACCATTGCTGCTTTCACTTTCTGTTTCCAATCGCGTTTCCAATTTGCGCATTTTTACAGCGTCCGCCGAAAACCAATCACAGAATTCTTGCGAGCGTTTGGCAATGTCTTTTTGCGCCAAATGGGTATAGATATTGTGCATCGTGGATAGATCATTCCACCCGCCAATTTCGGCGGCGATCATTTCCGGGATTCCCAGGTGGTAGGCCAAGGAGGCGAAACTGTGGCGCAACCCGTGGAGATCGACCACGGTGATTCCGGCGGCTTCACACGCCCGCTTTACTAGAGTCAGCGCATAGTCCCCCGTCATCCTTACCACCTGCCCAGACTTCTCCGGTTCAGCCTGTAGGGCTTCAAAAAGCGGGGGAATGATCGGGATAGGGCGGCGAGACTTGCGGCTTTTGTTCTGCTTCTTGGCTACGAACCCGTCGGTTCCACGGACGATTGCGCCACGGATATAAATTGCATTGTTCTTCAAGTCTACGTTGTCCCACGTCAGCGCGAGGATTTCAGAGCGGCGCAAACTAGATAGGCAGAGCAGCGCCGGAATCTCCACCGGCTGACCCTTTATCGCTTCCACAAACTTGTCTATCTCGTCCGGCGTGAGGTATGCCCGTTCGTTGTGTTCCGGGGGATACAGCATCACCTCCGGGCGCGGAGCACCGGCGGCGACGATGCAGGCGGAAAAGAACATCCACCCATTTTTGATATACTTCGGGGATTTCCCGGCCTTGTGTTCCTGCCTGATAGCGGCTTGCCATTGGTCATTGGAGACTGCGAAAATGTTCCGCTTCATCATGCCTAGCAGCATATTCCGCTTGAACTTCTCGTACCCTGCAATGGTAGACGGGGAGAGAAAGCCCTCTTTCGATGCAATGTAGCTTTTGACGGCTTCCTCTAGCGTGATGTCTTTCCCGTCTTTCTTCTCGCGGACTTCCACAAGACCGTTTTTCAAGGCGAGATATTCGGCCACGCATTCATCATATGTATCTTTCGTAATGGATACGCGGCGATCCTCTATCAATACACGTGTGTGCCACGCCCCGGAGGGAAGCTGCTTAATTTTGGGGAGCCTGATTTCCGGCTCCTTTTTTCTTTTTGCCATCCCGTTCACCTCCACTTAAAAGCTTGTGGAAAATCAAAAATGCCGTGAGCATAAAAACAGCGGCGATTCCTGCCGCGCCGAATAGAATTACCGCAGAAATCTTTTCGGAGCGAATCAGCCCCATTTCCGTGTTCCGGGCATCCAGCACCATATAGATTATGAGCACCGCCGCCAGCAGAATGTTTAATGCGCACTGCCCGTAAATTAAGGGTTTATCTTCCCTTTGCGCGGATGCAAGCGCACTGTCTTTTTTAGAAAGGGCTTCGCTTTGCTTGCGGATTCTGGTATCTCGGGCAGATATTCCCGCCTCCTGTATCCGGCTGCGGTCAAGGAGGCGGGATATTGCGTTGTCCTTTTCTTGCAGCATTTCGTCTTTGTGTTCGATTTCCAGCTGTAAGAGGTCAATCGCTGCTGCATTGTCGCTGGGCGGTGCGGTAATGCCCATAAGCTCGTCCATTGACATGTCAAGGGCAACGCACAATGCGCACACATCCGTAAATCCGGGGTGCATCAGCGTACCGGCAAAAAATCTGCTTAATGTGGCTTTTGGTATCCCTGTTTCATCGGCAAGCTGCTGGATAGTCTTGCACTGCTGGTGCTTCGCGGCCTTGATTCGCGCGACAAGCTTCTCGCATTCCGGTTCTAGCTTTTGCAACGTCGAAATTTGTTCCTCCGCATACAAAATTAACGATCTCCCTTCAATTTGATTCGCAAATCTACGGTACGCAACTCATTTCTACGATTTGTGTATTTACTTTTGCAATAGAAAAAACTATTGTGAAAGTGCAACCGGCAAGGGACACACGTCGTTACCGGCGGCAAGCCCCGTCACCTTGTGGCACGGGTGGCGGGGCAATTCAAAATTTTTTCGCAAGCCCCTAATTAGTCCGTTTTATTGGACAGATAGTATGTTATAACTAGTACATAAGCCGAACAGGCGTTCGATAATGATAAAAAGTAAAGGAGAGGTAGAAATGACAGCGGACGAAAAGGGCTTTATCAGCGTTTACCGGACATTAACAGATGAAAACAAACGGAGGCTTCTGTGCTTCTTTTCCGATCTGCTGTCCAAACGGCCACCACTTGATAAAACCGCAGATTGTGGTATAATAAGTGATGAAACCAACGAAAAACCAACTGTGGAGGTGTAAAAAATGTGTAAGCCAGTAACTTCTATGGAACTTGAGTTAACCAAAGAGCAGGGGGAAAAGCTATTCCATCCAACGATGAAAAAGAGCACCGTAGAAAAGCTCGACCCGGAGGCATTGGAGTTTTCAGCATGGATTCTGCACGATCTGGGCTGGCTCACGCAGCAGGGAATGCTGGAAGAAGCCATGAGCCGAATCAAATGGTACGCAGAGCTTAACCAGGAAGCATTCCTCAAGGCCTGTTCCAATGGATTGACGGTAATCCTGAATGCTCTTCGGTAAACCTGGCCTGAGCAGCTTTCCGGCAGACCTCACACTCCGGGGAGCTGCTCCACTGACCGTTGCAGCCATTAAAGGAGGCGACAAACACTCCTTCCCACAGCGTGGAGCGAATAAAGACATTTTCGGGTCTGCCGGTAATCGGGCAGTCTACCTGATAGGTTGTTTCCTTCATACCCATAATTATTCTCCTTCTTTCTGCATTTCTTTCAGTGTAAGTGCGTAAGCGTACCACGCCCCTTTTTCCTCAGTAGACAAAGAACGGTACATCCGAAGAATATTTTCCTCCCCGATGTCATTAGGCATCGGGGCTTTTTCTGTTTCGCCAGGAGTTTTTGATGGTTCTTCGCCAAGCAATTCAGAGACGGGGAGACCGAAATACTTGCTTAGTTTTCCGATTACATCCGGAGAAGGGATCTCCGTATTGTTTGTTTTCCACTTTGTTACAAGGGATTTGCTAATCCCCGCTTCTAGGGCGCCGCGGCTTACGGACACACCCTTTTGTTTACACAGATATGCAAACCTGTCATAGAACACAATATCACCTCTGGGGGGCTGTTCTTTTTTGTCGGCACTGTCCCAACCCATAAGGAATGATGTCGTTACGCCGATTGCGCTTGCAATTTTTTCGAGCCGATCAATCGGAATCTTCTCTGTCTGCCCGGTAGCATACCGCTGTAAAGCAGACTTTGGAATACCTGTTTTATCCGATAAATAACCATAGGAGATATCCTTGCAAGTTATCGTTTCTAGGATTCTCTTTGAAATATCGCTCATAATGGTACCTCCTTTCTGCGTATAGAATAACACGGTTATCCCAAAATTGCAATACCGGAGCAAAAAATTTTTTAGAATTGTCCCAATTTTGGGTTGACAAATGAAAAGAACCGTGATAGTATAAAGGCGTCCCAAAAATGAGACGGAAGGAGGGCAAAGCATGTCGACGAACAAGTTAAAAGGGAAGATTGTAGAAGCGGGATTTACTCAGCGGTCTCTGGCTCTGGAAATCGGTATGTCCAAAAACACATTGAATTCCAAGGTGAACGGGAAGATTCCGTTTAACACTATCGAGATAGAGGCTATATGCGAGAAGCTAGGCATCACCGACCCGGCAGAAAAGGCACTTATTTTTTTACACTAATCGTCCCAAAAATGGGACAATCCTAGAAGGGGGTGAGGGAATGGGTCAAAAAAGAAACCGCCCTCGGTGGCAGGGTGGGCCGCCGGATTATGTGTGGTGGTTGGTAACCATCGTTCAGGTGCTGTCAATTCTTGCGAACCTGGCTAGCGCATTATTGAGATCACAGTAGCCAGAGCGCCTACCACCGCAACGACAAGGGTGATCCAAAATCGGAGAGTATCCCTGCGCCGCCTGTTGCGCTCATTCATATACCACGAAAAGAAGCCTTCACCGTCTTGTGACAGCACGATCGCCCGCATATCGACGCTTGTTGTATTGCTGCCCAAGTCAGAAAAGATCATCATGGATTCTTTGACAAGGCCTTTTCTTATGAGAGCGTCTTCGTCCGGCGTGTTCGCCGCTGTGCTGTCGCCTCTGGCGATTTTCAGAAATCGCCGGAGTTCTCCGGGAGACAAGTAAACCGACTGAAAATCCAAAATAAACAACCCCTATTTAATTTTTAGGCGAAAGGTGGTGAGACGATGGACAAGCCCTCATTTCCAAGAGGCCACGATCCGGCAAATATGGCTCCAAATTACGGGGACTACTTTGAGCAGGGACGGCGTTATAAGCCCAAGGGCATATCCGAGAAAAACAAGAAACACCTGAAAGACACGGTCGCTGTGCTTATCGGCTTTCTGCTCGGCCTTGTCACGCGCTTTTTCCTGGGACTGCTGCTGTAGCGAAAGCTGTTCTTGCCGGTGGGCATCTAACGTGCGCTGACCTTCCTGGCTCAGCTCGTAGTATCCATCCTCTATGTACGCCCGTGGCTGGGTAAGGGAGGATTCGTCCAGATAGCGGAGTATCTCCTGTTCCTTCTCTGTCAGGTTCTGGTACAGAAGACCGCTTTCCAGACGCTCCATGAGGGCGTATTGCTCAGAAGTGTAATCCATAGCGATCATCCTTTTTCGTCAGTTTCACAACCATCATACCACAGCCAAAGCAAAAATCAACAAATTTTGAAAAATTTATGAACAGAAAGGAGTTGAACCCAATGCCTAGAATCCGGCAGTATGCCGAGCGCTACGCAGCAGAGGACTTTTGGAAGGAAATCGACCGCTGCTGTCCCCTGGCGGGGATTCAGAGCGATAATGCGTCGGCGCTTGGGAAAAGAATCGGCGAGGGGTATCAGAATATTCTGAACTACCAAAAAGGAAGAACCGAAATGCGGGTAAGCGTCCTGAAAAAGCTGGTGACCACCCTCCACCCAGACCCGGCGGTGATTCTGAAAACCCTGGGGTACTCTGAGAAGGAGATACGGGCGTTTGCGATGGAATGGCAGCGCACCGCAGGGTGACGGCAAAGTACGGCATCGAATGCTCCGCAAGGGCGCCGAATCGCTCCGCTTGGCAACGGCATGGCTCAAAATTGCATTGCGAGGGCATAGAAAAGAACGCAGAGCGTAGCAAAGGAAAGGCAAAGCAAAGCGAGGCAGAGCAGAGGCAAAGCGCTGAATTGTTAGGCCCGGCGATGGCACTGATATGGTGCGCGTTGCAACGAGAAAACCGCCCCCGGGCGTGCGGAACACCCGAGAGCGGCAGTCAATGGAAACCATCTTTATTTTACCAAAAGAAAGGAAAAAAGTCAAATGGAAATCAGCAAAATCAAGGCAAGAATCACATTTTTTGAGGAACTTCTGGGTACGTGCAGCGGAAACAAGGAGCTGCACCGGGAGTTCATCGCTTCCAAGGCTCCCGACGCCGAGAGCATGGAAGAGGAAGTCGCCGCAATCGGGGTTGACGGCATGATGGAGAAATCCATGACGGTATTCCCCCGGGGCGAGAACGGGCAGCCGTTCCTGTATGACTACCAGATCAAGGGCTTTTTCAAGGATTCCTGCGGCGTTCTTCGGAAGGTTCCCGGCACCAAGGCCAGCAAGATCAAGGCGTACAAGAAGGAAATCGACGGCCTTCTGTTTGTTTCTCCCCGGAAGATTCCCCTGAACCTGAACGGCGGCGAGATCGGCGTGTGTGAGCGCCCCCTCCGGGCATCCACGGCGCAGGGTGAGCGGATCGCCCTTTCCAGCAGTGAGACAGCCCCGGCAGGAACGACCATTGAGATTCAGATCGATTGCCTGACCAAGGACATGCACGATCTGGCACTGGAATGCCTGGAATACGGTAAGCTTCGGGGTATCGGCCAGTGGCGAAACAGTGGGAAGGGGCGCTATACATACGAGCTGATTTAAGCAAAGGCGCGGCGTGGCGGGGCTTGGCTTAGTTGGGCAATGGCCTAGCAATGAATAGCGATGGAAAAGCGAAGCATTGATCATCTAAGGCGCAGCAGTGAAGTGCGACGCAATGGCTCAGCACAGCACAGCTTGGAAAAGCATGGATTTGAAATCTACGGCAGAATGCCGAAATTGAAAGGAGTTATTTATGGCGAAATACAAGTGTGGGGATAAGGTGCGGATTGTGAGCGAGAGGCCGCAGAGGTACTGGAACCCTGAGATGGACAAGTGGCTGGGTAAGACCATGACGATCACAGAATCCGGAATCAACGGAAATGGCGTTTACTATTTCGTGGAGGAGGATGCCATTTATTTTTCTAGGCATTGGTTCTGGTACGAAGACATGATCGCTGGCCTTGCGGAGCCTGAGCGGGAACCCTGCACCGTGGAACTCCGCTTTGACGGGATGATTACCACGGCCACGCTGAAACGGGGCGGGCGGGACGTAAAGACCGCAGAAGCCCGGTGCAATCCGAAGGATACCTACAGCAGAGCGGAGGGCGCAAGGATCGCCGTTGAGCGGCTTTTTGAGAAGAAGCGCAAGGAGGACAAGCCCAAAGAGAGCGAGCCGAAGATCGGGGACAAGTTCGTTATCACGAGCCTCTTTTGCTATCCAGCCGCTCGTGTCGGCGAAATTGTCACGCTTTACAACATTATCGGTAGCGTAAAACTTTACAAAGCTAGTGATGGGGCGCTGCTGATTATTCACGATTGCAACGTTAAGCCCTACAAGGAGAACGCCAAATGATGCCAAGTTAAAAGGAGATTGCGAACGATGAAAAAGCGAATTGCGAAGAAACACGCCAAGGCATTTCTGGAAGGCCGGATGGCGTACCCAACCATTGAGGATACGTTTCTCTATAGCACCGATGGTGACTACTGCGTAAAGGTGGTTGCCGTGATGCCGGAACCTGTTCGGCGGGAGGTTTACGCCTACGCCCGCCGGGCTGGGTGGGATGGCAACCACTGGGACGCGCCGGATGTGCTGAGCACTTTGTACCCGGATGAGGTGACAAAATGATGCCGAATGAGGTCGCCCAGCTTCGCACCATGGCGGAGATGAACCGCCGGTTGCGCCGGGAAAATGAGCATTTACGGGAATCCCTTTTGATGGAATCGAAGGAAAGCAAGGCGTTTGATGATGAGAACGTGGAGCTTTTCGACGTAGTCCACCGAAATCATGCGGTCAGGGGGTGAGGATATGGCAAGCAGGAATAAACCCATGGATGCCCGGTGGGAGCCGGTGCCGGAGAACCGGAAGCCGTTCAATATCAAAGAATGCGTTTTCCGTGTTTGCCCCTATGCGGGGCTGAATCTGGTGCTTTTCTGGTGGCAGCAGGCCGATTTGCTGGCAGACAAGGCGGCAGTTCCCGCAATGTGGGTGTGCGCTATCCTGATGGGTGCCGGTATCGGACGGTGCATCAGAGGGCGATAAAAAGCCGCCCCCGATGTTACAGCACCGGGGACGGCAAGCGATATAAAAACTCTTCCATCTACAGTATATCAAATGGAGAAAGGAAAGTCAATGGATGATGTTGGTGTGAATCCGGATTACGATTATTTGTACGATCCCCAGGCAACGGACAGCAGCATTCCGGTGTGCATCTGCTGCGGGAGAACCGTAGGACACAGATACTGGAAAATCCGGGACGATGCCATTTGCGACCTCTGCATGGACAGCCGGGAGGAATGGCGGGAGATTTCCTATGATTGAGGTGGATTATGGCGGATAAAAAAAGCTGCCTGTGGTACGAGAAGGCCACGGCAAGCATTTACTTCCCGGAGGGGCATGTGTGCTGTGACCTCTGCCCGTGTATGGAAACATACGCCCGGAAGCAGTGCCGGTTGACCGGGGAGTATCTGCTGGATACAAGAGCAACAGTGGGGTATGAATGCCCGCTGGAATTTAAGGAGGAAGACAATGGCGAGAATGTTTCGGTTTCTGACCGCTGACGAAATCGAAGTCAAGGTCAAGCAGGTGAAGGAAAATGGTCTGGTATGTCTGCTGTACAAAACAGCGAGGACGGATATGGACTTGCTGGACGAGACTGTAGGGGCTGGCAACTGGACGAACGACTACAAGGAGATCAAGGGCAATCTGTACGCCGGTATCGGGATTATTCAGGAAAACGGCGGTATCCAGTGGAAATGGGACTGCGGTATCGAGAGCCGGGAGGACGAGGAAGGCAACCAGAAAAAGGGCGAGGCAAGCGACGCTTTCAAGCGCGCCGGGTTCCGATGGGGTATCGGCAGAGAGCTGTATACGTCCCCGTTTGTCTGGATTCCCAGCAATAAGGCAGAGATCAAAGCATCTTCCTTCAACGGAAAGACCCGGTTCAACTGCTACGATAAGTTCAGCGTGGAGAAAATCGCCTATGACGAGAAGACCGGGCGGATCACCGGTCTTGCAATCCGCAATGACACAAAGAACCTTCGGGCGTTTGTGTGGCAACAATCATGACGGAGCTTACATTCACCGAGGCCAAGCTTGAGGGCGGCTGGCTGATGATTAAGCCTTCCCAATCTGAGTTGGGAAAGGCAATGGCCTTTATCCGAAAGATGAAGGCCGCGCCCTATGATCTGGCCTTGAAAGAGCACCGGGAAAAGCGAAGCCTGGACGCAAACGCCTATGCCTGGGTGCTGATTCACAAGCTTGCCGCCGCTATGGGGATTTCTCCGGTTGAGGTCTACCGGAACGCCGTTCGGGGCGTGGGAGACAATTACACGCCTATGTGCGTCCGGGAACAGGACGTGGAGCGCTTCACACGGAGCTGGCAGAAAAACGGCCTTGGATGGCTGGTGGACAGCCTGGGCGCGTCTCAGGTGCCTGGGTGCCGGAACCTGGCGGCATACCACGGCTCCAGTACCTACGACACCAAACAAATGGCGCGGCTGATCGACAATCTGATACAGGACTGCAAGGCGCTGGACATTGAAACCCTGCCACCGGACAAGCTGGAACTGCTGAAGGAGGAATGGCGTTGAGGAAGGACACCAAAGCGAGGGACTTCACCCGGGGCGAGAAAATGGCGATTGCCCAGCGGGACAGCATTGACGGCTGGACGTGCTGTGTATTCTGCGGCGCTCCCGCCCCTGCCCCTCTGGCGTGGAGCAACGCCCACTACATATCCCGGGCGCAGGGAGGGCTTGGCATTGCCCAGAACGGGCTTACCCTCTGCCCCAGATGTCACAACCGGTACGACCAGACCACGGCAAGAATGGAAATGAGGGCGTATTTCCGGGAGTACCTGATGGGCATTTATCCCGGCTGGAACGAAAACGATCTGATTTACAGGAAGGAGAACACATGAATAATTGTCAATTTGTCGGGCGGCTCACCGCCGACCCGGAGCTGAGAAGGACCCAGGAGGGGACGGCGGTCTGCTCCTACAGCGTGGCCGTCAAGCGTCCAATGACGAAGGATGCCACCGATTTTCTGGACTTCGTCACATGGCGTCAGGGGGCTGAGTACCTGACGCAGTACGGCCATAAGGGCGACATCGTAGCCGTTTCCGGAGCGCTGCAAGCCAGGGACTGGACGGACAAGAACGGGAACAAGCGCCGGACGTTTGAGATAGTGACCACAAGCGTTGAGCTGCTTTCCAGCAAGCGCAATTCTCAGGACACCACCAATACCGGAACGGCGCAAAACGCCGGATACGGGCAGCCCAGCGCCCCACAGCAGACGAACCGGGGCAACGGATACAGTCAGCAGGGGTTCGGAGGATATCAGGAGATCACCGAAGACGACACCGACTTGCCGTTCTAGGCCGGAAAAATCAATCTTTCCTCAAAAAGATTGACAGTACAGTTGGCATTTCCCTTGGCGGTGGGAGGTTAAACCGCCAACTCCAAAAGGAGGAGAATCGTGGCAAAAGAAGTTTTCAGAATCGCCTACCCGAAGACCGGCGCGGAAAAGAAGAAGTGGGCGAAGGAGTACGGCATGAATGCGTACTACGCCGGGAAGCACTGGGCATTGCGGAAGAAAGACGCTGAGTTTTGGCACTGGCTTACATTGGAGGCCATGAACACTAAGGGCATTCGCAGAACGCCCTTTAAACTGCCTGTAGCCGTGACGTTCTACTGGAATGACCGGCTGGATATCGACAACCACGCAATCATGGGAAAGATGATCGTGGATGCCATGAAAGGCCGTGTCATCGAGGACGATAACCGGCGCTGGCTGAAAAGCGTTTCCCACAATTTTCACGACGAGGATTACATACAGGTTGAAATACGGGAGGTAAGGCCGTGACACAGTGTGAGCGTATCCTGCGGCATTTGCAAGACTATGGGAGTATCACTCAGGCCGAGGCTGTTACCGAGTACGGCTGTTACCGTCTTGGTGCAAGGATCTGGGATTTGAAAGCCCAGGGCGTACCCATCAAGAGCGAAACCGTCACCGGGAAGAACCGGTACGGGGAGCGGACGTGCTTTGCAAGGTATTCGCTGGTGAAGGAGGTGAATGCGCAATGAAATATGACGTTATCGTCACCGATGCCGAGGATATCTTTGAATTGGATGGCATTCAAGATAATCTTCTCCGACTGAATAATATATCCGAAGAAGAAGTAAAACACATAGTTGACATTTATGGCAGTCGCGGCCTTCAAGTTGTTCTATTCCCTAGGATGGTAAGCGAGGAGTAAACTATGGCAATCAAAAGCGGACTTGATTTCTTTCCGCTTGATGTTTGCTTGGACAAGAAATTTGAACTGATAGAAGCAGAATATGGCTTGACAGGATTTGGTGTAATCGTTCACTTGCTGCAAGAGATATACGGCAAAGAGGGTTATTACATTGAATGGACAGAGGAGGTTGCGCTTTTGTTCGCCCGAAGCTGCGGGCTGGGTGGGAGCGTCGTTTCCGAAATAATAGAGGCTTCTATCAGACGAGGGATGTTCGACAAAGAGATATATGACAAGTATCACGTTCTGACTTCACGGGGAATTCAGAAGCGGTACTTCGAGGCAGTCAGCCGCCGTAAAAGTCTTGAAGTCGATTACAACATCCTTCTGGTCGAGTGCGCCAAAATTTGCCCCAATGTAAACATTTCAAGCAGAAATGTCAACATTTTCTCAAAAAATGCTGACATTCAAAGACATAGTAGAGTAGAGGAGAGTAGAGTAGAGAAAAGTAGAGTAAAGGAGAGTATAGGCGCGGAGCCGGACCCCGCCTCCACGCCGCCGGTGTGCCAGATCATGCTGAATGATAAATCCCTTTACCCTGTTTTTCAGGCTGACGTGGACAAATGGGCAGAACTCTACCCCGCCGTTGATATCCTGGCAGAGCTTCGGAAAATGGCCGGGTGGTGTGACGCCAATCCGTCCAAGCGGAAAACCAAGGGCGGGGTGCAGCGATTTATCAACGGCTGGCTTGCCAAAGAGCAGGACAGGGGCGGTGCTGGGTCAGCACCACCGGTTAGGCGCTATGGGAAGCCTGATATTCCTAAGGGCGCGTCCGGCGAGCTGGGGGACGCTGAGCTGGACGCCATACGGCAGGTTCTGGCGGCGGGCGCAGATGAAAGAAGGGATGCGTTATGAGAGAAAAACCCGGCCAGTACATCGATTCGGAAAGCCCCTTTTGCAGAAACTGCACGCGGGACGATTGCCCCACCAACGGGGACGGATGCAAGGCGTGGGAAGAATATTTCATAGCGAATTGGAACGAAAACATCATGAAATCAATGGGAAACCACAAAAAACAACGCCAATTTTTCCGGTACGAACACCCGGATTTGGTGAGAGAGGGGATTGTTTTTGAGCATGAGCAAGGCGAAAATGTACGGCTGTTTCAAGCCGGTGAAGCGGAATTGCACCCCGCCCAAGTGGGGGAAAGTCCCTCGGGGGAATAAAGGAAAACAGAAAGGAAATTAAAATGGCGAATATTGTAGGATTGGACTTGAGCATCGATCAGGATTATTTGGCGGAAGCGGTAAAGCAAACCGTTATGATGGGAATTTCGGAATCCTTAAACGGGAAAAACGAAATCGTGAGCCAGATCGTAAAAATGGTTTTGTCTACGAAAGTTGATAAAACCGGGAAAGTTTCTAGCTATTCCAATGATAATAAATATACATTGTTGGAGTTCCACGTGAGGCGAGCGATTGAGGAAATCACTTGTGAGGAATTGCAAGCACTTGTAAACGAACGCAAACCGGAAATTACACAGGCAATCAGAGCGGAGCTGGCTAAAAAAGTTAATTACACAAAATTTGTCGATAGCTTTTTTACGGGCGTGGAAAGTGCATTGAGCAATACGTGGGTGCCGAAGATCAACGTGGAGTTTGATAAGAGGAATGAAGGTGACTACTAAAAATGCGAGTTTTGATAGCCTGCGAGGAATCGCAAACCGTGTGCAAGGCGTTCCGGGCGCGGGGGCATGAGGCATACTCCTGCGATATTCAGGAGCCGTCCGGCGGGAAACCTGAATGGCACATTTTGGGCGACGCTTTGGAAGCCATCAAGGGCGGAACAATCGTCACCATGGACGGACAGGTGCATGATGTGGGGAGGTGGGATTTGCTGATAGCACATCCGCCGTGTACATATCTGACGAATGCCGGGGCTGTAAGAATGCGGAGAAACGGCGAAATCGTCCCGGAACGATATTCCCTGGCAATGGATGCAAAAGCATTTTTTATGGAATTTTATAACGCCGATATTCCCATGATTGCGGTGGAAAATCCAACGCCTATGAAAATTGTTGAATTGCCGCCATATACACAGGCAATACAGCCTTATGAGCATGGCCACCCCTACAGTAAGCGGACTTGCTTGTGGCTGAAAGGGTTGCCAAAACTTTACCCAACGCAAATCGTTACCAATCACGAACCGTATGTAAATGGTGGATGCAAGGACGCTCACGGAAACTACCGCAGATTCCAGGGCAGAAAAGAACGAGATCAGAAAACTCGTTCAAAGACCTTCCCCGGGATTGCAAAAGCTATGGCGGAACAGTGGGGATAACACAAGCCCGGGGCAACCCGGGCGGGAAGGAGATAACAATGGATAAAATCGAATTGAAGCCCTGCCCGATGCTGCGGAAATATTTAAATACGGGGCTGACGCCGGAACAGTGTGAAACCGCAAAGGTAATCATCGAATCTGCCTTTAGCGATGACACGTCAAAGGCAGAACGGATTCGGGAGCTGTTGAAAGCCGACAGGGACGGGCGACTGGTGGTGCTGCCGTGCAAGGTGGGGGATATTGTGTACGGATTCCACGGGGAAAAGACCATATTGCCGATGGTGGCAAAATGGATTGAAACAAACACCGACGGATGGTGCATTGCAGCCCAATACACTCCAATGGCCCCAAAGTTTTATCGGTTTTCCGATTTTGGCAAGACCGTATTCCTGACCCGCGAGGAAGCGGAGAAAGCATTGGAGGCGATGAAAGATGTTTGACCTAAAACCCTGCCCGTTCTGCGGGGGAAAAGGTGTAGAGATACTTGAAGACGAAAACAAGTACTTATACTATCGGTACATGGCACAGTGCCAGAAATGCGGAGCCAATGCAAAACTAGGCCGCACAAAAGAAGAAGCTCGTAAAGCTTGGAACCGGAGGGCTGACAATGGCTAAAGCGGTACTTATAAGCATCCGCCCGGAGTGGTGCGAGAAGATTGCCAGAAATGAAAAGACCGTTGAGGTGCGAAAGACCCGTCCGAAGCTGGAAACACCGTTCAAGTGCCATATCTATTGCACTATGGATCACCCTTATATTTCCATATCCTGCGGGGAACTGGACAAGCTCAATTATCGCACAAATACCGTTGGTCGGTGTAATGGCAAGGTCATTGGCGAGTTCACCTGTGACCGGGTTGAAACCATCAAGGCGGCAACAGAACCGTATGGAATCTACGATGTGGATGATGACTTTGTGACGCAGACTAGGCTTGTGGACGGCGCTTTGTGGGACTACGGGAAAGGTGCAACACTGTACGGATGGCATATTTCCCACCTGAAAATCTATGATACCCCGAAACCGCTGAGCGCATTTACGAGATTGCGGGGAACGAAATTTGGTTGTGCGCCCGTCGAAATTAAGCGCCCGCCCCAGAGGTGGTGCTATGTGGAGGAATTGAAATGAGTGATTACATCAGCCGGGAGGCGGCGGTAAAAATTGCCCAAAAGTACGGGCTTGCGAATGGCTCTGCGCTGGGGCGGCACACTGGATTGGCAGATTGCATTGCAATCGAAATTGAGGGGCTTCCCACCGCCGACGTGGAGCCGGTGCGGAATGGGAACTGGAATATCCGGCTTGCAGATGAAATGACCCTCTGCCTGGAATGCTCCGTGTGTGGGCGCAGGGTGGACAACATCGACCTACACTATCTGCTGGAGGCCGGAGAATACGGCGAGGCTTGCCGGAGATACCCGTATTGCCATTGCGGTGCAAAAATGCAAGGAGCAGAAAATGAATAAATACGGTGGGATTAACGATTTCCCAACTTGTGACAAGCGAACATATGGGCTATGGTATCAAATGCTACGGCGATGCTACGATAAGTCCCAGCAAGAAAGGCGTAGAGGACGAGCATATGCGAATTGCGAAGTTTGTGACAGGTGGAAATATTTGTCAAATTTTGCAAAAGACATCAAAAAGTTAGCGGGCTATACCAATTGGGTCTCGCAGAAGGGATACTGCCTTGACAAAGATACCAAAATTCCGGGGAATAAAGTATATTCCAGGTAGGCTTGCCTATTTATCCCTTACAGCGAAAACATACGGGATATAAGCAAACGTAATCCAAACGTTGCGAAAAAGGCACATGAAGCCAATAAAGTTAAATATGTGCTTGAAAGAAAGGGCGTAACTATGATTTTTGACAGTGAAAAAGATGCCTGTAATTTCTTAGGGGTGAGGCAATGCTCTGTATCGTCTTGCTTCCGCAAGGGGCATCGATGCAAAGGCTACAATATCGCAAAAATGGATTTGGAGGGCGAAAATGACGATTGACCGAGCGATTGAAATCCTGAACCCGGAACACCGGGAGCATTATGACGGCATGGACGAGGTAAACGAAGCCTGCCGAATGGGCATGGAGGCGTTGGAGCGGACAAGGTGGATTCCGTGTAGCGAGAGGTTGCCGGAGCTGCAGGATACACGGTGGGTCAGGACCGTAATTGTCTGTGCAAGGGGATACGTCATGCCGATGATTTATGAGCGAGACATTGTACAGGGTAAAGCAGTTTGGGTGTGGAAATGGATGTGGCGCAAAATTTTCAAAGAGCCGGAAGCCATTACCCACTGGCAGCCGCTTCCAGAATTGCCGGAGGAAGGTGATGGAAAGTGACAGACTGCTCCCAACAGATGCGCAGAATCCCAAATTATCATGAGCAACCGCACGCTGGTGCAAGAAGCGATTAAATATCTTACGAAAAATGGGGGAACAGAGAAATGAGCTATGATCTGAGAATCGCCGTTAAGGTGGACGGGTGCGATAAGTTCGCACAAATCGCCGAGCCGGAATACAGCAGCCCCACGTATAATCTGGGCGAAATGTTCCGGGCTTGCACCGGGTTGGACTTCAATCAGGGAGAATACTACAGGTGCTCCGACGTGATCGGGAATATCGAGGAAGGCGTTAAAGAGCTGCGGGTAAACAAGGCGCAATACAAGCAGTACGAGCCAGAAAATGGCTGGGGAACGGTTGCCAGCGCAGTGGTTGCACTCGAAAATCTGCGGGATTGCATCTATGAGCAGGCAGAGGAAATCCCGCTGGAATGCCTGTATGTGGCATGGTATGAGGTGCAGGGAATGAGCGAAAAGCAGGAACACCGTCAGCGCCTTAACGCCAGAATCGCTTACGCCGCCGCTATTGAGCGGTGGGCGCAGAAACAACCGTCACGCATTCGGTTCTTTGCCATAAGGCGGTGGCTGAAAGAGATGCCGAGAAAGGAGGATTTTTATGAGGCTGGTTGACGCCCATGAGTTGCGGAAGCTTTTCAAGGAAGAATTTAAGCGAACAAAGAAGATGATTGCTGACGGTCAAATACACCTCGACACATTGGCCGAAGGATATGCCGAGGCTGACCACCTGCTGAGATTTAGGGCACTGACCGTGGATGCCGTCCCCGTGGTAAGATGCCGGGATTGCGCTTCATTTGAGGAAATAGGAAAGCACACCACCAACAATGGAGGAACGCCATTTGGGTATTGCTATCATTGGCAATATGAGCAGGGCATGTCCCCTAACGAGGTAGACGGCGATGCTTTTTGCAGTTATGGGAAGCGAAAGGTGGATGAAAATGGAAGAACTTAACGGCTACACACCACCTGCCAGCTTGAATTTAAGCGACTTCCAGGATGCTATCGGAGATGCCGTAGTACAGGCGATTATAAAAATTGGTATCCGGGTGAATCGGGAAGAACTTCTGAAAGCCCTGAAATATGATAGGGGGCAGTACAAGGCGGGGTATGATGCAGGCTTCGCAGACGGGTTCATTGAAACGCTCCATGTCGTCCGCTGTCGGGACTGCATCCACCGGCAGGGAGACGAAAACCCTATGTGTATGCTGCATACCGAGCCTTACCCAAATGCCAGAGGCTACAAGGGCGAGGCTGTTTGCGTGGAAATGAACGGCTTTTGCAGCTACGGAGAAAGGAGAAAATCGAATGAAAATCACACTTGATATTCCAGACGGTATGGTCTGCGGTTTCCTGAACGGCGTAGTGGAAACACGCAGCGGGCTGACGATGGTGACCTATTCACTGGGAAGCCACGATCTGCACGATGGGGCAGAAATCAAACTGCCACGGGAGGAACAGAAAAATGGTTCTGTTTAAGCTTAACTCGCTGAATAAAGAGATCGACCGAGTGTATAACGAGCATTACAAAGACTGTAAGCATCAGGAAGTACATGATTTTTATAGGGCAACGGTGAAACGATTCAGAACCGCCTACCAAAAGGATTATGTAAGGGTCGCTCCCATAATCTACTGCCGAGAATGCAAGAACTGGAAACCGGATGGGAGCAAGGCCACCCGCAATTTCGGTGTCCCATTGGAAAGGTATGGTGCGTGTGAGGTTTGCAGCGGAGGGCGTTTAGAAAGCGATTTTTGCAGTTACGGGAGAATACGGGAGGTCGGAGAATGAGCAATGAACTTACCTACATGGACTGCTGGCACTTTATCGCCCCGCTGATTCCGGTGAACACTGACTACACAATGGATATTTATATCATGGTGTTTAACGCCCTGAAAGAAGCGGAGAAAAAACGGATTGCAGAAAAGAAAAAGGGGAGGGGAGCTACACATGACACGTAAGCGCTTTATCAAACTGCTGATGGGGAAGTTTCTGCTTCCCCGGAACGAGGCAAACTACATTGCCGATATTGTAAGAATTTGTAATCGGAGGGAATCATGAGCAAGAAACCGGACTATCTCACCCTGTGCTCCATAGCCGCCCAGAAGGCCGGGATGAGCTACGGCAAGTACATGGCAATGCACGGATACCGCCCGCCAATTCAGGCCGATGTGGAGGACGTGGAAGCCCCGCAGGGCATTTCTAAAATCTGCCCACAGTGCGGGAAGGAATTCACGCAGGGCAAGATCAAGCAGAAAATCTATTGCGGTTTGGAGTGCCAGAAAGCCCACGCTCAGAGAGCCGCTAAAAGGAGATACCGTGACAGGAAAGCGGCGGCTGACGCGGGATAAGGAAATGGGGCGGTAATGTGGAGTACAAGGATAGCAGGAAGTATTGCGTCGGGTGCCGGTATTTCTTCGGGTACCACGAGGGCGGAAAGTGCTGCAATTACATATTCGTCCGTGGGGGAAAGCGGCCTTGCCCGCCTGGGAAGGATTGCACCGTAAAGAAGAAGGAGCGGAGAAAACCCCGGAAATGGTGCTAGATTTTTGTGGGAATCTTTGCTATTATTACGGTATAAGAAAACTTTTCAGAGCCTTGAGCCGAAGCACCGTTACGGTTGCTTCGGCTCATTTGCTTAAAGGGGGTGACAAGACTGAAGCTTTTGGCAAGCTATGTGATTCCGCTTGACCCGAGGACAAAGAAAAATTCCCAGATGATCGCGGGAACCGGGGCGAGGTGCCCGGTATGCGGGAAGCGGGCAAAGCAGTACATCCGGCAGGGGCACGCCAACACGGAGTATTCCGCCATGGCTGGGCGGTATCTTCGGGGAAAGCCCAAAATTCCCATATCCGGAGAGGTGCATATCGTCTACCGGCTGTATATGCAGACCCGCAGGCGGGTGGACGACCTGAACCTGTATGCTTCCCTGGACGATATCCTCACCCGGGAGGGGATATTGAAGGACGACAATATTTCCATTATCCGGAACCGGGACGGAAGCCGGGTGTTCTACGACAAGGAGCACCCACGGGCGGAAATCTACATTTACGAATACAGAAAGGAGGAAGACAATGCAGCGGGGAACGAAAATTTACACCGTTGACAAATTTTTGGGCATCAACGAGGCGGCGGACGGGGACACGGAGCTGAAAATGGGGGAAGCTTCCAGAATGGAGAACTTTCTCATTACCGACGCCTACAACCTGACCCTTCGCCCGGGAATCCAGCGGGCGGACTTCGCCGCCGAGAGAACCCCCGCCCCCATTCTGGGAAGCTGGGCAGGGCGGGTCGGAGAGGACGACCTTCTGGTGATCTGCGACTTTTATCAGAACGCGGACAGGCTTTTTGTGTACCAAAGAGGGACGGACGGAAACCGGCATATCGTCCACCAGCAGACCGGGGCGCTGGGGCTGATCTCCGGGGAAAACGCCATGGTGAAGATTTTCCCATTCGGGGGGAAGCTGTACGTCATGAGCAAGGGGAATACGGTGGTATACAAAGACGGCACGTTTACGGCAGAAGCCCCATATGTGCCCCTGGTGGTCACCGGGGCGGCGCCTGCCGGAGGGGGCACCACGCTGGAAAATCTGAATCTTCTTACGGCGCTGCGGCGGATTGAATACAGCGCCGACGGGGAGGCCACGGCCTACGTATTGCCGGAGGAGGCCATCGGGGTGACGGCCATCACCGTGGACAATGTGCCGAAGGACGTGGCGGCCAGCGGCAGCTTTGATTTATCGAAGCACACATATACCTTTACCGCCGCTCCCATCAAGGGAGTTGCCAATGTGGAATTTACCTACACCACGGATGCCACCCAGGCAGCGGAGAACCGGCTGAAGATTCTGGGGTGCCCTCTGGCGGAGGCATACAACGGCGCCACGGACACAAGGCTGTTTGTGGCCGGGGACGGGACGAATCTGTGTTACTACACCGGGGTTCCCCAGTCGGGAGAGGTGACGGCGCTGTATTTCCCCGCCATGAACGAGGTGGCGGTGGACATGTCCGGCTCCCCGGTGACGGGGCTTGTGCGGCACTACTCAAAGCTCTTGGTATTCAAGCCCGACGGCGCATTCACCATCAGCTATGAGCCGGTGACCCTGACGGACGGCAGCACCATTGCGGGCTTCTACCTCCGGGCAGCAAACCGGGAGTTCGGAAACGACGTGCTGGGGCAGATTCAGACCGTGGAGAATTTCCCACGGACATTCAGCAAGAACGGAATCTACGAGTGGCGCATCACATCCAGCTACTACAAGGACGAGCGGTACGCCAAGCGGGTCTCCGACAGGGTGATGAACTCCCTGAACCGGGCGGACAGCGCGGGGATCGTGACCTGCGACGATAACTACAGCAAGACCTACTATGTGTTCCTGAACGACGACGACGGCACGGTGCTGGTGAACCGGTACGCCCTGGCGGGGGACGGGGGTCTATGGTGCATTTACAAGTCCGGCCTCTGCAAGAGCGTGAAAAACGCCATGGTGCATGACGGGGAGATGGTCTTCTTCACGGACACGGACATATTCTTCTTCTCCCGGGAGGGACTTTCCCGGGACGTGCCGGTGACGGCCTCCGGGGATGCCACGGCCATTGAGGCGGTATGGGAATCCGGCTTTCAGGCCTTCGGGGCGGACTTCCAGCGGAAGTATTCCAGCGAGATTTACGTCTCCATGCTGCCCCAGAACAAGTCCCGGATGACCATCACGGCGGCGACGGACAGGCGCAGCGAGTACATGGAGAAGGAAGTGAGAAACGAGCTGTTTTCCTGGAGCAACTGGGATTTCGCGGACTTTACCTTCGACCTGAACGACACCCCGCAGATAAACCGCATCCGACTGAAGGTGAAGAAATTCGTCTACTACAAGCTGATTTTCAAGGTGAACACGGACGGGGCGCTGGCCACGGTGCTGGGCTATGACCAGAAGGTGCGCTTTGCGTCCATGGCAAAGTAAGGAGGAACACATGGTAACGGTACAACAGGTTTTTGACACGGCCATCCATCTGATGGACGAGCAGAATGAATTAAACGGCGGAACCCAGACCGTGGACACGGACGAATACCGGTTCCGCACGATCTCCATTCTGAACACCGCCATTCCGGCGCTGTATCCCTACTCCGGGACGTATTCCACGGAAGGGACGGGGCGGCCGTTTCCCGGGATTCTGGCGGCGGAGGATTACAAGAATCCGGATTTTACCCAGGCCATTCCCCTGGATGACACGCTGTGCCTTGCGCTGCTGCCCTATTTTCTGGCGGCGCAGCTGCTCAGCGGGGAAAATGAAGATCTGGCGGCGTGGTTCTTACAGCGGTACCGGGAGGCGCTGCAAGACCTGAAAGGGAAGCTCCCGGGGGAATTTGAGCCGATTTCCACGCCCTACGGGCTGTTTTGAGAAAGGAGAAATCACATGGAAGAAAAGAAAATCGAGAACGTGACCCAGGGCGCGGGAACCACCGGGGGGCCGTGGTACGACAATCTGGGAAACAAGCCCAAGGACGCGGCGTATATCAACAAGATGTACGACGGCAGTCTGGAAAGCCAGAAGCAGACCCTGACCCAGAATTACGACACCGGGGTATCGGACATTGCGGCCAGCGCGGAGAAGCAGCGCAAGGCCACGGACGCGAACCTGAACAGAACCTACGTGGAAGCCGCCAAGGCGGCGAAGAACTACGGGGAGGTACAGAACGCCTACGGCCTGTCCAGCGGCGCCATGGCGCAGGCAAGGCTTGCCCAGGACAATCAGCTGCAAGCCGACCTGACTGCCCTGAGAGCGGCGCAGACGGATTCCGACGCCCAGTTCGAGCGGCAGCGGAATCTGCTTGCCAAGGAGTATTCCGCTGCCATTGCCAAAGCCCAGGCGGACAACGACTACCAGCGGGCGCAGGCGCTGTACAACGCCGCCAAGGCGGACGAAGACCAGCTGATGCAGATGCAGAAGGAGGCCGGGAACCTGATGGCGGGGGTGGGAGACTACTCCATCCTGGCAAAGCTCTACGGCCTGACGGACGAGCAGCTGGCACTGCTGACGGGGCAGAACGGCGGCGGTGGCTCCGGCGAGGTGTACGGGCTCAACCACCTGTCCT
>OIYO01000326.1_pt1 | contig 42951 bp, 31 predicted proteins | sample 1588191 | NCBI WGS metagenome assembly OIYO01 (sample SAMN03283275) | human gut metagenome | biome: human-associated habitat; material: feces | host: Homo sapiens | place: Peru | collected 2012 | reverse complement strand
GTGGGCGGCATAGCCGCTCGGATGAGGTGTAATTGTAAAGTTTAAATTGTTACGGGGTAGTAGGGGCGGGCGTCCCCGACCGCCCACACATACGAACAAATACCGCAATGTAAAAATTATTTTGATTTCATACGCAAAAAGCTGTGTTCCCCCGTTCGGGGAACACAGCTTTTTTATGCTCATACATTATTTATTTTAATACGCTTACCCACAAAATCTTTGCAATCTGTTCACGCAGCAGGCTTTCGAGAGGTCTGAGCGAACCGTCCTCGAATCCCGATACGATACCGTTTTCGGTCAGGTATGCCACTGCGGTTTGTGCATATTCGGATACGTTTGAGCTATCTGAATATCCTATCGTTCCGCTTGTCGGCTTGCCGTCAAAGAACACTCTGTACACAAGGGTCATTGCATCTTGTCTGGTTATACGCTGTGACAGCTGTGCCTCGACACCTCTGTCGGTTTGACTTCCTTTAAGCCATCCGTCACGATATGCCGCCGCGGCATACGGTGCCGCCCAGCTTTCTATTTCCGCCGAATCGGCAAACATACTTACGTCCGCGCCGTCTATCGCCGTGCCTTTTGCACTCGCAAGCATCTTGACAAATTCACCTCTTGTTATCTCGTTTTCGGGCTTGAAATATCTCACTCCGTCCTCGATGTAACCGTCTGTCAGACCTGCATAGCCAAGACTTTGGATATAAAGCCTTGCCCACGTTGAATCAATATCCTCAAAGTCAACCTCGGACATTCTCGGATTCTCTATCACCGCGTACTTTCCTCCGCCGATTGCATAAACCGACATCATCGTTCTCGCCGAATCATAATCGCCGCCGATGTATATCCATTTATTTGTGCTTTCGGAATACTTATACACGCCGAGATTTTTATCAACGCCTATTCCTCTTACCTTAAAATCAAGCAAGAGCTTATCCTGAGGCGAAAGCGTTTCGGCACATACTACATCCGAACGGATTGTGCTGCCCTCGGGCAGGCCGTTTGTGTACGCACCGGTGTTGCTGTCCGTGCCAAAGACAAGATAATTCTCGTTCGACATGTCCTTTCCGCTTACAAACGCCGCGTTATCGTTTTGTTTTGCAACAAAATCCGCGCCCGAGTACATCTTGTATGCGTCAACCTTTGCGCTTTCGCTCATTGACGCTTTAACCCTTTCGATAATCTCATTCACCTCATCGGGGATTGCGCTGCCGTAAACCGCGCCGCTTCCTCCACCGCCGCTTGATGAATTCTTGTTATTATCTTTTTTATCATCATCCGATGACGAGTCTTGGTTTCCGACAATACCCGAATCGTATATATCGGTAAGGTATTGTTCGCTGCCCAAATCAAGCTGTGCCATAACCGAGAACGGTGACGCGTTCTGTTGCATTACCACCGTTGACTCGTTACCCTCGGATACAAACATCGATGTCTGTGACGGGTCGGACAGTAATGTCCACTTAAACTTATCCTTGGCAATATCTATGCCGAGTTCCTTTCCGTCCGCATCGAGTCCGACCGCGGTCAGCTCAGTTGTGTCGGTGCTTATTTTGCTGCCTAAAATCTTAATGCCGCCAATCTTTGATGCGCGGCTGTTTACCACCGTTGCGATATGATCGGTCTTATTTCCGTTTTTGTCGGTCGCGGTAATCTTAACCTCGTGCGAATACTTGGGTGCAACGGTCGGAACGGTTGTTTCATAAACCGTGTTATACTCGTTGTTTCCGTTCGCGTTTTGGGTCTTGGTATATCCGATTTGTTCGCCCGATACCACCGCTTTTCCGTCAAGTTCAACATCAATCGTTACGCTGTCATCGGTTGTCAGCTTAATCGGGATTCCGACATTCGGGTCAAAGACGCTGCCGTTTTGCGGATATTCTATCTTAATATCCGCCGGGATTGTGTCGATTGCGAACTTGCGCGTTTCGACCGTCACGTCACCGTCTTTGTTTATAAATACAACATCGACAAAATGCTCGCCGTCCGTCAGATTAAACGCCGCATAGCCTTTTTTGCCGCTTGCCGCATTGTTCACGATTTTCTCACCGTATTGCTTGCCGTCAATATCAAACCTTACCGTTACCTCATCGTTCGGAGCTGTGCCGAAGTTGGTTATCGTATAGTCGATAAGCACGTTCGAGTTGCTCGCTTGTAAGTATTGAATATCCTTTTCATCTGTTCTGTTCTGTGCATTATATGACACAACTTTTACATTCGCTTTCGGCGGATTGGGTACGGGTACGGTTATAACCTCACTCTGTGCGGTTTCGCTCTTGAACCAACCGCTGTTTTCTTTCATATTCAGGGCGTAAGCCTTAACGCGATACTTCTCGCCCGGGCGGATTTCGGATGTCTGTTTTGCCGCACCATTTTCATCGAGGATTGTATTTTCACCCTTGAAATATGTGCTTACCGTGCCTTTTCCGTCCTCATCGGCAACATAGCCGCCGATTGCCGGGAGAAGCTCTTCCGTTTCCGTGCCGTTCTCGTCCGTGTTTATCTTATAGACGTTGAACTGGATACCCGTTGCGTTTGACGGAACAGTCGATGTTACATTCAAGCGTCCGTCACCGCCTGCCACAGCGGTAACCGTTGGGGTTTCCAATGTATTCGGGTTTGTGAATACAAGCGGAGTCTTTGTATATGTGTTCGTATAGACCATATGATTCAAAAGCGAATCGAGCCTTACTATATACTTTCCGCTCGGAACAGCTTTGAGATCTGTTTGTGCATTGCCCGAACCCTTTGCGGAATGTATAATATAACCCGGATGTTCGTTAGTAATGGGTTCTCCGTCATCGTCCGTTACCGTCTTTCCGTTCTCATCGGTCAGAGTTTCGGTCAAAGGCTTTCCGTTATCGTCACACGGAACAAGTGCAACTGTTACATCCGCGTTTTCGTCCGCATTCCAGCTTATATCAAGGTTGCTGCCGTTGATTGCAGCCGATGAAATTTCCGTTTTCGGGTTTGCGGACGGAAGTGTGAACACGGTATAGTCGCTTATCTCTATGCCGTTTGTCGATTCAATCTTCCATGCACCCGACTTCAGTTTTGCGTTATCAACCGTTATATATGCGTATTTTTTGGTAACACCGTTTTCGTCCTCTTTTTCTGACAAAAGCATATTTGCGCCCAACGCGTTATTTTCCTCCTGGGTTTTGTTATAGTCATACGCAATTATCGGATAATCATCTCCGTTCGGGTCTGTTACCTTAAATGACGGTGCGGTTTCGCTGTCGTAATATACGCGCAGAACAACATCGTTGCCGCTTATCATTGCGTCCGTTATGTCCGCGTCAAAAGCGTTTACACTCAAAAGTTTGAGCGGTGCGCTGTATTGCGTGCTTACCGCATTGTCGATTGTCGAACCGATAACCTTTGCGCCGCCTCCGATACCCATAAGCTGAATGTTTCCGTTTGCATCGGGAACTTCTCTTACTTCGAGGAAGCTTTGCGTTCGTATTGATCGTCCCGAGGTTGAACCGCCCGAAGCGCCTCCTCCCGAGGATGTTCCTCCGCCGGAGGTTGTTCCGCTTGACATTTCGGTATTGTCGAGGTCTATCTCACTGATTTCATCGACCTCGCTGCCCGATATTAATCGGAATTTATTCGTATCGTAATAGTATACAAAACCGCCGCTGAATATAAATATTTTTACGCCGCCGGCAATATACTTATTCGTAACGGCAAGGACAACCCCCGCGAGCTGACCGAGACCGGGAATATTCAGGCTTCCGCTTATCTTACCCATTAAGAAGAATTCGGGAGTGGTTGTCAGAGCAAGCGTGACGTTGCCCAAGACGATTCCCGAGAACATATCCACCGTTCCCGAAAGCCGCATACTGAATCCAGTTGTCCAGTCAAAGTCGCCCTGTGCGACAAATTTAATCTGGTCAAAGCCTTTCGGTGCGCCCGTAATACTGAACGACAGGCCGTTGCCCGACACAGACATATCCGCCTGCATCGCCATTACTTTAACAAGGTCAAACGCCGCCATTACGCTTATTGTAACGGGCGGTCTTGCATCACCCGTATAATTTATCGAGCTTGCAAGGTCGGATATTCCGCCGCCAAGACCTATCAGACTCGACACGCCCGGAACGATCGGGACGCTGAATCCTTTTATTTCGAGATATATGGTGTCAAGACAAATCTTTCCCGTATTTGTTTCGGCAAGGCTCATTCGAAAAGCCGTGCTTATCGGACCTATACCTATACCCAAATCGACCCCTGCGTTAAACTCATACGAATTAAACGATACGCCCATTTCAAAGCCGTTGAGCTTACCTTTGCTTCTCGTTCTCGCATTCGCCGCATTACTCTGCTGACCCGCTCTCGTGGTTGCATTTCTGTTGCGTGCACTGACCATTTGGCTGTTCGCATCGGTCGGGTTGCTCGCTCTTGCGCCATCCGATAGTCTCGAATCGTTGTTTTGTGAGCCGCCCGCGGGAAATACCGAATCAGGAAGCTCTATCGACACGTTCGCCGCTATTCCGACAAAGCCCGTTTCTATCACATTTTCGTCGTTACGGCTTTCGTGTTCACCGAATAAGATTGAATCCACCGAAACGCCGAGAGAACCGCCGTCACCGAACGAACCGAGGGTTTCGGTTGCCTCGTTGCCGTCTTTAAACAGCTTCTTTCGCGTCTGTGCCGGTGTTTCGGTTGTGGTTTGAGTGCTGCCCGATGCGCCGGTTCCCGTACCCGTACTTGAACCTGTTCCTGTATTTGTACCTGTTCCGTTCGACTGTGACACTCTTTGCTGCGTTTCCCGCGGTGCCTCGCCCGATGCTGTGTTGCCCTCTGTCGGCTGTGCTTTATCGTCCTTGCTCATTCCGAGCGGAAATTCAACCGAACCGCTGAAATTTATCGTATACCTGCCGTCTTGACAGCCGAGTTCGCCATAACTTAAATTAAAGATGAATCCACCTATATTCTGAAGCAGCCATCCGCCGCCGAGGAGCTGCAGCTGAGGTGCGGTGCTGTTTGACATACCGCCCTCATCATCCGTATCATATGTATAGATATCCGACATAACAAGTCTTATCATAAACTTATGCTTCCAGATTGTTGACGCGTTTATTATGCTTAAATCGCCGTCACCCTCGACCTTCATAACGTTCGGCTTTCCGTTGCTGTCGAACTCGGCTTTAAAGCTGAGCGGAGTCATCGAATTATAATACATTATGCGGTTGAGCTTAATGTTATCCGAACCCGAGATAGTTTCAAATCCCATAATATCGGGGTTGTGAGTCTGAAGGTTATTATCGCCCGATTTTGTGCTTATAACAAGCGGTGCCTTTGCTGCGTTTTCGGCATTCTTGCCCGTTTTATAGAGGACTTTGAATACACCTCTGCCCTCTAAGAGCATTTCGCCGTCTTGCGCCTCGACGCTCTCTTTATATTCCGAAAACTGTTCCTCTATCGACTTGCCCGAACCTGCATCCGCGGTAAAAAGCCGCATTTCATAGTCGTTCTTGTCGCTTATCCTCGCGATTGAAGCAATCGAATAACCGCGGTTTTTATACTTTTCGTCATCGGTGGTCCTTATGTGGTTCTCCGCGTCCGAAAAAGTACGCTTTCCGAGATACGCCAATGTATTTTTGTACTCAATCGTCAGCTCAAACTCGCCGAGCCGACCGCCCATATCAACGAGCAAGCCGAGCTGTTTGTTTTCGGTATCGACAGAACAGTTAAAGCTGTCGATATTGATGATTTCGTTAGTTACCACGTTGCGCAAATATGCCGTCCAGTTCGACTTGTCGGTAAGGGTCTTGAAATTATCGCCCGTACCCTGTGCCGAAAAGTATGAATACCCCTCATAATATATTATTTTGGGGTCGATACCCGTGAAAGCAAGGTCTATCTTATCCGCACCGAGCGGCGGCAAGGTGACAATCTTGCTTGCGACAGACGGAATCGGCGTTCCCACGCCCGTGAGCTGAAGGCTTATCTTTCGGGTATCGATGCCCGTATACAAAGTGTAACCCTCTGTCGGTTGATAAACTATATCGGGTGCGTCCGCGTTTGAATTGTCCTTATTCTTTTTATACACGGGGCGCGCTTTAAGCTTAACCGGGATGTTCCGCTTTATAGTACCGCGGTCGATGTTGCCCACGCTTATTGTTTCGTCCTCTTCCTTTTCGGTCGCAACCCAAATCGCGGGTTCTTGTGTCATATTGAGTTCTTTATCCACGATTTTATCGTCAAAAACAAGCTTTAGCTTTCCGTCAACGATTTGCTTTGATTCGCGGTCGGAATTGTCAATCGTCGCATAAAGAGTGATTTCGCCGTTGTTTTCATAACCCGTGTTATCGCTTTTGGCTTTAAGCTCTTCTTTTTGAGTCACCGTCATAACACAGTAATTCGAGGTCGATTCCATTCCGTTAAGCTCGCCCACGCCGTACATCGTGTCAATCGAACAGCTCTGTCCCGATGTGACCTGTTCGGGGTCAAACATAATCGAGATTGCGCTGTCGGGGCATTTATACTCATTATAATAATCGTCAAAGTTCACGCTTGAATTAACGTCATAATCCCAAAGCGTGTTCGCAAGGTTGAACCAGTGCGCCATTTGAACTTTATCCGGATAGCGCCGCATTTGGCTGTTTTTAAGCAAGCCGTATGATGTCGTTGTCGAGTATGTAACGCTGTCGGATATTGAGTACCATTCGGGGATTGAGTCACCGACAAACTCGGTCTCTTTGGTTATCGGCGTACTTCCGCCGTTTTTATAAAATTGTCCGCCGTCATTATCCGCAATCTTTGTATCGAGCAAAATTCTTATGCCGACCCATACATTATCGGGATTTGTATTCTTATACTCATACCGAATATTTGCATATCCGCCGTTTGCGCTCGCCGTGTTTCCGTTTATGACAAGCTGTTGGGTTATCTCAACGCCGTCAACCTTCCAGATTGTCACAATCGCGCGATTCTCGTTGTCCAACTGTTGTTCGGTCGGCGGCAGGACGAGCTGTCCTGCCGAGCTGCCGAAGATATAATCGTTTGTTGTCTCATCCGCTCCGTTCGGGTTCTTGACAATCCTGACCGTTGTGTATGATGTTGCGAACTTGTCGTCCTCATCATACAAGAGCGGCTTGTTATTGTCAAAACGCTTGCCCGGAACACCCTTAATCGTGTTTATTCCGTATGCCGAGCCGTCGGATTTTGCCGTAACCTCGATATAATCGTTATCAACGCTTATCTTATCATTGTCCGCAAAGACAACGCCTGTCGGGAATATGCCGACACACAAAGCCAACGTCAATATTACGGATAATGTTCGCTTTATTATTGTTAATTTATTAGATTTGGTTTCCATATATTATCCTCCTGTCCGCCTTGTATTAACCTGATATTAGTTATCCTGCTATGAACACATACATAACCAATACTTTTCTGTTTTCCGTCTGAACAAAGAGCGTATACATTCCCGTTTGTTCGGGTTTTAACTCTATCGTATCGCTCGGATTCGCCAACGCCTTATAGCTCGCACCTTTCATCTGTGCGCCCGTCAAAAATCCTTTGGCAAACGCATACGAGACTTTGTTGCCGACCTTATCCGCATTTACGAATGTAAGTTTAAGCTCATCGCTCTTGAGATAGTTGACCTGTTCACCCGGAACGAGAATATTTCCGTTAATCGCCGCAAATACGTCATTCGGACCGATTATCTGAATATACCTCGTCATATTCGTCACGTTGCCGGCTTTGTCCGCCGCGGTGAAAGTTACCGGGTATCTGCCTGCCGTCTTGCCGTCAAACAACGGGTCATACGCAACCGCAACGCCGTTTGCAACGCCCGACTGTTCATCCTCTGCCGTTACGTCCTCAAACTCGGCCTTTTTGGCGGTGTCGAATTCGCCCGAATTGATATAGATGTCACGCGTTCCGCGATTTATCGAGATAATCGGCGCGTCCAAATCAACCTTTGTTACCTCAACGTTGTGTGTTCCCGTGTTTCCTGCCTCATCGGCAACCTCAAATGCATATGTGCCGTTTTTGGTCGGCGAGAATTCGACTTTATCCAGTTTTTGACCGTTTTGTACGATATAGGTCTTATATCCCGACGATTTTGCATTGGGCGTTACCGTAACGGTCGGAACTTGATTTGTCCACTCGGTCGGGTTACCCGAATCGGTCGCTGTCGGCTGGGTTCTGTCTATTCCGTCAACCGTAACGGTAAGAGCGTCAAAGTTTCCTGCCGCATCCATATATTTATAGATATATTCACCGTTGTCCATTACCGAATGGTATCTTGACTGTGACGAATTTTGAATAAACACGGTGTCGCTCTCTCCGCCCGTCAATACATCGGGTGCCTCTGCGTCAAGCACGATTGTTGCCGCGCCCGGCATATCTTTAAGATTTCCGTTATCATCGACAATCTTGTTATACTCAACCCTTGCGGTCAGCTTTGGCTTATCCTTGTCTATGTTCGAGACGGATGCAATCAAGCCCTCGGTTTCGTTTCCGCTTACATCGCGGAACTTAAACACCTTTGTTCCGTTGTTCTCGAAAATATATCTTATGCTTGACGAATACGTTCCCGTATAATCTCTTGTCGGGGTGTTGCTTCCCTGTTCGTATATTTGGTAATCCGCCAACTTATCAAACGTTATTGTCGCAACAACATCGCTGTTTGTCGGGTTCACCGTGCTATAGCTGATGAACGCTCTCGGCGCGGTTCTGTCAAGGTTCGAAACGCTCAATCCGACAGAAGTCGTATTGCCTGCCCCGTCCTCGAATACAAGATCCGCAAATCCGTTGTTCGGGAATGTAAGCAAATATTCGCCGCTGCCGCCTTTTGCGATGTCTTTTGGCGCAAACTCGTTGCCGTCATTATCTCTGCCGGATACGGAAATCAACCTTATGCTGTCCGCCGCTGTGATATTGTCCGAAACGGTAACCTTTGCCGTTACCGAATCCTTTGAATTTGCCGCCGACGGGTTATATACGTATTCCGTAACAGTCTTGGATGCCTCTTTATCCAATAATGCGCCGCGTATCGAAACCGTTCCGACACTGCCGTTTGACGCGGTATAACTAAACGTATATTCACCGCCATCGGTTATATTAAGCGCGCCGACCTGTATACCCTTGTACATAACGATTGCCTCTATATCATTTTTGAGATATTTTGTATCATTATATATATAGGTATATTTTGCATTTTTATAATCCGCTTCATCAGCCGTCAAAGTAAATACCGAGTTATCCAAAACGGTATCGCCGCTCTTGAACTTTACTGTCAGCTCGGTCGGGTTCTTGTCGATATAGTCTATCGTGACGGGTATCTCGGTCTTGTTGCCGGCTTCGTCTGTCAATGTGAATGTATAATCGCCGTTTTCGGTGAAAGTATACTGTTGTGCGCTGACGCTTATATCCGATACCGCCGAACGGTTATCTTTTATATCGTCAATGCTGACGGTTACATCCGTGTTTACCTTTGTTCCGCCGCTCGGCTTTGAGGGCGAATACAACACCGTATATTCGGGTGCCTGTCTGTCGAACTTATCAACAACATAGACTTGGCGATAAGCTGTCGTGTCCGTACCGTTCGGGTTTGAAACGTCAAATTCAACATTTCCGTTATCGCTTATTGTCATCTTAAAGCCCCTGTTGTCGCTGTCAGCGACAGCTCCGCTCGGAATGTTCGAGAGAACATATTCGTTGAACACGCCCGTATCGGGGAGTCTGACCTCTATATCCGCGCTTTGTGCGTTGGTATACTTGCCGTCAAATTCCGTGCCGCCTATCTTAAACTTTATGTTTTCGTTGGGAACATAAGGCTTAGAGCGGTCAATCCAGTTTATCTTTATCGGCAAGTCCGTCATACGTCCCATTTCATCGATAAGCGAATAATTTGTATCGATATTATTCTCAAATGACAGAGTATGCTCTGTCGCAAACGCCGTTGTGCCGTTCAGAGATGTATAATTCGAAACATACTTGCTCGCAATTTCATCCATAATCTCGGCACGTATTACCTGAAAGCGTTTGAGTGCGGTCAACGTTTCGATTATTTGATCATATGTCATTGGCTCGCCGTAATAATGTATGTTACCCTCTTCATCTTTAAAAGGAGCCGTAAACGGGTCTTGATACAAAACCGTGCCGTCATCGAGCGTCATCTGAACGGTGAGTTTTTCTTTGTCAACATCGTTTGGAACAGAATAATTATCAAACGCCTCGGGATAATTCTTTATATCTATACTTTCATCACCTTGAGGGAACGGCACAGGAATTAACGCTTGCTCCTGTTCTTCGCCCATCTTTTCGATAAAGTGCTTTCCAAATATATCTCTCAATCCGTCCTTATCTTCCGTTCCGTAATACTCATCACGATAATCCGTATCATAGAGGTATCCGTTATACGCATAATTCTTGTCTATTTCGTCACCCTGTGTTTCATAGTCATACGTTATTCCGCACAGACAATCGTTCAAAAGATAATCCAAAAGGTCGCCTATCGGTTTGACCGCCGTCTTGTCAACAAGGAAATTTTGGTACATTCCCCTCTGTTCATAATCGGTCGGGTCATACTTAACCAACAGCTTTTCTTCATCGGTGAAATCTGTATGGTTGTTCACATACTTCATACGTATCTCATTATACTTGGCGATTGCATCGTCAAACGTCAAGGTTTTCACCTGTCCGTCATACACATATGTATATCCGTCCGCACGTTTTTGCATTGCCGCCGCCTGCATTATCTCAATATTTTCCTCTGTCTCTCTGTTAAACAGAACCCTTGTCGGAATATCCGTTGTGACTTTCATCGATACCGCGCCGCCCGTGGGGGTGTTGTCGGGTGTATAGCTGACATTCGCAACCGCGTTTTCGTTTGACGCGTCAATTGTCGCAATACGAACCTTTGTGATATTGCCTGCATCGTCCGAAACCTTTGCATATACATTATATGTTCCGTTCGGAAGAGCGCCGTATGTCAGCTTATACTCGGTCTTAACGCCGCTCGCCGCCTCGGATGAATTGAGTGACCTCAGCTTTGCATATGCGTTGCCCTTGTCATCGCCGAAATATCCGTTCTCGGAATATATAGGTTCGGCATCTTCGCCCTCGCCGTTATATCCGATTATGCGGCTTGCCGCTTCGTCCTCAAAGAAATCTGTATCTTTGGGCTCATCCGTGGTTATCGATATACCGAGCAGTGACAGCGAATCATTATCGTCAACCGATATATTCATCTCTCCGTACTTTGCCGCGCCGCTCTCGGGTATCTTGGTTGAGTTCGTCAGAGTAATGTTAGGAACGCTTCTGTCAAAACAGGTAACATCAAAGCTCTTTTCGCCGACCTTACCCTTTTTATCGGTAAGCTTAACCGTAACCTTTCCGTTCTCGGACACTTTGAGTTTGATAATGCCCGGCTCGGAATGTTCCGCAACCTCCGCTCCGCTGACATCAACCTTAATATCCTCGGGTCGCTCATATGAATCGTTTGAATAATGCAATTCAACCGTCTTATACTCGGCATTTGTCATATTTAAAATTTCCGACATATCCGTATAATGTATTTCGGGCGCTCTTTGGTCGATGACAAACTTTACGTTTCCGCCGGCTGAGTTGCCGCCCATATCGATAACGTCAAAGACATAATTATACTTTGTCATTCCGTCCTCATAGACCGCTCCCGCATCGCACAAAAGAGGTTTGTTGACGGTAAAGCTTCCGTCTGCTGCTGCAATTCTCGAAAGCTTTGAAACGCCGCCCTCGCGATAGCCAATATCCAGCTTATCATCAACGTTGTCGCTAATTGATGCCGTTATTGTCTTTATTTCGTCAAAGCCGTTGATTATGTACGCCGTCTCATCGCATTGCGGTCTCGGCAATCCCGACGGTTCAACCGTAACGGCGGTAACCTCGGGTGCTTTGAGGTCAATCTTCATCTTGTCACTCGAAATTTTGCTTGCATGACCGAATTTGTCCTTAAACTCAACCTCAACCCACGCCTCGGTCGCATCGGTGTACTTGCCTTGTGCCGCATACTTGTTATAGAACGAAAAGGACTGCCACGACCACACCGAATCGAGTATGCGCGTCTCTGCCGCCTCGCCGCCGATGTACAATGTCATCTCGGGCGCGTTGCCGTCCGAAAAGTCGATATTTCTGTCGCTTACATACGCCCCGTCCTTATACGAACCCGAATCGTCTTCGAGCGATGTGCTTATCATATAGCTCTCGTTTACGCCGTCGCGGTTTCCGCTTATTTCTATCGTTCCCGTCGGCGCAACCGTGTCAAAATAAAAACTCTTCCACAAATCGGGCTGTGTTGCGTTATCAGGCTTCATCGTTATGCTTGTTTTGAGCGTAAACTCGCCATCAAACAAATCGCCGCCGTTATACTTTTTCTGAATATCTTCGTTTGCAAAATCAAACGCCGTCAATTCGGCAACACTGTTAAATGTCGCGCTCGATTTCATATCGTTCGTCGTTGCGGTCGCACCCTTTTTCCAGCCGTATTTCACCTCGAATTTTGCATTCTTTGTCGGTGCTTTTTCCGCTTTAAATGTTATCTTATGCTTATCCGACACGATGTTTTCCGCACTGTCATTGAGCGACAGCGTGAATGTTCTCAGCGCGGTCGAAAATACGTTTGAGCTGTATCCTGCGTTATCCCTGTTGCCGAGTGTATCGGAGAAGAACGCTCTTACCTGCCATGTGTCATAGCTGTCGGTTTTGCCCGTCACCATTATTTCTTGGTTATCGTTTCGAATCATCTTATCCTCGTTTGTCGCATTCTCAAAATTGCTAAGACGATACTCTATTATCGGGTCGATTTTTCCGATACCCTTATCAAACACATCGTATTTAACAACCGCCTTTGTTCCGTCATTGCGCTCGCTTACGCCCGTTACCGTCGGGGGCGTGTTATCAAGGTATAATCTTATATCCTTGTTATCATAATTGTTAAGTTCGTTTCCGGCTCTGTCTTTGACCGAATATTCAAGGTACAATTCCTTATCACCGGGGTATGCGTCCTGTGGGAATATCTCGTTTAGCTTAACCGTGCCACGGTTGCCCTCGGTTGTCACAGGAAGCTGTACGCTTGCCATTTTTTGAGATGAAATGTTGTCATTGTTCGTCTTTCCGCTTTGCAAGCCGTTACCCGACTTGCCGAGCTTTATCGGAAGATACCGCTTTTTGCCGCCCTCCCAATAGACAACCGACACATACGCGCCGTCAAGGTCAAAGCCGCCCTCATCCTCAAACACAAGTTTTGCGTTTGAATTAAAGTCCTTCGCCCAGCCGCCTGCGATTGTTTTATCTTTCAATTCGGGCGGTTTTGTATCAATAATTATGTTCTTTGCCAAAGGCATAAGGTCTTTATACTGTGACGGGATTTTAAGCCTTGAACCGTCAATCGTCATATTCGAAATATTTCTGAGTTTTTCGCCGCCGCACATAATCGCGTCATCGTCAAAGACAAAATTTCCTTTATTGTCATCGCTGCCGGCGAAATCTATTTTATAGCGCGAAACGCCGTTAACGTCCTGAGGCGTATATCTGAAATACAGTTCGGTTGTCGCGTCACTTTTTATACCTTTTTCGTTGGCTTTGTTATCAACACCCACCGTCCGCGCAAAAGCGAGGTCGGCATAGACATACTTTCCGTCAATCTTTTTATTGTTCGTGTCGTATACCTGTAATTTAAGCTTTGTTCTTTTTATGTCGCCGTTTTGGATATTTGCCTTTGCGACCTCATCATCGAGAACTATTCTGAATATCGGCGCGTTCTCGTTATTCTTTCCGAACGAAGTGTCCTGTCCGTACTGTAACTTTCCGTTCTTTTTAACGTTATTCGAAATCTCGGACGGCATACTTCCGGCTATGGTCTTATACTGAACGCCGCTGATATTCAGCGAGCTTTCATTTACATACGGATAGAACTTTCTGTCGGTGAACTGTTGGCTGTGCAGACCCGTTTTTGTATCGTCAACCGTATAATATGTACCGTCCGATGCCTTGTTCGAGAATCCGCCCGTTGTTTCGTCTTCGAGGGCGTTGCCGGCAATATCGGTTATGCACGCTTTTCCGTTGACGAGCTTTGACGGTGTAAGCGAAACATAAAGCTCGGTATCTTTATCGGTGTTATCGGGAATCTTATATTTAAAATACATCTTGTCGCCGCTCACACCGTCAAACTCCGCATCATATGCCGCGCTGTCCGTCTTGTTGCTCGGGTTCGCGGTAAGACGCAGTTTAAGCTTACCCGTATCGCTTGTTTTTACCTTTTCATCAAACTGAACGTAAAAACGAATTTCGCTGTCGATTGCCGAGGCGTTTACGTCAGAACCGTACACGTTTTTCTGTTTATTAAACTGACCGCTTTCGATTCCGCTCGATTTAACTTTAGGTCCGACACTGTCGCGCAGGAACACACGAACCTTCTGAACCGAACTTCCGTTCCATTTTTTAAGTCCCTTTCTTGACGAGCGCAGATTCAACATCATATATCTGATGTCAGTGTTCAGCTTTTGCCAGCCTGCCGTAACCGTGCGCGTTCCGTCATACCAATTCTCGGGGGTTGTTATTTCCTGCTGAATCGGTGATGAATAATTATAAAAACGAAGGTTCGCCACACCTCGATGTTTGTTTGTCGTACCCTTATAGTTATCCGTTTCGGCAACAACCGCCGCCTCTATATCACCTTTTGAAATCAGCTGTCTTAAATCGGAGCTAAAATAAGCGCCAAAATCAACTTTATAGTTATTTTTGTCGCTTGAATTGTTATATACGGCATATAAATATTTATTATTGCCGATTTTTGCCCCATAGTCACCCTGTGTTGTGTCATAGACGAACTGAACATTTTTGCTCGTTCCGTCATAATAATCCTGTCCTCGATAAAATCTGAATTGGTTAAAAACCGAATAGCTCGAGTTAATATCCTCTAACTTATCGCCCTCACCCGCCTTTAAGATTTTACCGCTTTCAAGCGCAACCGTGCCGTTTCTCTTCTTCTCGACCGATGAATCATCCCACTTCACCTGCGACCTGCCACCGAAACTCTTATCCCCGGCAAAAACGTTTTGGGGGAACGTTCCAACCAACATACATAATGTAAGTGCCACGCCGAAAAATCGTTTTAACTTCATATCCGAATCCTCCGTCTTATATAAATTTAAATATATTTCAAAAATGTTATAAAAGCCCAAACTTAAAATATCCTCAAAGTCCTTATTTTACTTTAAGATATAATAATTGGCTTACAAGCGTATTATAACATCTGAGCCGATAAAAGTCAACAATTTATTTACATTTTATTAATAAAAATGCGAATTTAACAAATTCATTTTAAATATATTGTAAAATTAATCCCATATTCAAAAATTTTTTAAAAAATTAGGAAAAATTCCTTGACAAATCAAAAAATTCTGTTATAATAGATAAGGTAGACAAATTTAAATATTCCTCTATAGCTCAGTTGGTAGAGCATGCGGCTGTTAACCGCAGGGTCGTTGGTTCGAGTCCAACTGGAGGAGCCAAATAAGAACCTCAAGGTTGATAGAAACCTTGAGGTTCTTCTCTTTTATTTCGGTTTCAAATAAACCTTTTGCCTGTGCGGTTTTCGGAATACATCGTGTAAAAGTGCTGCCAAGCGATAATGATTTCTCATTATCGGCAGCACATTTTTGGGGTCGGAATTGCCTAAAATTATCCGTTTCAATCAAAAAATGAAACCGTAAAAATTTACCCCGACCTTTCGTGTCAATTGTATACCCTTTCGTGTCAACGGTTCGACATTTCGTGTCAAAGGTATGATTTATTTTTAGTTAATGGATTTTGAACAGAGCCATTCAGCTTAACAATTGAAAATCCATAATAACAATGCCGAGAGCAACGAGAACTACACCTGTTGCACGGTTAAGTGTTTTAGGCTGTGCCTTATTGGCAAATACCGCAGCTATCTGAGCCCACAAAAGCGTAAATACAACGCACAGTACCCATGTTAAAACATCCGGCAATCCGCCTATTGTAAAATGTGACATCGCACCCGTCAACGCGGTAAAGGTCATAATGAATACACTTGTACCTACGGCAGTTTTTAATTCATAACCCATTACGCTCGTTAAAATCAACAGCATCATCATACCGCCGCCCGCACCGATAAATCCACAGATAAAACCAATCATCACACCACAGATTATCGACTGAATTGCCCGCTTTTTTGCTGAAGTTTTTCCCATACTTTCCTTGGTTGTCATAACGGGGCGCACGATGAATTTAATTCCGAGCAAAAATGTCATAAACACCGAAAAGCCGCCCATCGTTGCCGCCGGCACAAAGCTTGCTATATAACTTCCGACAATGGTAAACGCTAACACACTGACCATCATAATCAAGCCGTTCTTCACATCCAGATTTTTGTTTTTATGATAGGTGTATGCCGAAACCGCGCTGGCAAGCACATCGGAAGAAAGTGCGATTCCCACCGCCATATAAGGATCCATTCCCAAAAAGGTTATCAGCATCGGACTGATTACGGCAGCGGCGCTCATTCCCGCAAAGCCTGTGCCGAGACCTGCGCCCATACCTGCAAAAAATGTTATCAAAACGGTTAATGCAATACTCATAATTTATTTTCCGCCTTCAAAATCTCATTCAGATTTTTCTCAATAATATCCGTTGCCTCCGAAAACGCTTTACGCAGATCGTCATCCATATTCAAGAACATTCTCTCTGTAAAGGCTTTCTGAAGTTTTCGCCCGCGCTCAATAATCGGCTTTGCTTTATCGGTACATATAAGGCCCGTTTTACGCCGATCTCCTTCCACCTGCTTTCTGAGAAGATACCCTTCTCGGACAAGTCTTTCAACATTTACCGATACAAGATTTGCCTTAATCCGCCGTATTTCCACTATTTCGCCGGCAGTGTTATAGTTCGGGTTGTTGCCGAGAAACATCAGAATGTCAAACGCTGTCTGCGACAGTTCTAACTCTTTGCATAGTGGCTTGCACATCGCATTGTATGCCCGGGAAATCTTTCTTGAAACTTCTATGCTTAAATTCACACTCTGTCACCTCATACTTCATATTTGAATTGTTCATTTTTGAAGTATTGTATCACAATTTATATGAATTGTCAAGAACGTATCGATAAATTTTAATGATTAATACGGATAAATAACAGGATTTTTTTGTCTTCCGCCGCCGAACATATGTAGCATCAGCAACTAAAAAAGCTGAATACCCGGAAGTTCAAACCGAGAATTCAGCTTTTAATTTTAATTTTCAAATTTCGGTGCAGTAACTTCATTACCTGCAAATGCATTAGGCCCGGGATTTGACAGAGAAAAATACATTCTTGCGGCTTTGGTTGTGCCAAAGTCACGGTTTGAACCGCTTTCCTGCACTTCGTTAAAGGCATCACGGAACATCTGATTATGTGCTTCTTCACGGTTAAGCAAAAAGTCAATCGTTTCCCGTACTTTTTTATCCTCAATCTGCCGATAGAGATACTCATATACAACCTTTGCCCTCTGTTCTGATGCGATGTTGCTCAGAAGATCGGCACACAAGTCACCGGTTACGGTAACATAGTCTGCATTCCACGAATATCCCGAGGCATTTATGAGTCCCGGATTTAATCCGAGCAATACATGAGTCTGAATTTCGCCGGAATGAACCTTTTCGGCATCAACATCGTGACCGTTGAGCATATTAATTGTTTGAGCAACCATCTCCATATGCCCAAGTTCTTCAGCAGCTATATCCATAAACAAGTCCTTGATTTTCGGGTCTTTTATGCGAAAGCTCTGGGACATATACTGCATAGCGGATTTCATTTCTCCGTTTGCTCCTCCGAGCTGCTCCTGAAGCAAAGCGGCATATTGCGGATTGGGACGTTCCACGCCTACCGGATGGAACAGAATTTTTTCGTGTTTAAACAAATATATCAACTCCTTCTAATCGTTATGTTTTTAGTATTGCAGATATCGATTGATTTATGCATATATTTACAGCAAAACAGAATGCGGATAATTGATATGCTCGGCACATATAAAAAGACAACCCGTGTAGGTTGCCTTAAAACATATGTTTAATTCTTGAGGATAAACACTATTTCGCGTTTCTTTTTAACACCGTTTTTATACGAATTGTTACCGGTATCATTATAGCGTAGAACACTATCAAATAAAACGGGAAAATAACCATTCCGAATACTTGACCGAGCAAGCCGCAAACTGTGGGAGCAATCATAATTCCGATATATGCCGATGCCATCTGAATACCGATAATCGACTGCGAAATATCACTGCCGAAGTTTTCGGGCGTCAAATAATTAAAATTCGGAAACAGCGGACCGTTTCCGAGTCCTATCAAAAACATTCCCAAAGCACACAGATATACACCTCCTGGAAGAATCAGCAGCAACAAAGCGAGTCCCAACACAATTTGACCTAACTTTATTATTTTCCAGCTATGTAATTTTGCTGCCAATACACCCGATAAAAATCGTCCAAGCGTCATTCCGATATAGTAAATCATTATGATTTGCGCCGCTTTCTCTGCCGGCAAATGCTTATATTCCACAAGGAATGTACTGCCCCAACCGCCGCAGGTACATTCTATGGCACAGGAGGCAATAAAAAGGCTGCACATCATTTTTACCCCCGGAATCTTCAATACGCTTCCGAACGATAAATCTTTGTGTGTATTTTCCTCAGACTCATTTTCACCGCCGTGCGCCTTGCGCCACAGCGGAAGAGATAAAAACAAAAGCAAGGTTATGATAAGTTGAATTGCAAAAGCTATTCTGTATCCGCCACGCCAACCGAAATTGCCGGCAATAACAAGTGACAATATATAAGGACTTACGGATACGCCGACTCCGTAAAAGCAGTGCAGAAAACTCATATGTGTTGCCGAATAATGAATCGCCACATAGTTATTAAGCGCCACATCTATTGCCCCTGCACCTATTCCGAGGATAATTGCCCAAAAGCACATTACCCATAAATTCGGTGCAAAAGAAAAGCCGAGCAAAGCCAAAGCTGTTAAAAGTGTACTGTAAGCAGAAACCTTGTTTGTTCCGAGCCGTGAAATTATTTTTGAACTTATCACACTCGACAGAACGGTACCGCAAGATATAATAATCGTGACAAAACTTCCGAACGAAATCGGCAGTTCAAACTCGGAATATATCGCAGGCCAAGCCGTGCCGAAAAGTGAATCGGGTATTCCCAAGCCGATAAAGGCGATGTATATTATAATAAGTAGCGCTGTTGCCATAAAAAGAGCTCCTTAAAGTGTGCAAAATTTTAGCGATATGCCAATACATAACTTTGAGTATTTTAACATAAAAACGGCAAAAAAGCAATCGTTTCCGACTGCTTTCTCCCATTTGCACAAAAATTCAATGTACAGGCAAAAAAAGCCCCACAGAAGCACCGTTTTGGTTTCTCTGTGGGGTTCTTGTTTATACAATAGACCACTTGATTTCGATTCCGCCCTTGAACTTAAACACGATATGTTCTTTGGAGTATATCGTCATTGATTCTATTACTGCATTCCAAAGTCCGGTATCAAAATCCGTAATCAAGCGCTCCTGCTTTTCCGATTCATCAAGGAATGCCGCAATCATATTTTTCCTTGAATTTCTGTTTGCAATTTCCGTTTCCGTTTTATCTTTATACAATCTTAATGCCTCGTTGCAACTTATTATTCCATTTTTATATGTTATATGTTATAATAAATAAAAGCAAGTTGGAGGAGGTTTATCCTATGATAGAGAAAATACATTTCAGGCGGCATCTTTCGTCCTTTCAAATTATTATACTGAGCTTTGCCGGCGTAATTCTCTTTGGGGCGCTTATATTAATGCTGCCGATATCGTCTGCGGCGGGCATAGTAACACCGTTTCACAGTGCGATATTTACATCAACCTCTGCCGTTTGTGTAACCGGCCTGGTTGTGCTGGATACCGGCAGCTATTGGTCGCCGCTCGGGCAGGCAGTGATTTTGCTGCTTATACAGATAGGAGGACTCGGAGTTGTAACGGCGGCGGTGTCATTTGCAATGCTTGCGGGCAGAAAAATATCACTTATGCAGCGCAGCACAATGCAGGACGCTATTTCAGCGCCAAGGCTCGGCGGAATAGTCCGTCTGACAAGGTTTGTCTTGAAAGGTACGCTTTTAATAGAACTAATCGGTGCATTATGTATGCTCCCGTCGTTTTACGGCGAATACGGTGCAAGCGGAATATGGAAGGCTGTGTTTCATTCCGTATCGGCTTTTTGCAATGCCGGATTTGACATTTTGGGAACAGGCGCTCATACATATCCTTCTCTTACCGAATATATGGGAAATCCTTCTGTGAACATTGCAATTATGCTTTTGATTATAGTCGGAGGTATCGGGTTTCTTACGTGGGACGATATTTGCCTGCACAAACATCATTTCAGGCGTTACTGTATGCAAAGCAAGATTGTTCTGTTCACATCGGCGCTTTTAATTGCAATACCTGCCGCTTTCTTTTTCTTTTGTGATTTTGGCGGTATGCCGGTTGGGAAAAGAATCTTTGCATCTTTGTTTCAGTCTGTGACAACAAGGACTGCCGGATTTAATACTGCCGACCTTAACGCAATGACAGGCGCCTCAAAAGCGATTATGACATTGCTTATGCTGATTGGCGGCTCGCCCGGCTCCACTGCCGGCGGTATGAAAACCACAACCTTTGCGGTTATTATATTAAGCGCCGTGTCAGTGATTAAAAGGAAAGAAGAAATTTGCGTTTGCGGAAGGCGAATCGACAGTACAATTGTAAGAAATGCTTTGGCAATCGCAACAATTTATTTTTCACTTTTCTTTGTCGGCGGAGTTGCGATAAGCGTACTTGAAAACCTTCCTTTGTCCGATTGCCTTTATGAAACTGCATCGGCAATCGGAACTGTGGGACTCACGCTTGGAATTACGCCAAAGCTCGGTATCGCATCGCAAATTATTCTTATACTTTTAATGTACCTTGGGAGAGTCGGCGGTTTGACACTGGTATATGCGGCAATCGCAAGCAAAAATCAAGGCGGAGCAAAACTGCCGCTTGAAAAAATAACAGTCGGATAAAAAGGAGTTTTTGAATTATGAAAAATATTTTGTTAATAGGTATCGGAAGATTCGGAAAGCATGTTGCATTGCAGCTTAACAAATTGGGACACGAGGTTATGGCGGTGGATTCCAATGAAGAACGAATCAACAGCGTGCTGCCGTTTGTGACCAATGCCCAAATCGGTGACAGTACAAATGCGGATTTTTTGAAATCTCTCGGAATAGGAAATTATGATGTTTGCATTGTTACAATCGGAGGGGATTTTCAAAATTCACTTGAAACAACCTCTTTACTTAAAGAGCTCGGAGCAAAAAAGGTTATTTCAAGAGCGGAACGGGATGTGCAGGAAAAGTTTCTCTTGCGGAACGGAGCGGACGGAGTGGTTTATCCCGAAAAACAAATTGCAAAATGGGCTGCTATTCGATATACTGCGGATCATATTCGTGATTATATAGAAATTGACGATTCCCACGCTATCTTTGAGGTTGAAGCACCCAAACAGTGGATTGGAAAAACAATAGGCGATATAGATATCCGCCGAAAATATAATATTAATGTTTTGGCTGTTAAACAGAACGGAAATATTGATATGGCAATATCTTCGGATACGGCTCTCGGCGAAAACGTAACACTTATGGTTTTGGGAGAATATAAAGAGCTGCAAAAATGTTTCCGTATCTAAAAAAGAGGTGAATCATTTTGAAAGATGTATTGCTGACGGCAGCTGTTCTTGCCTTTTTCGCTTTCGGTTACTTCTTAATGGATCGAATAGACCGATTTCTGTGTAAAAACCAAAAGGCGATTCAAAATGACGAAAGCGACTCTAAAAGCTCACAAATACTGCTTTCATCGGATTTGACGGATGATGAGATATTAAAAGAAATACACGGTTTTAAGAAAAATCACAGCAAGACCGGGATATTGCTTTATGATAAAAATATGAATACTTTTTATTGACATATGTGGACTTTTAGTGCGATTTATGGTATAATAATATAAAACAGATAATGGCGGTGAATAATATGAGCGCTCAAAAAACAATAACATATATTGAAAAAAAGCAGCACATACTTGTATGTCTGTCCGCTTCGCCGTCTAATGAAAAAATCGTGCAGACTGCTGCAAAAATGGCAAAAGTTCTCGATGCACGATTTACGGCGATTTATGTGCAAAACGATTTTGCACTAACCGAAAGCGATCAAAAAAAACTTGATAACAATATTCAATTTGCGGAAAATATCGGAGCCGATGTTGTAACTGTCCACGGCGAGGATGTGGCTATGCAGATAGCGGAATACGCGCGGCTGTCCGATGTAACAAAAATTGTAATAGGTCAAAGCAACGCAAAACGCAGCCGCATTTGGGGAGGATACACTCTGACAGAAAAACTGATATCGTATGCACCCGACATTGATATTCACATTATTCCCGATGCCGGATTTTATAAAAAATCACGCAAAAGCAGTTTACTTGCGAATACCCAACTGCCGACAGGGCAGGATGTTTTGACTGCCTGCGGTGTTCTTGCTTTATGCACGGCTATAGGCTTCCTTTTTCTTCACCTCGGGTTTAACGACACAAACATCGTTACCGTTTATATCTTCGGTGTGTTGGTTATTTCCGCTCTGACAAAAGGATATATTTGCAGCATTGCAAGTTCGCTGCTCAGCGTTTTTCTGTTTGGTTTTTTTCTGACAGAACCGCATTTGTCACTCAAAACATATGCCGTCGGCTATCCTGTGACATTTGCCGTTATGCTTGCGTCATCAATTCTTACAGGAACGCTTGCTTCAAAATTAAAAAAGCATGCAAAGCTGTCGGCACAAGCAGCTTTTCGTATGCAGATTTTGTTTGATACCGACAGATTGCTGCAAAATGCAAAAGGCAGCGAGGAAATAATGAGTATAACCTGTATGCAGCTTTCAAAGCTTCTTGACCGCTGTATTGCAGCATATAAAACCGATAAATCAAGCTTGTCAAAAGGGCAGATTTTTTCTGAAAAGAGCACAGACGATACAGAGCGGATATTAAATGATTCCGAACGAAAAGTTGCTGAGTGGGTGTATAAAAACGGGCGGTGTGCAGGTGCGACAACCTCACATTTCAGCAATGCCGAATGTCTGTATTTCTCAATACGCATTGAAAAGCGGATATACGGCGTGATTGGGATTCCGATGGATAAAAACTCGGCAGATTCATTTGAAAACAGTGTATTGCTGTCCGTTTTGAATGAATGTGCATTGGCTATGGATAACGCACATAATGCAGCGGAAAAAGAAAAGGCTGCCGATTTTGCAAAAAGCGAGCAGCTGCGTGCAGATCTTTTGCGTTCAATTTCTCATGATCTCCGCACACCTTTGTGTTCAATTTCCGGGAATGCGGATACTCTTTTACATAATTCCGATTGCTTAGACGAGGACACCAAGCATCGGATTTATACCGACATTTATGATGACTCCGAGTGGCTTACAGGCGTTGTTGAAAATCTTTTATATGTTACAAGACTCAATGACGGAAGGCTGAAATTAAATCTGAGCGACCAGCTTGCGGATGAGGTTATAGCTGAGGCTGTATCTCATTTATGCCGAAAATCGGCGGAGCATACAATAACCGTTCAGTGTGAGGATTTATTGCTTGTTCGTATGGACGCACAGCTTATTATTCAGGTTTTGGTTAATTTGATTGATAACGCAATAAAATATACACCTGCCGGTTCTGAAATCCGCATAAGCGCTCAAAAACAAGGAAATTATGCAATGTTTAATGTGTCGGATAACGGAAACGGGATACCCGATGATGTAAAACCGCATATATTTGAGATGTTTTATACCGGAAAAAATAAGATTTCCGACAGCCGCCGAAGTTTCGGTCTCGGTCTTACGCTTTGTAAATCAATAATAGATGCGCACGGCGGAAACCTGGAGCTTTCGGACAACATACCGCACGGATGTAGTTTTAAATTTAATTTACCGATTAGCGAGGTGACTCTTAATGAATAAACCGCTTGTACTTGTTGTTGAGGATGACCGCCCCGTCCGCAACTTGATTGTTACAACTCTGAAATCCCACGATTACAGATATCTGACGGCGGAAAACGGAAAAACCGCGATTATGGAGGCATCATCGCATAATCCGGATATTGTTCTGCTGGATCTTGGATTGCCGGACATAGACGGTACGGAGGTAATAACGAATATCAGAGGATGGTCAAATATGCCGATAATTGTTATCAGCGCACGCAGCGAGGATTCCGACAAAATCACTGCACTTGATGCCGGAGCGGATGACTATCTGACAAAGCCTTTCTCTGTTGAAGAACTTCTTGCACGGCTTCGGGTAACACAAAGAAGATTGCTGCTGCTGAAAAGCAGTAATGATGCGGGAAAACCTGTTTTTCAAAACGGTGAACTCAAAATAGATTATGCAGCGGGCTGCGTTTATCTGAAGGGTGAAGAAATGCATCTTACGCCGATTGAGTATAAGCTTTTGTGCCTTTTATCGCATAATGTCGGAAAGGTGCTGACGCACACATATATCACTATGCAAATTTGGGGCAGCAGCCGTGAAAATGACATTGCTTCACTGCGTGTTTTTATGGCTACGCTCAGAAAAAAATTAGAACCGGAAAAAACAAGCCCTCAGTATATTCAAACGCACATAGGTATCGGATACCGAATGCTGAGAGTTGATTAGAATAACACAAAGGTTTATGTTTTATATATTAGTCTATAATTACAGGAGATTTAAAAAATAATGAAAAAAACACTGTCTCTATTTTTGGCATTTTTCAAAATAGGTGCATTTACATTCGGCGGCGGTTATGCTATGATTGCACTTTTGGAGAATGAGTTTGTGGAAAAGAAAAAATGGATAACGAAAAATGAGTTTCTTGATATGGTTGCGATTGCAGAATCCACGCCGGGACCCGTTGCTGTCAACAGCGCCACATACATAGGATATAAAATAGCGGGCTTCAAGGGTGCGGCAGTATCTACTCTGGCAGTCTGCATACCGTCATTTGCCGTGATTTTCTGCATTTCGCTCTTTTTTGAGCAATTTTTGAAATTAACATATGTTTCATATGCATTTCGCGGAATACAAGTCTGTGTGATTTATCTTATCCTGTCTGCCGGACTGAAAATGCTGAAAAATATAAAAAAGACGGCATTTAACATCGTCATTTTACTATCGGTCATTGCTGCAATGGTGTCTTGCACTGTATTTTCCGTATCAATTTCTTCTGTTTGTTATATATTGATATGCGGTGTATTGGGCATGGCAGCATTCTTTCTGAAAAAGCTTAAGAAGGGATGCGATTGAAATGATATATATAAAGTTGTTTTTCAGTTTTTTAATGATAGGTGCATTATCCTTCGGCGGCGGCTACGGAATGGTTTCGCTTGTGCAGGAAACAGTTTTGTCAAACGGCTGGCTGTCCGAAAGTGAATTTATGAATTTTATAGCGGTTTCAGAATCAACCCCCGGACCGCTTGCGATAAATATGGCAACTTTTATCGGCTCAACGCAAGGCGGTATTTTAGGATCGCTTTTTGCAACAACAGGCGTCGTTTTGCCATCGTTCATTATAATCCTTTTAATCTCGGCGGTCTTGAAAAATCTTTTGAAATATTCTGCGGTAAATGCTTTTTTATCAGGCGTACGCCCCTGTGTTGTGGGTATGATTCTTGCAACGGCAAGCGTTATGGCATTGTCATCGCTCTTGGGATTTGTTGATTTGAATACTGCCGCTGAGCCGGATATTGAATCGGTTATTATATTTGCATCGCTTTGGTGTATACATATTATCTTCAAAAAAGTTAAAAAGAAAACACCGTCACCGATTTTAATGATTATATTATCGGCAGCGCTGGGTATTATTTTTGGAACTGTTTAAAAAGCAGAAAGGCTCGTTGCCGTATTTTGCGGCAATGAGCCTTTCTTTAATAAAATTACTCGATAGCAATTTTGCTTGTCGAATTAAGCTTTTTCTGTTCCTTTTTCGGAAGAACAATGGTCAAAACACCTGATTTATATTTTGCTTTTACATCTTCGGGAGTAACATCACCGACATAAAAGCTCCTTCTACAAACGCCTGCATAGCGTTCCTGTCTTAAAACTCTGCCTTTCTTATCTTCTTCGTCCTTGTCAAGACCTTTTTCGGCACTGATTGTGAGATAACCGTCTTTTACATCAAGGTTAATCTCATCTTTCTTGAAGCCCGGCAAATCAACGGCGATTTCATATGCACCGTCTTTTTCGTGAATATCGGTTTTCATCAAATTTCTGCCGTGCTTTCCGTACAGCGGATTGTGTGCTCCGAAGAAACCTCCGTCAAAGAAATCATCAAACATATTTTCTTCAAAAATACTCGGTAACATAAATCATTCCTCCATTTATTATATTATATTTTATATATAAAGCCTTGTGCTGCGGTCAACCCGTATCACAGGATGTATGCTGTTTGCTCTGTATTGTTACTCACTCATCGGACTCACTCTCTTTCTTATCTTTTAACTATATTATACAACTTTCTATTGAAAAAACAATAATCTTGTGGTACAATAAATATGTGATGTATTGTGCTGTCAGCACAAACAAAAAGCCAAGAAGGAGTGTTGCCGATGAACGAACACAAATGGGCGAATTACAGTGTTCAAGCGCTTGTGAATGAGTTTTTTGAACAGGATGATTTGCACAAACTTGCCGAAGATACAGGAATTTTGCTTGAATGTCCTCTGCTGATAATAGACGAAACATTTCATATTGCCGCACATTTCAGTCCGCCCGATTTCTCCGACAAACTTTTTGGGGATGCGGTTTCCTATGGTATGATTACATATGAACTCGGTGCGATTATAAGCAAAAATGATGCTCTTTGTGTCGGGAAAGCCGACTATATTAAATTGGACGAAAGTATATATAAGAGGCGTTTCGCACCGCTTATCAGCACAGGCGTAAGGCTCGGATATTTAATCTGCGTTGATACCGACGGGCATTTGCAGGAAATTCCGACGGAGATTTGGCAGCAAATCGAAATGATACTGTCCAAGCAGTTGTTTATCGAAACAAGCAGGCAGGACAAACCCTTTGAAACAACAGAGGAAATACTTATGCATTTGCTGGGCGGCGGTTTCCCGTCCGAACCGTATTTTCGGCTTCAAACGGCAAACACTTATTTGTCGGATTTCAAGCCGACAGCCTTTGCCCTTATTGACCTTACGGTTTACAATAATGAATATGCGGGAAAGCGTCAGCTGAAAGAGGAAATCCGAAGGTATTTTGCCAATTCACACGACTTTGTGTATAAGGGAGATGTTTTCCTTTTTCTGCACAGTAAGCACGATATAAATATATTTGCCGAGCTTGCAAATGAATTTGGATTAAAAGTAATTATATCCGACCCGATAAACAGCTTATTTGAACTGCCGGAGTTGTATCGGACTGCGCACGAAGCACTTGAAATGCTTATTGAAGCTGACTTGGGTAATATGTTCGTATCCTCTGTCGCGAATTTGAGGACACCTCTGATGCTTAAAAATTTATCGCACCGAAAAGACCTTATTCCGCCAAAGCTTATAAATCTTGCGGAGCACGATAAGTCAAAGGACACAATGTATTTGGAAACGCTTTATTATTATCTGATAAGCAGCCGCTCGCTAAAGAAAACCTGTGACGCATTGTTCACACACCGCAATACCGTTTTGTACCGTATCCGCAGGATACAGGAAGATTTTTTAATTTCTCTTGATGATGCTGCGATGCACACGGAATTATTGCTCGGCACCGCATTGTTGCTGTTTGAAGTCAAGGGCGCCGCTTTCTTTGCGAACATTAAAAATAATTAAAAAAGGAATGATTATTATGAAAGAAAACAGAAAACTGTTAAAAGAAGTACTGAGGGACATTAGACACGATATGACCAACGAGGAAGTTTTGAATCTTTTGGCTGACAGCAAAATCTCAATCAGCCCCAAAAACGAAAAGGAGAAATATACTCTCGGACAGCGTGCCGCCGATAAAATCGCTAAATTTGCCGGAAGCTGGGCATTTATATTTTCATTTACGGGCGTTCTTATACTGTGGATGGTAGTAAACACAATGCTTGCGACCAAAGCGTTTGACCCGTATCCGTTTATTTTGCTTAACTTGGTTTTGTCCTGTGTGGCAGCCATTCAAGCACCGCTTATTATGATGAGTCAGAACAGACAAGAGGAAAAAGACCGTCACCGTGCTGAAAACGATTATAAAGTCAACCTTAAAACCGAAATTATGATAGAAGATATTTTTGATAAGGTTACGGCAATTTTGAAAAAGCAATCGGAAATAGAAAAGCAACTCGGCAATATGCAGAGTGAAAACAATATTGAACATATGAAAAAGTAGATTTCACTGCCAAATTCATCGCCACTCTTGGCGCACAAAAAGACAGCAAATTTGCATTTTATGCTTTTGCTGTCTTTTTGAAATATTAAATTGTTGTGTGGTTTTAATTCATTACCGCATCTTTTATTCTGCAATACGTGAATTTGCCCTCCGTATACGTTTCAAATGTTCCGGTGACCGTTATTTCGGAATCAACGGTCGGATAATCGTCGGGATCTTTATGCTCGCCTTTTAAGATAAATTCCAAACCCCGCCGGCAGCAACCGAGAGCGTCGACTATGATACAAGCAAAGTATTGCTGCCCCGTTGTTTCGTCCTCATAAACCGCAAATACCCCTTTCATTTTAATCGTTTTTCTGATATAGCTTTCGGGTTCGGCCATCATATTCCAGACCTCGGCATAAACCGCCGTGCTACTGAGCGTGGTTAAATCAACATCAATTCCGTCAGCGGATTTAGGCTTTTCGGTCTGCTGCGTTGCGGCTGTGTCGGTTTCCATATCATCACTTGACTGCGGCTGACGAAAGCGTTTTTAATGTAAATGCAGGCTTTAACGCGGTTATAACGCCGATTCAATATCTCATCATCGTTGTAATCGAACTCGGCACATACCTTATAACACGTCTTATGCTTGTGAAATATTTAAGAAAGATAAAAATGACCGAAATCCTCAAAAACCGAGAGTAATAAAAAATCAAACACGCCGCGTCATAAATCCCGACGCGGCGTGTTTTTATTGTCATCATTTTTATTGTCATTGCTCCTGTTGTCACCATACTATACTCGGCTGTTATACATTTGGGCATAAAAGCCGTCTTTTGCCATAAGCTCGCTGTGATCGCCCTGTTCGATTATCTGTCCGTTGTTCATAACCAGAATCACATCGGCGTTTCGTATGGTAGAGAGCCTGTGCGCAACGATAAAACTCGTCCGACCTCGCATCATTTTTTCGAATGCGCTTTGAACCCTTATCTCGGTTCGGGTATCGATTGAGCTTGTCGCCTCATCAAGTATCAGCATGGGCGGAAGGCACAGCATCGCACGCGCGATACATAAGAGCTGTTTCTGACCCTGTGAAATATTCTCTCCGTCCTCTGATATAACGGTGTCATATCCGTGAGGCAATCTTTTTATGAATCCATGCGCATATGCCGCCTTTGCCGCCGCAACAACTTCTTCCTCCGTTGCATCGGGTTTGCCGTAGGCAATGTTCTCACGGATTGTTGCGGATTTGAGCCATGTGTCCTGTAAGACCATTCCGAAACTTCCTCTAAGGCTGTTGCGCGTTATTTTGTCGGCATCCGTGCCGCTTATGCTTATCTTTCCGCCCGTAACGTCATAGAATCGCATAAGCAGGTTTATAAACGTTGTCTTTCCGCATCCCGTAGGTCCGACGATAGCAATCCTCTGCCCCGGCTTTACGTCAAGGTTAAAGTTTTCTATAAGCGGAACATCGGGGGTATATGAAAAGCTTACGTTCTCGATTTTCACACGTCCGTCCGCGTCAACCAAGACTCGCGCGTCCGCCGAATCGGGGGATTGCCGCGGCTCGTCAATCAGGTCAAACAGATGCCGCGCCGATGCAAATGCGTTCTGAAGCTCGGTTATAACTCCCGAAATTTCGTTAAACGGTTTTGTGTACTGATTCGCATAGGTCAAAAGGCACGAAAGCTGTCCGACCGTCAAAGCAAGTCCCGCTCCGAAGCTGCCCATTACCGCGAACGCACCCACCGTTCCGACCGCCGCATACACAAGGTTGTTGACGAATCGTGTTGACGGGTTTGTCAGCGATGAAAAGAACACCGCTTTTAACCCGAATTTTTGCAGATTTTTGTTTATTCCGTCAAAGCTGTTCTGTGCCTCTTTTTCATATCCGAAAGCACGAACGGCTTTTTGGTTGCCTATTATCTCCTCTGTAAGCGTGGTTATCTCACTGCGGATTTCGGTCTGTTTTTTAAACATCTCATATGTGTGACCCGATACGAATTTAGCCACAAAGAACGACAGGGGCGTTATTACCACCACCGCAAGAGATATGATTACGTTGACCGAAAACATAAATATCAATGTTCCGATAATTGTCGCAACCCCTGTGAAAAGCTGTGAAAATCCCATTATCAATCCGTCCGAAAGCTGGTCGGCATCGGTTGTTATACGGCTTATTATATCACCGAAATTTCTCGAATCGATATATTTGAGCGGAACGTTCTGAAGGTTTTCAAACGCCTTTAGTCTGACATCGTTCACCGCCCCGTATGTTATACGGTTGTTGCACATATTCATAACCCACTGTGCCGCCGCCGTAAGCACGGCGACTATCGCAAGCCTTATCATAAGCGGCACAAGCGCGTCAAAATTGACATTGCCTTTTCCGACAATCAGGTCAACTCCCTCGCCGATTATAACGGGTGCATATAGGGTCAGGGCAACGCTTACCGCCGCCATAATCTGTGCCATAATAAACGTACCCTTATACGGCTTTATAAGCCGCGCAATTCTCATCGCGGTATCTTTTCTCGATGATTTTTCTTTAGCGTTCATTGCCGCTCACCCCCTCTGTGTTCTCGTTCTCAAACTCCTCGGGAATCTGAGTCATACATATCTCGCGGTATACCTCACAATTATGTGCAAGTTCGCTGTGCTTTCCGATTCCGACAGGCTTTCCGTCATCCAGAACGAGGATTATATCCGCATCGCGGATTGTCGATATTCTCTGTGAAACAATAACCCTTGTCATGTTCTTATCGTTCTCGGCTATCGCGGCTTTAAGTCTTGCCTCGGTCAACAAGTCAAGCGCGGACGAACTGTCATCGAGAATGAGAATATCGGGGTTTTTAACCAATGCACGCGCAACGGTCAATCTCTGGCGCTGGCCGCCCGAAAAATTCCTGCCGCCTTGTGAAACCTTTGTATCAAGGCCGTCCTTTTCAAAGACAAAATCATATGCCTGTGCGGTTTTGAGCGCCCTCTCAATCTCGGCATCGCTTGCGTTTTTGTCACGCCACCTCATATTTGTTCCGATTGTTCCCGAGATAAGCGACGCCTTTTGGGGAACATAGCCTATCATCTTATGAAGTGCGGAATACTTATAATCACGCACATTCTTGCCGAATATTTTAACTTCGCCGACGGTTGCGTCATAAAAACGCGGAATAAGGTTGACAAGAGTACTCTTGCCCGAACCCGTACCGCCGATTATTCCTATGCTCTGTCCTCTTTCGAGTTTAAAGTTCACGTCCTCCAAAGCCGCCTCGGCGGAATCGCCGTATCTGAACGCAACATTGTCAAATTCCAAAGCGGGTGCGTTTTTGTCACCGCTCTCGGCACTGCCCTCGCTCATATCGGGTTCGAGTTCCATAACCGCCGCAATCCTTGTCGCGGACGCAACCGCCTTTGTAAGCGTGACGATAAGCTGTGCCAAAACGATAAGCGCAATCAGAATTTGGGTCAGATAGTTTACGAGAGCGACCACTTCGCCCTGAAGCATTTCGCCGTTCCAAACTCTGTATCCACCCTGTTGTATAACCGCGACAATCGCAAGATTGACAACGATGTATGTCAGAGGATTGAGCAAAGCCGAAACACCGCCGACCTTCATATTGATTCCGAAAAGCTCGGCGTTCGCGTCCGAAAAATCTTCGACTTCCTTTTTCTGGCGCGAAAAAGCGCGTATAACCCTCACGCCGCTTAAATTCTCGCGCGTTATCTTTGATACCCTGTCAAGGCTCTTTTGCGACCGTTTGTAAAACGGAACAGAAATTTTCATTATTATAAATATGATAAGTGCAAGAGCCGGCACGGCAACAAGAAAAATCATCGCACAGCGTGTATCAACCGTAAAAGCGGCAATCACCGCGCCTATTACTATAAACGGCGACCGCAAAAAAAGGCGCAAAAACTGGTTCACGCCCGACTCGGCGCGGTTTATATCCCCCGTCATTCTTGTGATAAGTGATGCCGCGCCGATACTGTCCAGACGATTCATCGAAAGACTGTTTATCTTTTTGAACATATCACGGCGAACCGCCGTTCCGAACCCGTATGCCGCGCTTGCCGCAAAGTATTGCGCCGTCACCGCACTTATAAGCCCGAATACGCCCATAAGCACCAAAAGTCCGCACATACGCAGTATATATCCGCTGTCGCCGTTCGCTATACCCACATCGATTATCTTTGCCATAATTATCGGTACGGTGAGTTCAAAGCACGCCTCAAGCATTTTGAAAAGCGGCCCCAATATACACTGTTTTGTATATCCCTTAAGATATTTTAAAAGACTTAGCATAAAGTTATTCACCTCATAGAAATTCATCATAAAAAACCGTTAGAAATAGTTTACCACAAACAGAAAAAAATAACAATATTAAAGACTTATAGAAATTATGCTCAATTTCGGTCGGAATTTGGTTATACACCGTAAGATACCTCGCAAATACGCGCCGAAACCCATAAAATTCAACAAAAATCAGCTCGGACGGTTGACAACACCCGAGCATCCACTTATAATATAGATATTACAAACATTAAAATCCCAACAAATCGGAGGTCTCTTTATGTATCGGGACAAACAGCATTCCTTGCTGACAAAGAACATAAAATATTATATAAACAGAACGCTCAAATACCTTAACCTTTTTTCAAAATGGGTTATATCGGCGACTCTTATCGGAATTCTGTGCGGACTTGTCGGCACGGCTTTTCACAAATGCGTTGAGCTTGCAACCGAACTGCGTCTCGGAACGCCGTGGCTTTTATATCTCTTGCCGCTTGCCGGTGTATTGATTGCATTTATTTATCGCAAAACGGGAATGATAAAAAACGGCGGCACGAATAATGTCATATCATCCGTCCGCACAAGCGAATATGTGCCGATGCGGCTTGCGCCCGTCATATTCATAACAACGGTGATAACCCACCTTTTCGGAGGTTCTGCGGGTCGTGAAGGGGCGGCTTTGCAGCTCGGCGGAAGTATCGGCTTTCAGACGGGGCGGCTTTTAAAAATCCCCGAAAAGGATAAACACCTTCTCGTTATCTGCGGAATGAGCGGCGTGTTCTCGGCTCTTTTCGGAACACCCGTGACCGCCGCAATCTTTTCGATTGAAGTCATAAGCGTGGGCGTAATCTATTATTCGGGATTCCTGCCGGGGCTTACCTGCGCCTCGGTTGCATACGCGGTGTCGCTCTTGCTCGGCGCAGAGCCGACACGCTTTGCGATAAGCGCCGTTCCCGAACTTTCGCTTTATAATATGGCGGCAACCGCCGCAATAGGTGCGGCTGCGGCGGTAATCAGCATCATATTCTGTCTTACTCTAAAGGGAAGTGCGCACGTCTTTAACTCTAAAATAAAAAATGACTATCTCCGTCCGTTTGTCGGCGGATGTATAGTCATTGTCATGACCCTTATTGTCGGCAACCGCGACTATAACGGCTCGGGCGTAAATATTATAGAAAAAGCAATGAACGGCGAAGCGTTCGGATTTGCGTTTTTGCTTAAAATAATTTTCACCGCGGTAACAATCGGTTCGGGATTCCGCGGCGGCGAAATCGTCCCCACAATGTTCATCGGCTCGACTCTCGGCTGTACCGCGGCGCATATCATCGGCTTTAACCCGTGTTTCGGCGCAGCTCTCGGAATCGCGGCTATGTTCTGCGGCGTGGTGAACTGTCCCATGGCGTCTCTTGCTCTTGCCGCCGAGCTGTTCGGCGGTGGCGGAATCCTTTTCTTTGCCGCCGCAATCAGCGTGAGCTATGTCCTTTCGGGATATTACGGTCTGTATTCAAGCCAAAAGATTATGTATTCAAAACTGCACGCAAAATTCATCAACCGCGATGTTATATAGGGGTTAAAACGCCATTTGTTCTATATCCCCCGCAATTGCTATTATCCGCAACAAAAATCAAAATAATTTTTTCATCGCCGACCGAGTCGACAGGCGAGAAAGCTGTCACCGTTAGGTGACTGAGGAGGTGTAAATTGTTTTAAATCGTTAATAAATATACGTGTCAAGTTTTAAATGTTACAATACGAAAATATAACCCCCAAAATTATAACAAAGGACGGCTGAAATGCCGCCCTTAAATTAATCCTCATATTTGCCTTACAAAAGATTTATAACAAGCAAACCGATAAACGACAATACGATTCCGATAATACATTTTACCGTCAGCTTTTCTTTAAAGAATATCATCGACATAAACGATGACAGGATAAGGCTTGCGCCCTGGTTCAGCGGATAAAGCTTTGCCGACGGCAAAATCGCCGCCGCTTTTGTCTTAAAATACGAGTTCGCAAAAAGACAAATTGACATAATCAATACATATATTCCGACCTTGCGCATTACATCGATTTCGGAATTCGCGCCCGAGCGGTCTTTAATCTTGATTGCGCCGAACACAACCAACAACACTATCGCCGAAAACACATAGGTATAAAAATTGAATACCGCCGCGCTGCCGCCGACGCTGCGGACATACAGTTTTTGTGAAAAGTCGGTAAGTCCGTTTGCCGCTCCGCATATTATCAAGAGGATGACCGAACCGATGCTCATTTTTTCCTTTATTGAATTGTTGTACGAACACATAATCAATACCGCAACGAAAAGTATCGCCAAGCCTATCCACTGATTCATATGTATTGTCTCGCCGAACATTGCCGATGACAGCAAAAGCGGAACGATAACACCCATCATCAAAAACACGTCAAGCATCATATACGCACCCTTGCGAACGGAAATCAGCCACGCGACAACGAATACCGATGTCGTAACCCCCGACAGCATTGTTATAAATATAACCTTTATATCCGCTTTCAGCAAGCCTGCGTCACCCTGAACGCATATCAGCGCAAGGCTTATGACAACGCAAAATATCATTCGTATAAAATTTGTGAACATTGCGTCTTTGTATTCACGGACACAGCCGCTCGTCCTCTTTCCGCAATATCCCTTGACCGAACCCGAAAGCAGTGCCAACAGTAAAAATAAATAACCCATATAAAATAATACTCCTCTTTAAGTGTCTCTTTTAAATGTCTTTTAAGTTATGATTTTTATGTACCCAGCACATCACGGAAAGATGTTATATCCCATCGACCACGTATCCGCGCCTATGCACTCGTACACGATTTTTCTGAGCTTAGGATACATCTCGAGCTGCTTCGCACTCATATTTCGCATATGCTGGGCATACACAATCGTGATTTTCTTTTTAGTGTCGATAAGGACAAGACTTCCGTTATAGCCGATACAGACAAACGCGTCATCTTTTTCGGTTTCTTTATACACAAGCCCGTTTATAAGCATATCCACGCTTTCGCGGTTCAAAAGGCGATAACCGTTCTTTGACACGCCACCGCCGCACAACGCCTCACAGAATTTTGCATAATCGTCAACCGTTGTGATAAGGCATCCGCTGTGGTGATTATGCAGCTCTTCCGCATCGGTATGACATTCAACCGCTTCGCGGCCCGAGCCGACAAAATTATACTGTTTCGCTATCTTCTTTTTGTTTTTGTCGTTGAGATTGAATGTTGTCGATTTCATTTTGAGCGGCTTTGTTATATTTTCAAAAATAAATTCGTCAAATGACATTCCCGATGTTGCGGCAATCAGCTTTTTAATCGTTTCAAAGCTGTATAAATCGTCCTCAACCCGATTTAATGCGCTGTATGTATGCACAAGTTCACCGATTGTTATATCCGCGTCAACATCGTCGATATAATCCGAAATCTTATCCTTCAGCGAAAGCTTAAACCTTTGCGCCTGCTGCATAACGGCAACGCAACACAGGATTTTTGCGCCCGAGTTCATAAAATAGAGATTCTTTCCCGTTACTCTGATTTTGGCAGCACTGTCCGAATATCCGCTGTGACGTCTGAACACGTTTATATGGTTATAATACACGCTTATGTCACAGCCGGGAATATCATAATCTTTGCCGATATTCTTAATAAAATCCGCAAGTTTGTTAAAATCCATTATTCCACACCCGATTCATATGAATTTTTGAATAAATTTTCTTTATTCTTCTTTTTTTATATACATATTCTATCACAAATGAAAATATTTTTCAATAGCAAATTAAAATAATTTTGCGGTTTTGAATAAATTAAGAATTTTTGAATTCCGATAAAAATTTTGAAAAATATGTTGACAAGAAAAGTCAAATGTATTATAATATAACTAACAACCATTAGTTATATTATGGCGTGAATAAAGTCAATTGCGGCAAGATATTGTTTTAAATCAACCGCTATCGGCGAAAAATGTCTTACCCTATCGGAATTCGAATGGGACAGTGATACAAACACTCTGATTTACGGTCAGACTGATTACCCCTACGGCACAGTATTATCAAAGCCCGATAAAGACGAAGGAAACGTTATCCGCCTGTATTCAAAAGACGAAATCAATTGGATATTTTCCGACCTCAAAATGACGGTTCGTAAAACCTATTCCGACTTTGACGGAAATCCATCATCCGAAAACAAAATACAACTGATTGATATATTCGGAAAAGCAAAAATATTAGAATTATTCATTAAAAAGAGGCACTGTTATGGCATATATATTAAATGAATTCACATTCCGCACAAACAACACCGATGACGGAATGAAAAGAATTGATGAGGTGTGGCGCGATATTGCAAGCGGCAAGCTGCCGATTTTGTTTGACAGCGAACATAATTTCAAACAGAGAATTTCACCTTGCTGCACAAAGCAAAACAAAACTCATCACACAGTGATAATTTAAGCATATTAATGCTTGATTATAAATTATAAAATTATATTAAAAGGAGAAGTGCTTTTTGACTAAGTACAACACACGGGATCTTGTATTCTGATCGGGAGGTCAGACATCAAGACATCAGCCTCCCTGCGGACGCAATTGAAAAAAACAATATTCAGGAGGAAAAATAATGAATAAAAATATTATAATACGTTTGGAAAATAAGGAAGATTACAGAAAAACGGAAAATCTCGTAAGAGAGAGCTTTTGGAACGTTTATCGCCCCGGCTGCGCGGAACATTACGTTTTGCACACTTTGAGAAAAGACCCCGATTTTGTATCTGAACTTGATTATGTTATGGAATGTGACGGAGTGTTAATCGGTCAGAATATTTTTGTAAAAACCGTTATAAAAGCGGATGATGGCAGGGATATTCCCATTATGACGATGGGACCCATCTGTATAACTCCGACTCTTAAACGCAACGGATACGGAAAAAGGCTGCTCGATTATACGCTCGAAAAGGCGAAAGAATTTGGCTGCAAGGCGGTATGCTTTGAAGGAAACATTGATTTCTACGGCAAAAGCGGCTTTGATTATGCAAACAAATTCGGCATAAGATACCACGGACTCTCAGAGGACGATGACGCGTCATTCTTTTTGCTAAAAGAACTTGAGGATGGGTATTTAAGCGGCATCACGGGCGAATACGCCACTCCGAAAGGATATTTTGCGGCGTGTGATAATCCCGAAGATTTTGAAAAATACGAATCTTCATTTCCGTTTAAAGAAAAACTGAAACTTCCGGGGCAGTTATTCTAAACGCAAAACACGCGAATCGGGAACGGGCATTGCGCCCGATTCCCGATTTGTTTTAAAGCGAAGAAATCGACATTTTCAAAATTTTAAATACATCTGAAATAATTAAATTTAAAGGAGTTTTTTTATTTTTATGTATATTATAAGCAAAGCGGCACATAATAACAGCGTACAAAAGAAAATTAAAATCAAAAATCAAACGCAAAAACAGGAGGAATTATCTTATGAATAATCAAAATCGCAGCAACAAAAACGAAAATCAGAACAACAATCAAAACAACAATCAAAACAACAACCAAAGCAAACAAAAGAACAACAACGAAAATCAAAGATAATTTATCTTAAATTTTTGTCGGCATCCCCGTTTTGTTTCGGCGATTCGGGGACTTTTACATAAATTGTATGAGTTAAAGCGGCACAAATGTTTATAATAAAGATTGCGGAGAGAGTTTTGCGGATATTAAGCGCGCTCTTCCGCAATCTTTACGGTTAAAGGCAAATTTTGATAAGAGGCGCAAATGAAAAGAAAGTACGGAACACAGACGGCAAAAACTTTCCGGACGCTGTTTCTTTTATTATTTATTATCTTTGCTGTTGAGCCGAGAGCATACGCGGACGAAATAACCCTGATTCCTGTCGGAACAACCGTCGGAATAACGGTATCGATAAAGGGTGTTTCGGTTATCAACACTGCCGACTTTGAGGGCGCGGACGGAAAACTATGTTCGCCCGCCAAAGACGCAGGCATTCAGCCGGGCGACCGAATAACAAAAATTGACGGCATGGAAATAACCTCGGCGCGTGAGCTTGAAAAAATTTCGGGCGAGTCAAAGGATAAAGAGATTACCGTTGAATATGACCGCGGCGGCAATCGCGCGGAAACGAAAGTCAAACCCGAGACCGATGTATCGGATAACAAGGTGCGCATGGGCATATGGATAAAAGACTCTGCATCGGGAATCGGTACAATGACCTTTATCGACCCCAAAAGCGGAAAGTTCGGCGCTCTCGGACACGGAATTTGCGAAACGAACGGAGCGGTCGTGCCGATTGGCGGCGGACGGATTTCAAATGCCGAAATCACTTCGGTTCAAAAAGGCGAAAAAGGAGTTCCGGGCGAGCTTGTCGGTATATTCTCAGAGGACGAGCGAGCGTGCGGCGAGGTTGAGATGAATACCGATAACGGGATATTCGGAAACATTGCGCCGAGCATGCTCGCCGAGTTCGAAGGCCGTGCCGTTCCCGTTGCGAACCGTGACGAAGTATCCGAAGGTGAGGCGACCGTGTTATCGAATATCGAAGGGAACAAGATTCGCGAATATTCGGCGGAAATAGTAAAGATAAATGACGACAAAGATGCGTCAAAGGGAATGATTGTTAAAATTACGGACAGTGAACTTATTGAAAAAACGGGCGGAATTGTGCGCGGAATGTGAGTGTGTTATAATAGGGACAACACAGGAAATTCAGCAATATCAAGGGTTTTCGGTGTTTTACCGTTTCATTAACCAAATTTTCGAGGCGGAAGTCCTATACTGCAAAATACGGAAAGCGAGGTGTTTTTAACCAAGACCGGAAAGGCTTAAACGACCTTTTCGGTCTTTAATTTTGCCCTTGTTTATGCCCTTACAAAGCAGTTAATTATTGCTTTATCAATTACAGATGCACGAAGTTATTTAATAATACACAAATTCATACAACAAAATATTAAACGGAGGAAACAAAAGTGAAATGCCTTATGAAATATGAATGGGTAAAGCTTATGCGATCCCGCCTACCCCAAGGCAAGGGCGTAATGGGCGCTTGGATGGAGCTTGCTTCCCGTGCAGCATTTCGCAGGGGCATAGCCACCTACTGCGGATACAAAAATGAAGTTTCACCGGGTATGTGGTCAGGCGGTATTGTCGGCATTAAAAGTATACTCGGTATAAAGAAAAAATCAGATGCACTTTTAATGCTCGACAAACTATCGGAACTCGGCTATATAAAATATGAGCTTAATTCCAAAAATAAAAAGCTTACATATCAGATAACCGATTGGGTTGTAAAATGTTCCGGAGAGGAATGTATGAACGGGACTGTTTACACAACAGACGGATACGGCTTCCTCTGCCTTCCGCGCAATATAACAGAAAGACTTGTATCATTAAATTATAAATTTGAAGAAACAGACGCATGGCTTGACCTTTGGTGCCACACGGTATCAAATGACACAGGTAATGCGTTTTCTTTTTTAGCACCGGTTGTTCAGTATGGAAAATACGGTGCCTTACTTACTCTCGAAAACCTTGGCAAACGCTGGAGCTGGGAAAAAACAAAAGTATGGAGATTCTTTCAAAAATACAGAGATGTCTTCACTCTATACAAAATGCCCGGCTCCTACGGCTGCCTTGTGTTTAATAAACTGTATCCAACCGATACGGAAACTGCAATACCCTCACACGAGGAAACCGTGCGTATTCTTGAAGAAATACGCATTTGCGGTCGTAATACGCACAAACGGACTTCGGATCACGAGCATATCAACAAGCTGATTTGTTGGTACAGTAAAAATATCTGTCAATCAAAAGCTGATGAACCTCAAAATAATCGTGTTGCAGATTCAGCCTATATATTACGCGCGTATATTTCTCCGTGTAGGAATTGTAGTATATGTGAATATGACTGCGAAAGGATATTAGATTTATCCATTCCTGTTATTGAAGCGAATAACATCCGCGGACCATGCATACCCGTGGACTTAACAAAATTTGAAAAGGAGTTTTTTGACTATGAATAAAAAGAATTTATACGAACAGCAGGAAGACATCATCAGAAAGCAGTCTGAGGCCTTTATAACCCTGCTTACCCACCGAGGAATACTCGGTGAACAGAGTATTGACGATGAAAAACTGCGTAATGCCCGGCAGGAACGAAAGAAAAACACATATCATAACACACTTATGCTGCTGAAACACTACCGCACAATTTCGTGGATGCTTGAATGCTTTCCCGATACGATTGCCGAGGAATTAGACAGACCGTTTGAGGGCATTGACGAGCTTGTTGACCACATTGATGTTGAAATGTCTATGAACAACAGAAAGCTTGAAAGCAGAATGGCAGGCATACAGAAATCACGATTATTGCTTGACCGTGTGAATGAAGCTCTGACCGTTCTGAAGAAAAAGCCGAATGACGGCGAAAAGCTGTATAACTTGATTTATGAGACCTACATTGCGCCGGAAAAACTGTCGCTCACGGATATTTTATACAGGCTTGATATGTCGCCGAGACACTATTACAGACTTCGTGAGCAGGCAATCACAATTCTCTCAATACGCTTGTGGGCAGCTCCGGGAAAGGATGTTGATTTCTGGTTTGAAATGCTTACTCTTTTGGAGGGATTATCGTGAAAAATACTCCGGCAGAAAATTGGCACAAAATTGGCGCACCGATGCCGATGACAAGCGAATATAAAAGTGGTATAATGGTATCGTCCCAAAGTGGGACCGGACATATTCTCCGCCGTTTTTGAGTTTCCCCCCAAAACTTGAAAGCGGCTTTTTTTATGCCGATTTTTGAAGAAGGAGGTAAATTGACATGGTAAAACTCAAAAAGATACGGGATAAGCTCAGTCTTATGTATTGGTCGGCGGTTGCCGTTATATCAGGAACTATGATTTCGGTTCAGCCTGTTATGGCAGACACAATCTGGAACCGCTTTTCCACAATCATGAAGGATGTGTACGGACAAATTGTTGCAATCAGCACTATCGTTGCTGTTACCGTTGCGGCAATAGCGTTGGTCGTCCGAATGGTATCCCGAAACCAGCGTGCCGTTGATGAGGCTACCGCTTGGCTGAAGCGTATTATAATCACATGGATTATTCTTAACTCTTTAGGTTTTGTGGTAACTTACTTGCAGCCCCTAATTTCCGGCGGTAACTACAACGGATAAGTAAAATCATGTCAAGGACGGAGGTGATAAATATTGCTTGACTGGATATTCGAGGGAATTGTCAAATGGATTTCAAGTATTGTATCACAGCTTATGGACGCGGTTTCAGGGCTGTTTTTGAACACATTGAATACCGATTTGACAGCGATGGAAGAATACTTCCCGTTTGTTACGAAAGCATTTGATGTAATGCAGTATATGGCATGGGCAATTCTCTTTTTAATTACGGTTTGGCAGTTATTCCGCGTTTTCGGCGGACCGATTACGGAAGCTGAAAATCCATTGACATTGCTTGCGAGAAGTTCCTTGTTTGCTTTGCTTATCGGATATGCCAAGCCGATATTTCTGATTGCTTTGGATATTGCCAGAGCGCCGTATACAGCCTTAATGGATGTGGCGATGACCTCAGAAGATTTTACCTTCGCGGGGATAGAACAGTCATTGAGTAACGGACTTACAACATTCATAGCCATAACGTCTGTTGTCGGGCTGCTGCTCCTTATCATTCTTGAAATTTCTCTTGGTTGGAATTATTTCAAGCTTCTACTCGAAACTGTGGAAAGATACATTGTCGTAGGCGTGTTATGTTATACTTCTCCTCTTGCGTATGCAATGGGTGCCTCAAAATCAACTGTCAATGTGTTTAAGGCATGGTGTCGAATGGTGGGATCACAGCTTTTGCTGCTCGTTTTGAATGTTTGGTTTCTCAGAGCCTTTAACAGTTCTATGGGACAATTCATGGGAAACGGCGGCGCACTGTCAACAGGCGGAGGCAGTATATTTTTATGGATGTTCTGTGCGCTGGCTTTCTTAAAAACTGCACAGAAATTTGACAGCTATCTTGCGTCAATGGGATTGAATGTTGCACAGACCGGTTCCAGCATGGGTATGGAAATGCTTATGGCGGCAAGAGTTATCAGCGGTCTTGGCGGCGGTGCAAAAAGTGCCGGAAGTGTATTCAGAGGTACTGCATCGACGGCAGGCGGAAATGCGGCGGGCGGATTTATGTCCGG